>Ga0116227_10000067_pt1 | contig 172886 bp, 152 predicted proteins | sample S1TSphgellanicum_FD_89693 | JGI IMG/M metagenome (GOLD analysis project Ga0116227, IMG submission 89693) | Host-associated microbial communities from peat moss isolated from Minnesota, USA - S1T2_Fb - Sphagnum magellanicum MG | ecosystem: Host-associated > Plants > Peat moss > Unclassified...
CGGAAAATTATCAAATCGCTATCTTTGGTTATGCTTTCTTAGCATTTGCTGCACTTCTATGCCAGCAAAGAGGTGGTCAATTTTGCCACGGAATAGGGTGTAACATATGCCCGGAACTTCCAACACCTCAAGTCATTCCTGCATAATACCCATGTTGTTAACTATTAGTCATTTATTCTAATTTTAAAGAAATGGCGTATAAGGGAGTTAGAATGAAACATCCGCAGTAAAAGGCTCTAACAGATTAAGAACGTGTCAAAATATGCAGTTGTTGATAAGAATTCAGAAAAGAACTCAGTGAATAAGGCAGGCCTTTGTACATTTAATACTTTATAAATTTCTGATGCATCTCGACGAACTTCAACAATTCATACGTTTCACCATATCCCAGTTATCACCTCAGAACGGGCAGGCCGATTTTGAAAAGATCTGTTTATACTTTGCCAAATCCAGGATACACCGTAACATTTTGCCGGCAACGGGGCCGGTTCAGGCCGGCGGCGATCAGGGGAGGGATTTTGAGACATTTCACACTTATTTATCCCAAACCCCCATTGCACAGCATACCTATATCAGTAATTTCTCGGGCCGGCCGGTCGTTTTCGCCTGTTCGATGGAAAAGGAGCCGGCCAGGCGAAATGGCAAGATAACGTCTGATCTGAAAACGATTACCGGCAGTGGTACGGCAGTCGACAGGGTTTATTTTTTCAGCGGACAAGATATCCCCGTTGCGGCCCGCCATAAAACTATTGATGAGGCCAAACGGGATTTGAATGTGACTCTGGAAATCATTGATGCCAATGCCCTGTCACAACATCTTGCAGAGCCGGATTTATTCTGGGTAGCAACCCAGTTTTTAAAAATTCCGGCAGATCTTTACCCGGTAAAAACCGGAGATCACTGGTACGCTAAAATATTTAACGAATACCGGCAGCGGACGAAGCAGATTACGACATATGAGGAGTTTACAGAAGTCAAGGAGGCTGTGAGGGCTATATATAAGAGTGATACTCAAAAAAGCGATCTGGCATTCTGGTATATCAGACTGGATGAACTGATCGCTGCGGGCGCGAACAGCAATCTGGTTCGTCATGCGATATATGAACGATTCGTGACTGCACTCGTAGGTACTGATCACGTAGCTGGTCAGGAAACGAATATTCAACGTTACTTTAAAGAATTTGACCGGCATATTTCGACAGCGGAGCTGGAAGATGCTAATCATTTACTTTCATTTTCTTTTAACGCCTATCTCGGAGGCAGGTTGAACATCGAAAAGTCGTTCCTCGACGGTGTCGCTGATCGTATAGAACAATTAATCGATGGCATGTTGAAAGCTGCAACAATCGATGACAACCTCTGCGCACTGCTGGAGATTAAAGCCAGCTTCTGTTTGAATGACCGGCGGGGTAAGCCAGATTATTCAGCAAATTTTGCAGCCTATATCCGTGAGCTTAACAAGCTTACGGCGAAACTTCCCAATGCGAGCTTCTATCCTTTTGAGCGGCTGGCAGACCGGCTTAATAAAAATTTAAAAACACTGATGACAGTTTTTGAAGACATCAGACCGCTGGAAAAAGTGCTGGAAGATGTCGACCGGATATTAGCGGATAAGGGTGCTAATAAGATAGTCGCAGATAAGCTAAGGGATCGTGCGGTGATGTTTTTCGAAGCCGGGCAGACAGGCAAAGCCATTCGGCTCCTGCATGATCTGAAGCTTAAATGGTTTAATAAAGAAACGATTAACGGTGTTGTTCTGACCTGTAACTTTCTCGGAAAGGCCTATAAGCAGCAGGGATTGTATTTCGCTGCGAAATATTATCATCTGGTGGCTGCTTACCTGGCCCAAAAGGATAAAGACACTGCATTTTCTGATAAACTGACTAATGGCCTGTCAGAAGCTGCGGCATGCGACTATGCCACAGGTGCCTGGGTAAGTTATCTCAACATCAGTGAAATACACTTGCAGACTCATGGTATTGCTACGAAAGATTTTGACCTTTACGACCATGAGGACACCATTCAGCTGCTTTACTATCCTGCGGTAATATTGCGGTTAGCCAAAGAACTGATGCCGGGTGCAGAAAAAGTCCTGACCGAAGCTGTACCGGTTTACGCCGAACTGGCCGAAGACATGCACGAAATCGGAGAGCGCTTTCTTTCAAAACAGGATACCCGGACATTGAAAGAAACAGCCGAACAGGAAATACTAGGTATCCCGTTTAATGACATTGGTAGCGAAAGAACTATCGCATTCAATGCCTGTGGCTGCAATTGGATATTCAACTTTAAAAATTCTTATATCAATAATACCGTAGCTGAGGAATACATCAGTATTTTTCAGGTTGTACTTCAGGAGCTGGCAGATGATGATCTGCATTTACGACCAGGCGATGTCAGTATCGACATCGTAATTGCCACAGATGGAAAATTCAGCCTTACAGAGCCGCTGGAGAATAAGAATATCACAGAAGTTATCCTTACGCCGTTTAAGGGTTCCGGGTACGAGCAGCGCCGGAAATACACCTTTGATCTTTTGGTATATGCGCAGATGCTGTTATTTATTCAATCGTCACTTTCCCAAAAAGATTACAAAGCCGCGCTGGATGCCAAGCTGAAGTCTCCCCAACTCCTGGAGAAAGTGTCGTTCGGCCAAGCATATACCGTCGTTTACGGTGAATTCTACCGTAGAAAAAGTTTTGAATGGGTCTTAAAAGCAAATATCTCTAATGCTTTTAGTACGAATCGCCAGCAGCTTAAAACAAACGATGCACTTCCGTGGAATAACAAACTATCACCTTTGTTTGATCGCAAGAGAGAATCCGAGATCATTCAAAACCGCATCAGCTGGCTGACCAAAACCGTTTCTGTCACACTGCCTTTATTCAAAACCTCAGATTACTTCAAAAAAATTATTGCCGAATTGCGCCAGGAGGGCTGGCTTGACTGGCATTTACTTCATGTACTTTCTAATAAGGTAGTCAGCAAAAAGGTTCACGATGCCCGCAAATTCCGTACGGTAGCCGACTACCAGAAACTGTTTTGGGAGGGCATGCAAAAGGATGAAAAAGAATGGTATCAGGCAATAAACGCTGAAGATTTTAGCCTCGAAGAATTCAGAAATTTTCTGAATGTCTTGCTGCCGGTATCCGTTCTTTCTAATTTCGGGCTGGATGAACAGCCACGTGGTACCGACGCGGCCGGATATCTTCAGCTGCTAGTTCAGCGATTTGATTTTTGGGAGACAGGTAAGGAACACATCATTTTCGACTAGATAAAAAACATTAATCCCGGCGGCTCCACCTGGTAATAACGATGCTGTTTACAGGTCATTGCTCTTTATTGGGGCCCACTGTGACCCTTTTAATTCCGGTGTATCTTATTACCACGATGATGAGATAAAACGCTCCCATTAGATTGATTATGCCGCATCACCACCGGAGAACAGATATGATGGAAATGTCACTCCACAACTTTTAATTTACTCACCAGGTCATGGAAATATTGAGGCGACCAAATGTCAAGTACTTTTGGATCTTTGATAAATCGCCTGATATCATTTACTACATAATCCATTTTCACCGCATCAATCTTTTGCTTCAGCAATTCTCTGAATTCTGCTTCAGTAATCTCGTCTTGATCCCAATCGCCGCTGTCTTTTGCTCTGATCACAAAATGCTTTAGATTCAGCGGTATTCCTTTGCGGATATACCATTCCATATCGTACCAATCCCTTCCTTTAACGTTTGTACCCCATTTGCGAAACAGCAAAGCATGCATTTTTCCTGCAAAAAGATTAGGTAGAGTAAGGCACTTTACATAAAAAGACACCGGTCGCAGCAATAATTTTTCTTCGGTTTCAAACCCCAAAGGCGGTTCGCGATCTACTTCAATTTTGATCGTTATATTGGCTACCTGATTGATTCCGTTTTGGGGAATAATATTTTCCAGTACAAGTTCTTTCCAGATCGTTTCAGATTTCAAAAAGGCCGAATCTATATTGGTCAGATTTGTTTTTTGTTTTTCCCTGATCGCTACCTGCATTCCCAGAGAACTGAATTCACTGATAATGGCATCCTGGTATCTGCTTAATGAAAACTCAGGATCAACAGTCAGCAGTGAGAAGTCGAGATCTTCTGAAAACCGGTCAAGGCCATAAAATATCCTTAAAGCCGTACCGCCATAAAATGCAGCCTTTTCAAAAAAACCGGCGCGCGATAATCCTGCCAGTGCAATTTCCTGCATAACTTCTCTCAAGGCATCCTTTGCATCCTGCTGGTTAGCGGGTTTATACTCTTCAATCCACTCTTTTATCATAAACTCCTGATCATCTTAATTAACATATTTAAACTATCTCTTTTGGGCGCATCAGGTAACCAGCTCATCATTTTTTCTACATCCAGACTTTTTAAAGATGATTCATCCATCCTTAAATCGTCCAATAGATAAGCTGCAACCTGCGTTGTGCTCCTCAGTAATATACCGGATGTACTTACAATTTTATCACACAATGCTTTTTCAGGCGAGGCAATAATACCGCGCTGTTCGTTTGAAAGCTTTATCATATTTAATCCAAATGCATAATAGGGTAAAGCAAGATGCGTGTATGTAAATATACCTGCAGGTGTATTAAATTCTTTGCTGGCCTTTGTAGTCATCGAAGAGATTTCGTAGACCCTTTCAGGAATAAGACCATAATAGGACAATGCGGTTTCTAAAGATACGTAGCTTGGCCCGTAGATATGATTTGCCAGTAATCCGCTTTCCGGTTTTGAGGCTTTAATATTAGGCCCGGCGATATATAGTCCCTTTTTTACGGTTTCAATAATTCCGTCTGCTTTAAGTGCCTTAATTTTATCATTAGGACGCTTATAATCTTTTAGAAAAGACATCATCAACTGATGTGTCAGCGGTTGTGATGAATATTCTCTAATTGTTTGATTAATGTCCATATTCAAATGTAAGAATTTAATGCAATAAACGGTAAATTATCGATTATCTAATCAATATTTAACATTTACATACTGTCTTATGTAATATAAAAAGCAGATAATCGGATATATTCGATTATCTGCTTGTAATTTCACATCAAGATTTTAATTAACTGTACGATCTTTCAAATTTGAAAATCGTTCATTATAAAAAGTGCTTAAGGAAGCCGGAGATCAGCCAATTAAACCAGCATAGCCTAAAAAATTATGATGATTTAATTGTTTATTTTAATAAAATGGATTAACTTTAAAGTATAAAGATTTGTGGTTAGGATATTGAATATCGCATAATTTAACGGCAAGCTTTTGGTAAGGTACAAAGGATAAGAAAAACCGACATAAAAGATCACTTGCGTCATTCCTGTAGTGGCGAAAAAAGCGGGTTGTAAAATGTTGATTTTCAATATAATAGAAGATAGGTTCATGAGCCGTCCATTCCGCTGAAAACATTCACAAAATGTGTAAAACCCTTCAAATCAAGCGATTTGAGGGGTTTTTTGTTTAAAACACCCCTCAAAATTGTCAAAAAACACTAATATTTTCACGCGTCATCCATCGCGTCTTTATTTTGGTGATAAAAAGACGCGCTGAAAACGCCATAAAGCATTGACAGACAAGATGTTCATGCCATGAACATCTTGATAAAAAGACGCTGCATTTCGAAATTTGTTTAACCCTTTAACGTTTTCGTTATGTTAGAAAAATCTCTGGGCTTTTTCTTCTTCCTGAAGAAACCCAAAAATGAAAAAGGTAATCTTCGCTACGTTTACCTGAGAATTACGGTCGATGGCGAATCGGTGGATGTCGCCACCAAAAGAAAATGGGATAGCCGCAAATGGAATAGCGGCAAAGGTGCCCCTACAGGAACCAGTCAGGATGCAGTTACGCTTGCAGCTTACCTGACCGCACTGACAGTCTCGATTTATAAAGCGCGTACTGGACTGATCAATGATGGTAAGCCAATTACCGCGGATGCACTGAAAGTAATATTGACCGGACAGGAAGCCGAACGGCATACGATCATCGGCGCATTCAAGCAGCACAATGACCAGATGAAAGCGCTTATTGGCACTGAGTTCGCCAAGTCGACGTTAACCCGGTATAAAACGGCTTGTGACCATACACAGAATTTTATTCGCTGGAAGTATGGAAAAGATGACCTTGATGTCAAAGAGCTTAATTATGAGTTTGTGTCTCAATTCGATTTCTGGTTAAAGACCGTGCGCAAATGCCAGAAAAACGCAGCGCTTAAATACATTGGTAACCTCAAAAAAATCGTGCTGGAGTGCCAGAAAAAAGGCTGGATCAAAGTAGACCCCTTTATCAACTTCAAGGGAAAGCGCACGGAGGTTATCCGCGTTGCGCTGACCAGGGTAGAATTGCAGAGCCTTACCGAAAAAATCTTTGACATCGACCGGCTAAACCATGTTAGGGACATCTTTCTTTTCAGTTGCTATACAGGTCTTGCTTACATTGATGTTTACCGGCTGCGCAGGGATAATATTGTTGATGGCTTTGATGGCAGCAAATGGATCATGACTGCCCGTCAGAAGACCGAAACACCAACCCGTTTACCACTTTTGCCGGCAGCATCAGAAATCATGGAAAAATATGAGGATGACAAAATTTGTATTGCAAAAGGATTGGTTTTGCCCGTTCTGTCCAATCAGAAGATGAACTCGTATCTGAAAGAGATCGGCGACCAATGCGGCATTAATAAAAGCCTTACATTTCATATTGCCAGGCATACTTTCGCAACCACTGTAACTCTTAGTAATGGTGTACCCATTGAGACCGTTTCAAAAATGCTCGGCCATAAAAGCCTAAAGCACACCCAGCATTATGCGAAGATCGTGGATCAGAAAATCAGCGAGGATATGTCCGCACTGAAATCAAAACTTCAACACATTGTTTTATCGACAAAATAATTAATCAGGTGGTCGCAAATTGCGACCACCTTTATTTTTAAGTATGGTATTTCTAAAATCCCTATGAAATTAGGGTCTTCTAAAAAAAGTTTCTGCTGCTGTCCAGTTTTGGGCTTTTCATGCATTATTTCCAGTAAGTCAGTTGACTCAAGGTAAACACTGTTAAAACTTTTAAAATTTATTTATATGCCAGACAAGGTATTCATCAATTTACCAGTAAGAGATCTCAATAGATCAACACAATTCTTTAAAGATTTAGGCTTCTCATTCAATCCTCAATTTTCCGATGACAAGGCCGGGTGCATGATCATCAGCGACAGTATTTTTGTGATGTTGCTCACAGAACAATATTTTAAAACATTTATAGATACTGAGGTATGTGATGCCCACAGGTCGACAGAAGTGCTAATCGCCTTAAATGCTGGATCATCGAAAGAGGTTAAAGAGTTTATCCAAAAAGCCGAGAATTTAGGCGGAACAATTTATACCACTGCAAAAGATCACGGTTTTATGTATCAGCATAGCTTTGCTGATCTGGATGGCCATAAATGGGAAATGGCCTACGTAGATATGAGTCAATTTCCATCATCTTAATATAATTGATGAGAGAAAATCCAGCTGTAGATAGCTACATCGCAATTGCTGCGAACCTCGCTAAGCATAGCACGTCACTTATTGTATACGGCCAACTCTGAGTTCTGTTAAATTGTTTTAGTACGGAATAATTTATAATTAATATCTCATTCAAATTTTCGGCAGTAAAGTGATTTTTCTGCCGCAAATTTGCAAGGTCATTTACGAAGTTGATAGATCTGGGACAAAACAGTTTTAAGGCCGCAAATTGCGACCTTAAATTTTATGGAATGAGGAAATAAATGGCCTTATAAGATATCCAGATCACGGGCGACAAAATAGCTTGGCGCCAGGGGACGGAAGCCGGTCATCATCCGCAATTTGGAAATGTCCTGTACGCCCTGAAAAGGGTCTTTCAGCGGACCTTCATCCGCGTTAAAGGTGTCGGCTAAACGGTCAACCGATTCCGCCAGTTCATAAAGGGAGATCGGTGCGTCGTCTGCCACGTTGAACGTTTCGCCATTCAGGCCTTCCGTAGTCAGCAATAGATTTAGCGCCTGAGCCACATCGAGGTGATGTACCATATGCATGCGCGAACCGGAATGCATACTGAATTTTTTAATATAGGGAATGATCTCGGCGATGTGCGGGTCTTTATCCCCATAGACAAAGCCCAGACGCAAAATCCGCACGTCAAACCCCCGCTCCCGGTGAAGAGCAAGGAGCTGCTGTTCAGCAGCAATTTTACTGGACGCGTAAGCCCGCGGGTCATTGATATCCACTACCTCATCTTCACGCGCCGGGCGACGATACCCCGGTCCGTATACATTGCTGGTACTGGTAAAGACAAACCTTTTTACGCCTGCTTCCATCGCAGCGGCAGCCAGCGCAGATGTTCCTTCGCGATTGGTTTTAATAATGCCTTCGTTATCATTCAGCGTCCGGAACAATGCCGCCAGGTGAATGACGGAATCCATGCCTTGCACAGCGGCTGGCAGGGTACCGGCATCATAGAGATCACCGACGATGGGTTTAGCGCCCAGTTCGGCAAGCCCGGATGCCTTCCCAGCATCGCGGACAAGTATAGAGATATCATGGCCTTTAGCGATCAGCCGGGGGACTAAACGGCTGCCAACTTTCCCTGTTGCGCCTGTTATTAAAATTTTCATAGTTCACTGATTTAATTATCAGCGAAGATCGGCGGCTGCACCGGCAGATACGATTCAAAATCAAACCGATAATTATGATTTTCAAACCTTCCGGAAACTGTTCGGTGTGGTTCCGGTCAAGCGCTTGAAGTAATTATTGAAGTACGCCGGATAGTCAAAACCCAGTGCATAAGAAATGTCTGCTACACTCCACTCGGTGTACTGTAAAAGTGCCTTCGCTTCAGCAATGATTCGGGCGGCTATGTGTGCGGAAGTAGGTTTGCCGGTCACGCCTTTCACCACGCGGTTAAGGTAGTTTACATGTACGGAAAGACTTACTGCGAAGTCCCGCGCGGTGCGCAGCTTAAGCGGATCGCTGAGGTGTTCGATGGGAAATTGCATTTCAAGCAGATCCAGGAACAGCTGGCTGATCCTGGCTGCACCATTTTTGGACTGCGAAATACCCGATGGCGGCTGTATCTGCAAAGCTTCGTGCAGAACCAGTGATATACAGTTCCGGATCACGTCAGCTTTGCGGGGATAGTCGCTGTGATAAACGGCCAGCATCCGCTGGAAGACGCCGGAGAGAAAGGCAGCCTGCTCCTCGTTAAGCTTTATAACCGGGCTGTCGCCTATCCTGAAAAGCGGGGAATCCTGCAGTTCGCGGTTATTCACAAAATTTTCGGTAAAGATGCAGGCATAGCCGCCAGTGCGGTTGACGCGCTGGACCAGGGTACGCGGAACTTTCGGATTAATGAAAACAAGCGCGGTCCCTTTAATTTCAAGCAGCTGCCCGCCATAGTTAATGGTCATATCGCCGTTGACCAGCCCCATTTTGAAAAAATCGCGCCTGCCGGATCTAACCGGCATTTCCGTTGTCGCCGGTATTTCATGTACCCGGAAACCCCGGAGCATCAGGTCGGCCATATTCACGCCGGGGATATCCTCTATTTCTTCCGCTGCCACGCAACAAAATTAAAAAAATCAAACTTTAAGCAAAAGCATGCTTTATGATAATTCGTTCAGATTTTCCGATGTCCCAGTAAATGTAAACGATCTCGATGACTGAGATTTTGCATATAAAATCCGCAAATGTCAGACTGATTATTTAATTCGATAATTTTGAATTATGGCGATAATACCTTTTTGTGAGATGTGGTGTTGCCCAAACACGCCAGTCCTGATACTGATAATAAATAGTTATCTATTGTTTAAAACGAACTGATTTGCTTCGCTGTCTAATTGCAGGACAATCTCAGTAAAAGTCTAATCATTGTTTTCTAACGGCTGTTTTTACGTTAACCGGACGTCCTTTGCTTTTTCCTATTTCAATTATTCTTAAATAGTGAAGCGTGTCCTTTTGATTCATTGATCTGAGTTATTAAAATTAACCGATATTTTGAATGCTTTATTTAAATTTATCAAATATATGTGTAGCATGATAATCAAGCGCCGCATGCATAAGTTTGTAATTAACAGGCGGGATAATTTGGCGTTGGTCAATATCTATCAAGAGAACCCTTATAGATGAACTTAATTTGTCAATCCTTGGGCTCAAACTTACTCTTCCATTTATTCCTATAGTAAAATAACCTTTGTCAAAAAGCTTATCATAAATAAACGATAAACATAATCCATTCCCTGGGTTTAACCGATGTTCTATTTGATCTGCCCAAGGAATAATATGACTGGCTACTAAAAGGTCTTCTTCCCCCATACCCGTTAAGCAACATTTGTAATCAAAATTTTCCAGTACCCGTTTTCTAAAGACAGATTGTTTAAGTCTTACCTGCACTTCTCGTTTGGCATTTTCAGCAGCATAATCGTTACTCTCAGCACTGGTTAAATTAATCCTACCCGTTTTAGGGGAAACCGGCAAGCCATAAAAATCCATGATGTTCCTCTCTATCCTTGCATTTCGAATGTGCAAATTATGCATGCGAACATCACCCACCCAACGAAGTCTATCTTTGGTTAAGGATAAATTATTATCAGTAAGAAGATCCTCTATATATTTATAGGGAATGCTATAATGATCTCCAGGGGTAGTATCACTGCCGATCAGAATGATATTAAATTCTTTACCCCTCTTCGATAAATATTCATCAACCTTTAACTTCGATAACCCAAACCAATATTTAGAGCTGACATCAGCTTTCAAAACATAATTTGTTTCTTCAAGGGCACGGCGATTCTCATTTATCCAGTTGGTGGCCATTTTATAAAATGTTTAGTTTTTTAACGTTCAAACAGTCGATTGATCTCATCATATGGATCACTTTCCTTTCGGTCTTTCGCTGTGATTAACTCTTTTTTATTAAATTCTCTATGTTTCCGATTAGCAATTAAATTGTCTACGATTTCCATGCTGTCCCAGTCCAATCCCCTGCGCAAATCATCATAACATCTATCTAAATTGCATTCGGCTATATAGTCGGTAAACATATCTTCAATGCGATCCGAAATTCGTTTAGATGCTTCATAACGTTCATCAAAGTCAGAATGAGAATGCAGGTTATCAACTTCATTAGAAAAATCGTAATCGTCTATGCGAGTATTGAATCGTTCATGAATCGCTTTTTCGACCTGTTCAAAATTGAACAGCACCTCAATATATTTGTCAAAATCCTGGGCGTATACTGCAAATAGTCCATATATGTCGCTAAAATCACTAGCACTGTATGCCGTTGAATAGAGATCATTAATAATAATGTCCCAATTATCATTAACTATTGCCGACAAATCCTCGAAAGCTGCCGAGTAATAAATCAACCGCAATAACGTGGTGTATTGTTCATCGGTAATAAATTCGCCTGTGTATTGGTTCAACCAAGTGGCCAATTGATCTGTAGTTACGTCTTCCTTAAAATAATTGTCATAAATTTCTATAACTGCTAAAGCCACTGATTTTTGCTCAATTGTTTGTAATTTATTGCAGCATTCATTAAATAATTTAAATAGTCTTTGTTTTTCCTTAGGTTCAAAATGAATATGTTTTTTTTCTTTCGGATCAAAGAAGAAATGAAACTGGTCGGTAAATACCACACAGTTAAGAATTCGCCATTTTTCATTTTTATCGGCGCGAAAGTGACTTAGTAAAAAGTCACCGACGGAGGGGTTAATAAAACTAAAGCTATTCAGACCGGTTTTTCCATCTTTAACACTGACCATAAAACCGTCCAATAAACGACGTATGGTATTTAAAAAAGCACCAGATATGTATTGGAAGTTATGATGATGAATTTCATATTCATAACGGGCCTCAAAAACTTTTTCTAAAATTTCTTGTGCGACATTGTAGCCACCTAAGCTAAATAAAGATGTCAACAGTAGCTTATCCTCCTCGGTTAACTGATGATCATAAGCATGGCGCCAAATTTCTTCGGGGTTATCTAAATTAAAAAATATGAACTTTTCCAAGCTTTCCATGCCGCTTTGTTGAAAATTACTCATTTTGGTAATGAACTCTATCAACCTTGGCGAATAGTTTTTATGTTGAATGATCTTTAAATAGTTTTTATTCTTGATGAAAACATCGTATTCTTCCGGGCTAACGCCCATTTGATATAAATGGTTATAAAGAATATGTGCTTTATTGAGAAGTGAATAATCCTTCAAATTGATCTCGTAATTAGAAATAGCAGTCTGATCGGCTTTCCTAAACTTGTCAAAAGTATGGGTCGCTTGCTTTAAAATGGTTGTTCTGGTCGTTAATATGAGGTACTTATTTTTTAATCGCCTTATCCGATCTATAAAATTGACGATATGAGATTCTGCATTACGCGGTTGTTTAATATCGTACAGATTTGAACCGAGAAAGTCATCAAAAAAAATAATTTGCTTTTTGTTCGGGTCTTTGGTGATAATTCCATCTGCATCGATTAATTTGTCTATGACGTATACCAGTTCAAATCCCTCTGCCATAAAATCACAAAGTAAAATATAGGCCAGGGTCGTCTTACCAATTCCGGGCTCGCCTTTGATAATCAAAAATTGGTGCTCCAATAGTTTGGATTTAGCTAGGCCATAATTTCGTGTTTTAACATATAAGCCAACTTTTTCTATAATCTTCTCTTCATAAAACTCAGAATGGCTATAAATTCCATTGTTTAAGATTCGGCTTATTACAGACGTAGAAGTCAGCCAGAGTTTATAATATTTACGTTCAACTGCTTCATTTGTACTAAGTAAAGCAGCAAGTCTATCGTAACCATAAATATCTTGAGAGTTTTTAACGAATGGCTTCAATAAACTAACAATTTCTTTGCTTTCCTGCGCGCTTAACTTAAGGGAAGTGCAGACAATGTACCGTCTAGGCTTGGGTAGCATCGCCGCGACTTTGGGTAACTCCTTATTGGTTAGGTCATGTTTGAGATTTGCATATTTTGAATTCCAATAATGCTTGACCTGCACAATAATTTCATTTTCATATTCGCCGGCATAACGCAAATCAGTTCCTTGATCTTTACCTGCTTTAAATAGCTGTAGTTTAATGGCTAGGTCGGCCTCTAATAAGTCTTTGCAAAGCGCTTCAAACTCTTTATCGTTTAATACACCAAAATTGTAATTCATTTATTAAGGTCCAAAGTTTCATATTAAAGGTGTATAAATATTTTAATATATCGGCCAAGTTACATTATAACTCTTTATTTCACCGGGTTAGCTCTTCGATTATCAGTCTTGATAAATAAGGTTTAGACGCCATTAATTACTACACCCTTTATAAAATGCTACATTTTATAGTATTCATAATAATATCTATCTTTGATAGAAAAACCTAACTTTACCTTTTATCATGAACAACGCCATTTCTAATTCGGTTTCCGCAGTCACACCACAGGTGCCGGTCAACCCTGCGCTGACCGCGGAGGAAATTGACCAGGCTATTCGAGAAGAGGTTGACCTATTAACGAGGGCCAACAATCAGATTTGGAGTTCACCTGATCACGATCGGAGCCAATTCGTACATAGTTTTTTTCAGTACCCGGCCATGATGGTGCCGATCGTTCAAAAACGGCTCATAGAAATAATTGTGAATGCAAAGGCAGGTACAACAAACCTACTTGACAGCTTCATGGGCTCGGGCACATCCCTGGTGGCCGGTATGGATTTGGGGTTGGATTGCTATGGCCAAGACATTAACCCGCTCGCAGTATTGGTATCAAAGACTCGGACCGGACCGTTTTATTTTACGGCGATTGAAGAGCGACAGGAAATGTTATTTCAGCGTATCAACAACGATACCGATTCGACGATCGAAGCTAATTTTAAAGGTCTACATAAATGGTTCAAACCTGAAATAGCATCGGAACTATCAAAGATTGTTCGCGCGATTCGCGCCGAAAGCAATCAAACTATCCGCAGATTCTATTGGGTAATTTTGGCTGAAACAATAAGGCTCACCTCAAATGACCGGACATCTACTTTCAAACTGCATGCACGAAAACTTGCCGATATAGCCGCACGTAACGTTTCGGCAGTAGAAGTATTTCAAAAACATTTTGAGAATAGCTTAGTCGATCTAAATGAACACGCGCTGCAATTACAGCGTTCAAATCGTTTAGAAAAAGGAGTATACACACGAGACATTAAGTTAAGCCTAGTCGATAGTAAATCCCATATTCAATCTAAAAATAACCAGGACAACTATTTCGACCTGCATGTCACATCGCCGCCGTACGGCGACAACAAAACGACTGTGACCTATGGGCAATTCTCTTATTTACCTTTACAGTGGATAGATTTAGCAGATATCGATGACAGTGCAGACAGAACTTTTTTAGCTACAACTTCACAAATCGATACATTCGGTTTGGGCGGGAAAATCGGTGCTTTTCCGACTAGCGCGCTAGAGGCTTTATTTACGGCCTCGCCGATGTTTGAAACCACTTATCACCAAGTTTTCGCCATCGACCCTAAACGTGCAAAAAAAGTAGCGGCGTTTTTCTACGATATTTCCTTATCCATTCAAAATATTCACAAAGCCATGAAAATAAATGGCTATCAGATATGGACGGTTGGTAACCGGACAGTAGCGGGTATCGAAATCAAGAATAACGTGATCATGAGTGAACTAATTGAAAGCCAGGGTTCTATACGGATCAAAACGATTAACCGCGAAATACTGAACAGGAGAATGGCAAGCCGTAATAGTTCGGCCAAACTGATGACCTTTGAAGATATCTTAATATTTAGAAAAATTGCCTGAGAACGAATTACCTGGTCAAGAATTGCCTGAGAAAGAACCCGTATTCCGTATCAGCGCCGCCGTTGTCAAGCAATTAGGCGAAGAGTTAGTTTCGGACGAACTTACTGCAATCATGGAGCTTGTTAAGAATGCTTATGATGCGGATGCCGACTGGGTAAAAATCACAATCAATACTACAGATACACTTAACGACCCGGCATTAAAGTTTACAGGCCGTCACGGCTATATCATTATAGAAGATAATGGTACGGGCATGGACAAAACGGATATTCGAGATAAGTGGCTATTCATTTCAGTTTCTCATAAAAGAGAAATGAAACGTAAAGGTGAGATCACTGACAAGGAACGTACCCCTTTGGGCGATAAGGGTCTCGGGCGTTTAAGTACTCAGCGTTTAGGAAATATTTTAGAAATGTTCACCGGCATTAAGGATGATGTAAAGTTTCATCATGTAGCATTTAACTGGAGTGATTTCACAGAGACTAGCGCTTTAGATGCAGTTGTTACTAACTACGAAGAGCTGGCGAAGTCGGCTACCAAAAAAGGCACAAAGCTGGTTATAACTGATTTACGCGACCCTAAAATCTGGGCAGGTGAAGACGGCAATAAATTTCGTGGTCAGTTGTCGAAATTGATCTTCCCCTTTAAGGAAAATCGCCCATTCAATATCTTTCTGAATATTGACGGCCAGGATAACGATTTGGATGAAATCAACGAAAACCTGCGCAAGTTGGCGATCAGCCGTTATAAATTTTCATATGATGGCGAAAAACTGCACTTAAGCGGTGTACTCAAACTAGCTAAACTCCAAGGTAATAGCGCAGATAAAAAAGATATTTATTACCAATTAGTCCAAAAGGATAGCGGTCAGAATCTATTTACCTATCTGACTGATGAAAAAGCCAATAAAGGATATTCAGTACCAAACTTAAAATACAATGGCAGTAAAGGCGAATTTTTCAGTTTTACAAGGACTTTCGAAGTTCCAAAAGATATTCCCCTGGAAAATCTAAACACACAACTGTTGGAATGGCCGGTCTCAGCTGATCCAGGTGCATTTTTAGGGGAGATCGATGAATTTAACCTTAGCGGCACTGAAGAAGTTGGTTCAGCTTTTGATAAATTATCGGATTATAAAGCTTTGGTGAAAAACCAGGTTGGTGTAAGAATATTTCGGGACGGTTTCGGCATCAAGCCTTACGGCATGGGCGAAAACGATTGGCTGAAACTTTCTAAAAGTCAGACCTCCGGCGGCTCATTCTATCTATTACGTCCAGAAAATGTAATTGGTTTTGTGTCCATCACAGCTAAAGAAAACAAAAATCTGGTCGAAAAGACTGACCGAGAAGGATTTATCGATACACCTTACTCCCGAAACTTCTTTAAGGTAATCGCGATAGCGATCAATGAGATCAATAGTATACTGGGCCGTACGCGCCGCAGTTATGATGAATTCCAAAAATTAGAAGCTGCGGCAAAAGGTGAAATCAAATCATTTGCAGATACTAAAAAACGTTTGGTAGAGACTGCCAAGCAATCTACAGCAGTCGAGAAAGAGGCGCAGCAGGTATTTAGTGACATTAAGGCCGCTTCAGCTCAAGTTACCCAAGCTGTTAAACAGATCAAAAGTCAACCGCTTTTTTCTACGGAAGGCGAAAATAAAGCATTGGGAGTATTGGAAACAGTCGAAGGCTTGCTCAAAAATGCGAATCAGATTTTTGAAAAGATATCTATTATATTGACAAGCGCGAAAAAGCTAGAAAATGATGCAAACTACTTAGAACCGCGCATAAATGAGTTGGAGACCCAGCTTATCCAGTTCTCGGAACTGGCCGGATTAGGCATTACAGCAGAAGCCTTTACGCATGAATTATATAACATAATCGACCGTATTGGCGCGCAGACCGATCAAGTCATCAAACGGGTAAAAAGTGAAGCTGGCAGCAACACTTCATTTTTTGTTTACGCAGAGCATGTCAAAAGCTTTATACAGGCAATCCGTAGGCAACTGAACCATCTGGCTCCATCACTTCGTTTTAACCGTGAAACGCGGCAGGAAATCCTCTTGTCTGCTTTTGTCGAAGAGCTCAAAGAATATTATGAGACACGTTCTGAAGGGAATATCAAATTAGTCATAGTTGTTAAAAACGATTTTACGATTAACATCAATAAAGGCAAATTAACGCAGATCACCGACAATATTATCTTAAATTCAGAATACTGGCTTACCGAAATTAAGAAAAGCGACCCAGGGTTTAAGCCAACTATCTCTCTTGAGATCAATTCACCTTTCTTCAAAATATACGACAATGGTTATGGCGTTTCCCCTGTGGTAGAAAGCGCTTTGTTCCAACCTTTTGTCACAACCAAGCCGAAAGGCATTGGGCGAGGTTTGGGACTTTTCATTGTTGAGCAATTACTGGATTCTGTTGGCGGCAACATTTCTTTATTGCACCAGAAAAACCAACATGAACGCCGATATATTTTCCAACTAGACCTAGAACCAATGCTTATAAGCTGACCTATGCCTAAAACCAAACCTAAAACCGAACCAGAAACTACTTCAGCGGAACCTGCTGCAGCCCCTGAAGCAGTAGCAGTCAAGCAAGAAAACCCCAAAGATGAAGAAGTTATTGATCAAGCCTTATTAGATAGTATCGATACGATTTTATCAAAGCTACATATCACCAAAGTATATTTCATTGATGACGCGGTAAAGATCAATACTGATAAAGCTACTTTTGTGGGCTTAATTCGGAGTATCATTGCCGGCGGTCAGACAGACCAACTTCGGGCTATAAACATCAAAAGCGCAATTGATTTTCAAACCGATGAAGAGGTTTTACCTGACCATATTAATCAGGTGTGGGATGATGTACATCCAGGGAAGCAACTTAAATTTTATGGTAAAATTTTTACTATAGCCGGCCAACCGGAGGCCATCAACGATATCAATGTATCACACCATCTGACTAACTTTTTCAGGCCCGGCTTATTGGCTTGTTTAACCCCTAACGAGTGGGACGATCAATGCGAAGAACTTATTGCAGCGATTCCGGACGGCGAACGTATTCTTATTCTATTTGACCAGGACTTGAAAATGGCGGAAGGCCGCTTTCAAGGAGGTGTGCAAGGTGAGCAGCTCATATTAGAGACCAAGCAAAGAAATGTTGCGGACAAAGTAGTCCTTGCACTTTTTACTCACACAGTTCCTACTTTTTCCGAAGAGCTACCTGAAAGACAAAGGATTTGCGCACGCATAAATGCCCTAAGTGCAAAAGATTTTTTTGTATTAACCAAATCGCGGCTACAAAAACATGATCTTTTCACAGACGGATTAAAAAAGACCTGTTTAAATACTTTTTGTGAAGACATTAAATTAGCTACAGTTCAAATCATTCAAACAGCTCAGCAAAGGACAATAGACCGTTTGAACGCTTTCGACACCTACGATTTTGACGAAACTGTATTTAAGTCTTCCTTCACAGAAGGTGTATGGGAGCCGGAGACCTTACTTCGGATCACTGATGTGATTTTCAAGGACGAAGTGCGTACGCTGATGCGTAATGATCAATACGTACCACAAATCAATTCGCTGATTTGTGCAGCTAGAGAAGTATCAAGTGTTTCATTTGAGATCAATCACGAAGAACCGCCCAATATATATCTAGAAAAATTTAGACTTAGACACCAGGAATTATACGAATCACAGGTATTGTTAAACGATTTAAGAAGGCCTATCGACAATGGTGACATCTTTAAAATCACCTCTGGGTCGAAAAATGGGAAAATCTATATCCTTATTGCTCAAGAATGCGACCTCATGGTCCGAAGTAACGGGGCTAACAAAGGAAAACGGGGCTCTAAGACAGCTATTTTAGCTGAAATCGATATTAATACGCAGGCGCAGTTGTTCGCTGATATGAAGAGGACTTATCAGGGGCAAATAGATAAAAAGCATTTCACCAACCATTATTTTGCCGACCGTTTCAAATTGGAATATTTTGAAGCCGGAACTGACAAAGTTGGCGTAGTGAATTTCAAAGACCTATTAGTAATTGATTTGAATGTATTAGACCTAATCGTTTTCAACCCGGCCGGAATTGCGGTTTTGGATTTGCAGAATCCCACATATTTAGCAGGTTACCATAACTTTGCTTGGCAAAATCGCTATCAACTTATTCATGAAGGATTTACCGCCGTAGCTGACCGACTAGACGCTGATTATTTGGCACTAAATGCCATCGTTGATGAAGGCCACAGAACTACTATTAAGAACCGCATAAACCATGAATTTAGTTTTATTGACCAGACTGGCATACCATTAAATTATAACAATCGCCGGTTTGAATTTGGTATAGAAAGAATTTCTAGATTACGGTTACCTAAATCAAAAAACTTATTGGATCGTTATTCTCTTCATCTGTCCAGGTTTGCCGAACTTCACGATTTCGCCAGTTGATATAATTTGCAATATATTCCAATGGTTATGACATAAACAAATGCTTTCTGCAATGATCGCATACGTGTCATTGCAAATTGTTATCCCTCAAAAACTTTTTCCAAAAATAGGAGAAAAAGAAAGCAAATCAGGCGGCACGTCACGCAGGAAAAAAGGGAATGGAATAATTGAAGGCGAACCTTGGGGAGGAAGCCGTTTATGCCTTAGTCAATTTGATGTTTACCACAATTGCATTAACCAGTGCCCCACTTGTTTTTCTCTTTCTTTTGGAATTTCGTCAGCTAAAAAATCTTTTAATAGTGTTCTCAAGGCGGAAGCATTAATGCTGATGCTTTTGCGCTGACAAAAGCGCTTGTTTTAACCAAGCAGTGAAAATAATGCGACTCGCTAGGGATTGGCACGGCATCCTGCGCAGCAGATATAGCATAAAGCCCAGCCGCAGGCATCGGCCTTATTTAATATCTATTTTCTTTTACTTTTGATCATTCATGACGACCGACACCTCATTATCCACACTCTACAGTTATCTAAAGGGCTTCCATTTATCTGATAGCCTGGTCCTGATCGGTGCCATCAATTCGGCGTTAAAGTATGATAACAGAAATTTTAACCAGGAAGGTATCGCCCCTTATATCATTGACTGGCTAAAGCTTCATTGCAAAACACCTCAAAACTATCTTACCATTTACATCGATACCGGCCGCTTAGCGAGATACCTACTCTTATCGGGAGCCAACGATCATCGCAGCAAAAGCCTTGATCTGCGCAATGACTCCTTTGCAATAGCGCTTAATATGACCGGAGCCGTTTACGATGCGGAACTTGAAAAGAAGCTGCTGGCCGAACAAGGCGCTCGTGGTATTCTGGCGAGAATAAGTCAACGCCAATTTGCATTACAGGGCGAAAAACAACACATTCTTGGTAGAGGCTACTTGTTATTTGTACAACTCGCAGAAAGGTTCAAGGTCGAATATTCTTTCACAGAAAAAATGAAAGAACATTTCGGGATTGGCGCATTTGAATTTGTAGCGACCGGAATGACCCTATGGATGAAAACGAATGGCTATGAAGGCGATTTATTAGCGATCGACATACCCGCCATGAAAAAAGTAGCGTCAGATACTCACCAATCAATATTCCTGAAACTCTCTTCCGGCTCGCCTGAACAGTACCGTCGTTATATCCGTGGTGATAATTGGAAATCAAGCGACCAACTTAAAGACACTTACGGCGCAGAGCCATTTAATCGGATGCCTGCAATAGAGATCAACCACTCTATGCTTTACAAAGCCGGTGCTTATGTAATTCCTCAACCCTGGTACTTTTTTGACCGGGCTTCAAGCGGTATTTTTTACCTGTTAGCCGACAAAGAGCAGGAGATCGGGCGCGCGGCGGGCCACAAAGGCCAAAATCCGTTCCGGAAAGAATTCGGGCATATATACCGTAAATATGCGGGTATGCACTTAGGTCAAAAGAATACTAAGTTCAGCTTTATTGATATGGATGAGGATTTTGTGAACGACTCGGGTACGCGTATCCCGGATTTCGCTTTAATAAAAAATGATATTTGTATTCTGATCGAAATCAAAACTACATTACTCAAAATAGAGGCACGTTCTTACTTTGATCCAAAAACGCTAAAAGCCGAGACGCTCGAAGGTAGTTTCAAAAAAGCAATTACCCAATTACAGGTTTTCGGGGAACAGATCCTTGACAATAGAGTTACCGATAAACGTTTTGCTGGCATTTCCCGGGTGATCAAGTTGATCATTGGTTACGAGGATGTGTATGTTCTGAACACATTATTATTGCCGATGTTAGAGGAAGAATACGGTGAAAACGGCCGTGATCTACAGCTGGGTTCTGTTTCAGACCTGGACGTTATGGGGACAATGATTAGTGAGGAAAAAGACATTGTTTCCCTAATTGCAGGGAAAGTCGATGATGCCGATCAAAGATATTTCGCATTTATTGCACTCTGGGAACGCGAGGTTAGAAGGAAAAATCCTATTCTCAGACGTTCCTTTAACGATTTATTTAGCAGAATGGCCGGTGATGCCGATATATCATAGCTTACTTACACTTTATCATGAATTTACCACACGAAGAAAAAATACCAGTGCATCATTTGGCAGCATGTTTCAATAATACATCTGCTACGTATAAGTTCTATTGGTTCTTAGCTATCATTAACCGTGCGGAGTCGGGGGAAACTTCAATACCTAAACAATTTTTATTCGCTGAAATGTTCGCGCATGCTTGGTACACAGTTAATTATTTTAAAGTATCGTTTGGCAAGCAAGATCAGTTACAGCAAGCCATCGGACGTATCATTCGAAATGAAGCGTTAACCATAGATGCGGACAGAAATGCGATTTTTAAAGCACTGGCCTATACCAAAAACTCATCCACGTTAAAAGAGCTTCGTTATTTTAATTCAGAAGTTCCTCACCGTTTTTTAAGTCCATGGTTTCCGTCTGCTTCCATGCAGTCGGTATATGATGCATCTAAAGCGCTTGATAATAAAAGTCTTTACGCATTGTTTCCCGACCATATCGAATTACACCCCGATTGGGTCACTTACCTCCTGCAACACGCTCATATTCTGCGAAATTTCTGTTACTGGAACCTGGCTATTTACCTGCAGGCCAAAAATCCCAATGTGCCGGATATTCCCAATAAGCTGATCAAGTTACCCATTCGAAAGGCGTTAACCCAACAGCGAAAGTTTTGGGATATCGTAATCACCGAATTAGGGAGTGTAGACTGCATTTATACTAATAAAAAATTAATTGTGGGCGATTACGCGGTGGAACATTTTCTTCCTTATGCATTTGTATCGCACGATCTCATGTGGAACCTAATACCAGCGGATAGGTTGTTTAACAGTTATAAAAGCGATAAACTTCCCCCGTTAGATAAGTACTTTGAGCCTTATTTTAAATTACAGTTGTCCGCATTAGAGATCATACAATACCACTATCCAAATAATAAATTTTTAGAAGATTACTTAACGATCATTCCAGATCTCTCCTTATTTAACACTGAGCGGGTTTTTGAACAATTGCAACCGATGGCGACCATCGCCAAAAACAACGGTTTCGAGTTACTAGCAATTTAAAAAATCAAGCCACTTCTTTAAAGAAATATTCCGTAAGGATGTCCCGGAACTTGGCAAATTACAGATGCAAAAGTCCCTTCATAAACGCGGTTTTTACAAAGTTGGTGAGTTCATCCATTTATATCGCATGATCTAAATAAATCCCGATCTAATTATAAATAGTAAAATCTATGGAGAACTCATTCTGATAAATGGAAAAACATGTCCGGCATCTGACTGATTGGCGAGCCCCCTAAAAATATAACGAATAATGGATAACTGAACATTATCTAATTTAAATATCATTACGAATATTTTACTTTCTAATATTACTGCGCTTTCAACCGTGCGTCTTCGAGGTGAGCAGATCAACCTTTTTTAATAATGAGATGAGAAGATCCCGGGTCATTCAGCATACGTTCCATTTCTGCCATCACCACTTGCTGCACATCTAATTTAATCTGTTCATAATTACGCTGCACAACAGCTTGCTGAACCGGTTTGATCTGCGGAACGGCGCTATAGCTTTTTTCCTCATCAGCCAGCGCGGCATGGTCGTTAATGATTTCACAATGGAAGCTTTTCAACCCGATCTTTTCCTCAGGATTATCAGCCACCATTCCGACAAACTGTCCGGAAGAAAGACTTGAAATAGTGGACGCGGGAATGGCCGATTCCAATTGCTTTGATCGGCTTATAGAGGTGTCATTCCTGTTGATTGAAAGGCTCTCCCGATCCTGCATGATCTTCCCAAAACGTTCAGAAAGCTGCCTTGCAGTATCGCCTGTTACCTGTCCGCTAATAATATTACCGGTGATATTCATGATCACATCGGCCAGCTCACGCCCATAATCTTTGCGTAACTGGCTGGCATCCTGTATGCCCAGACAGGTTGCCACCTTGTTACTACGCGCCGTGGCAATGAGACTATCCATATTATTGAGATAAATCGTTGGAAACTCATCAAAGATCAAGCTGCTCTTCAGTTTTCCTTTTTTATTGACCAGTTTGACCAGGCGGTTTACGTAGAGTGACAGGACTGCTCCGTAAGTTTGGATTTTCTGGGGATTATTACCGGCACAAACGATCTTGGGTTTGTCCGGATCATTGATGTCGAGGGTGAAATCACTGCCGGATAGGACATAATACAATGCCGGCGATGATAGTCTGGCCATCGATATTTTGGCGGAAGCGATCTGACCTTCCAATTGTTCCACCGCATCGCGTAGATAAGCACTGACAAAGGGATTTACCAATACCTCGATCTCCTTTTCGGTACGTAGCAAAGTAAACAGTTTATCATATTCCAACTGCATAAACTCAATGACATGCGGCAGCGTACAAAACTCACCGGCTTTGTATTTTTTGAGATACCAGATAATAGCTGTCAGAAAATTGATCGGAGACTCCACAAAGAAGTCACCCTGCCGCTTGATCCACTCCCGGTTTAATCCCATCAGGATGGTCCGCGCTGATTCCGCCGCATCCGTAATATCAAACATGGAAGCCGGATCAAGCGGATTACAGCGATGCGTCCGGGACAGGTCGTCAAAGTTGATGATGAAGAACTGCGGTTCAACCTGGTATGCCGTCTTTCTGTATTTAAGCCAAGTGTTGTAAACGATCGTGGTCAGGTCATCAAATTTGAAATCATAAATAAACATAGAAAAGCCTTTGCGGATATGCTGGGTGATCACGTGGCGAATGACGAAGTATGATTTACCTGCGCCGGGACTACCGATGACCAGCAGTCCCCGGAACGGATTAACAAAATTGATCCAGGAATTACGGACTTTATCTTTCAGCTGATAGCGGGCAGGCAGGTTAATGGAAAACTCATTCTCCAGTAATCGCTCTTCCTGCGGGAAGGTTTCCTGATCTTTATTAAAGATGTCACCGACTAACCTGTCTGTAATGATCCGTGAGAGCATGGTTCCACCGCTCATCACTGTCAGATAACCAGTGCCGGTAATGAGGATATACAATAGGGTAACCACCTGGGACCGATCACTCAGCAATAATATCACGCCGGCGCCAAAATAGACAACAAACCCAGCCACTAACCAGCGAACAGCCTGCTTAAAGCTGCGCTTTTCATCCTTTTTCCCTCTGATGCCGATCAGGGCAATAATCAGTAAGCCAACTGCAATAAACTTGGCTTTGTGAAAACTCGAAAACAGTCCGGTATTAGCAATGTTGCGTAGTATCCGGTCCGTCAAAGGTGCAGTCCAATGCCAGGTCCGGAAAAGCCCGTAGAATTGAAAGTAAAAATGCAATAGCAATACCGCGATGCTGATGAGCCTGGTCATATCTAGGATCTTGCGCATCGCTTGGTCATTTTCCCCTGTTGACATATATCCTCCCCACTTATTGTTTTTAATTTGTCCGGCAAACGCTTTTTAATTAAGCCGGATTCTCCTTTTTTTCCTTTTCTTTTTCGATGATCTGAGCTGCCAGTCCATCATATCTGAGACATCACGCTGATCAAGCAAAGCGCCTGCAAAATCAGGCGTAACGTTAACTGCATTTTGCATATGATCTTTTTCCGGGTAAACATTGAGTTTACCCGTATTATCGAGCGGCGGATCATTACCCCGCTCCACGCGCCGCCCAACCTGAATCCGTTTTTCTTTTTCATCAGCTCCGGTGTCTTTGCAGCGATCCAATACACCTTTCGCACTATAAGCTTTGCCCAGGTCGCTGCCATTAAAGACGGTCTTACTGATATGATCAACGTAGGTCAAACCATAGATCACCCCTTCTGCATTTTGACGGATCACCAGGTCAATACCTGCCTGCTTCAACTCACCTACGAAGCTATCCAATGATGATCCGCGGTTTAGCAATGCCAGATCGATGATGGTTTTCGCCCGCCCTTTCGCAGGGTCTTTCGCATGTCGGTTGCCGGCCATTAATTTATTCAATTTTCCAAGGCCCGGATTGTTGTAGAATAGGCTGGCTTTAACCGGTGTACCGACAACCTTGCCTTGCTCATCCAGCAACCGGTAGACGAGACCATCATGCCTCCTTATCCGGCTGTTCTCGGAACCATTATCAGCCACCACATTGTATAGTTTCAAGACCGCATTGAGTTCTGCTAAGGAAGCAAATTTGTAATGGCCAACTACTGCATTCAACACATTACCGATGGCCCGTTTTGTTTCAGATTTGCCATAACGCACGCGCTGCGCATCGACAGGTTTCAGCCGGTGTAGCTCACTCAAAGCCGACTTTTCTGCCTCAACCAGGCCATAGTTTTTTTCAAGATCCCGGCGAGCTTTTTCCGATTCGTTCCTGCCCAGGTTATGTAAGGAGATCCGTGCCCCGTCGGGCTTAATATTCGTCGTGACCAGATGCAGATGCGGATGCCCGGAATCCAGGTGCTGGTACAATAAATATGGCTGTCCGTCAAAGCCGATGCGGTCTAAATAGTCCTGCGCAATCGCCCTTAATTTTTCCTTTTCCAAATTTTCTGACGGATCAAAATTTAAGGAAATGTGTACGCTGTTTACCCTGGTCCGCTGGTTAAGTTCAGTCAGTTTTTCCAGCCGGTTCAGCTTCTGATAAAAGGTAAGATCAGCCGCTTCTTTTGGATAATAGCCAGCCTCCAGGCAAAGCGCTACGCCGGCGTTTACCTTCTGCTCATTATAGTTTAAAATGTTGCGAAGGCTGCTGCTCGAATGGATCACTGCAACCATTGGTCCGCCAGTTTATCCAGTCTCGATTTAATGGATTCCACGGTATCAAAAAGCACACCTTTGTCGCGCTCAAAACCGGTCAGCCAAAGCCGCATCTGGGGCAGGTGATCCAGGGTATGCAGTCGGTGAACAGCCTGGTTAAAATTCACCCCGATAGCATTCAATTCACGCCTCAGCAATACCATCTCGGCCATGAATTCATCCAGTGATTGATTGCGGGTTAACACCGTCACCGTCTTGCGCAGCAGTACCCTGCGCAAATACTCGCTGAGCTTCCTAACCGTCGTTTTTTTCCAGCCTTTTTCAACGGCTTCATATTCCCCCGCTGACAGGCGAAAACCGATAAACTTCTTTTTGGCCTCATTTTCCTCATTCATATGCACTATTCCCTTCCCAAATTTTTAAATGATCAAATGGCTTTCCAGACCGCCCCTGACTTCGGAGAGGGGCGGCAAGATTCCGGTTGTTGTTAAACAACCGTACATCTTGCCGATTGCAAAACGGGCAATCTTGCCCTGCTCTCCGGTTATGGAAGGCTGCCCGGATATTAACCGACTTTTTGCTTCAATTGCTGCTTGACAATAGCTGTTTTCCCGGTTAGGAAATCATTCAGGTCTTTATGCTTACCATACAATTCACTGGCATCCTCAAAACCTTGTTTCAGGGAGAGCGCAAATTTGGTATAACCGATGCCCGTGGCATCATGATCCAGCCAAAGCTTTTTAACCGGGTATTCATCCATCAGCGGCCGTGCCCGCTCGAAGAAAGCGGCGCTGTTGAGGACGAGCAAGTCACCGGCAAAAGCCGGATCATTTCCATAAAGCGTCTTGAAAGAAAGCAAGTCAAAAAAGCCTTCGAAAATATGCAGCGTATCGCTGCTATTTCCGATCCGTGTCACGTCCTTCGGGCTGCTGCTGCACTTGCTGAAAACGTTGCGTATTTCAAAGCCGCCCGCATCATTTTTGAAACCTATTCCAAAGTAGCTGCGGCCATTCAGCTGGTAGTTCACTTCCCGGCAAAATTGACCGGCGACGCTGACCGGGATGTGCCGCTCGTGGAGATAATTGATGAGCGGATAGGCGAACAGATCACGGTCGGAAAGCACGGTGATCCTGCTTTCTTTTTCCGCTGCTGAATAACCATCGGCCGCAGGCTTAAACGAATGCTGCTGAAAAGAAAAACCCGGCGTGAATTTGTCCATGAGCTCGCGCATGGTGCAGCCAAAATAAGCGAGACCAAAGTCGATCAGATTGCCGCCTTTGCCCAGGCCATGGTCATACCAGCGGTTGATCCCGCGGTTAACCTTAAAGCTGGCTTCCCCTTCCAGCCGCAGGGGCGAGAGATACCAGTAATCAATACCTTTTCTGATGTGTTCCGGCTGGTGTCCGAGCGACGCCAGGTAATCCACCAGATCCAGTTCCCGGATCTGATCAATTGATAAACTTGACACTACACTATTCATAACTTCACATTATCTGATTCAAAACCAATACGAAGGTAAAGACATCAGGTCCCGCGATGCAATCCACGCTATATTATGATGAGGATTGCTATTTCTGTCCGCGCTAACTTTGTCCCATCATTAACATAAAAATTTGTGTATGGCAGTGAATGTATTGGAAAAGGTCTATGAGACATTGCTCTGTAGTCCGGGAATGAATGAGGCCGTCAAAATCGATGTCAAGATCAACCGCTCGGCCGTGCTGCTGCTCAGCAGCGTTATTGAGACGGGGCTGACGCCCGAGGCCGGTAAAGAAGCTTCAGGCTTATTGCAGCTGGTCCCAAAGGAAGCGGTCGAGGAACTGAAACAGTTCACGGATGAATGCCTGAAAAAAGCAGGATTGACGGAATTGAGCGAGAAAATGAGATCGCTGACCAAGTAGCGGCAAGAAACAGGTGAAGCAACTGCGGGCTAAGCTGACGCGGCGCCCCCAGATGCCTGCCCGGCGGAGCGTGGCAGGTTTTCTGGGAAAGGTGCAGAACGGAAGCTGGCCTGCGGTTGCCACAGCCTGGTAAGCGGGTGAATGCAGTGCAAGCGCACGGAATGAACCTGCTGGGAAGGCGTGACCGGTAATAAAAGGATCAAGGCCTGAAACCGCCAAAAACCGCAAAGTTATTGTACTTATAAATGCAGTCAACAGCAATAAAGCCGGTCTTTTCCAGCGTCAGTAACTGCGTTTCCAGTTTGGAGAACTTATCCAGCTTTATCCGTTCCATCGCGCTGTCAATGGCTTGCTGCGCCAGGCCGGCAGCATTGATCTGCTGTTCCCAGCGATTTTTGAAATAAGAATCAAACGGCCCGTTTCTTCCTTCCACCTGATCAGCGTTGATGAATAAGCCGCCGGGCTTAAGCGAATTAAAGACCGCCTGATATAAAGCTTCCTTTTCGCTATCAGCTAAATGATGAATAGCCAGGGCAGAAATAACGACATCATACTGATCGGTCAACACCGCTTTTGTGATATCGCCCGTTACAAATTCGACGTTTTGTTTGCCGGCAAAACGTTCCCTGGCAACAGCCAGCATTTCAGGTGAAAGATCAATAAGCGTGAACTGCAGATCCGGTCGCTCCTGATAGACAAACTGAGAGAACAGGCCGGTACCGGCACCGATGTCCAGGACACGGCTACCCTTTTCGAAATTCCGGATCAGCGGCAGGGCAATAGTATAAAAATCTTCAAAACATGGGATCAGCAAAGGGCGCTGGCTATCATACTGTCTGGATACCCTGTTAAATTGATCTTCTATGTCATTCATATCGTTAACGTTTACTGTAAATAATTAATGATGTTTTGGCGATTACATTTTGATTTAATAAAAACCCAACCAATGCAGGCGTCGCGTGTTCGTCAGGCCCAAGTTTAGCAACTTTAAGCGCCCAAACTGTAATGATATAAGCATGTGGTTTATCACCTTCGGGCGGGCAGGGTCCGCCATAACCGGGAACTCCGAAATCGGTATTTCCGAGAATGCTGCCAGCGGGTAATAAATGATTCCTGAGATTGCCGGCACCCCTGGCAATTCCGGAAGTACCTGCCGGCAGGTCAAAGATCACCCAATGCCACCAGCCGCTGCCTGTCGGTGCATCCTGGTCATACATCGTGATGGCAAAACTCTTGGTGCCTTCCGGCGGACTGGTCCAGTTGAGCTGCGGCGATTCATTGGCACCCGAACAGCCGAATGTATTGGAAACCTGTTGCTGATTAAATTGTCCCTCCAGGTCTTTGCTCCTTAACGTGAAGGATTGCGCACTGGCGATGACTGAGCAGCCCGACATAAGGCCGATCATCATCATTTGTCTTACGTTTTTCATTTTGCTAAGGTCGCGCAGCAGAGAAAAACGGCCTGTTGAATTTGGTTCAAAGACTGGTGCTTTCGGCTCAATGTGCAAAAGCTTCCTGATACGCTTTAGGCGTTTGGTTAAACTTCCGCTTAAAAGCCGTGTTGAAATTGGACAGGTTTTCATAACCGAACTCGGAAAACAGCTCAGTAGCCCGCTTACCTTCCCTCAGGGCATGTGAGGCGGCGTCGAGCTTTCGTTCCAGCAGATACCTGCCGGGTGAAGTACCATACGCTTTTTCGAAATCACGTTTAAAACTGGCCAGGCTCCGGTTGGCCAGGAAGGCCAGTTCATCCAGGCTCAGCCCTTTTAAAAGATTGTTCTCCACAAGGGTTCTCAGATCATTTGTCCCCGCCAATCCCCGGTCAAATAATAAGGATAGCCCATGTGGATCAAGTTCCAGTAAAGCGATAAGCAATTCCTCCAGTTTATGATTGACGAGCACTTCGGGTAATGGTATCTGCCTATCGAAAAATGCCAGTACCTGATGAACAAATTCTGAAAGAAAAGCATTCAACCGGAATTTCAGGAGATGCGGGGTGACCGGCATAGCTGACGTCTCAACAATCTTCGCGCCGTACTTTTTCAGGATGGCGCTCGCCAGATGTGCCGGGAAAAACACGACAAGGCTGTTGTAAGAACTATCATTGAACGACCGCTCTGCAATGATCGAGTGTCCGTGGGGAATGATCACACCTTCACCCTTTTCAACCACGAGGCTGTCCAGGGACCGGTACATTTCTTTCTGACCGTTCAATACAAAGCTGATCGCGCATTTGCTAAAGGAAATCAAATTCCTGCCAGTAGGTTTTGAATCCTGGTAATGCACAAATGTGACCGCCTCGCTTTGCAGCTGCGGGTGGCCGGTTAACGTGTCCGGGACAATAATGTTCGTCATAAAAATAACTGCAATTTTCAATTTTGAACGAAAATTAGCGATTTAAAAATAAGCTTCCAGCAGATCAGGATTATTTTTTTCTAGCTGTCCTGTTTCGTCTTTTTCAAGCATCTCTAGGAGACAAATGGCAACTTATGAAACAAGAACCATTATTATTCTTTACGTTTTCGGGGCTGAGATCCTGCAGCGGTAAAAGGGCCGGGCTTCAGGACTTCGATTCCCCACTTTAAATGAAATTGACAGTGACACAGACAATAAACGCAATGACATCATCCCAGCTTATCATTTTAAATTACCAGGAAATCAGGCGGCGCAGCACGATTCTATGGAACAGTATCCCGGAAGCGTCTTACGGCTGGCGGCCCGACCCGGCCGCAATGAGCATGATTGAAATGGTGCGTCACGTGCTCGAAAGCGAATACATTTACCAAAAAATAATTATCGGCCGGGGGGATAAAGGTGACCTGCGCACGCCCTGGGAACAGCGGCAGTACCTATCTATCGCAGATGAAATCAGGTTTGCCGGCCCATACCGGGAAGACTATTTTGAAATGATCAGATCTTTTTCCGAGACCGATCTGAATGAAATTGAGATCGTAAGACCCGCGCTTGGTCAACGAAGAAAACTGGGGGACTACCTGATGCGGATAGCCTACCACGAGGCCGTTCACGCAGGCAACATACAATCCTACCTGCGTGCGCTTAACCTCGAGCGACCCAATATTTGGGATTAGGTATTCCTGCATTAATACTTAACAAATCAAAAGGGTATTGGCTACGGCAATTAGTTTATTCTGTTTTGCGCAAAAATTCTCCGATTTAAAAATGAGCCTTCCGTAAAAAAATATTTTTCAATGCTGTCCTGTTTCGCCCATTTCAAGCATTAATATGAAACAAATAAAAACTTACATGAAACAAAAAACAAGATTACTCTTAGCGGTTTCACTGCTGATGCTTGGCAGTTGTCAGAAAGAATCAAACTCCAGGTCAACAGCAGCTGGCGGCAATACGTCTACGGCATATTCAAGCTGTTGTTCATCAGCATCCTCATGCGTTAACATGCCGGCAGTAGCAATGCCGTAATATTTCCAAATTATTCACCAAATAACAAACTTATGAAACGAAAATCATTATTGCTTTTATCGCTTTCACTGCTGGCACTCGGCAGTTGTCAAAAAGAAGCGAGTTCAAAACTATTGGCTTCCAACGGCACTCAGTTATCGGCAAATTTAAGGGACAGCACTTCTTTGCCTCCTGTTACCCTGCCGGTCACCGACCCGCCGGCAGCGAGGGACAGCGACGCTACTACTTTTTTGAACGGATCTTATCTGGGTACTGTGCTTAAACATGTTGGTAATCATCCGGATTCTGTCAGAAAATTTGGTGTCAAATTGCAAACCGGAACGTTTGCCTCCATCGATGTCACCGGTGGTGTCCCCGCCGGAAAAGGAACCTTTACCATCAGTGTTGGCAAACTTAATTTTGTTAATAAGCAGAACATCTTACTTTATCTGCCCGGCCCCGGCTCTGATCTGATCGATTATAGTTACCTGTTGAGTGGCACTTATTCCAGCATCATCAAGGGAGACAGTCTGATCTTATCAAAGGGAAATCGTGCAGACTCGCTGATCGTTTACAAATTGAAAAAACAGTAAGAAGCATTAATTTCCTCTTACAAGAAAATCTTAGCCGATACTCCTATTTACAAGCAAAATCCCCAATCCATAAAGTGGCCTGGCTGCCGAAACGGAAAGCCAGGCCATTTACTAACACGATCACCCTGGATAGTAAATCAATATTCCCCCATCCTTTGACTTTGAAGCAATATTTGAAGCATTACTGCCGTTTCGTGCATCGATCAGGCATTTAAACCCTAAAATCAAATCCATCATGAATCGCGATTACAGCAGCATTAGCCCCTCGGCAGGAACATTATTACTTACCAAAGCTCTAACGAACATTCCGTTTGCTAAACCGGCCGCGGCCATGGTTTATGGCCAAGCCGAGATTGATAGCGCAATGGAACGTTTAGGCGATGATGTGGCGCTGCGGTTCCTCCTGCATTTTGAGGAACGTTATCGGTCAATAGACTGTTTAATGGCCGGTCTGGGCGCGCAAAATATCCTGGAAATTTCGTCAGGATTCTCGTTCCGGGGTTTAAACCTTGCTGTCCGGAACCCGGGTGTCCATTATATTGATACAGACCTGCCTGAAATTACCGCAACGAAAACGAAGCTTGTTGATCAACTGATCAGGGCCGAACAACTGGTGTTAAAAGGCGGCCTGTTAAACCAGCCTTTGAATGTACTGGATGAGGCCGCATTTATCCAAACCATATCCAGTTTTAAGTCCGGCCCTGTTACCCTAATTAACGAAGGCCTGTTGATGTATTTAAACACGGAAGAAAAAATAAGATTATGCGCCATCATACACCCATTGCTAAAACAGCGGGGCGGTTATTGGATCACCGGCGACATTTATGTCAAAAAAGAGCTTGGCAAGAACATTCCCGATCATAAATTCGGTCAGTTCTTAAAAGATCACAACGTGGAAGAAAACAAATTCGACAGCTTTGAGCAAGCCGAATCTTTTTTTCATGCGCAGGGCTTTAAAATACACCAACGGGTGCAGCCGGAATATCATCAGCTAACCGCATTGCGCTATTTCAGCAGCGAGCAACTCATACAATTAAAGAACAGCAGATCCAACGAAAAAGCCCCTGCCAGGGAAACCTGGGTGCTGGTGGCGGAGTAACAAACTGTTCATTATAAGTGTGCAGGCGATCTGTATCACTACAATAGCCGTTGAGCATGGTGAAACTCAGGGTACCTGCTCCTCTTTTACAATTTTTAACGTATGGATAATAACCAAAATGCAATTCTGACCATCAGGCCGATACAGCAATCAGACAACCAAATCATTGCTTCACTGATCAGGTCGGTGTTAAGCGAACATCATGCAAATAAGCCGGGAACGGCTTTTTTTGATAAGAGCCTAGACTGCCTGTATGAAACCTTCAAAGAGCTGGGATCCGCCTGTTATTTTATCGCAGAAAAGAACAAAACCGTTATAGGTGGCGGAGGTGTTTATCCTACGCCGGGTTTACCTGAAGGATATTGTGAACTGGTGAAACTCTATCTTCACCAGGAATCCCGCGGACAAGGAGCCGGCGGTAAACTGATCACCGCTTGTTTTGCCGCAGCTAAAAAAGCTGGTTACACCCACGTTTACCTCGAAACCATGCCGGAGCTGAATAAGGCGGTATTGCTTTATGAACGCATTGGCTTTCAGCATCTTTCCAGCCCCTTGGGCCGATCCGGGCATTTCAACTGTAATATTTGGATGTCCTGTGCTATTCCCTAAAACGAAAATCATTTGATCGACTCAGTCGGGAGGAGATCAAAACTGTTAAAAATTACTAAATTTGCCCTGGTAACCAATCATCCCTTTATGTGATAACCAGTTTCTTTCAGGACAAATAAAAAGCACGTTAATCTAACGTCCGCTATATTATTCATCTTCTCAGGAAAGAAATTATGCTTATTCTTCACGACATTACTTATATACACGCTAACCGCGATCTTTTATTTGCCGGGATTGATCTCGTAGTCAACAAACATGATAAAATAGCCCTGATCGGCAACAACGGAACCGGTAAATCGACACTGCTTGGCATACTGGCCGGTAAATTAAAGCCTGCCGGTGGTGTGGTGAAAACTGATTCACCGCCTTATTATGTGCCGCAGGTTTTTGGTCAATACAATGAACTCACAGTTGCCGAAGCACTGCAAATAGCCGGTAAACTGAACGCCCTGCACCAAATTCTCGACGGCAATGTAACCGATGAGCACCTGACTACACTTAACGACGACTGGACGATTGAAGAGCGCTGCCGGGAAGCGTTCTTCAATTGGCAGCTTTTAAATATTGATCTGGCGCAAAAGATGAGCTCGCTTAGCGGCGGGCAAAAAGCAAAAGTATTTTTGGCAGGAATCACCATTCACCAACCCGAAATAGTTTTAATGGATGAGCCCAGTAATCACCTGGATACCGCCGGGCGGGAGCTGCTTTATAACTATATCCGATCGACTAATAATACATTATTGGTGGTTAGTCACGATCGTACCCTGCTAAACCTGCTCCGTATCGTCTGCGAGCTCAGTAAACGCGGGATAACTCTTTATGGCGGCAACTATGATTTTTACGCCGAACAAAAGGACATTGAAAGTGAAGCCCTGCATCAGGATGTAAAAAGCAAGGAAAAGGCACTTCGTAAGGCTAAAGAAACCGAACGGGAATCCCTGGAGCGGCAGCAAAAATTAGATGCCCGGGGCAAAAAGAAACAGGAGAAAGCCGGTGTGCCCACCATCATGATGAAGATCCTGAAAAACAACGCCGAGAAAAGCACCTCAAAAATACAGGGTGTACACGCCGAAAAAACCGGGGCTATCGCACAGGAATTAAGTCAGCTCCGTACCCGCTTACCCGATATTGATAAAATGAAGATGGATTTTGATAACTCTGCACTTCATAAAGGAAAAGTATTGATAACCGCTAAGGACCTGAATTTTGGCTACGGCGGTAAATTACTCTGGAGCCCGCCGCTCAGCTTCCAGATCACCAGTGGCGAAAGATTAGTGATCAGGGGTGCAAACGGTTCCGGTAAAACGACGCTGATAAAAATGCTGCTGGGCCAGTTGGAACCGCAGTCAGGAACTATCGAACATGTAAAAGTTAAAGCTATTTATATTGATCAGGATTATTCGCTGATCAACAATAAACTCAGCGTTTACGAACAGGCCGAAGAATTTAACGCCGGCACATTGCAGGAACATGATATCAAAATCCGACTTAACCGGTTTCTGTTTACCCGCGAGGATTGGGATAAACCCTGCGGCGCCCTTTGCGGCGGAGAAAGAATGCGGCTGATGCTATGCTCGCTGACCATCGGAAACCAGGCACCAGATATGATCATCCTGGATGAACCCACCAATAACCTCGATATCCAGAATATGGAGATCTTAACTGCTGCTGTCAATGAGTATCGCGGCACGCTCGTTGTCGTATCGCACGATGAATATTTTCTACAGCAGGTTAATATAGAGCGGGAAGTGTTGATTGGTTGACCGGAAATACAAATGGAACGCCGGGGAAGAAGGGCTTATTTTATAATAATAACCGGAGGCATTCAAAAACTCTTCGATGCGAATGCCGGCATGATTAAAAAAAGCCCCTCAGGGCTTTTCTTCAGGTCGCCTCCTGTAAGGCAGGCTGTAAGTCAAGAATGTAATCCGCAGCTTTTTGGGCCTGTCCGGCCGCTTTGATCAGCAAGGTCTTGTCATTCTTCAGCGCTTGCAGCCACCCCTGCAAATAGGCGGCGCTGTTTTCAATTGTTTGCTGCCCGATCCCGGTTACCGCGCAGAGGAAAGCACTGGTCAGTTCGGCGGTAAGTTCTTCCCGTGAATACAGCTCGCTTCCAAACCCTGCAGGTTCTGTGATCTCTTTGCGGTTCAGCCTCCGGGCATGACCGGTACTGTGTCCGAGCTCATGAAATAACGCCGAATAGTATTCTTCCGCACTTTCAAAGCCGGAGATGTCCGGTACGGCCACCTCATCGCGCTGTGGATAGTAGACCGGATATTGACCCCGGCGGTTGATCTCCGGAGGTTGTGGCATCAGTTCGACGATCTGCTCACAAGCTTCCAGCTTTTCTATGTTGCTCCTTATTTCGTTGGGGGTTACCGGGAATTCGATCCCTTCAGCTTGTGCAATATTGAATACCGTATGAACCTTCGGCACCAGTCGCTGGCGGGTAGCCGCGGCCTCATCATCAGCCGGCTCCTGCTGTTCATCCAGCTTGCCCGCCTGAATCTTTGCCCAATAAACGATCTTCACACCTTTCTCGCCTTTTTTAATGTTACCGCCAAGGTCCAGCGCCTGCTTAAAGGTCAGATACTGTGCTGTTGCGTATCCTTTTAACATCGTGTGAAAATTCAGCCAAAATACGTTCCAGCCGCGGTAGCAAACACCGGTCGTAATATTGCTGGGGAACCCGGAACCGCTCCAGCCGCAGCGCCATATCAATTGTCCTTTTTCCATTTGCTCAATAACCGCATCGGTTACTTCCTGATAGATGTCCTTGAAATTTCCTGTAGTTGCCATAACTTTAACATTTAAGTGAATAAAAAATTAATTATGGCGGAATACCCGTCCGCAGGACGCAATAAGGGCAAGGTGGAGATTCGTAAAATGTGGAGGCTCCCGAAGGATACCCATTTTATGAATACTACCTTGGTGGATCTGACGAAGGAAGAGCCGCATCCCGTTTGCGGACTGGCGGACGAACTTTGCGCGAATGATTAATGCATTTTTACCTAAAGAAAATTCTTAAAAACAGATGGCTAAAACCCGGCGAACTTCTTAAATTTATATATACAACAAATCTGCCTATGGGATTCCTGTCATTTATCAGCAAAATTCTGGGACTTGGTCGTCGCTTCAATGGTACTCCGGAACAATACCTGGCGATGGTGCAATACATGGCATTTAAGAATAACCCTAGGTTCACAGCTGCTGAATTACTACAGTGGGGGGAAGTCATGCAAAAAATGATGAAAGTAAATCTTGATCCTTACAAAGATTTTCATGACCTGGCTGTCAACGGCAAAGCCGATTACTCATTCATGGAAAAGGTAGAAGGCAAGCTAAGTGAACTGGAACAAAGGAAAGACCTGAAGCAAGCCATTTATGGTGAGCATGCCGACCTCGGCGATGATGATGTGATGAAAAGCGATTCCGAAAGTGCCGTTTTCGCGCGTCAGTTTGTTAAAGATTTTTCACAACATGTCCGCTTCTCGGACGAGGACCAACGGCAAATCGACAACCTATAAGAAAAAAGCCATCGCTAACAATCAAGCGATGGCTGGTAAAACCCCGAAGAATGTTCAAAATATATTCGTGCCCTGACAGAGCTTCCTGATGAAACGGGACATTGCTGCAATCAGCTTATTTTTGATGCTTCCAAAATCTGCCTTTTCCTTCGGCTATCCATTCTAAAGCTTCACTTATTCTTTTTTGCCGCGTCTCATCTGTCTTGGCGTCGGTGATCCAGATGATATATTCCTTGCGGAATGAGTTGGACTTGCTTTCGAAGATTTCTTTTGCTTTGGGATTAGCCGCTAATGCCGCCGACAAATAGTCGGGCGTGTCCAACACTTTTGGCTTATCAGACTCCGGCTTCTCCCTTTTTATATTGACGCCTTTTTCGTTAAGCTGCATAGCTTCTATAAGCATAGCTATAAATTCCTCATCGGGTGGTAGGTCACCCATTTTGCTAACCTTCCCCAGAAATCTTTGGATAGGCTTTTTATCCTTGTTTGCCTTTAGGCGCGGGTCGGTCATCAACACATCCTTCAGAAACGAAAAAGAACAATGGTTTTTATAGGCTGCTGTTACACACATATGATCTCCTTTGTAGGAAAAATGAGGGAAACCCCATTTAACTGCTTCCTCTACGTCAGGGCAATTGGCGTGAATAAGTTGTCGCCAGTGCGTCAATACTGGCTTTGCAAAATCTTCTGCTTTTGCAATATAATCATCAACGTTTGAATTGAACATTTCGCTTGTATTTTTTAAAGATTAATAATTGGTTATATTACCTATATAATGACTGGTAAAGACAAAATGGGACACCAAGATTTCTTTCAGGAAAAGTTAAGGATTTTTGTACCCCGACAACAGAGATCGCAAAGTTTCCCGGATCGAGAAAACGTAGAACGTTAATTAAAACCTTATTAAATCTGAAAACACTTATTCCACCGCCAGTGATAAACCCCTTAAGAGAGGGACAGGGGTGGCATCCTGCCCATCAGGCATAATGGATAGCCCAGGTCAAAGGCATCGTGCGAATATGAAAGGTTACTTACCTTTTCTATCTTTTCTTAATGGCGTTCCTTTATGGATTGGAACATCGAAATCCAAAAGGTCTCTTGGATGGACTTCTAAAGCTTTTGCGATTGCCTCTAAATTAGAGATTGCAAAGTTGCTTTTACCACTTAGCATCAACCAAACTTGTTTAAGAGTAAAGCCGGTCCTGTCAACGATGTCTTCCTGTACAATACCTTTTTGCAGTCGTATCTCTTCAATTCTTTTGGTCACATTATCTATAAATTCTTGATTTCGATACTTCTCTGCCATGCTCGTGTAAAGCACGCGCCAAACGCTGATTTTTATTACGTCTATATTGACTAAATGATATTGATTTATTACTTTTGATAATTGTATAAAAAGTAAATAAAACATAAGTAATTTACAACTTATGCTATTTTTGCGGATACTTCGAAAATACTGAAGCATTCGCTTTGAGTCTTGCTCTGGAAAATTTGCACTTTCAAAATGAGCCCAAGATGAGAAGCCGGAATGCCCATACTACAGGTATGGGCTCCCTTCTTATTGGTGCTATAGGGCGTGCAAACCCTTCCAGAGCGATAAGTTGGGACCCATGCCTGTAGTATTATAACAGTTCATCCCTTCCGCGACTCCATACTAATGACCAATTCATTAAATGGAAGATTTAAAACCACATCAATCAACACCTGATTTCGGTACCCTTACCGGGATAATGGAACGCTTTGCTCAGGTTCCCTATGAGCAGTTCCAAAGGGAGCTGCATGACTGGTTTTATAACTCGCTATCGGAAAAAGGGATCGATCTTCAACAATCTCAGGAAAATGGGTTAACCCGCTTACCCGATCTGGTGAGCTTTATCTATCACGAAGCTGAGGTAAAGCAATTGTTGAACGATCAATCCGAATCTGATGAGCAAGACAACAATTAAATTCATCATCTGGCTTCTCGTCATCTGTCCTCCCGAATGATCCCCCTGCAAGGGCAGCCTGCGTCCAGTTAATAGTTATCAGCCGGCTGCCTTTTCATCCTTTTTAATTACTTCAAATTATTCAAATGAAAAAAACGACATTTCTGAGTGTCCTGGCCGCGCTTTGCCTTTTTTTAAGCGCCTCCGGACAAGATAAAACCAACATCAAACCATTAAGGATCGGTGAACCCCTTCCCGATCTTACCTTTGAAAATACCATCAATTTCCCCGCAGGGCAAATCACTACCGCCTCCCGGAAAGGAAAATTAGTGATCCTTGATTTTTGGGCGACCTGGTGCTCGCCATGCGTCGCCGCCTTTCCCCATATGAAAAATCTGCAGGACAAATTCGGCGATAAACTCATTGTGCTGCAGGTTGCCTATCAGCCACGAAAAGTTGTTGACGATTTTTATACATCGTCCGCCAAAGCGGGCCAACCGCGGGCCAGGCTAAGCGGGCTTGTCGGCGATACCATTCTGGTGAAGCTGTTCCCGCATAACCAATTGCCTCATTTTGTCTGGATCGATCGGGAAGGCAAATACCTGGCCAGTACGGAGGAGAATGAGGTCACTGAGGCCAATATTGAAAAAGCCATCGCTAAAGGCGCGCTTCATCTCCAACAGAAAAATGATGACCCATTACAGACCTATGACAACCGTCGCCCGATGTTCTTAAATAGCAATGGAACGGTTGGCAGCCATTTAATCTACCACTCTTTGCTTTCAGGCTACGTCCCCGGAATGAAAGCGGGACTAACACGATATCCGCCAGACTCCGTTCTGGGATTAAAAATAACCGGGAGAAATATACCGCTCATTTGGTTGTTCAAAGCGGCCTATGAGGAAGGTAAAACCATGTTCATGAATAACCGGACGGTCATTCAACTACGCGATTCCAGCGCATTGATTAATGACGCAAACGGGCAGGTTTATGAGAACTGGTTAAAAGAAGGCAATGGTTATTGTTATGAATTGGTTGTTCCGCCGGGCATGGTTAATCAAGCTTACAAAATGATGCAAAGAGATCTCTCCTTATTTTTCCCCCAGTACGCGGCAACCGTAAAAAAGCAAACGAAGGAATGCTGGATACTAACGCGCATAGCTGAACAACCCCCTGTTAAAAGCCGCGGAGAGAAGCCGGCTCAGAACTTTAGTGTTAACGGCTTTACCCTCACCAACGGAAAGCTTTCCAACTTATTGGTACAGCTGAACGCCATCTATATGCAACAATCGCCGTACCCGTTGATCGATGAGTCGCATATCGACTATCCGGTAGACCTCCAGGTGGATGCCAATCTTACGGACATGAAATCATTGAACGCCGGTCTAGCCAAATACGGATTGACTTTCATGAAAGGCCAAAGAAACGTCGACGTACTTTATATCACAGATTCCGAAACCGATAACAAACCTTAACATCATGAAAAATTATTTAATTATCTTTTTCCTGCTGCTGGGTGTACGCTATGCGGCAGGACAAACAAAACAGGTCAGGGGCGAAGTAAGGGATGAGCAGGGCAAAGGCCTGCCGCTGACCACGGTGGTTGTCCCCCAAAAAGGCACAGCCGTCATAACGGATTCCTTGGGCCGGTTCGTGCTCAACGTTGCAGCGTCAGGTTTTACGTTAAAATTTACCCATGTTGGCTATCGCACCCAGTTGAACACGTATAAAGTGCCCTATCCGAATTACCTGAATATCCAGTTGCAGCGCGCTGTGGATACGCTAAAGGAGGTCGTGATATCGACAGGATACCAGCAGGTGCCTGTCGAACAAACCACGGGTTCATTTACTGCGGTAGACCGCAAAACCATCGAGCGGAAAGTAGGCACGAACATCATCAACCGTTTGCAGGATATCGTGCCGGGACTGATTTTTAACCAGGTGAGCACCGGCAACAGCACCAACCCGAGTATTTCCATCAGGGGCACCAGTACCATTAACGGGAACCCCGAGCCGCTGATCGTGGTGGACAATTTCCCCTATGAACAGGATATCAATAATCTGAATCCCAACGATGTCGAAAGCATCACGGTTTTAAAAGATGCTGCTGCCGCTTCGATCTGGGGCGCCAGGGCAGGAAACGGTGTGATCGTCATCACCACCAAAAAAGGAAAATTTAACCAGCCCACAAGGGTTAATTTCAATTCCAATGTGACGGTCAGCGCCAGGCCAAATGAGTTTTACCTGCCGCGCATGTCATCCGCGGATTACATCGAAACAGAAAAACGGTTATTCAGTTCCGGGTATTATGCGGAAGCGGAAAGCTCCTCCTACCGACCGCCGCTCACACCGGTGATCGAGCTGCTCATCGCCCAGCGTGAGGGAAAAATCCCGGCGGCGGAGGCCAATCAAAGGATCGAAGCATTAAAAAACGTGGATGTCAGGAATGACTTTAGTAAATATTTTGACCGGCCAGCCGTTAACCAGCAATATGCGGTCAGTATCAACGGGGGCACCGCTAACCAGAGTTTTTTTCTTTCTGCCGGCTATGATAAAAACCTGCAAAGCCTGAGGGGTAACCAGGACGACCGGCTTACGCTCAACGGCACGAACACCTTTAGTTATTTTAATCATAAGCTCAGCGTTGCTGTTGGCGGCTATTATACCGCGGGAAGATCAAAAAACAATAATCAAGGCACCAATGGGCTGGGCCTGACAACCGGTTACGGACAAATATACCCCTACGCACAATTAGCTGATGCATCGGGCAGAGCATTGGCGATCCCGCATGCCTACCGGCAATCGTTCGCTGACAGCGCAGGCATTAACCACCTGCTGGATTGGAACTACCGGCCAGTGGATGAGATCGCCCTGGCGGATAACCAAACCAAAACCACGGATTACCGGATCAATACCAGTGTAACTTATCATTTCCTGCCGGAGCTATCCGCAGATCTTCGCTATCAGTATGGCGTAACGGCGGTCAGCCAGCGCAATTTGAACAGCCAGGCAACTTTTTACACCAGGGACCAGATCAATAATATCAGTCAGCTTAACGGAGACGGATCGGTCACACGGCCGATCCCGCTTGGCGGTATCCTGGACCTGGCCAGCGGCAATACTTCCGCCCAGGATTTCAGGGCTCAGATCAATTATACGAAAAGCTTTGGCCGTCATGATGTGAGCGCGATCGCCGGTTACGAGGTACGGGGCAATCATAGCCTGTATGATACCTACCGGCTTTATGGCTATGATGAGGCCCATGCAACCAGCCTGCCGGTGGATTACATCAGCACGTTCCCCAGATATGTGGACCCCAACGCGGATTATGTGCAGATCATCAACAATGACAAAGAGCAGGACCTATCCGACCGTTTCCTGTCCTACTACGGCAATGTGGCTTATACCTATGACAACCGCTACCAGTTTTCCGGAAGCCTGCGCAAAGACCAGAGCAACCTGTTCGGCGTAAATACCAATCAAAAGGGGGTGCCGCTTTATTCCGCCGGGATCGGCTGGACGTTAAGTAACGAGCATTTCTATAAAGCAGCCTGGCTGCCGCTGTTGAAATTCCGGCTGACCTACGGCTATAACGGTAATGTGGACAAATCGATCTCGGCCTACACCACCGCCTTTTACAATTCAGGTAACCGGTCACTTACCCGTCAGCCCTATGCGACCATCCAAAATCCCCCGAACACGGAACTGCGCTGGGAAAAAGTAAAGATAATTAACGCCGGGCTTGACTTTTCCTTAAAGAATAACAGCGTTTCCGCTACCGTTGAATATTATTCCAAATCAGGCATCGATCTTATCGGCAGCATCTTATTCCCGCCATCCAGCGGCATATCTTCCCTGAAAGGCAACTTTGCCAATACCTCGGGAAACGGCCTAGATATTTCCATTACTTCGCGAAACCTGAACCGGGGCATTCGCTGGGAAACCATGGCTTTTCTCAGCCTGACGCATGATAAAGTGACCAAGTATGCATCGCCCGGCGCGTTGACCGGTTCCAGCCTGGTAGACGGTGGCTATACGCCCAATGAAGGAAGATCCCTGTATAGTATTTACAGCTATGCCTGGGCAGGTCTGGATCCGCAAAACGGCGATCCGCGGGGCTATTTGAACGGCATTGTCAGCAAAGATTATAATGCCATCAAAAATGCGGCGACCAAAGACAATATCATTTATAATGGTTCCGCGCGTCCAACCACTTTTGGCTCGGTCATGAACACGTTCTCCTGGAAGGAGATCTCCTTATCCGTCAATATCAGCTACCGGTTCAATTACTTCTTTCGCAGGCATTCGGTCACCTATGGTTCCGATCAGGGCCTGAGTTTCCAGAACGGCGATTACGCCGCACGCTGGCAAAAGCCCGGTGATGAAAAATTCACGCAGGTTCCATCCATCCCGGCGGTCGCAGATAATAACCGGGATTATTTCTATTCCTATTCTTCACTTTTGGTGGAAAAAGCCGACAACATCCGGCTGCAGGATATCAATCTGGGCTATACCCTGGATAAAAAACATTACCAGCATCTTCCTTTCAACAGCCTGCAATTCTATGTATATGCCAATAACCTGGCGCTGCTATGGAAGGCGACCAAAAGCACTTTAGATCCCGATTATAATTCATCCATTCCGCCGGTCAGAACGATCGCCTTCGGCATCAGGGGCGGATTTTAAACTTTATAGACCATGAAAAGTAAATTTTTATATATCTGTTTCCTGTTTTTCTGCATCCTGAACCAGGGCTGCAAAAAAGATTTTTTAGATCAAAAACCGGATAAGGCGCTGCTGGTTCCAACCACCTTAACAGACTTTCAATCCCTGCTCGACAACCTGGGTGTCATGAATACCGTGCCGGGGATTGAACGGATCGCTACGGACGATCTGGAGGCCACGCTAAGCGCCTGGCAAAACTATCAGTCAGCGGCCGAACGCAATAGCTACATCTGGGCAAAAGATGTTTATCAGGGACAGTCTGCACTGGACTGGAGCTATCCTTACCAGCAGATCTTTTATGCGAACGTCGTTTTGGACGGTCTGGATAAGCTGGATGAAAACACAAAGAATTCGGTGGGGTTCCGGTCAATCAAAGGGGGCGCCTTATTTTTCCGCGCAAGTGCCTATTACTACCTGGCGCAGTTATTCACCAGGCAATACCAACCAGCAACTGCGGCAAGTGATCCGGGCGTTCCCCTGCATCTCAGTTCAGACGTTAATCTGCGGCCGGGCCGGGGTACGGTACAAAATGTGTATGACCGTGTCCTTACAGACTTAAAGGATGCGGCTGGTCTGCTTCCGCTGAGTACCGCCTATAAAAGCAGGCCGTCACAACCGGCTGCAATGGGATTCTTAGCAAGAGTTTACCTGACCATGGGGGATTATGCAGATGCGGAAAAATCAGCCAGGCAAACCCTTGCACAACACAGCAAACTGATGGATTACAACAATCTCGACAGTTTATCCACCCGGCCATTTCCCGCATCCCTGCCTGATGGAAACGATGAAGTGCTGTTTCACGCGGTATCCTTAACCTATAGTTTCACCTCCTCGCTGCAAACCAGCATAAACGGTTCGGTTTTGGATTCCTACAGCAGTAATGATCTCCGGAAAAAGCTATTCTTTTATTTTGCATTCTCCCCCTACGTTATTTTAAAGAACTCCTACGCGGGTAGTGCCGGGCCGTTTGCCGGTATAGCAACAGACGAAGTCTACCTGATCGCAGCGGAAAGTATGGCCCGCCAAAACAAGGTTTCCGATGCTATGCAAATGCTGAACGCACTTAGTGTGACCAGGTATAAAAAGAGCAGCTTTATACCCTTTGCGGCGGCTGACCAGGAATCTGCCCTGACACTCATCTTACAAGAAAGGAGAAAAGAATTGTTTACCAACCAGGGTATGCTGAGATGGGTAGATCTGAGAAGGTTAAATCTTGACGCTAAACGTGCCGTGACCCTTAAACGGACATTGGGCGGAAAAACCTATGAGTTACCACCAAACGATAACCGTTATGTTTTTCCGATACCGGACAATGAAATTCAAAACAGCGGGATCGCACAAAACCCGAGGTAAAACAAAAGCCTTGCCTTCAACAGACAAGGCTTTTGTAATTTACGGATTCAGCCTGAAGTTGCCCGCTTCAGTATTGGTAAGCTGGCTTTGATCGGTCGGCATCGTTGCATCGTCACCCGAACAGATATTTGCTGACGAAATGCAGCTATAGGTGCCGGATGCAGGAAGCGCAGAGTTATCCTCCACTTTGTTGGTGATATCCACAAAGGTGTGGTTGGGTTGTACAACGCCCCAGCGTTTTGTAGTTTCAGCGGGTTTGAACGCGCTTTGGGTAATAGCTAAACCTAATCCTAATACCAGTGCCAAAGCACTAAATGAAAACTTTTTCATAACATGAGTTTGCTTTTATACATCAAAAAGCAAGAAAAACTTTAGGTAAATAATAAAATGGATGCCTACTCTTTTTACAGGTTTTCAGCAAATCCTGTCGCCAGCGGAAGCACAGCCCCCGGGGGCTGAATCTTGGTTTAATGAAGAGACCTCCTTTCCCTGTAAGTGTTCACTATACCGAGGATACTTAACAGCAAAAAGAACAGGTTAAAAAACAGGTGGCTGTGCCAGTTCAGGATCTTAAGTACGCCGCCGCAGGAACACGGGATGCTCTTAAAATAGTGAAGCAATACCAAACCGATGTAAGCCGTAAAGATGATCAGCAGCACAGCAGCTGCGAAAAAACCTGCCAGCCGAGTCCGGGCAATCACTAAAAGCATGGCAGTAATTAATTCCAGTATGGGAATCAGCCAAAACAGCAGATGCTTCAGGTTTTTCGGGAACACCTGGCTGTCCATTTGATGACGATATTCCTGAAGGTCCAACAGCTTACTTAGTGCGGTGTAAACAAACAGCAAAACCAGCAGAGCGGCCACGATTTCGATAAAGTTCCGGCGATTCATCTTCAAATATTTTAACCGAAGTTACCGGGAGACCGGCCGTCAACCCCGTGAACGAAATCACATTTTATCAGGACTTCTGTTACAACTTTTAGTGATGAAAGTAAGCTATCGCAGGTCACCTGTGATGAGCTTACTTAAGTTCTCGCGGGTCATATTCAGGTAAGTAGCGATGAGCCGGACGGGTATCCGGCGGAATATATCCGGGTGAAGGTTTCGAAACTGCCGGTAACGTTCCTCTGCACCCAGGGTCATCAGGCGACTATAAAAGGTATCGGTATGAAAACGCCGCCGGGCAATTACCTTGGCAATATCCACCAGCTCCGGAAAGGCCTCACAAAGACTATTCAAGGCATTATAGCCAAGTGCCCAAAGTTTGCTGGGTTCCAGTGCTTCAAGGTAAAAATCTGTCCGTTCCTGATAAAAGCCATGCCAGGAAAAGATAACCTCGCCGGTTGAAAAGAATTGCAGCGTGTGCTCTTTACCGGCCGGGTCGAAATAATAGGAACGGACCAGGCCTTCCTCCAAAAACCAGAGACGGTTCTCCGCCTGTCCCTCACTGTGAAAGACCTGATGATTGCGATAAGTTTCCTGGTTAAGCTGCGCATGTAAGGCTGCAGCCAAATCGCTGCTCAATCCGGTAAGGGAAGATAAATACTCAATGAAGGCTAAATCCGGCATAGAAACGCATACGATGAAATTGGAAAAAGAGGCGTGCGCGTAATTCGGAGTTGTTGCTGCCCGCCGGTCTCCGCTGCCTTCTGGCAAACGAGACTTACAAAATAGCTGCTTATTTATCGCAAAAGTGGTGACATTGCCCTGAAGTTAATTTTTTGTTAAAATAAATTACCATGTCACCACTTGGTGATTTTTTGCGTGATAAATTTAGTGTGACATCAAAAACGACCTATGCAAATTCCCTTTAACAATGCCAGTTTTAAAGATTTCGAGAACATACCAGGCAGCGATATTTACCAGACGGCCACCCTTTTCAACTACTATCTTGATTATCTGAAAGCCGAAGGCCGGCTGAATTACCGGCTGGAATCCACCAGCACCTGCGGGCCAAGGATGGATCTGCTATTACCCGGCGAGTCTTGCCCGAAAAACTTCGTGGCGCTGGTTTCCAATGATTACCTGGGATTTACCCAGCACCCAAAAGTAAAGGCAGCGGTTATCGATGGCATTGAACAATTTGGTGCAGGCTCGGGTGCCTCTCCCGCCATTGGAGGACATTTTCGTTTTCACCAGCAGCTGGAAGATAAAATCGCAAATTTTTTCAACCGGGATGCGGCAATTTTATATACCACCGGTTATACAGCAAACAGTGCTACCTTTCAATGTTTGCTGAAAAAAGAAGATGTGGCCATTGTGGACATGGAGGTGCATGCCAGTATCTACGAAGGCTGTCAACTTACCAACCTGCGTTCATTTCCCCATAACAACCTGGAACGTTTAGAACGGCAACTTAAAGAGACGCAGCATCAGTTCAGAACAAAAATGGTCATCATTGATGGGGTCTATTCCCAGAACGGTGACCTGGCTTTGGTCAAGGACATTCTACAGCTTTGCCGAAAATACGGCGCATACCTGGCCATAGATGATGCACACGGCGTCGGCGTAATTGGAAAAACCGGCCGTGGTGTGCTGGAACCGGATAACTTGTATAACGAAGTGGATATCATCACCGGCACTTTCAGCAAAACGTTTGCTAATATCGGGGGTTATGTGGTGGCGTCGCCGGAGCTGATCCGTTACCTGAAGTTTCAATCGCGGCAGCATCTTTTTTCGGTTACCTCCACGCCGGCAACGCTGGGTATCATGAAAGCCATCGACCTGATCGACGAGGAACCTGAGTGGAAAGACCGTTTGTGGGAAAATATCGATTACCTGAAAGCCGGTCTGGTTGCGCTGGGCATGGATGTCGGTAAAACCGCGTCAGCAGTTATTCCCGTAAAGATCGGCGGTCTTACCAAAACAGGTTTAGTGGGCCGGATGCTGCTTGAACGCGGCGTTTATGCCAATCCGATCATGTATCCGGCTGTCGCCAAAAAAGACGCCCGTATCCGGATGAGCGTTATGGCAACGCATACGAAAACGGACCTGGATCAGGTGATCGATGCTTTCGCGGAAATTGACCAAATTGAGCCCATCTCCAAATTTACTGAACATGATCATCGCTACTGAAAAAGACCGGGAAACAGCCATCGGCATTTTGACGTCCGCATTCGACAGCAATAAAAGCGTCAATTATATCGTGAAACAAGGGACTGACCGGGAGAAACATATCCGGGCACTGATGGCCTACTCCTTCGATCTTTGCTATTTGTTCGGCGGGGTCTGGCTGTCTGAAGAAGAAAATGCTTGTCTACTGTACCTTTATCCTGACCGGAAACGATCGAACCTCAAAACCATTTGGTTCGACCTGAAACTGATCTTTCAATCGGTCGGGCTGGCCGGTATTCCTAAAGCTTTAAAACATGAGAAACTAATCGCTGAGCGGCAGCTGACCGGTAAAACATTGTATCTATGGTTCATTGGCGTAACCCCGACTGGCCAAAAAAAAGGCTTAGGTACACAATTAGTTAAAAAACTGATCGAGCTAGCCAACTTAGAAGGCCGGACCGTCACGCTGGAGACGTCGACGCCGCGGAACCTGCGCTGGTACGAATCCCTGGGCTTTACAGCTTACGCGGACCTGGACCTGGGTTATCATTTACATTTCCTGAAAAAAGAACCTGATTAATTAGCGAACCTATGTTAGTTTTCGGCACACAGTGTCACCTTATCACTTTCATCTTTATCAGCCTTGAGCTCATGATGCTGAGTTACCAGCTGGTGTACTATCTATCCCGGCCCTCGGACCGGCAGCGCTGGTGGTATTTGATCTTACTGATCCTGATGATACTTTACAACGTCGCCGGCGGCATGTTCCCCGACCCGAAGCTTCCCGTTAACCTGGAAGTACAGATGATGATTGCCTATGGCACCGGCTTTCTGATGGCATCCTATTTTCCGTATTACTTTTACAAAGCATTTGACCTGCATGGTCTCAGGTGGCATGCGCTTTACGGCGTGCCGCTATTCCTGATCCTTCCCTATATCGTGTTCTTTGTGATCGATTATGCGATACATGGCAACCTCGAAAAAGACCTGGAATACGGAATGATCGTGCCTTTGGTTTATGCGCTGGTATTGCTTTTTGTGATCTTCCGGGCGATCCGGCGCAAATACAGGATACAGCCTGACCGCGGACAATTCCTGCAGGAAACAGCTATGTACCTGGCCATTATTCCATGGGCATCCCTGGCCATTTTTGGCCTGGTCGAGAAAAGCCAGGTCCTGGAAGTGCTTTTCACCAATACCGGCATTGTTTTTATTTCCTTTTTATTCATTACCAAATCGATCAGGCGGGCCCGGCAGGAATACGACCAGCTGATGGCCTACTCTATGACCGGGATCAACGCAGATATTTTGGAGCAAAACAGCGCCCGTTACCAATTAACAAAAAGGCAAATAGAAATCGTGCTGCTGATCCGGCAGGGCATGACCTACCGGGAAATCGCAGATACCCTTTTCATTTCAGAAAAGACGGTCAGCAACCACCTGCAGAATGTCTATGAAAAGACAGGTGCCGGCAACAAATTGCAGTTATTACACATTTTGGCCGATCCTCAATAGGGTATCAAAAGGCATAGGACTTTCACCCCAATGGGCAAAATGGGGTTGTTTTCCTATTTACTCCTATAGCTTTAAAGCGCACTTTTGGTTATATCAGCCGCCTTAAACAATTAGCATGATTACTGCCCGGATATCATACAGCGACTGTATCGCCGGGAATAAAAAGGATGAATGATGAAAAAACATGTGGCAAAAGGCGGGTACCCATTTGAATGGCTGGATAACCTGATATCGGTTAAACTAAATCCTGAGCGGACCAACCTTAATGAAATTCCGGAAAATGAAATGAATCTTGCGGAAAATCAATTGAGCTTTGAGATCTGGAAACTATTGAACCATTTAAAGGTGCGAACCTTTGGGCGATCAGCAAAGAAGATCCGGGCGTTCGTGACCAATTTTCATGAGACCCTCATTGAACTGGTTAAACAAAGTAAAAGGAACATGGCCGACTGCGATTGCAGTAAAGCTGTAGCCTTTTCGGAAAAAGTGATCATCGGACTGGAGGAATTACAGGGGGAGGTAGAGACGCGCTTTAGCAAATACCTGCCGGATGCCAAACTTAGCGATGCCGGAAACGACCGGGAACCAACCCGTTTTAAAGTGCTCTGCCGGTTAAGCGTGGACCAGTTAGGTATTCTGATCAAAGCAGCTGATGATATCAAATTGATCCTGGCCCGCTCCATGAGTCTGATCTTTCGTTCACTAGTCCCATTTCTGTCGACCGAAAGGATAAAGAATATTTCCTGGATGAGTATGCGCAAAAGCACTTACCAATTCGAACAAGCGGATCTGGATAATGCCATCCTGGTACTTGAAAAGATGATCAAAAAAATAAAAGAATACTATTGAATATAATACGTATTAAATATATTTACCACGCCTGGCTTATCATGGATCAAATCTGCGCGTCTTAAATAGGCGGTGATCCGCAAATTGCGACCGAACATAAGCAGGCAAATTCAAGCATTAACCAACTTATTGAATCCAATTGCCTAAAAAAAAGAAAATCAAATTTGATGACGGAACCCTTCAAATATCGGGGCCGATAAAAGTCAGGGTATATGGTTACGGGCCATACACCTGCGAAATTTATGATAACAACACCCGGGTCGGCATCATTGAGAAAGACCATTTTATTTACGAAAGCTATACGATCAATCCCAGTTTAAAAAGAAACCGGATCAGGATCGTCGTAACATCCGGCGTGGTCAATGCCATCCGCTATAAGATCATTATCGGAAAAAAAGCCATTTACCGCAGCGAAGTTTTCGACCTGTCAGCGCAGGGCCTGCACATTACGGAATTCACCTATACAGCCGGTGAACTGTCTTTCGGTGATGACCGAAGAACAACTGATCCCGCTGCAGTAGAATTTAAAGATACAACGGCCTACGAGCCGTTGCAACCGCTGGAGCTTAAACAACACTTTGACAATTATGAGTCCCTGAATGAAACATCTGTTGCGGTTCCTGTTTATTATGCTACCAACCGCGAAGCAGTTTATTCAGATGGCACGCTCAAGGCATTCGCCGATAAAGATGGTGACGAACTTAGCTTCGGGGTCGGGATGGTCAGCATTCCGCTGAACAGAAGGAGAGGCGAGAGTTCGCGGCCCAAATGGTGGAAATGTGAGTTCCGGGAAAACCAGGATAAGCATATTATGATATTAAGCATGAACGGGCTCAACGAGACAGATTTTTTTGACGCTGTTAAAAATGAAATAAAAGGATCAAAAAGTCAGGATGTACTGGTATTTATTCATGGATATAATGAAAGCTTTGCCTCCTCTATCCGGAGAGCGGCACAGATATCCTTTGATATTGATTTTAAAGGGGTTACAAGCGCCTTTAGCTGGCCTTCTGCCAACAGCTGGCATGCCTACCTGGCGGATAGGGATACTTATGATATTATTTTAGATGACCTGTGTTTATTCCTGAACAAGCTTAGTGAAAGTGCCGCGGGCGGAAAAGTTTATTTGCTAGCTCATAGTATGGGTAATGAGGCCATGACACGAAGCCTGATTAAACTTGCTGAAGAAAAGTTCTTTGATAAAAAAACCTTTAACCAGGTTATTATGGCCGCGCCGGACGTTGATGAGCGGCTTTTCGTTAAAACGTTCGCAAAAAAAGCATTAGGCCATCTTAAACAGGTCACATTATATGCCTCCAAACGCGATATTGCTATTTGGTTTTCACAAATGATCCGGTTGAACCGGAAACGTATGGGACGGTTCAGTACAAGATTAAAGGAAATTGAACGTTTAGATGTTGTTAATGCGAGCAAACAATGCACAGATCTGCTGGGCCACGGTTATTTTTCGCAAACGAAACCCATGATCAAGGATATCCGTAGAATCATCAAAAACGGCTTCCCCCCTGAAAAAAGGAAACTGGAGCCCAGGCTGAAACGGGGCAAGCAATATTGGGAGTTTAAAAAAAATGAAAATTAAGGTCAAACAAACCTGTGTTCAAGGCCTTTATTATCAGAATATTGACAGTAAATTAATTTTGTAAATCTAAATATCTTTTTAGCTTTGCATCTTGTTTTAAGATTGAGATCGTATAAATGAAAATTGCCAGAGTTAAGCACCATGTTGAAGGTGGTAAACCAGTATTTAAAATTGATGGAGAAGTTCGCGACGTCCCGTTTGCCATGGTAGCAGGTATGGACGATAACTTGAAGAACATGAATCTCCAGCGTTACTTTATACGCCGTAGTAAAAAGACCAAAAGCATGTCATTAGGCAAACGCTTTAAATAAAATATTACCTTTATTTGATAAGCCCTATCGCTATATAGGGCTTTTTTTTTGCCTTCACATTGTATATGACAGATGCTGTTCCAGCTTACACGCTTAGGATTGTAGACACTCACGATAAATTCGTTGAGGCGATGAAATTCGCTTTCAATTTACCGGGCGTGTACACAACAGAGAAATTAGAGGACAAATTGCAGTTCAGGTATCTGACCAGTTACCTTTTTAGCGACCAGGATGGCCTGAAGGTGCGGACCATGATCATAGAGAATGAGTATAGCAGCATTCCCTATATGGCAGATTACATCAATTACTATGCACATTGTTACGCCGATTATCCCAAAACCTGCCGGCGCATACACTTCTTCAAAACACCAATTACCGAAGGCGAATTTGAAGATATGGTCATTAATAATGCCCATGAAGGAAACTGGAAGCGTTATGCCGGTTATATTGTTGTCAAGCCATTACCGGCCGGTTTTATTGGCGCAACGGTATTAGAGCCCTACAGTCAAAAGGTCGACCGCTGGTTTAACGCTACAAAAGATTATCCGATCAACTTATTTGGAAAATCATTAAAAATAAACACCCTGCAATACCAGGAGCAGGATGGCATCGTCGGCTCCTGTGCCAGTGCGGCGGCAGGCTTCGCATTTCAAAAAACCAGCGAGTTATTCGGTACATCGATGCCCAGCCCGAGTGAGATCACCCTGCTTGCCGGCTCGGATTCGCATTTCAGCGGAAAGGTTTTTCCTAATAAAGAAATGACCGTTGAACAAATATGCCGTGCGATTACCGCTACCGGTTTAATTGCTGAGATCATTGATCGCCCGGAATATTTAAATGACGATACCTGGTTTAATGCCTGTGCCTATGCTTACCTCAAATCCGGAATTCCATTATTACTCGGAATGGATGTTGAGAAAAACCGAAGGTCACATTTGATCACACTGACAGGCTACCGGTTTGGGAAAAGAACGCCTATCGTCAAGCTGCATGGAAAACTAAAACTGGACATGCTGAGTGACAACATTGTTAAATTTTATGCCCACGACGATCAGCTCGGCCCATTTACCAGGCTGGAGGTGATTGAAGATCCGGCACGTAAACAACACTTCAGAACTTCTTACTGGAAGGCGAAAAATGATACAAAATATCTCAAAGCCGATCCGGTTACCCTGCTTGTTCCGTTGAAACCATCTATAAAAGTTTTCTTCGATAATATCGCAGATGAAGCGGTCGTATTAAGTACTTTATTAAAGCGGCCGGATATGGAAATTCCCTATGTGTGGGACATTTTCCTGATAAAAAGTAACGAATACAAAAAGGAGATAAGAGAGCGGCTCGCTACGCCTGAAACTTCAGGTATAGCAGCGCAGGATGTATTGTTTAAATCATTGCCGCAATACATTTGGATCATCCGGGCTTATTACCGGGATAAGGCTACTGACCACTTGTTGTTCGACATTTTGTATGATGCTATTGATGTTAATTTTCAGGGCAACCCTTATTTCGCCAATATTTTCAACGAGTCGTATTTAGACATGCTTACTGGCACCGGGATCATCAATGAGTTAAGCGTGTTCAGGCGTTATCATATCTCCGGCGAGCCGTCGAGTGAACTGTTCACCATCATGAGCGAGAACACATCAGTTCTGGAGTTCTTAGAAGATGTGGAATACGAAGTTGAAAAAGGCGAAAACCCGGCAACCCAGCAGGACATTGTAGATGAGTTGAATAAACATCATAATAAAGATTTCGAAAAAGAAATTAAGGATCAGAAGACATCCATTTCCAGCCAGATAGAAGAAGAAAGGGCGAATGAATCACCCGGATCCTGATTAAGTAAGCGTGGATACATCGTGGCTACATAGGTATTAAAATTTAGAATGGCTCAATGTCGTTGACATCATTGGGAATACCCGCTTCATCAAAATCGGAAAAAACTTCAATCGCTACGCACTTAATATTTTTGTGAAACCGCACTTCAAGCTGCATTTCCAGCCGGAGATAAACAGATTTATTTAATAAATCATCGGGTTCCCCGGGGAAAGCCTGTTTAAGTAACGGGTTTTCATACATGTCCAGGACGGCACCGTACAAATTTACATCCTGATTTAAAATTGTCAAATTATATTGTCTGATCGTATCTTCAGAAATATGATGTGAGAAGAAACGTGGTAAATCGACCTTTCTTAGGACCAGGAAAGTACGATGGAATATTCGACGCGGGGCAAATTCGAAATTTAATATAGGTATGTGATTATAAGCCTCTGCCGAGAGTTTTTTGCTTTTTGTTCTTTCAACAGCAGTTGGAATGTAAACGCCGAAGTTTATGATAACATGTTCCTGTGCATTCAATATCAACCTGTCAAATGCTTTTGCGACGTCTTCCCAATTAATTAACCAGGTTTTTGAAACTTTGGAGCGGAACATTCCCGACAAATTGCTACTGATTTTTTCAGCATATTTTGAAGCCAATATTCTGTCAAAATCTATTGTACTTACTGGCTGGTCCTCACAAAAAGCATTTTTTTCGTACCTGCCATAAAAAGCGCCGATCAGACCAGCACTAAAATCCTCAGAGATATGATCCGGATTATTAAACTTTTTATAAACATTTAAACGCTTTGTAATTATGTCATTTGAGGCATCCAAGAATTGTTTTCGCTTCGATTCCGAAATTGGTTGTTCTACTTCCTGGACTTGATAGTTTGCTTGTAAACGCGCTATCACCTGATCCAATAGGATCAACGGCTGTGGTTTATTGTGCGTTTGAAACCATGCTGCCGTCAGGTGATCATACCCCAGGGATTTTAAGAGCGGCACGTCTTCAGCTATAATCGAAATAAATCCTTTAAAGTATGGCAGCTGATCAAGCCATAATTGCCGTTCGGATTGTGTCGATGGTAATTGATTAACCGCCAACGGATCATAATTTACAACCAGGACCGGCAAAGTATACTGCCGGTACATCAAAATCGCAATATATCGACAAATCCAATTTTTAGATTGCCCTTCGCCAGGAATGTTATGATCCGGTGTTATGTGGAAAGGGAATGGAAACAGCTGGTCGTAAGGATCCCAAAAGCGGATGAAAAGATTGAGCACAGTAGACATCGTATCCGGCAGTAGTTTCTGAAAAGGAGAACTACTGTTGTTATGCTGAATCATTCTCTTTAATGCGGCGTATCGGCTTTCATATAATACCTTGCCGCCAAGGGCAAAATTGAATATTAAAAAACGGTCTTCTTCGGATCTTTTAACATCGTCTTCAGCCCCGTTATTTGACGGGCTGTAGGCGCTTTCGGCAAAACCATATGCATTCTTCCAGTAGGCAAGTAAATGATCATCTAATTTGTACTCCGCTAAAAGCTGAAGGTTGGTCCACATTTCAGCATAGGTTCGTTCATGAATCTTAATGAAATCCCCTTCTCCGAAGAACCAGGTTCCGTTGGCGGCTTTGAACCCCACGAACTGCATTTTTTTAGGCAGATCTGCTGTTTCTAAAATAGTTTTATAGGCTACCTCGTAAAATGGCGCCGGAAAGGGTTTAGCTTCTTCGTCCATTCCCTGTCGAAAAATTTTAAATCTTTCATAAATATAAGAGGTTACCGACCTGGCTACCTGATCATCTTTATCTTTGATGGAAGAGTATAAAATATCGGCCAGGGCATTGAAAATTTCATAAGCGTCATTATCATTTTTACCCCTGAGATGCTTGACTAACTCGGCTGGTAAATAGTAGCAGATAATTTTTCTGGTATATAAGAGAAATGAAGCGATCAAAATGATCGTAAATGCCAGCAACAAGTAATCTTCAGCTTCGTTATAGCCTTTTGCGATCATCGGCGATTTCCAAAACTCTTCGTAGCAAAAATAATAAGCCACATACACAAGCGTAACAACCAAGGTGATTCTGAAAGTCCGCCATTGCCAACTCTTGCGAAACATCCTGATAATATTATTTGATAAATATTTTTCGTCCAGCCGCGAAACAACCTGAAGAGCTACAGGATAAGCAAGACCGAGAATTGCAATAATAAAATAGATACAGGCATCAGTAAAAGGCATAACCAAAATTAAGTTAATTCACTGACACACAAATAATAAATTGACGGATTGTCAATTAACCCAGGTAATTTGGTGAAGTAATGACAATTCCTTACTTTCAGCATTTATATAGTAGACCTTGCCTCACCTTATTTCATGAATTATATTTTACGATCTTCAGAAAAGCTCCTTGATGAATTTATTGCTATCCGCGAGTCTGACCCCACCTTTGTTTTTGCTCCAAGAAAAATCAATAATAGCAATCGTCTGGACCAGGGGTATTGGTTTTTAGGTAATCAGTGGTATTTGAATGTAAGCTTATGGAACGGAATTGACTGGAAAGAAAAGGTTCATATTATCGGCCTTTCCATCAATGATAAAAAAGAAGCTTATATCGAACTTTCAGGACAAGGCAATCCGGGGGCGACAAAATTTCTTGAAAAACTAGCCGAAAGGGTGCCTGGTCTAACAAAATCGCCTAACAAATTTAAGTGGTTTAAAGGCCTACCTGGAAAGGAAATCAGTGATCACGTCAACTATTTGGTAAATACCTTTAAACCCATCGTAGATGAGCTCATAGCTAAAGAAAAGCCGTCCGACATTAAGCCCCTGGATGAAGCCTATTTCAAAAAGTATAATAAAAAGATCATAGAGCGCAGGAAAACCAGAAAGAACTTTGGAGAATCCAATAAACTTGCACGATTGGTTTGGAATACCAATGGCTGGAGATTTCCTTCGGGTTTTGACGGGAAATCAGACAGTAAAGGAAATTTTGACGCGAGCACCGGTTATGGACACGAAGAGTGGCTTTTTGACCGGTCGAAACCAATCAACGGATACCATTACGGATTTATTCAGGCTTTAAATCTGGAAACAGATATTCATGTAGGTAAAAATTTAAACATCTTCTTATACACGAAGACAAATGATATTCGCTATTATGCAGGTACTATAAGAAATGCACGGCCGATTAGTCTGGAGGAAGGCAGGTGGGCTTATCAGGAGTACAGAAGAAATGGTTGGCTCAAACTAATGGCCGAAGACCTAAAATTTGTAGGGGCTAACGTCGATGATTTCAACAGGACACCTTCGGAGATATTTTTTAATATAAAATTCCGTTTCCAGGATCTAAGCCAGCCGGTGGAATTGCTGAAAATAAGTATTGATGACCCGAATGTCAGTAGCAATCGTTTCAACTTGCTTTCCATGAAAACTGACATCATTGTCGAAGAAGTCGAGGAACAAGGAGTGGACGAAGACGAAGGTGCAGATAAGTCGACAAAGAAGGTTAAACGTTCTATGCATTATAATAGTGAATTTTCACCTTATCACAACGAATTACAAAACGCCATAAGGAAGTTTTTAAAATCAACGAAAGAATATAAAAAGATAGACCTTGAAAAAGGCCGTATCGATCTGCGCGGCTTAACAAAAAATAATGAATGGCATTATTTCGAGGTAAAAACCGATTCGCCAAAAATGTGTGTACGAAAGGCTTTGGGCCAAATTCTTGAATACGCACATTATCCCGGGTTCTACAAAGCAAAGAAATTGATCATTGTTGGAGATGATTATCCCGACAGTGATTTGGTGCAATACCTTAACCTGCTTCGGGAACAGTATTTATTGCCCATTAGCTACCGATGTTTCGATTTCGAAAAGTTCACCCTCTCAAAAGATTATTAATGGAAGAATCTGATAACACTTATAACCCAGAACAAATTTGGACTATTAAAGGCAAAACATTTAAAAATCCGGTTATTGCAGAAAGGTTGGATAAGTTAACCTATGGGCTACTATATCCTGCCTTTTTCGGCAACATGATCTATGATTTGTTAATTGCATTTCAAAAGGATTCGCATGGCGGATTTAATATTGAGCCTGGTGCTTTTGCAATAGCAGTGATTATCGTCGCGTTTAATATCGTTGATTTTTTGCATTTATATACTGATGTTGATGCATCCATTGGTGGCAATATTCGTTACAAGACACGAGCCTATATCTTTTGCGATATGGCTACAGCCATTTTACTATTTCTCGCCTTTGTTTTTGTCAAATACAAATGGCCGATTTTGGGTACAAGCTTACTTTGTTTAATACCGGTAATTATTGGCAGGTACAAAAGAACTTATTTTTGGAACGAGCAAGACCTTATTTCTATTAAAAGGTTTGAACGTTTAAGTGTTCTCGTGTTCCTGATAACCAATAGCTTTTGGTTTGTAAAATTTGATCATAAAAATTGGCTGTTTGCAGCTGAAGGTTGCTTTTTATTGATACTTTATATCAATTATGCATTTTCCACCTATAAAAAATGCCGAATTGAAAGAGTAGGACAAAAAAGGTCTGAAAAATAAAGTTCATAATCGTCGTTCAAAACTATGTCCCATCCCGGGGGTACAACTTGCAGTAAAAGGGTACAATCTAAACTTGTACTTTTTGCGCATAGGCCATAACGCTTGCTTTGTATTGTCGTTCAGGAATGACCCTGGGCCGATGAAAGACAAACAAGATGAAACACCATATTACATGGACCGGATACCTGGAAGCGGTGATGCTCCTGCTGGTCATTTACTACGGCTATATCTTTTTTAAATACTACCTGCCGGAATACAGGGCCAGACTGCTAAAGGCGGCCACCTCCAAAAATCCGGAAGATACTTTACCAGCCGAATTACTGCTGGAACCGACAACAATCAACCAAACCGGCGAAGCGGAGTTTGAACAGCAGCAACCCTATCGTGAATCCGAGGAAACGATAAACGGCGCAGATCTGTTCCTGAACCGCTCAAAACAAGCCATTGATATTGCGGCCAAACGCCCCTATTCCCCTGAAAAGATCATCCGTGAACTCCGGGAGATCGCTTCCGCCTTTCCGGCGCTGAAAGCATCCCCATATTTACCCGGCATCGCCGAGGTGATATCCCTGAAATGTGAAGAAACAGGCACCGCTACACTGACTGAAGAAGAAGTTAGTGCATGGTGGGACGATCAGTAAGGTGGTGCCAGCCTCCGGCCGCGGGAAAGCCCGCGGCCGCCACAGGCTTCCCAAACAAAATTGCGCGCTGCCACCGGCAATGTTCTCTAGAACAAAATGATCATTAACGCCGCGGCCGGCAGCCTCGGCTTCCCCCGTCCTGCAAACCAGTTGCGGGACGGGTAAGGAGTCCTTTTGCCCCAAATTTTTTAACCAAATGATAAGTGAGCATGAAAAAGTGGAATGGAAAAACAAAAAAAGGAAAGGTTGTCATCACCCTGTTGCTGCTACTGGGGGTAGCTGCCAGCGCTTACGCCCAGGACGGTAATGCCGGTATTCAGCAGGCTAATCAACAAGTAAGAAGCTACTTCGACTCCGGCACGAACCTGATGTATGCCATCGGCTCGATACTCGGCCTGATTGGGGCAGTTAAGGTCTACCAGAAATGGAACGGCGGAGACCAGGACACCAGCAAGGTAGCGGCAGCCTGGTTCGGCTCCTGCATCTTTCTGGTGGTAGTGGCAACCATTATTAAATCTTTCTTCGGCATGTAACCCTCAATCGAAAAACAATGAAAGAACTACTCATCAGAAGGCTTCACAGCTATTTGCTGGAGAACCAAATGGACCTCCTGATCTCCCTTCAGGAGGATCACCGGCTAAAAGAATACCTCAACCGCAAGGTATCATCAGTAAAAGATCACTGGGAGCGGTTAGCGGCAGAGAACCGTCCGGAATATGTGATAGAAGCGTTGTGCATGGAAGAACTGACCAGCGATCTGCGGCCGTCAAGGTTCGAGTTCGTACGCAATCTCCTGGAAGAGGAATTTGAGCAGGACTACCAGCGTATGCTGCAATGCGGGATCCTGAGCTATGAGGTCATCAACCTCATCGGTGCCTGCGAGCCCATATTTATGATCTACGGGGTAGATGATGATGCAGCAATAAGAGATGAGCTGCGTGCCGCAGTGACCGGAATGATCTCGGAATATGTCAGTAATAATAATTGGAGCAACGTAGGCTGATCATGAAAACAAGCATCTATCAAATCAATAAAGGCATCAATAAAAGCATTGAGTTCCGCGGCCTGAAGGCCCAGTGGATCTGGTGGTTCGGCGGATTAGTTACCGGGCTGATGCTGCTGTTTTCCATCATGTACATCTGCGGTCTGGGTACGGTCGTCTGCATGGGGGTCACCGGCACCCTTGCTTTCTGGGGCAGCATCAGGATCTTCAGTCTCAGCAAAAAATATGGCGAGAACGGATGGAAGAAAATGATCGCCTACCGCAGGCTGCCCCGCCAGCTGCGCATTTACAGCCGCAGGATGTTCATCGACCTGGGGTGGCAGCCGGCAGCAACCAATGAAGGAGGAACCAACCGATGAGAACATTGAAAGAACCCGTCATTTTCGTTATTGACGATACCAGCTTTGAAGTGGATGTTGCCCATCAGCTGCTGCGCCAGACCAATGCCCCCCATAAGGTGATCTCGTTTACGCGTGACATGCAGGATCATGGAAATCATTACCTGCTGATCGATGACCAGAAACAGGGTGGAAGGCAAGACGAATCCAACGAGATCCGGATCCCTCAAATGACGGAATTAGATCCTGCCGGTATGGCGGCTGCCTATGCCAGGCCATTAGATGAAATTATCGGCAGGTCCGATTTTGAGGTGATCGTCGATGCGGAACAGCTCAGCAAGCGGCACCAGGGTTTACTTCCGTTGATCGGGATCGCTGGTCAGTCCTACATTGTAGACCTCCGGTTAAAAGAATTGCGGCATCTGACGGACCCCGACCGTACGATCAGCCTGCGCAGGCTTGACCTCTCGCAGACCGGCGACGAATACTTGTTTTTTTATCATACCGGAAATCATGCGGTGGTGGAACTTGATCCTAAAATGACCGAATTCCCCGACCAGGTAGTGCTCGCCAAGATCCCGACTGAAGCCGGCCTCGATCCGGTGGCCACTGCGGAGGCTTATGGCATCGACGAGCGCCAGCTCCTGCGTCGTTTTCCACCGGCAAACGAGCTGAAAGCGCAATTGGTTGCACTGGCAGATACCGGCGTACCGGCCCTGATCAGCCGTAACCGGGAAGCACTCAGGAAAGAGCATCAGCAAATTCTGGCTAAACACCGGCCGCGCCCGAGACAAAGACTTTAAAGGACAGTTAAGATGGAAAAGCAACTCAAAGATATATTTCCCATTATGGCAGTCGAGCATGATTGCCTGCTTTCCCGCCAGGGGGATATCACCGTAGTTTTCCGGGCGACCCTGCCGGAGATATTTACCCTCAGCGATGAGGAATATGAGACCCTGCACCAAGCCTGGGTCAAGGCGATCAGGATACTGCCCAGGGGTTCTATCCTCCATAAACAGGACTGGTTCCTGAACAGCAGCAGCGCCAGCAGCGGGATCCCTGAAGATGGCCGCTTTTTGGCGAAAGCCAGTGCACGGCATTTCGGCGGGCGCCCGCTGCTGAAACATGAATGCTATATCATGCTGACCAGGCGAACCGGCACCCGGAAACACCAGGACTCGACGTTTTCCAGCCTGATCCGCCGTAATTTGGTCCCGGCTGAGCTCACCGGTGAGGCCGGTCTGAAGGCTTTTTCTGAAGTTGCCCTGCGATTTAAAAGACTGCTGGAAGATACCCGTCTGATCAGGCTGACCCGGGTTAAAGGCGAAGCGCTGATGAGCACCCGGCAGAAATCAGGCCTGGTGGAACAATATTGCAGCTTATCCAATGGCGAGGGGCGGCAGATCGAAGATATCAGTATTGACTCAGCAGGCCTTCAGATCGGCAAGCGGCATACGGCGTTACTCACGCTGGCGGACGCCGAAGACCTGCCGGGGATGTGTGGTTCCCGTTTGAATTACGAGCCGTACTGCACAGACCGGACCAAATTCCCGGTTGGGTTTGCTGCCCGTCTTGGCCTCCTGCTGGGCTGTGATCATATTTTCAATCAATTTATCGTGGTTGGTGACGGGCAGGAAACCATCCGTCAGCTGGAAAAGAAAAGGCTGCGCCTGCAATCCCTTTCCGCCTATTCGCGTGAAAATGCGATCTCCCTGGCCGCGACTAATGACTTTCTGAATGAGGCCATCAGTCAGCAAAGATTACCGGTGAAAGCACATTTTAACGTGCAGGTCTGGTCGGCCTCAGCCTCCGAGCTGCAGGAATTACAAAACCAAGCGGCATCCGCATTATCCGCGATGGATGCGGCGGTCAAGCTGGAAACACTGGGTGCAGCACCGATCTGGTGGGCGGGTATTCCCGGCAATGCCGCGGAGCTGCCGGTCAATGAAACCTTTGATTGTTTTGCCGAGCAGGCGGCCTGTTTTATAGGACAGGAAGGACCTTACCGTTCTGCCCATCCGGGAACCGGCGTGCGTTTCTGCGACCGCATTTCCGCTGCGCCGGTCTATGCAGATCTTTACGACGGCCCCAGGGAAGCCGGCATTACTTCCAATATGGGTACGCTGGTGTGCGGTACTTCCGGCGGGGGCAAATCCATGACGGTAAACCACCTGCTCAATTCCTTATTTGAGCAGGGCGCCCACTGTGTTACGGTCGATATCGGCGGAAGCTATAAAGGTTTATGTGAATTGCTGGGCGGGTATTATTTTACCTATGAAGAAAGCAACCCGATCAAATTCAACCCCTTCTACCTCCAAAAAGGCGAGGTGCTGGATACCGAAAAAAAGGAAAGCCTGAAAGCGTTACTAGTGTCACTCTGGAAGGGTGAAAATGAATCTTTCAACCGGGCGGAATATGTTGCCCTTTCCAACGCGCTGCAGGGTTATTACGAATGGATATCCAGATCCGATCAGTTCTCCTGCTTCAACAGCTTTTATGAATACCTGGAAAAAGATTATGTGAAAGTGCTGAGTGATCATAAGGTCAGTGACAGGGATTTTGATATGAGCAATTTCCTGTATGTGCTGCGGCCTTATTACCGTGGCGGTGAGTTTGATTATCTGCTTAACGCCACGGAGAACCTGGACCTGCTGAACCAGCCCTTTATCGTCTTTGAGCTGGATCAAATCAAAGACCATCCGATCTTATTTCCGGTGGTGACGCTGATCATTATGGAATTGTTCATTTCCAAGATGCGCAAGCTGGCAGGCACCCGCAAAGTGCTGACCATAGACGAAGCCTGGAAAGCTATTGCCAAATCAGGTATGGCCGAATTCCTGCGCTATGCGTTCAAAACGATCCGCAAATTCAACGGCATTCCCATTGTTATCACCCAGGAGCTGGATGATCTCATCAGCTCGCCCATCATCAAGGACGCGATCATTAACAATGCGGATATCAAAATACTGATGGACATGCGCAAGTTCCAGGGCAAGTTCGACAAACTCCAGGAGACGCTGGGCCTGTCGGATAAAGGCAAAACCATTCTGCTGTCGGTGAACAAGGACCTGCGGGAGATCTTCATAGATATCGGCGGACAGGACATGAAAGTTTACCGGAACGAGCTATGCCCGGAAGAATACTTCGCCTTCACCACAGAAGGCCGGGAGCGCGTGGAGCTTATGCGGCTGGCCGGAGAGCTGGGCAGCGTTGAAAAAGGAATTGCCGCAATGGTGGCAGCCAGGGCAAAGCAGGAAGGAGCCGGATCATGAAAAGAACAGTTTTTACCCTGGGCTTTATAGTGTCCCTGCTGCTTTGTGCACAAAACAGTGATGCCCAGATTCCGGGCGTGGGTCTGGTGACCGGCGTGATCAAAAAGGTGATCGTTGCCCTGGACCTGAAGGTCCAGCAGATGCAGAACAAGACCCTCGCCCTGCAAAATGCCCAGAAAGAACTGGAGAACAGGCTTTCCCTTGGTAAGCTGGGTGAGATCAACGGCTGGCTGGGACAGGAAAAAGAGCTGTACCAATCCTATTACCGTGAGCTGGCTAAAGTGAAGGCGGCCGTTTCGGATTACCGGACGGTGCGGAAAACGATCAGCCAGCAGCTGCAGCTGGTCGGGGAGTATAAAATGGCCTGGTCTCTATTCAGGAATGACCAGCATTTCAGCCCGGCAGAACTGCAGTACATGAGCAACATTTACGGCGGAATTCTGCAGGAAAGCCTGAAAAACCTGGATGAGCTCCTGCTGGCCATCACCGACGCGCAGACGCAGATGGATGACGGCGAGCGCCTCCAACTGATCAGTCATGCATCGGGAGGCTTACAAACCAACCTGGATCATCTGCGGCAGTTCAACGGGCAGAATGCCGGCTTAAGCTATAGCCGCTCACGGGATGCAGCGGACCGGGAACAGGTAAGAAAACTTTACGGATTAAAATAAAAAGGAGGAAATCATGAAAACGAAAATTTGGTTAGCAGGAATGTTTTTAATGGCGGGCTATCTGAACAGCCAGGCACAGGGCCTACTGGGAATTTTTCATCAGCAGGCCGATAAAAAGAAACTGATGGCTGCGCAAGTGGCTGCGTTGCTGGTTTATGGTCGTGAAAGCGCGGAGGGGTATGCTGTAAATGACAGCGGGCTGACTGCGGCGCACACCCGGAAAGGCGCTGAGCTTGATGCGCACAGCACTTACTACGCCTCGCTCAGCCAGGTGAATCAGTCAGTTGGCGCTACTCAAAAAAAGAAGGATATACTGGGTATGCAGTCCTATATCCAGACGGCGCTCAGCAAGGAGATCAGCTGGCAGCAAAAGCATCAGGGTCTGCGGACAAATGAAATGGCGCAGCTGCAGCAGCTTTCGAAAGATATGCGGGATAAGACCAGTGCCGATATCGCCGAAATGCAGGAAGTGATCACGCCGGGGAAACTCAAGCTGAGCGACGCCGAGCGGCTGGACCGGCTGGATCGCATCGCTGCTGCCATGTATGATAAATACGCGTATACCAGGTCTTTCGTCAGGCAATGTCGGCAGCTGGCTTCGGAACGGGCGGCCGCAGCGCAGGACCGGGAACAGGTTAGGAAACTTTACGGGTTAAAATGAAAAAGATAGGAACAGCCATGCTGCTCACCGGGATGCTGATCGCGGGCAGCATCCCCGCGGCAAGCGCGCAGTCTGTCACTGATGTCATCGAAGAACTTACGCTTGATTATCAAAAGCTGGCCAATATGAAAAGCACACTGAAGCAAATGTACAGTGGCTATGCCATGCTGACGAAGGGCTACAACGCCGTCAGGGGAGTGTCGATGGACAACTTCAATCTGCACAAAACGTTTCTGGAGGCGCAGCTGCTGGTCAGCCCGGGGGTGCGCGCCTATCCCCGGAGCGCAGCCATCCTGCAAAACCAGCAGGCGTTGCTCCGGGAATATCATGACGCCAGTCAGCGGTTCAGCAGCAATGCAGAGCTGACCGGCAGTGAAAAGCAATTCCTGGGCGAAGTTTATCAGCGCCTGACGCAAGCCGCCGCAGACAACCTGGATGAGCTGAACCGGGTGACCACGGACAGTCAGCTGCGCATGACCGATGCGGAGCGGCTGGGAGCTATTGACCGGCTCTATCAGCAAAGCCAGGACCAGCTGGAGTTCCTGCGCAAGTTCAACGATCAGGTCGCTGAGATCATCCGGCAACGGCAGGCCGCCCGTGATTCCCGCCGGCAGATATTAACGCTCTACCGCTAAAAAAAAAGACTATGAAAAAACAAATTTTACGGGTCTCGCTGCTGGCAGTCCCGGCTATGCTGATGCCCCTGCTGTCGCATGCCGAAGGTATCGCTGATGATCTGCATAGCCTGCAGGGTATCCTGCAGCAGCTGTACGGGCAGATGATGCCCCTATGCAGCGGGATCATTGGCGTAGCCCGCGCGATCGCCGGCTTCGGCACGCTGTGGTACATCGGTTCGCGGGTATGGAAGCATATGGCCGTAGCCGAGCCGATCGATATTTATCCTTTACTGCGGCCTTTTGCCATCGGCTTTTGCATTGCCGCATTTCCGCTGGTTCTGGGATTGATCAACGGGATCCTGCAGCCGGTGGTGACGGCTACCGATAGTATGGCACAAAACTCGAATGCGGCTATTGAGCGCCTGAATGCCGGCGATTCCCGGCAAGCGCAGGACAATACTGTCAGTGGGGCAGCAGCAGATCCGGATAAGTTTTACCCGTACACCCATGGCAGTACCCAGGCTGACGGCAACTCGGGAAATCCTATGGCTAACGCGGCTTATGGCTGGAGTATCACCGGCATGGCCCGCAAGTGGTTTGCTGAGGTGCTGAATGTGCTCTTCGAAGCCGCGGCGCTCTGCCTGGATACGATCCGCACCTTCAAGTTGATCGTGCTGTCCATCCTAGGACCGCTGTGTTTTGGACTGAGCGTGTTTGATGGCTTTCAGCATACGCTGAAGCAATGGCTGGCGCGTTACATCAATGTTTTTATGTGGCTGCCTATCGCCAATATTTTCGGGGCCATCATTGCGAAGATCCAGGAAAATATGATCATCCTGGCCAACAGCGGCAAGCTGGGTGGTAATGTCTTTGGTAACGCCAATACGGCTTACATGATCTTCCTGATCATTGCGATCGTCGGGTATTTCACCGTGCCGGGTATTGCCAATTATATCGTTAACGCGGGTGGCCACGCCTTACTCGCACGGACCAGCGCGCTTGCCGGAGCGGCGGTCAGCTATACGGCAGGAACGCTGATCACCGCCCTCCATTCCCTGCGGCAGCCCCACGATCCGCCGCCGCAGAATCAGGCACAGCAGGAGCGAATCGCCGGAGGCTCAGGCAATCACCATAAAACTTAAACGGATATGTTTACCAAAGCAAAAAATATCGAAACCGCCTTTCAGCATGTGCGGACATTTACCATCGTCATCGTAGCCGGCAGCCTGCTGCTGGCTGGCACGACTGTCTTCGCCTACCTGAGAAGTGTGAGTGAGCTGCAGAAGCGGATCTATATTCTTTATGACGGCAAGGTGCTGGAAGCGCTGGCCGGTAACCGGAAGGACAATGTTCTCATTGAGGCGCAGGATCATGTACGCACTTTCCATGAATTGTTTTTCAGGCTCGAGCCGGATGAAAAGACGAATACCCGGCACCTGCGCAGGGCACTTTACCTGATCGACGATTCGGGAGAGAAGGCCTATAAGAATTTCACGGAGAGCAATTACTATGCGAGCATAGTCTCTAGCAATATCAACCAGAAGCTGGAGGTTGACAGCGTGACGGTCGATCTGGGTAAATACCCTTATCACTTCCGCTGCTATGCTACCGAGCAGATCGAGCGCACTTCCAGTACGGTAACGCGTAATATGCTCACCGAGGGCGAGCTGCGCACGGTGCCGCGGAGCGAAAACAATCCGCACGGGTTCCTGATCCAGCACTGGAACACCCTCGAAAATAAAGACATCAGCGTAACGAATAATAATTAGGAGGAAGAATCATGAATAATCAAACATTAACACCTTTGATGCAGCGCAAGCGTAAATTTTTACTGTTTTTGCCCGTATTGGTCCTGCCTTTTCTGACCATCCTGTTCTGGTCCATGAAAAGCAAGGATGAGCGTAAAGGAGACCTTAAAGCGAATACTGCTCGGGGATTAAATATCCATCTCCCGGATGCCAGGCTGAAGGACACCGGCACCGCGGACAAGCTGAGCTTTTATGAGCAGGCCGATGCGGACGCCCGGAAGCTGAGCGAAGCCCGGCAGCAGGACCCCTATTCCCGGAAGCTCCGGGATTCTACAGCGAAAACCGGTAGTCTGTCCTTTGCTGCCGGACAGTCTCAGCCTGGCGCCAGCCTGGTGACCGCATCGCCAGCCGATGCCAATGAACAGCAGATATACCAGCGGCTGAGCAAGCTGCAGCAGGCTATGAACCGCGGGCCGGAGGCAAGTATCAGCAGCAGAGGCACGGAAACAGGCAGGCGTCACCCCGGTGCCGAGCCTGCAGCTCCCAATCGTCCGGACCCGGAGCTGCAGCAGATGAACAGCATCATGGAAAAGCTGGTACAAATTCAGCACCCGGACATGGTGAAGCCCCAGTATTCAGCAACCGGCGCTGTCAATAAGCGGTTTCGCGCCATAGCCGCCGTCATCGACGGCAAGCAGCGCATTACCGAAAATACCGTGGTCCGGATGAAGCTGCTGGACAGCGTGACCATCAGCGGGCAGCTATTTGCCAAAGGCCAGCAAGTCTACGCAGCGGGTACCTTCTCCAACCAGCGTATGAAGCTGGATATCAAGTCTATTCATATTGGCAGCACGATTTACCCGGTCGACCTGACGGTTTTCGATGCGGTAGACGGCCTGGAGGGGATCAGCGTACCGGAAGCGGTGACCGGCGATGCCCTGCGCAGCGGCGCCAGTTCCGGTGTGCAGAGTATGGAGCTGATGAGCCTTGATCCTTCAGTGTCGGCGCAGCTGGCCACTGCCGGCGTTAATACGGCCAAAGGACTTTTTTCGAAAAAGGTCAAGCCGGTCAAGGCTAAGCTGCAGGACAAGCGCCCGGTGCTGCTCCGCATTAACCAGCCGGTCACAGTCAGCCAGGATCAGCTGCCTTCAGGCAGTCAGCACCATTAATATTTTCTTTTCACCAGCCGGAATGGCAACCCGGACCGGCATATCCATAAACATTAACAAAAAAGATCATGAACGTAAAGAATTTTGATTACCTGAAAAACCAGATCAAGTTTTTAGGTTTCGGCGAAGGCCTGGAAAGCCAGTTAAAAGAGCAGATCGGCAAGCAAGCGCCGGAATTTAAGCTGGAGCACCAGACGAAGTATGGCCAGGATGAGGTAAATTCCAACCTGCACTTTAGCCGCTCGAAAGAAAGCGACCTCTATTTCTTCAATAAATTTGATGTGGCCATTAAAAAAATCGCCGGTGAGCAGCCGCTGAAACAGAGCTACTACATTGGCAAGGAGAATAACCTGACCCTGAAGGAGCGCTATAATCAATTGGAGGGCCGCGCTGTTTTCAAAGAATTTAACCGCCTGGAACAGACAGGTACGGGTCCCGACGCCAAATGGCAGGCGACCGATCAAACCTACAAAGCCTGGGTAGAACTCAATTTCAAAAATACCGACGACCAGGGGAATTTCCTTTCTCGTAAGCTTTTCTGGGATCATGAAAAAGCGCTGGACCGCTTTCCGGTCAAAGAACTGGCAGATAATTACGAGCGCAGCCGCTTATTGGCATCGCTGGAAAAGGGCAACGTGCAGCGCGCAACGGTTACCGTTGACGGCCAGGATGTGAAGGTGAATATCGCAGCTAACCCGCAAATGAAAACTTTTAATTTCTACGACGCGAACATGCAGCGGCTGGACCTCAAGCCGGCGGAGCAGTTGAAGGAAGGCCAGCAGCAGGTTCAGAAAAAAGAGCAAAAGCAGGCGGAAACCGTTAAGCCGGCAGCGGAAACAAAGCAGGGCCGCAGAAACACGGTTAAAGTTTCCTGATCATGGAACCGCTAAGCCCTTTGTGCCGTTTTTTTGCGGCAATTCAAAAGGACGGCCGGATCAGCATCACCCATATCGGTGTGTTCGCCGCTTTACTGGAATCCTGGCTGGAGAACGGCGCACAAAATCCCTTGTACGCTTATAGTCATGAGATCATGAAGGTAGCCAAGATCTCGGCCCAGCGGACCTATCACCGCTGCATCCGCGACCTGCATGATTTCGGTTATGTGCGGTACGAGCCGTCTTTTAAACGAAATGTAAGAAGCAAAGTATTCCTGCTGCTTTAGCAGGAATACTTTTAACTGTGAAAGAGATGAGTGTGGAATTAATTACCAAGGATGATCTGCAGCAATTTCGCAATGATCTCCTCAACGAGATCCGGACATTATTACGCCTGGTCCCGGAAAAACCCAAAGAATGGATCAAAAGTGCTGAGGTAAGAAAATTACTCAAAATATCATCCGGCACGCTGATCAACCTGCGCATCAGCGGACAACTGAAATTCTCCAAAGTCGGCGGCACTTATTATTACCGCTACCCGGACCTGGTGAAACTCATAGAAAATGGTACCGGCTTAATGACCATTAAATGAGGACTCCGAAAATTACGCTTAAGACGCTTTACCAGGTGCTGCGCAAAGACGAGCGCATCACCACCTGGCACCTCGGGCTTTGTCTCACGCTTTTCTTTTTGTGGCAGGAGCAGGGCTGCCCCTCCGTGCTGTATGCGAGCAGAAGTATTTTAATGGATTTTACGCATATCAAAAGTATCGTGACTTACCACAAGTGCATCAGGGAACTGCAAAGATTCGGTTATATTACTTATGAGCCAACCTACGATCCCCTTAAGGGAAGTTCCTTTGCGCTGCTCCCGCGAAACGTGATAGTCCGCTAAAAACTGGCTTCCACCACAAACCGGATCGCTTTTTTGATAGCTGCTTCCCCTTCCTCGCTGTTCAGGTCGATGTCTGAAAAGATCCCCCCGTTGAAACGCGTATGCAAGATCATGTAGTAGATCCCGCCTACCATTAATGCCGCTACCGCCCGGAAATTTACCGGCTTATCACTGATCTCAGGTTCAGCCAGCGCAAATAATTTCTGGCCCATGAGTTCCCGGGTCCGGTGAATACTGCGCATTAAAGCGCTGTTACTGGAAAGTTCCCACAGAATGAGCTGCTGCATTTCATGGTTTGCCTTAAAATAATCGTACTGACTGTTTAAAACCTCGCAGATCAGCGACCTGATATCCGACGAGCCGTGCTGCCTGGTCACCTGCAGGAGCTGATCAGCAAAGCTTATCCAGTAATCTGTTTCGACCACATACGCTTCCACCAGGTTTTCAAAGCTCCCGAAATACCGGTAAATCAGTTTCTTGTGTACGCCCGCTATGCGGGCAACCTTGTTAACGCCCAGCCCGCCGTAACCCGCTGTCCTGAAAACTTCACCGATCGCCTGAATGAGTTTCCGTTTCGTGCCTTCTTTGTCTTTTTCATGATTACCCATAAGAGTCCGGTTCAGCGTTTAAGCCACATCACCGTCAGGTAATAATGCTCGGCAAACCTTTAAATGGACAGCCCAACAAAGGTTTGTGCACAAAAAATTAAACGGCATTTGGAAAAGAACGATACCGATCATGGCTTAAACCAGCTTCTGTGCCATCCGTTGAAATTTTGCGGCGATTTGCTAAAATGTTGGCCTGATCTATTGACCTCTTTTCTGATTAGCCGGCAGGTAATGGAAATTCGTGTATTCAACTACTAATAACATACTAAAAATGAAAAAGATCTTCATGACAGCCATCCTGATTGGCGCATTTTCGACCGCCGCTGTTTTTGGACAAAGCAAGAAAGTTCCGTCAAACAGTTACTTCATACCCACTTTCCGCACCGGGGAGAAATTCGCAACTATATTTTCGCGCACGATCGCCGTCACTTCCGGTGATTTTCCGTCAGTGGTCCGCCGGATAAGCGGAACGGGAAATTATACAGTAACTGATAATAATGATCAAACAACAAAATTTGATGCCCTGTTCGTTTATGACGGACGCCCTGAAGACCGCAGCAAAGTGTCATTCCTGGATTCCGGGAAGACGATCAGTTATAATGGAAAGCTGCTGAGCAACACCGACGCCAGCGGCCTGTCTTATAATCCGCGGCTTTGGGGGACGGCGCCTAAAGAAATAAAGCCGGGTGTTTCCTGGGAAACAAAGATCGACAGCGCCTGGGAACTCGGGGGTGCCGGATCGCAGAAGATCACTGTCCTATCGATCGACCCGGTTAACCATGCAGTTACCCTTAAACGGGAAGGCGATGGTGAGGGTGCACTGGCTTATGACGAAAAAGAAATGGATATCGTCAGGAACGGAAACAAGATCCGCGTGAAAATAACACCCGGCAAGACCCATTGGGTGGGATACACCATCTTTAAAAATGGCATCGTTATTTCCGATGAACTGATGATGACGCGTGCACTGACACTCAGCTATGAAGAACAGCGTTTCACTGCTAAACAGCGGCAATATATCCTGTTGAACCAAATGGCTGAATAAGGGCTTTATTGAAACAAGACCAGCGGGGCGGTTGGAATATCAGGACCGGTGGGTGAACCACATGATGATCTGCAGGATGAAAAAGGCAGACTTTAAACGCGCCAAGGCCCGTCCCAGGTGATTTCTGACGGTCTTATTGGTCAGGTTTAATTGCTGTGCGATCTCCTCGGTGGACAGGTTCTCCTCATAACGCATCAGGTAGATGATGCGCTGCTGTTCGGGAAGTTTTTCAATTAACCGCTGGTGGGCCAGGGCAAGCTCATGCTGCAGCACTTTGGCATCAGCACGATCCTGGTTATTGCCCAGTTCTGTCAGCAGATCTGCAATCGGCGTAAATCGTTGTTGCTGCTGCAGGAAGCGGTAAACATTGTTCCGGATGCTGGTGTATAAATAGCCGGGTAAATTCTCGATGATGGTGGTGGTCCCCTTCATCCACAGTGAAGTGAAAATGTCCTGTACGATGTCTTTCGCCTGGTCAACGTCATTCAGCCTTTTATAAGCTTCGTTAAAGACGTCGATCTTATACCGCTCGTACAACGCATCGAACGCTGACGGTGTGCCGTCCCGCATCTGAGAAAGCAGGAGGGTGTCGTTCAAGGTATGCGTCCTGTCGCCTAACATGCCTGGTTTTGCGGGTGGAATAAAAAAAGCAGTCTGTTTAATCGGTTCATTTGTTCCTGGCTGATCTGCTCAGCTGTAAAAAAATAAAGAGTAAATATACTAAAAGTCTTGTTCCGGGAAATTTTTTTAATGTTAAGTCTGCGTTATCATTTGCCGGCTTAAAACGTCCGGCTAAAGGATCTTAAAGGCAGGGTCGTCTGATCAAAGGTTTGCAGGCGGGGTGCGTGAGGAATAGGTATCCGGCTGTTGTTATTACGGCTCAGGCAAACGCTGAAAAAATGACCCTTTTTGTTGAATAAACAATATCACCAACCGTCAGCAACCTAAGTTTGACCCATGAAAGAAACAATTTTACTTGGATTACTGGCCGGGTTACCGCTTATGAAGGCAAACGCCAACAATACCACACCGGCCTCAACTACAGACTCCCTTAAGGTAGCCGCACAAATAAAAAAAGTCAATGCGCAATACAGCCTGGCGTTCGCTAAAGGAGATGCTTCGCTGTTCCTTGACTGTTACGATCCGAATGCCAGTTCGATGCTGGCCAACATGAAGGCCGTTGCTTCGGTAAAAGGACAGCTGGCCTTTTACCACGCGGTTTATGACCAGGGAATCCGCGGTGTCAATCTCCGGACACTTGCGTTGTATGGTTTAACGGAAAACGAAGTAACTGAACAGGGAACTTACCAATCATTTGATGCAAGTCATACGCCCATGGGCGAAGGCAAATATCTTGTAGTATGGAAGCGGTCGGCAGATGGCTGGAATATGCTGCGGGAAATGTTCAATGCCGACAGGCAGGTTTCCGCGGAATAGCAGCTGGGAATTGATGAAGTCAGCCGGGAGCTCAGCCCGGCGGCGGACCGGATAACCGGTTGCCCCCCGCCGCTGCTGAGCGCCCTTGTATGCTTTATGATTTTACGAAATGTCAATTATGAGTTTATGATGCACCACTTTTTGTAGCTTATGATGCCACAATTATCTTGGCCGGCCTGAAAAGTGACCTAATAGGATTATCATCATTATTAGACAAGTAACCTGGCTTTAGTGTGATTACTATTTTTATGTTTTATAGGCTAAACGTTACTTATCATATCTTATTTAGGATATGCAATATAATACATTGTTTTTTATATCCGATTTATTACCGTTGAGGTAACAAATAAGCTATGAGATATAAAACATTAGGAACGCAATCCGCGACGTTATTAGCGAGGTTAAATGCGGAAGATATGCAGGCGTTTACCACACTTGATGCGGTTAACCTCGTACAGGGCGAACCCAACAGCGTACGTAAACTATTAAGTGATATGTCCGACAGGGGATTGATCTTGCGCCTTAAATCCGGGTTATACCACGTTATTCCTTATGACCAGGAAGCTGCCACTTATATGCCCGACTGGCACTTGATCGGTTCGCGCCTTGCAGGAAGCGCCAAGTATTACATTGGCTACTACGCTGCGATGCAGCTGCACAGCCTGATCACGCAGCCAGCTTTAAGCGAACAAATCGTTGTAGACCGACAGCTTAAACCAAGCATAACCGAAGTAAAAGGGATCAAGTTTCAGTTTATCTGTCATAATCACCAGCATTTTTTCGGCGCTAAAAAAATGTGGATCAATGGGCAGGACCGCGTATGGTGTTCCGACCTGCGAAAGACGTTCATTGATGCCTTGTATATGCCGGAATACGCAGGGGGTATTACGGAGATCGCCAAAGCGCTTTATAAATCACGCGATAAATTGGATTACGACCTATTATTGAAATACATAGAAAAATTCGACAGTAAAGCCGTTTATAAACGGTTAGGATACTTGCTTGAATTATTAAATATAGATACGCCAATCACCAGTAAACTTCAACAGCTAAAAATATCCAGCTACATTTTATTGGACCCATCCCGGCCGAAAGAAGGAAAACTGCTTTCCCGTTGGAATATCCAGGAAAATATCGACCATCAATCAATTTTATCACCTATCTATACCTAAATGATCACGTCAAAAGAAATTAATAAAAGAGCGACGGAAGCTAAAGTCAACTCCGAAATAATGAAATAAAGCTAAATAGGCTTTAAAGGACCTTAACTGCATCAAAGCGACCGACCTCACTGTTAGTTTGATCAGCTTAAAATTTAAGTTGATCATTTGGGTGTGTCTTTAGTTCTAGCTCGTGGCACAATATTTCACGATGAACCGATATGAACTAATAATGGTTTATAAAATGGTGGTGCAGTATAAGCTACAAAAAGTGGTGCATCATAAGCTCATAAGAGACACGAAATTGGGATAAGCAAAAAATATTTTTCAGGCCACTGGGCAAAAGCCCTGTTCATGTCTCCTGTCATTTAGATAACGATAAAGTGCATGGAACCAGAACATTTTCAAAATATTATTCAACGGCGATCAGAAGGAACGGCCAGTCCTGAAGAGATCGAATTCCTGGAAGCCTACTACCGGGCTTTTGATATTCGTCAGGAACTGGCTGCCGGCCCTGTGCGCGATCAGGCATTGGCAGATGCCAAAGCCGAAATAGACAGGAGAATAAGCAGCCAAACTCCATTTGCGCCGCGGCTGCAGCGTCGCCGGCCAAGGACCTGGCTGGCAGCAGCAGCAGCTATTTTAATCCTGCTGAGCATAAGTTTGTATCTCTACAAACCATTTAAACCAGGCGCGGGCAGCAAACAGGCCAAATATGCCAACGATATTAACCCGGGTAAAGCGGCGGCAACGCTGACGCTGGCGAACGGCAAAAAGCTGATCCTGTCCGGAGCTGCGCCCGGAACGATCTCCTATGCCCATGGGACCCGTATCACGAGCACCAGCGAGGGGCAGCTGGCCTATCGTGATGAAGCTCCCTCCAGCGGTTCGCCGGAAGTGAATGAGCTCACCACTGCAAAAGCGCAAACCTATCAGGTGACTTTGCAGGATGGCACACGTGTTAAACTGAACGCAGGCAGCTCCCTGAAATTTCCTGCCAGCTTTGCCAGGCAACCGGTTCGGCGGGTCGAGCTTACCGGCGAAGCCTATTTCGAGGTCAGCAAAGACCCCTCCCACCCTTTTATCGTACACACCGCGGGGCAGGAGATCAAAGTTCTCGGAACTCATTTCAATATTCACGCTTATGACCCGTCAGTCACCACAACGCTGATCGAAGGCAAGGTTGAGGTCAGGGCTATTACCGGCAATTATTCCAAAGGCCCGCCGGGGGAGGCATCCGTTGTTTTGAAACCAGGTGAGCAGGCCATTTTTATACGGCATCAGCTCGAAGTTAAAGAAGCCGATGTAGATGCGGTAACCGGCTGGACGAATGACCGGTTCGTTTTCAAAAAAGAATCCTTTTCTGAGGTTATGCAGCAGATCGCCTATTGGTATGACGTCGAGATCGTTTACCAGGGTAAGGTACCCGGCATGGGGATATCAGGCGTGATGGGACGAAAGCGAAAGCTGTCCTTTGTGCTGGACCTGCTGGAAATGACGAGCGGGGCAAAATTCAAAATCGAAGGAAGGAGGGTCTATGTGATCAATTAACCAGTTAAACTTTTACTGAAAATGATCCGCCCCAAAAGCAAACAGTCCCGACGGCTATCGGAACTGTTTCAAGGCCCGGATCAAATGAATTGTCTCTAAACAACCTTTATTAACCGAACAATCAAATGTATAAATTTTACACAAAATTATGGTGTAGGTATTCCGTCTGCACGCAACAATTTTCCCGGGTCATGAAGTTACTTTTTTTTATAATGACGGCGTTTCTTTTACAGGTAAGCGCAGCTACCGTTGCGCAAAAGATCACCCTCAGGGAAAACAAGGCCGACCTGGCCACAGTGATCGCCAAGATCAACAAACAGGCCAATGTCGAATTTCTGATGAATACGGACCTGCTGGCAGATGCCAAACCGGTTACCATCAGCGTCCAGGACCAGGACCTGGATCTCGTATTAAAAAAAATATTTGAGCGGCAGCCTTTTACTTACCAGATCAGGGACAACGTTGTCGTGGTGGTAAAAAAACAGCCTGCGGCCCAGGAACCATCAAAAGGTACGGCTGTCCTGGAGGTACATGGCCAGGTCAGCGATGAAAAGGGAAAGCCCTTACCGGGAGCCACCGTTAAGGTCAACGGGACGAATATAGCTACTGTAACCGATAGCGAAGGCAGGTTCATTCTTAAGGATGTCGATGAAAATGCTGTTGTAACCGTATCCTTTGTCGGTTTCCGGGCGGCCGCAGTTGATGTGGATCATCAGACCCAGATCACCGTCATTTTAAAAGAAGATGCAAGCGGGCTGAATGAAGTTTATGTGGTTGGCTACGGCACGCAGAAAAAGGTAAACCTTACCGGGGCGGTTGACCAGGTCGGCAGCCAGTATTTCGATCAGCGGCCGACGCCCAACGTCACACGGGCACTGGAAGGCGCCATCCCCAATCTGAACATCAAAATGACAGACGGCAAACCTACCCGCACTTCATCCTACAATATCAGGGGTATCACTACGATCAATTCCTCAGGCGCCGAAGCCCTGATCGTTATTGATGGTGTCCCTGCCAATGACAACAATTTAATCAACAACCTCAACCCGAACGATATTGCGAGCGTGACCGTTTTGAAGGATGCCGCGTCGGCAGCGATCTACGGGGCGAGGGGAGCTTTTGGCGTAGTCCTGATCACCACAAAAAACCCGCAGAAGGGCAAAGTGCAATTGAGCTATAATGCCAATTATTCCTGGAATACCCAGACGGTGAGACCCAGCTTCGTCAATGACAGTTATGAATGGGCAAAGACCTTCAACGAGGCTTTTGCGGGCTGGAACGATTATAACATTTATCCAACCGACATCAATGGTGTTTATCCGTTCTCCCAAACTTACCTGGACGAATTAAAGCGCCGTTCGGAAAATCCGGGCCTGCCCAAAACGGAGGTGAACGCCGCGGGAAACTATGTCTATTACAATAACAATACCGACTGGATCAAAGAACTGTACAATGACGGCAGTCCTGCGATGGAACATGCATTAAGCATGACCGGCGGCAGTGACAGGATCGATTTTTCGCTTTCCGGGCGGGTTTACAGCCAGGACGGGGTTTACCGTTATAATAATGACAAGTACCACCGGTATAATTTGCGCTTCAAGGGCAATATCAGGATCAACGACTGGCTTTCGGCCAATACGATATCGGACTTTTCGAGCTACAGCTATAAATACCCGCTAACCTCATTCGGCGGCAAGAATGCCATTCTCCGCCTGCTGGCAGTAAGCGCATTCCCGATCGCGCCGGTATTTAATCCGGACGGAACGCTGACAAGGGTGGGCGCGACCGGCGTTGGTGATTTCTATTACGGCAAGAGCTTTTCCTACGAACAGCAGACGTTTTTAAGAAACACCGTAGGATTGAACGCGGTTGTCCTGAAGGATAAGCTGAACATCAAAGCTGATTTTTCCTACCTCTACACCAATACCAAAAATAACTATAAGTATATCCCGGTGCCGTACAGCAATGCGCCCGGCGTGATCATCCGCTCCGGTATCAACGACCTGACCAATAATACTGCCAACCGCAATTATTATGTCGGCAATATTTACGCGGACTTTACCCAGAACTTCGGGGATCATCACCTTAAATTTCTCGGCGGGTATAACGTAGAGTATGACAAACAGACCAATTTAAGCGTAGCCCGTGACGGCCTGCTGCTGGACGATCTTTCAGACCTTAACCTGGCCACGGGCACCAATTTCCGCGTTTCCGGCGGCGGCCAGAGCTCCGCACTTTCGGGTGTATTCTTCCGCGGGAACTACGATTATAAAAGCCGTTACCTGCTGGAGGTCGACGGGCGGTATGACGGATCATCCAAATTCCCGGTCAATAAGCAATTCGGTTTCTTCCCTTCAGCTTCCGCAGGCTGGAGGATCTCTGAAGAACCCTTCATGAAGTTTTCCAAAAGCTGGCTGGATAACCTTAAAGCCCGCGCCTCCTACGGGTCATTAGGTAACGGTAATATCGCCCCCTATACTTTTCTGCAGACCATTGGTGCATCGCGGGGAACCGTGTTGGTCAATGGCGCCTATCCAAGCTATATCCAGCAGCCCTCCGTGGTATCCCAGAACCTGACCTGGGAGACCGCAACGACGCTCGATTTCGGTGCGGATGCCGAACTCATGCAGCACTTGTCCCTGTCGTTCGACTGGTATAACCGGAAAACAACCGGCATGATCTTACCGGGCTCACCGCTGCCGGCGGTGTTCGGAGCTACGGTACCAAGGGAGAATAACGGGGACCTTTCTACAAAAGGCTGGGAGTTATCGGTTAGCTGGCATGACCAGATCAACCTGCGCAGCCCCTTACATTATGGCGTGCGGCTGACGCTGGCTGATAACGTCAGCACGATCACCAAATTTTACAATCCAACCGGAACGCTCTCCTCCAACTTTGTCGGACAGCGCTTAGGTGATATTTATGGCTTTGTCAGTGAAGGCTTGTTCCAGTCAGAGCAGGATATAGCCAATCATGCCGACCAGTCCTACATCAAGGTTTCGGTATTGAACAAGCCCATGCCGGGAGACGTTAAATTCAAAGACCTGAACGGGGACGGCAAGATAGACCGCGGTCTGAATACGCTGGCTGATCCGGGCGATGTCACGGTAATCGGCAACTCGCTGCCGCGTTATACCTATGGCATCACCGGAGACCTGGAGTGGAACAATTTTACCCTGAGCGCCTTTTTCCAGGGCGTGGGAAAAAGGGACTGGTGGCCATCCGTTGAGGCGGCCTATTTCTGGGGTCCCTACAACCGGCCCTATACCTTTTTGCCAACAGCGATCGATCAGAATCACTGGACGCCGGAAAACCCGGACGCTTATTACCCGCGCCTGAGAACCTACACTTCTATCGGCAGCACCCCGGAGCTGGCCGTTCAGCAGAGCCGTTATTTACAGAATGCCAGTTATATAAGGCTGAAAGACCTGACCATTGGTTACACGCTGCCTAAAAAACTTGTCCAGAAGGTAAAGCTGAGCAGCGCCAGGATCTATGTGACCGGTCAGAATCTGTGGACCTGGTCTCCTATGTATAAGATCACCAAAGATTTCGACCCGGAAGTTATCGAAGGTTCGGATCCTGAGGTGGCCACCGGCCAGGGAGACGGATTTTCGTACCCGATGCTGAAGACGTACACTATTGGAATTAATCTAACTTTTTGATCATATCATGAAAAAATTATTGCTATGCATTATCGGAATACTGGCGCTGGCTTCCTGCAAGAAGATCCTGGACCAGAAGCCGGTTGACAAACTAACGGAGGATCAGGCATTCTCTACGGAGCAAAACCTGGATCTTTATTGCAATTCGTTCCTGCAGACCATGACCCCATCGAATGATAACCTGTTCAAAGGCGATCAGCTCTCGGATATCTGTGTCCCGGCGGGGGTACCCCAATACCTAACAACGCAGTTTACTGCCCAGCAGGCCAGCGGCTGGACCTGGACCACGCTGCGCAATGTCAATTATTTTATCCAGCACAATAAGAACACCGCGATCGCGCCGCAGGTAAGGGCCAATTATACCGGCATTGCCCGGTTTTGGCGTGCCTGGTTCTATTTTGGAATGGTTAAGCGGTTTGGTGATGTGCCGTGGTATGGCAAGGCACTGAGTACGGATGATCCTGATCTGTATAAAGGAAGGGATCCGAGAACGCTGGTCATGGATTCGGTGATGGCAGACCTCAATTACGCAACGGCGAACATTTACGATACAAAGGACGCAACCAGCAGCCGTATCACCCGTGCTGTCGCCCTGGCGCTCAAGTCGAGGATATGCCTTTTTGAGGGCACCTTCCGCAAATATCACACAGAATTATCACTGGGCAGCTCGGCGGACACCTGGCTGACCGCAGCCTCCGATGCTGCCGAAACGCTCATGAAAAGTGCCAAGTACAGCCTGAATACCACCGGCAGTGCTCCCTACCGGGCGCTCTTCACCAGCGAAAACCCGCTGAACAATGAAGTGATCCTGGCCTCCGTATATAACAACAACCTGAGCAGGTGGCATGACGCCAATTACTGGTTCACCAGTGCCACTTACGGCAATAAGCTGAGCCTGGACAAAAGCTTCGTCAATACCTACCTCAATGCCAACGGGACCAGGTTCACGGATCAGCCGAATTACAATGCCATCGAATTTCAGAATGAAGTTAAAGGCAGGGACGGACGCCTGTCCCAAACGATCCGCATGGCCCCTTACAAGCGCAGCGACGGCTCGGCAGCGCCGCCGGATTTTGCCTTCACCAGCACCGGTTACCATATCCTGAAATTTACGCTGGACGATAAATCACTGGATAACAAGTCTCCGGTCGGCAACTATAATTCCATTCCGATCATACGGTATGCCGAGGTATTGCTGAACGATGCCGAAGCGAAAGCGGAACTGGGCACGTTCACTGCCGCGGACTGGACCGCCACGGTCGGTGCCCTCCGGGCGCGTGCAGGTATCACGAATACGACCATGCCGGCCTCTGCCGATGCCTATCTGCAAACCAATTTTTATCCGAATATCAGCAGCAGCGCATTGCTGGAGATCCGCCGGGAGCGGGGCATTGAGCTGGCCGTAGAAGGCTTTCGTTACGATGACCTGCTGCGCTGGAAGGCCGGGGCCTTACTCGAAAAGCCTTATACCGGTTTATACGTGCCGGCTAAAGGGCAGGTGCTTGACCTGAACGAGGACGGGCAGGGTGATGTTGCATTTGTTGATGCGGCGCCCCCGGTCAAGGTGCCCGGTGTTTATTACTATTTACTGAATGGCACATCGGCGAAGCTATCCGGCGGTACAAGCGGGCAGCTGATCTGGATGGGTAATGTGGCCAAGCAGTTCCCGGACAAAAAATATTTCCAGCCGATCCCCCTGGGCGAGATCGTTCTCAACCCCAATTTAAAGCAAACGGCGGGCTGGTAAGCCGGTCGGAATTAACTGGCGGGAGGGCTCCTGCTGCCAGTTAATTTAAGCACCTGAAACAGGTGCCCGGGGAGCCTTTGTTCCAAATTTATTCACCTTAAATAATTATCATCATGAAAATTGTGAACCAAACACGCTTCGTACCGCCAGCGCGGAACGGACGCAGGATCAGTGAACTAAGGATCAGAGCCATCGCCCTGTTATTACTGGTTACGCATCTTTTCGGCTGCACGAAAGAGCTGGTAACCAAACAACCGGAAGTCAGCAGCCAGGCGCCGACCAGCTCACTGGCAGCACAGGCGTCCCCGAACGACTTCACGATCGCGGTGCTGCCGGATACCCAGAATTATATGTCCGGTTTTTTTAGCGGAACCGAGGCAATGTTTACCGCCCAGATCAACTGGATAAAGAATAATGCTGCGGCACAAAATATCGCTTATGTAATCGGGCTCGGCGATATTACCGAACATGGCGACGATCAACCCGCTGAATGGACGAAAGCGAAAAATGGTTATTACGCGCTCGAAAGCGCGAATATCCCATACGGTTTGGCGGTGGGCAACCATGACCAGACCCCGCTTAAATCCCCTATCCTGACCGCCTCCACCAATCAATATAACACCTGGTTCGGGGTATCGCATTTTACCGGCAAGCCCTATTACGGCGGGCATTACGGGAGTAAAAACAACAGCCACTTTGACCTTTTCACCGCTGGCGGCAAAGATTTTATCGTGGTTTATATTGAATATGACCATCTGCTGGACGACACAGCCAGTATGAATACCTGGGCTTACGACCTGCTGGGTATCTACGCTTCCCGGAAAGCCATCGTTGTCACACACAGTATGGCTACGGATGATGCTACCCCGATCTTAAGCGCCCAGGGAAGCGGCATCTATAACCGCCTGAAAACGCGGTCCAACCTTTTTATGTTCTTAGGCGGTCATGTATTTGAAGGGGCCTTACATGGCGAAGCGTTCAAGGAAATTCAATATGGTGATCATACGATGAGAACGTATGTTTCCGATTATCAGGGCCGGGCTTCCGGCGGCAATGGCCTGATGCGTTTAATGAAGTTCTCGGTGGATAACGACGATGTAACGGTCAAAACGTATTCGCCGGTTTCCAGTACCTACGAGATCGGGCCGAACAGTCAGTTCACTAAACCGCTTTTCGGCAACCCGCCTTCAGCGATCATTCCCGAGGGCAAATATAAGATACTTGCGCGGCACAGCGGAAAAGCCCTGGCCGTATATAACGCCTCAACGGCAAACAGCGCCAGCATCGTGCAATGGGATTATACCAGCGCACCGGCAGCTAACGATGAATGGTACTTCACGAAAATAGGCACGACGGGTTATTACCGGATCACGAATGTCAATAGCGGTAAGGATATGAATGTGCAGGGATCTTCCACGGAAGTTGGCGGACCGGTCGTCCAGTTTCCCTATGCTGATGACGGCTATACCAACGATGTATTCGGGGTCATCGATATCGGCGGCGGCTATTACAAGATCATTGCCAAACAAAGCGGGCTTTGCCTGAACGTGGCCGGCGGAAATAACATTAATGGTGCGCCGCTAAAACAATGGGATTACCAGGGCACACCGAACGAACAATTTCAAATCGTTGCCATACCCTGATGATGTTCAGCAAAAAATACAGCTTTAAACGGCATTCCCCGGGTTTGGCTGCCTGCTGCCTGCTCCTCCTGTTAACGGCTTGTCAAAAGCTCCGGAAAGGCGATGGCGATATGTGGTATCGGATCCTTGAGCATAAGGCCGGGCCGCTGATCAAAGCGGATGATTTTCTTGACCTGACCTACAGTGAAAAAACCGACGACGGCATCCCTGTCGACGGCTCTTATGTACTTGACCGGCCCACGCTGATGTTCAGCGAACAGCCGCGGTTCCAGGGCGACCTGTTCTCGGCCCTGGCTTTAATGAGTGAAGGCGATAGTGCACTGGTTAAAGTAAACATCGATTCCGCGGTAAAGAGGACCGGGTTCATCCGCCCCCGGCAATGCAAGGGAAAATACCTGGTCTATACCCTGCGGGTCAACAGGGTGATCGCCCGTAACGGCTTAGCTGATGAGGCATATCAGGCCGCTATTGAAAATTACCGGCGGGCAGATAATGACCGTAATAAAACCCTGGAAGCCCTGAAGCTTGGCCGCTACCTTAAGCGGGAGCGAGATCCTATGCAGCAAAGGCCATCCGGACTTTATTTCCTGGTGCTTAATGCCGGTACCGGGCCGGCCGGGATCACCGGCGACACGGTCAGTTTCAATTATACCGCCAGTTACCTGAGCGGTACGGTTTTCCAGACCAGCCTGGGCGGGGTAGCCAGGTCAAAAGGTATCTATAACCCTTTAAGGCCTTACCAGCCTGAAAAGACCATTTTAAGCGAAAAGTTACTTTCCGGGCTGGACGAAGCACTCCATCTTTTTCCGGCCGGAGCAAAAGTCCGGCTCGTCATTCCTTCCGCACTCGCCTATGGTGCGGAAGGAAATGGCAAAGTACCACCTTTCACTCCGGTGATATGCGACCTGGAGATCCTAAAGATCGCCAGGGGAAAGCGTCCGGGAGGCCACCGATAATTATATAGCTAACAACCTACTATGAAATTACCACCCGGAAACATATTCAGAACCGCCATATTGATCACGCTGCCGCATTTTTTGAGCCTGTCCCTACCGGCACAAATAAGATTTCCGGGGACAGCGCCGGGGAGCGCCGCCGTCTTTTTTCGTGGCAACCAATTCGTTATCAGCAACAAGGCCCTGCGTCTCAGCTACACCTTTGACCGTCAGCAGGTCAGGCTGCAAAAGTTGACGGACCATTTGAACCACCAGGAGTTAAAGCTGGGCGGCAGTCCACTTTTTACCCTGACGATGAAAGATGGAAGTGTGTTGACGCCGGCTGATTTTAAACTGGAGCAGCGGCCCCAGGTCCTTCGAATTAAGGGCGACAGGCACGCGCTGAAAAAAGCGGCACAAGTTAACGGGAAATATGTCCGCTTCACCATGACCAGTAAACAGGGGATCCGTGCCGAAATCAATGTCATACTGCTTGACGGATCCAACTATGTGCGCCAGTCGCTGACCTTCGCGGTTCGGGACAGCCTTCCGGTAAGTAAGATCACGCTGCTCAGCTTTCCGCGATCACCGGAGGTTAGCCGTTGCGGGGCCGTGGATGGAACGCCATTGGTGACCGGACATATGTTCTTTGGAATTGAGCATCCGATGAGCCAGGCGGAAGAAACCAGCACTCAATTCCGCAGTGTATTACTGCGGCAAAATGCGGTGACCAGCGCAGCGCCATTAACGCTTTCGGGCGTGATCGGGGTTACGCCGCCGGGTCAGTTAAGACGCGGCTATCTTTATTATGTGGAGCGCGAACGTAATCGCCCTTACCACCAGGTACTGCATTACAATTCCTGGTATGACCTGTCATGGACTGACCGGAAACTGGATGAGGCAAGCTGCATCGAAAGGATCCAGACCTATGCAGACAGCCTCGTCGTTAAACGGCAAACACCGCTGAACGCCTTTCTGTTCGATGATGGCTGGGATGACAACAAAACGCTCTGGCAATTCAATCAGGGATTTCCGGGCGGGTTTCAGCACACCGCCGCTTTAGCGCAAAAATACGGTGCTTACCTGGGTATCTGGATCTCCCCCTGGGGAGGGTATCTGGAGGACCAGCAGCAGCGGCTGAAGTATGGACGCATGCAACAGCCTCCTTTTGAGACCAACGCCCATGGCTTTTCGCTGGCCGGACCGGTATATTATGACCGGTTCCGTGCGGTGACCACCAGCTTTGTCAAACGCGAAGGCGTCAAGCTTTTCAAATTTGACGGCGTTGGCGCGGGAAATGGTGCGGCCGGGGCCAGTGTTACTTATCAGAAAGATATTGAATCCCTGCTGCAGCTGATCACGGATCTGCGTGCCGTTCAGCCGGAATTGTATTTCAGCCTTACGGTCGGCACCTGGCCCTCCGTTTACTGGCTGAATTATGGCGATGTGATCTGGCGGGCAGGAATGGACACCCATTGCACGGGTAGCGGCAGTAAGCGCCAGCAATGGCTTACCTACCGGGATGGTGAAGCCTACCGGAATATTGTTAAAAGAGCGCCGCTGTATCCGCTCAATGCCCTGATGTACCATGGTATTTGTATCGCGGGCCACGGTGTACCGGCGTCATTTAACAGCGATGACGCTGACATCAGGGATGAGATCTGGTCGTTTTTTGCCAACGGAACATCATTACAGGAATTGTATATCGACCCGCACAGGCTAACCTCCGGCCAGTGGGATGCTTTGGCGGCAGCGATCCGGTGGTCGCGTTCCAGCGCAGCAGTACTGGCCGATACCCATTGGATCGGCGGAGACCCCGAGGCCGGTGATGTTTATGGTTTCGCCTCCTGGACGCCCGAAAAGGCACTGTTCAGCCTGAGGAACCCGGGTGACCACACGCAAAGCTATACCGTCGATTTCGGAAAGATCTTTGAGTTACCGGCGGGGAGCCAGTATCAATATCAAATCAAACAGGTCTATGGCAGAGGCGCTGACGCCAGCCTTACCACCGGTTATCACCGCTCGGTAGTAGTAAACCTGCTGCCGCACGAGGTCAGGGTCTTTAATGCGCTGCCCGGACCTCCCAAAACTGCTGCCGGCGGTCAGCATCATTCCAAATTGAAACTAAAATGAAATCAGCGATGAAGTTAAAATACCATCCGTATTTAAAACATTTACGGATCAGCACCTTACTGTACTGCCTTTGTACAGGCCTGACTTTAAGCAGCTGCCGGAGCCGCTCCCTGGCATCCCTCCGTTTCCCGGCTTATTTTAAAGAAGGCCACCGGGGCGCACGCGGCCTGATGCCCGAAAACACGATCCCGGCAATGAAGGCAGGCCTCAGGTCCGGTGCCAACACGCTGGAAATGGACATTTATCTGTCCAGGGATGGAAAGGTTGTCGTTGCACACGATCCTTACATCAACCCCGATTTCAGCTACCTGCCTTCCCGGGCTGAGATACCGGTTGGAGATGCGCATAAGTATCTGCTGCACCAGCTGACCTACGATGAGATCAAAACATTTGATGTGGGCAGCAAGTATTACAAAGCCTTTCCGCACCAGCTAAAAATGGAGGCGCATATCCCGGTTCTGGGCGATCTGATCGATTCCTTGGAAAACTATGCGGCCGCAGCCCATTTGCCGAAACCCATTTATAATATTGAGTTGAAAAATAAGCCGGAGTATGATGGTTCCTTTAATGCCGGTCCCGAAACCCTGGCAGAGGCGCTCATCAAAGTTTTAAGATCGAAAAGCATCGGCAAAAGATTTTATGTTCAATCTTTCGATCTCCGCCCGCTGCAATATATCCATCAGCACTATCCATCCCTCACCATCGGATTCCTGACAGACAGTAAGCTTTCATTTGAAGAGAATATAAAGGCTTTAGGGTTTTATCCGCAGATCTATAGTCCGCATTATAAAATGGTGACCCCTGAACTGATCAGCAAATGCCATCAGCGGCAATTGAAGATCGTCCCCTGGACAGTAGACAACCCGGCAGACATCCGGGCGATGACCGATATGGGCGTCGATGGGATCATCACCGATTACCCCAACTATTTAGCTCCTTCTCAACAATAACCGCCGGGAATCATCCGGCAAAAAAAACCCCCATGAATAATATCAATCTGAATAATATCGTTTCCAAATTTTCCATTAATGGCGGCGCCGGTCAGATAACACCCTTTGGCTCCGGTCATATCAATGATACCTACCTGGTGAAAAACACCAGCAGCATTCAGCCCGATTACCTGCTGCAGCGTATCAACCATCACGTTTTTAAAGATGTAGCGGGCCTGATGCATAACTTTAAACTGGTCACAGATCATATCAAGGCAAAACTGGAGGCATCGGGCAATGATGATATTCACAGCAAGGTAGTTGTCCTGATCCCGGCACTTAACGGTGAATATTTTATAACAGATGAGGCCGGCAGCTGCTGGCGTTTGAGTTTATTTATTCCTGACACCCGCAGCTATGATCTGGTGACAACTGCTAAACAGGCCTATGAAGGTGGCCGGGGGTTCGGGCAATTCCAGGCCATGCTGGCTGATCTCGATGCCTCCTGTTTGTTCGAAACGATCCCGGATTTTCATGATATTACCAGCCGCCTTGAAAAGTTTGAGGCTGCCGCAGGATCAGATCTGGCCGGGCGGGCCGGGGAAGCAGAAGATCTTATCCTGTTCGTGCGTCAGCATGCCGGTGCCATGAGCGGTATTACGAGACTTGGCCGCGAAGGGAAAATTCCTTTGCGGGTTACCCATAACGATACCAAATTCAATAACCTTTTGCTCAACGAAAATGACGAGGCACAATGTGTGATCGATCTGGATACGGTAATGCCTGGCTACGTGGCTTATGATTTCGGCGATGCGGTGCGTACCATCATCAACACCGCGGCCGAGGATGAAGCCGATCTGAATAAAATCAGCCTGAACATTCCCCTGTTCCGGGCTTTTGTGCAGGGTTTTCTGCAGGAAACGGTCGCGATACTTAGCCCTGCAGAGGTCGGGTCATTGCTGCCCGGAGCTGTTTTGCTGCCTTATATTCAGGGCGTCAGGTTTTTAACCGATTACCTGGAAGGAGATCACTATTTCAAGATAAAATCCCCCAAACACAATCTTCAGCGCAGCCTTGCACAGTTCCGGTTAGTGGCTTGCCTGGAGGAAAGCTACGATCTGCTGGATCAGATCACCGGCGAAATCCTGAAGACTTTGCTGGCGGACAAAACTCGGTAATAGAACAGGACATATCGTTTCAATTCCATTAACACTGGAAATGGATCAGTTCATTAGTGACCCAACAGTTGCAGATATTTCTTAAAGGGGGTTTCTATAATTGTATAGCATTATTTCCTGTTCGTAAGGAATCGACAAGAACGTCATTCCCATGAAGTATTAATGGAATGTCTTTACAAGAAACACTGGAAAATTGATTTTATTATAGGCGGCCGAACGATCAGTGTCTTTGAATGCGCTCAAAAAACGAGTAAGATCATAGAGATCAATTCGGCCGCGACGGGTCTGGGTGTAATTTTTTAAGCTTGCCTGATTTTACGTTTTAATTCAGCCCCGTTCCTTATGGTTTCAGATCGAGGACTGCTTTACCGGTAAGCAGGTCGGCAGGTACCGAGACATGCTCATGAACGATCAGCCATTTGCCATTGATCTTTTGAAAGCCAAAGGTTAGCCGCTCCCACCGATCCACGCGCAGCCCGTTTGCCATTGTTGCTTGCAGCCTCAGCAGCTGGCGGCTGAAAGCGACTTCCTTTCCTGCAGAAATACTGAGATCGCGCGTTTCGAAAACGATCGGGTCCTTGAAAAAAGCAAATACTTTCCCCCATATCACTTTATACTGATCTTTTCCCACGTCCTGTAGCGGCGGCACGATATCGAAAGCTACGAAATCCGGGGCGTACAGGGACATCATCATTTCCAGATTCCTGGTGCGAAAGGCTTCGACAAAAGTGTCTATCACTTGCCGGACCTGGGCCTCATCGTTTGAATTGTTCTTTTTACTTAACATAAGCGTATGCACTTTTTTTGAGTTGGTGATTTGTGGTGTTGTTTGACCCGCGGCTGCCAGGGAAAGCGCCGTGCTGCAGGTGATCAAACTTAAAACTGTTCTTAATTTCATCTTCATGCTGTTAATTAATCTACTGATAACTGTTTGTGACCGCTGTGCATTATGGCCGGCCCTGGTAGCGGTTTCCGGGCCCGGCAACCGCTTTAATGATGACCTTTTGTGCTTCCCTTCCTTCGGGGGTAGGCATCGCTGCATAATTATGCGGCTGTCCTTTACGTAAGTGTAATTCGACGGGCACCCCGGCATTCCGCGCTTTGGCAGCTAAGATCAGGCTGTCGGGATAGAGCAGGTCAAGCATCCCTGCGAATATGAGCATTGGCGGCAGGCCATTCATCCCGGCCTTAAGCGGACTAATAAAAGGATGGTCAGTATCCAGTTCACCGGCATAAAGCCTCGCGCCTTCCTGAATACCCGGGATATCGAGCAAGGGATCCTCGGGAGCGGCCGCGCGGTGTTCCGGTCTGTTTAAAGATGCGTCAATGCCCGGTGAGATCAGCACCAGCTGGTCTAACCGCGGACTGCCCGAATCCCTCAGCCATTGTGCTGCAGCCAGTGCCATTCCGGCCCCTGCAGAATTACCCATCAGCGTGATCTTCTGGATAGCCGGATCATTTAACAGCTGCTGCAAAAGTTTACCGATGGTGGGAACGACCACCCCTGCAGTACCTGCGGGCGCTACCGGGTAAATTGGTACAATACAATGTACCTTTGCCTCACGGGTAAGATGACCGATAAAGACCCAGTGGGCTTTAACGATCTCATTGATATAACCGCCACCATGCAGAAAAACCACACAATTCCTGGTTTTGGGATTCGCTAGCGGAGTAATATGATAAACCGGCCAGCCAAATTCCGTTTCGAGGACGGCGTCAACACCGGGACCGAGCCCTGCCGGTTCATAGGATGCAGGCTTGATCGCCAGTCGGCGTACATGCTCCTGAACGACGGCTGCCGAAGCCAGGTTCCTTTTTTTATTGAACAGGCGCAGTAACCAAACGATCATACGGCTTTTAAAGCTCGGTGCCTGCTCATTCGATGGGATCTCTTTAACTATATCCCAATCTAGTTCTATTGTCAGGGTATCTGATTTCATTGTCATTGTCTTTTCAACAAAGGTATTTCCCGCTGAAAAGCAAAACATTGACAAATGATAAAAAAGGCACGGGCGGCCAACCACGCAGCCTCCGGCAGCTTTCGAAAAGACTTCTATAGCGTGTTCAGGCGTTTGATCTTTAACAAAATGTCCTTCTTTTCTGCCGGCGTCTTTGCCAGGACAAGCGCCCGCTGGAAACTTTCCCGCGCTTTTTCCGGGCTTTCATTTTTGTAAAGTTCACCCAGCAGCACGAAATAGAAATGATCATTGTCAAGGTTTAATAATTCAGCTTCGTCCAGCGCCGCGCGCCATCCTTTCACTTTGTATAAAGCGTAGGTGCGGTTAAGTGCGACGGCCGGCGAGTAATTCAGCAGCAGCAGCTGGTCATATAATTTTAAAACTGCCTGCCATTTTTGGGCTGTATCGTCCTTGAAACTATGCCAGAAAGCGATCTGGGCTTCAATATGGTAGGAACTAAGTTCATCTCCCTGCGAAGCTTTATCGAGGTAAAAGATACCGCGATTGATGAGTTCTTTATCCCACAGGGTATCATCCTGTTCCTGGTAGGTGATCAGCCGGTCGCCGCTGTTTTCCCGGGCTGGTAGCCTGGAAGCGTGAAAACACATCAGCGCCACCAGCGCATTCGTTTTTGGAAGGTTGGTGTCATTATACTCGATCAGCATCAGCCCCAGCCGCAGGCCCTCGAAACAAAGGTCCCTGCGGAGATGCTCGTTTTGTGTCCGGGAATAATAACCTTCGCTGAACAGCAGGTAAATAATATGGAGGACATTGTCCAGCCGTTCCGGCAACATGGCTTTCAAGGGTAATTCCAGGCTGATCATTTCTGTTCTGAGCTTGGCTTTAGCCCGGTACAGCCTTTTATTAATGGTCTCCTTATTGGTAAAAAATGCGTCTGCGATCTCATCGATGCCAAAGCCGCAAAGTATCCGCAAGGCCAGGCCGACCTGCGCCTCACTGGCGATGGCCGGGACACAAAGGGCGAAGATCATGGCCAGCTGGCTGTCTTTGATATTTTGCCCGGAAAAATCCGGTTCGTCATTAACTTTGGTCAAGCTTTCTGCTGCGGTCAATGCTGTTGAAACCTTCGCCCTGAATATTTTGTCCCTTCGCAGATAATACAGCGTTTTCTGCCTGGCCACGGCATAAAGCCATGCCTGGGGATTGGGCGGCAGTCCCTGCATCGCCCAGGTCTCTGCCGCCTGCAGGAATGTTTCACTGACGAGGTCTTCCGCTAGCTCGATATGATCCAGCCCAAAAGACCTGCTGATCACAGCAACCATTTTGGTGAACTCTTCCTTGAACAGGTTTTTAAGATCTTCGTGTCGTTTTTCCATCCCCAGTAACAAGCCCTGGCCGGCACTGGCCAAGGCTGCCTCATTTGAACTGTTAATTAAATATAGGCCTGATCTCGACGCTGCCACCGCGCTCGAGCACCGGGCAGCCGTGGGCCAGGGTAATGGCATCATCCATACTGGCCGCTTGCACGATAACAAAGCTGCCCAGTATTTCACGGGTTTCCACGAACGGGCCTTCGGTGACCAGGCCACCGGCTTTCAAAACCTTTCCGGAAGGATCCAGCCTGATCCCGTTATTGACCAAATGGCCGTCACGGGCAATTCCGGTGGCCCAGTCAGCCCATTTTTTTGTTAAACCAGCCATTTCATCTGCCGAAATACTGCTGTAATCAAAGCTTGGTTGTCGAAATAATAATGCAAATTCCATATGATTCAATTTATTGGTTAGGTTCAATTCTGGTTTTCAACCACTGCATGTATTCCCGGACGATAGGTTCCGACGGCTGCGGGGTTCGGGAAAGCCAGGTTAACCCGGTTATACCCGTTTATAGCAATGACGGCAAGCGTCAGGTCGATCAGTTCCTCTTCGCTGAAATGTGCGATGGCCGCCTCATAGATTTCGTCAGAAACAGCACCTTCAACCTTTGTTAAAGCCTCAGCCCACGCTAATGCAGCACGTTCGCGTTCGGTGTAGAACGGGGCTTCACGCCAGGCCGGAAGCACATACAGGCGCTGTTCAGTCTCGCCGATCGCCCGCAGGTCCTTGGTGTGCATATCAATGCAATAAGCACAGCCATTGATCTGCGATACGCGGTATTTGATCAGCTCCTGAAGCGATTTTTCAAGTTTTGAACCCGCTAAATAAGTTCCCATTCCGGACATTGACCGCATGGCGGGCATGCCTTTCGCAACAACATTAAGTCTTTGTTTCATTTTCTTTGATTTTAAAGTTAAACACTTGCCCTAATAATGTTCGCCGGTCTGGAAACTGGACATCACCCGTGATTTTTTTCCGGCACACGCCTGTTGAAAAAGAAGATCTGGTCTTTAAATAACTCTTTTTTTCCTGCTTTTTATATAAAAATACGGAAGATGTAATAAAATTTGTAGAGACCTGTCCAATTTCTGCCAGCCTGGTCATTATAAAACATAGCCGGGAAACCAGGTTTATCCAGGAAGGAGTAATCAAATAGAAATGACTAAAGAAAATAAAATATGTCTGATCACAGGCGCCAGCAGCGGCATAGGGTACGCGATCTCGAAAGCATTTAATCTGCCGGGCTATAAGCTGGTATTGTGTGCCCGTCGTGAAGAGAAATTACGGGAATTGCAGTCCGAGCACGTGGATATCATGCCCGGCGATCTGACCGATTACACGTACCAGGATCAGCTGGAAGATCATATCTATAAAAAGTACGGCCGGTGCGATTACCTGTTCAATTGCGCGGGTACCCTGGAGACCGGGGATATTAAAGCCCTCGATATTGATAAAATGGTTGCGATGCTGCGCCTGAATACCGAGGCAACTTTCAGGATCACCTATAAAATGCTCAAACGTTTTCTGACATCGGGCAGGGGCCATATCATTAATATTTCCAGCGTACTGGGAACAAAGGTAAGACCAACGGCAGGAGCTTATGCTGCGACCAAGTTTGCGCTCGAAGCCTTATCAGAAGCATTACGAATGGAATTAACGGGTACAGATATCCAGGTATCCTGTATCGAACCCGGCCTGGTCATGACCGAACTGCATAAGGATTGGGCAGTACACCCTAAAGAGCTGATGAACATCCGGGAGCCGTTAACCACTGACGATATTGTGAACGCGGTAAAATATATCATCGATCAACCGGATCATGTTCGCATCCCGAAACTGATGGTGTTGCCGAAAGATCATCATATCTAATGCAGCGGACGCAGGAGTTCCGTTCATTTTTTATCATTTGTCAATGTTTCCGGGTTTGCTTCAAAATATCTTTGCAAAGAAACAGCCCCGTTAAACCGATGAGAAATAATAGGGTAACCTGGCACAGGCATCCATTGAAAACATTTTTGCCTTGATCATGCGTTGGATAAAATATAAACTGCAAGCCTTGATGTCAATCGTCAATTTGTTTTGCAACAGGCGGTTAAATTATTTTTTGAATTCCGATGAAATTATTGCCGATCGTATTATTAATTGTTGCGGGATCAGTAATGCCCTTGCGCGGCAGTTGTCAGACCCCTTCCACCACTATCAATGTAGCGCTGCAAATCCCCTGCGCTCCCTCGGTGTTAACCATCGGCGGGGTGCCTTGTCTCTATTATGAGCTGCGCTTAACAAATCTCGATAAAGACAACCTGCAGCTGACCCGGTTGTCAGTGATCAGTGCTGCGGACTCGGCGCTGCTTATTCAGCTAGACAGCGCACGGCTGTCAGATCAACTAGCGTTCATAGGAGCATTGAAAAACACCCCTGGAAATTCATTACCGCCAGGGAGGTCAGCTGTGATCTATCTCGAAGTAAAATTACCGCCAGGGACCTTAGGGCAGTCGCTCTTTCACCGGCTGGAACTCAAAACGGTTGATGGTGCCGCGACGAAACTGGCCACCATCACCGGCGGGCTTGTAAAACCGCTAATAAAACCCGTGCTTATCCTTGGCCGCCCCTTGAAAGACGGGCCATGGGCTGCGGTTTATGATCCGCATTGGCCCACGGGGCACCGGAGAGTTTATTATACGGTCGACAGTATTGCCCGGATTCCCGGCAGGTATGCTATTGACTTTATGAGGCTGGATCAATCCGGCAAGTATGCCGGAGACGACCCGGATCTGATTAAAAATTGGTTTGGTTATTCTGCTGATGTTTTGGCGGTGGCAGATGGTGAGATCGCGACGGTAAAGAGCGATGCGCCGGAGTTTCCATCATTATCCCGGTATCAGAAACCCTTGCCGGAAAACGGAGCCGGCAATTATATTTCATTAAAAACAGGGGACGGACAATATGTATTTTATGAGCACTTAAAGCCGGGCAGTATTAAAGTCCGGTCCGGCGAAAAAGTAAAAAAGGGGCAGATCATCGCCGCTTTGGGTTTTACAGGTCAATCGACCGGCCCACACCTGCATTTACATGTTGCCGGAAAAGATTCCCCGCTGGGTGCTGAGGGAATTCCTTTTGAATTTGAACACTATTGGTTATTGGGTGCTTATCCGGATTTTGGAAAATTCGGCAATTCACCATGGTCGCCAAGGTTGGGTAATGAAGGCTATGACCGGCATAACGACCGGCCGGCGCCCAATTCGGTTATCCTGTTCAGCGAAGACAACAAGCGTTAACCTGTAAGAAATTTAAACTTCTCCGGATACGAACGAGCTAATAAACAAAAATATGAGTACTTACCTTTTAGATTTTCAGGCTATCGATAAAACAATGGTTCCCCTGGTTGGCGGGAAAGGGGCGAACCTGGGCGAACTATGCCGGATAGACGGCATCCATGTGCCCGACGGTTTTTGCCTGACTACGGAACTTTACAAACAAGTCACCGCCGCCAGCGCGCCGTTTAATAAACTGCTGGCTGAATTAAGCCAGTACAGATCTGTTAGTGAATTTGACTGCGCCGGAATAAGTTCAAAGATCAGAAAGGTGATCGGAGATATCGTCATTCCGGCCTCTGCAGAAAAAGAAATTGAAAAGCACCTGGAATTATTTGGCGTTGATGATGCGTATGCGATACGGTCAAGCGCCACAGCCGAAGACCTTCCGGCAGCTTCATTTGCCGGCCAGCAGGATACGTACCTGAATATTACGGGGAAAGAAGAAATCGTTAAACATATCAAAAAGTGCTGGGCCTCGCTATTTACAGAACGGGGCATTTATTACCGGTTGCAGCATGGCTTTGAACACAAGAGCGTCCACCTGGCGGTAATTATTCAAAAAATGATCTTTCCGGAGGCAGCGGGAATACTATTTACTGCTGATCCTGTTACCTCAAACCGAAAGATCAGCTCCATTGACGCAGGCTTCGGGCTTGGAGAAGCAATGGTTTCCGGATGGGTGAACGCTGACAATTACAGCGTCTGCCACGGGAACATTACCGGAAAAAGAATTGCAGCAAAGACGCTGGCGGTTTATGCAAGGGAAAACGGTGGCACCGTAAAGCAAAACCTGGCGGCAGGGGATCAAAATAAGCAGGTATTGAGTGATGGGGAGATCCTGACACTCGAAAGGCTGGGGAGAAGGGTCGAAGCACATTTTGACTGCCCCCAGGATATCGAATGGTGTCTTTCACAAGCTGAATTTTACATTGTACAAAGCCGGCCGGTAACCACTGTTTACCCGGTTCCGGAAACAGGTGACCGGGAAAAGCACGTCTACATCTCCGTGGGCCACCAGCAAATGATGACCGATGCGATCAAACCTTTGGGTTTATCTATTTGGCAGTTAACGGCAGCCCGTCCAATGTATGCGGCCGGCGGCAGGTTGTTTGTTGATGTAATGCCCCAGCTCAGCGCGCCGGTATCCAGGGATATCATCCTGAATGTACTGGGTAAATCAGACCCGCTTATTAAAAATGCGCTGAGCAACCTGATCGATCGCGGTGATTTCATCACAGATCTTTCAAATGGGAATAAGGAGCCGCAAACGGCGAAAGGCGCTGATCCAGCCATGCCGGACTTTCAGGCACAGCTTAAAAATGACCCTTCCCTTCCGGCTGAACTTATCCGGAGCAGTGAAAAGTCAATAAATATATTAAAACAGGAGATCCGGACCAAGTCAGGTACCGCGCTTTTTGATTTTATCAAAGAGGATTGCCTGGTACTCAGGCAAAGCCTGGCTGAGCCGAAGAACTTCGCTGCCATCATGACCGGGATGAACGCTTATGCCTGGCTTAACGAAAAAATAAATGAATGGCTGGGTGAAAAGAACGCTGCAGATACACTTTCGCAATCTGTCCGGAATAACATCACGGCGGAAATGGGCCTGGAGCTTTTAGATGTGGCTGATGTCATCCGCGCCTATCCGCAGGTAATAAGCTATTTGCAGCAGCCCAATGATGAAAACTTTCCGGGGGAGCTGCACCGGTACGAAGGTGGACCTGAAAGCCAAAGGGCGATTGACAATTTTCTGGAGAAATATGGCATGCGCTGCGCGGGTGAAATAGATATTACCAGAACGCGCTGGCAGGAAAACCCATCAGTACTCATTCCCTTGATCCTTAACAATATCAGGAGCTTTGAACCCGGTGAGGCCGGTCGCAAATTCGGGCAGGGACAGCTGGAAGCTTCCGTTAAAGAACAGGAACTGCTGCGGCGGATCAGGCAATTACCGGATGGTGAACAGAAAGCGGAGGAGACAGAACGTATGATCAGCCTGCTCAGAAACTTTATCGGTTACCGGGAATATCCCAAATACAGCATGGTCAGCCGCTATTTCATTTACAGGCAAGCCCTGTTGAAAGAGGCCGAAAGTTTAACCGAAGCCGGGATCATACCTGAAAAAGAAGCCGTTTACTATCTGGCACTTCATGAGTTCCGGGAGCTTGTCCGGACCCGCACATTTGACCAGGAACTTTTCAGCAAGCGAAAGTCCGAGTACCAACTTTATGAGAAACTGTCACCTCCGCGCGTATTGACCTCTGACGGGGAGACCATCACCGGCAAATATAACCGGGATAACCTGCCGGATGGGTCCATTGCCGGCCTCGCTGTCTCCGGCGGAATGATCGAAGGGCGGGCACGCGTCGTACTTAACATGGCAGAAGCCAATATGGAAGAAGGCGATATTTTGGTAACGGCTTTCACTGATCCAAGCTGGACACCATTATTTATCGCCGTCAAAGGTTTAGTTACCGAAGTTGGCGGGCTGATGACCCATGGCGCCGTGATCGCCCGTGAATATGGGCTGCCCGCAGTGGTCGGTGTAGAGAACGCCACCAGACTTATCAAAGACGGGCAACGCATTCGCGTAAACGGATCGGCCGGCTATGTGGAGATCCTATAACGAAACCTATCAAATCAACAGCCCGGGCAGTTGCCGGATCAAGCCGGTTTAATGCCCGGGCAAACAAACATTTTAAAATTTAAACATGAAATTATTACCTTTTAAACTTACCATCGCTTTCACTGCACTATGCTGTTTGAGCAGCAGCGCGCAGGAAACGATTGACACTGCAGTCTTTAATAAGATCAAACAGGCGGAACTTTCCGGTTCACAGATCCCGCAGCTGGCGTTTTACCTGACCGATGTGAGCGGCCCGCGGCTTACCAATTCTCCCGGCTATCAGCGGGCCAGCAGCTGGGCCGTAGCCACCATGAAAAAATGGGGACTGGCAAATGCGAATCTTGAAGCCTGGGGGGAATTCGGCAGGCAATGGGAGATCCGGGATTTTAATATGCACATGACCGCGCCCTATAGCCAGCTGATTGCCGGCTTTCCGGATCCGTGGGGCGCCAATACGAACGGGCCTGTAAAAGGTGAAGTGCTGATATTAACGCCGGAACAAGCCGGTGACACCACTTTTATAAAGCAGCATGCCGCTTTACTGAAAGGTAAAATATTGCTGAATCCAGGTTCCCCATTAAGTACGAAAGATATTTCCGGTGCGGTAACGCACCGGTTCACTACGGAGGAACTGGCTGCGATGGAGGAAACCAACATGCTCTCCGATTCGCTGCTTCAAAGTCTTCCGGCGGTTTTTAAGCTGAGCGGAAGGATCAGTCAGTTAAAGAAAGAGGCGGGAGCTTTGGCGCTGATCTATGCGACGAGGTATAGCGCCAACGGGCATATTATGGCGCAGACCAATGACGGCTTTAAACTCAGTTCACACAATGTTCTTCCGAAAGTTAGTGTTGGAATAGAAGATGCACAAAAAATAAAACGCCTGCTGAACGCTGGGGTCCGCGTTAACCTGGAATTGAATATTAAAGGCGAGTTCTCTACCGCGGATACTAAAGGTTATAACGTGATAGCAGAAATCCCTGGTGCCGATCCAGCCCTGAAATCGCAGGTTGTCATGCTCGGGGGCCATTTGGATTCCTGGGAACCTGGTACCGGCGCAACAGATAATGCTGCCGGTTGCGTAGTGATGATGGAAGCTATGCGTTTGCTGGATTCCCTCCACCTTAAGCCGAAGCGGACCATACGCATTGCCTTGTGGGGCGGTGAGGAACAGGGTTTGCAGGGATCTTATGGCTATATGAAAAAACATTTCAGGGATGGATCTACACTTCAGCTGAAACCTGAGCAGGCTAAAATTTCGGCCTATTTTAACCTGGATAACGGGACAGGTAAGATCCGGGGAATTTATACGCAGAACAATGACAAGGTCAAACCCATATTCGAGCAGTGGCTTCAGCCATTTGCTGACATGGGCGCAACCACGGTAACCAATAAAAGTACAGGGTCAACCGATCATATCTCGTTTGATTGGGCTGGAATACCCGGATTCCAGTTTATACAGGATCCCCTGGATTATGAGACACGTACGCACCATACCAACCTGGATACCTATGACCACCTGGCTATAGAGGACCTCAAGCAGGCAGCTGTCATTGTCGCCTCATTCGTTTACCAGGCCAGTATAAGGCCGGAGCCCCTGCCGAGAAAGCCTTTGATCTCAAAAACATTCCCCTATACCGGGTTTTAAAGGATGGCCAGGCAAATCTAAATTCTGCAGCAGTCAACAAAAGCCCTTTATGGTTTAAAGGGCTTTTGTTTGCCTGATCCGCCTGCCCCGCGGCAACTCCGGTATATTAACAGTTGAATCCACCATCTATAGTGATTACCGAGCCGGTGGTATAAGCTGCTTCAGGAGCAGCAAGATATAAAACGATATCCGCTATCTGACTGGTCTGCGCGTATCTGGGTATGATCATGGCCTTTTTTAAAATAGCTGCATGAGCGGAATTTTCCGGATTCATATCGGTGTCGACAGGACCCGGCTGCACTAGATTTACCGTTATTCCCCTGGACCCTAGATCTCTTGCCGCGCCCTTTGTGAGGCCAACAAGCGCAGATTTACTCATGGCATATAAAGCGCCGCCGGGAAAGACGACCCGTTCAGCCATATTGCTGCCGATGGTAATGATCCTTCCCTCATTGGCCATTTGTCCAGCCGCAAATATCATTGCTTCGAATACGGCTTTGACATTTACATCCATGGTCGACCGGTAGTCTGCCAAGGTGTGGCCGGCCAGTGGTTTGCCCTGATACACCCCGGCGCTGTTGACCAGTATATCCAGGTGCCCGAATTTTTCAATTACGCCCCGGAAGGCGGAAGTTATTTCCCCATCTATGGCGTTATTCGCCATTACTGCGTGAACCGACAATCCTTCGCCGGTTAAAGTTTCGGCCAGCCCATCTGCTTGTTCTTTACTGTTGGTATAGGTAAATACAACGGTTGCGCCGGCTTCCGCCAGGGCTTTTACAATTCCTTTGCCGATTCCCCGGCTACCGCCGGTTACAATGGCGATTTTTTCATTTAGTTTCTTCATAAAGTTTGAATGTATTGCGTCACAAACCTAACTTTAAACACTTATATTTGAATGTACTAACAAATTTGTATAGTACTTACATAAATGTGTGTATGAGAAAAGAAACGTCTAAAAACCTGGAAAACGAACAGGAGATCAATAGCACCTGCGGCCTGGCTTATACTTTATCGCTCATTGGCGGACGCTGGAAACCTTCAATACTCTGGCGCTTATTGCCGGGTAGTAAAAGGTATAATGAATTAAAAAAGTCGCTGCCGAACATTTCTGAACGGATCCTGATCCTGCAGCTCAGAGAGCTGGAAGCTGACGGGCTCATCAGCCGGACCATATATCCGGTCGTCCCTCCAAAAGTCGACTATGAATTAACACCCCTGGCTCATTCCCTGACGCCGGTATTCCAATGCCTTTCTGACTGGGGCATCGCTAACAGGCCTAAGGGCGGCTGATATATCGCTGATGAAGATTCCTGAATGATTCCTGCAGTCCGTTATAAACGCAGCCTGGATCAAATATATCCCTGATTTGCCGGGCGCACTGGCTGCTGTCCAATCGGGAGGTATCCACTTCCAGGTCGTAGATCATATCCCGGTGAACGGCTTCCTGCCAGCGGAGGACAGGTTCCGGCACGGGAGTTCCGGGGGCAGTCGTCAGGTAATAATCCCCATGTAATTGCCTGCCCTGGTCTCTTCTCCTCATTATTTCGTCGATCGGACACTTAACCCCTACAAAAAACACCGGTGAGCCGGCTAAGATTTCCGGGAGTTTATCGTAAATATCCAAAGGCACTGCATAATCATTATGATGACCGACATCGGCAACCACGTTTAGTCCGATCCGGCTGTGAACAGCGATCGTACGGTACAAAGCCTGGTAAGCTGTCGCAACGAAAGATTCCAGCTCCGGCCTTTCACCGCCGGGCCGTAAACCCATCCCGGGTAACAACTGTGCAGGCATGATACTTTTTACAAAAGCATCCACGCCAATATTGAACCAAATTCCCGGGAATGAACTTTGTATTTCGCGTGCAATAGAGGTCTTTCCTGCTCTCGGAGGGCCATTTAATATGATGATTTTGCCGGTTTCCATAATAATTTATTCGCTCAGACTGGTTTACTGTTAAGTTAAATACTTACGCTAATAATGTTTGCCGGTGGCTAAAATGGACATTGGCAGTGTTTTTTAATAGCGGGGCTGCCGGGACCGGCCATTATTTAACGTAACGACCGGCCTTTCCGGTATTCAGATAAAAATACCGGAGCGGGTCATAAAAAATTTATGGAGACCTGTCCAGTTTATGCTATCTCAAGCATTTTAGGAATAACCGGCAAATTAATTAACCGCCTGGCCTGCGTTATTGAATATTAAAAAAAGGCTGTCATCCCATGGAAAGAAATAATGATCTGCAATTTAAGTATCTGATGGCTAAATCTTTTCCGAAGGAGGAAACGTTGCTAAACTTAGGATTTAAACGAATCAGCGTCAAAAAAAACTGCGTCCTCCTGAACGCAGGCGAAGTTTGCCGTTATGCTTACTTTATCTGTCAGGGTTGCCTGCGTACTTACTTTGTTAATGAACGAAAAGAGGAAAAAACCCGTGCTATCGCATTTGAAAACAGATTTATCAGCGCTTCGGCAAGTTTCATTACCCAGGCACCTTCATCCGAATGTGTTCAGGCATTAGAGCGATCAGAATTGCTGCGCATCAGGCGTGACGATCTGTATAGACTGATCGACACCGATCCATTTTTCAACAAGCTCTATTTGCATTCGCTGGAACAATCGCTGGTCTTTGCCAGCTGGCGGATCGAGATCATGATCAACATGACGGCGAGAGAGCGGTATGAGGAATTGCTGGAACGCATGCCGCAGTTATTTCTGCGTTTATCCAATAAACAGGCCGCTTCTTTTTTGGGAATTACACAGGAATCTTTAAGCAGGTTGAAACGTTCAGGTACCAAACATGAAAAGATTTCTGCATGATTACCGTGCGGCGTTTTCAGGTTTAAGCAGGCAGAACTGGATCATCAGCGGGGTCATCCTGATCAATCGCGCTACTTTTATGTCGGTTCCTTTTATGAGCCTGTATGTTACCCAATCCCTGCATCGGCGGCCGGCGGATGCAGGGTTACTATTTACTGCTTTTGGAGCGGGAACCATCTTAGGCAGTCTCCTTGGTGGAAACCTTACGGACCGCATCGGCTTCAGAGCTGTTCAAATTATTTTTATAGTTACCGGTGGCCTGTTGCTGGTTGCTTTCCCGGCGGTCAAAAACTTTGACCTGTTATTAGTACTTACTTTTAGCACCGGTGTGTTCATCGACGGATTTCGTCCCGCGAATTTTACCGCGACAGCTGCCTACGCGGCTGAAGGTACAGTAACCCGGGCATTCTCATTGAACCGCATGGCTTCAAATATCGGGTGGGCTATCGGCGCCTCATCCGGCGGATTGGTCGCTGCTTACAGCTACCGCTTGCTTTTCGCAATTGATGGTGGCGCAAGCATGCTGGCCGGCGCTGTAATTCTCATTTTTCTCCGGGCAAAACCCGGTAATAAAGCGAAAGCACCGTTGATCGTAAAAGGACCTTCCGGTGTAAAACCCTGGAAAAACCCGCATTTCATCAGGTTCATGGTACTGCTAACCATTTTCACTACCTGCTTTTTTCTAACTTTCAGGATCATGCCTTTATTTCTGAAACAGGCATGGGGCTTAAGTGAAACGGCCATAGGCTTGATCCTGGCATTGAACGGGCTGTTAATTGCCATCTTTGAAATGATGCTGGTGAGCAAACTGGTTAAAAAGCCCAACTCGTTATTCTATATTACCACAGGAATCTGCATCATCGGGATGTCTATGACCTTTCTCGTGTTCCCCGGGAATGCACACATCGCTTATATTATCGCCTTTATCAGCTTTTTCAGCTTCGGAGAGATGTTTGCCTTCCCATTTATCGATACCCATGTCTCCGCCCTGGCGGGCAGGGGATACAAGGGGTTATATGCAGCCGCCTACCAGCTAAGCTTTTCCCTGGGACAACTGATCGGCCCGAGCGGGGGCTTTTATTTCGCGCAAAAATATGGCTTTACGGCGTTATGGATGCTCCTTGGCCTTCTTTTATTTATTTCTTCCATTTGCTTCAGCGGATTAAAAAGCCCTGCCGCAATTACCACTTTTACAACTGGCGATGATAATTAATAACAACCTCCGTCAAGAGCTTTCCTGTCCTCCGGGAAAGATCATCCTGTTGAATGGCCCATCCAGTGCAGGGAAATCAACCTTATGTGCCGCGATCCAACAATTGATAGGTGAGCCATTTTTGCAATTCACCTTAGATCATATCTTGTTTAATGGCCAGGTCTTACCAGGCCGCGAAAATGAAAGCGGTCCGTTCTCCTGGTCGGTTATGCGCCCAAAAGTCATTTTAGGATATTTTAACTCCCTGGCTGCAATGGCCAGGGCCGGGAATAACGTCGTCGCCGATTTTATACTTGAAAGTATTGATCAGCTCCGGCAGCTGAGGGCTGCACTGCAAAACCTGGATGTATTTTTCGTTGGTGTGCATTGTCCGTTACAGGTCCTTAAACGCCGCGAGACAGAAAGAAGGGATCGCAGGATTGGTGATGCAGAACGGGATTTTATGATAACACACAGCTTCAGCCCTTATGATTTTGTTATCAACGGCATTTTACCGGTCTTTGAAAATGCAAACGCGATAGTTAATGCCTGGTATTCAAGAACAGGTTTGGTCGTTTTTAACGCAGCGTACCCGGCATATGCTGCTGAAAGTTATCATTTGCAAACGTTTGATTATTCCTTTCATCCGCTTACCCTGAAAAGGCTTGTCAACACCATTAACAAGCCGGGGGTGCATTTTCAGCTAAGGCAGGTATTAGATCCATGTGCGGCTCCTGATCATGCACCTGTTTTTTTTGTTAAAGCGGGTAAAACACGGCACAAGATCCTGTTAGATGAGATTTTATATTTCGAAGGGCAAAGGGAATATATCTCTATCGTTACACTTAAGGAAAAACTACTGGTCTATCGCCGGTTAAAAGATATCGAGCAACAAATGGCATTGCCTTTTATCCGGGTGCATAATTCCTTTATCATTAATACGCGGCATTTGCTCAAGATCCGGGACAATCACCTGTTTATCGGTGATCTGAGGATACCGGTAAGTGATAAATACCGGCAGGCATTCCTGTCGGTTATTGACCGGATGGCTTTTTAGCAGAAGGCTGTTCTCTTCCACGAACCGTACCTCCATTTTTTATCATTTGTCAATGTTTAAGGTTTTTATTAAAAATAATTTTGTCCGCAGTTAAATTTTCATTCAATGGCAAACCAACCAGATTATGGCATAGACGCCCCCAAATTTGTCAGGAATTTATTCCTTTTCGCTCTGTTTTTTTTAGGTATGGCCCTGATCATACCGTTGCTGAACAAGGTATTTTCCCTTAGCCTGTTATTACTTGGTTTCTTGTGCCTGACCGAAGGTGTGCTGATGCTCCTGTATGCCAAAAAGGGAAAGTTCTCCAACCGTGACAGGATCCTGAGCCTGATCAGATGGACCGGGGACGAGCAGGTGCTGGATGTTGGTACCGGCTCGGGTTTACTGGTGATCGGTGCAGCAAAAAGGCTGAAATCCGGAACGGCTACCGGTATAGACATTTGGAATAATGATGACCTTTCTGAAAATTCTGCCGATAAAGCACGATGGAATGCAGCGCTCGAAAATGTGAGCAACCGGGTGGATATCCGGCACGGCAATATACTGGCTGCCGAATTCCCTGAAAGCACTTTCGATGTAGTGGTGAGCAACCTGTGTATCCATAACGTTGGTGAAAAGTCCAACCGCGTTCTTGCCTGTCAGGAGATACACCGTGTACTTAAAAAGAATGGCACCGCGATCATAGCCGACCTGGCACATTGCGGGGAATACCTGGCCGAGTTTCAGCGGCTGGGTATGTCCGCTCAAAAGGTAGGCAGGTTCTTTCCGTTTCAACCCCTGACGATTATAAAAGCCGTTAAAAATTAAAATTTGTTATATATGCACACTCGTTTTGATACCATAAAGGACAGTGGAGTAACCGATAAACTCGACATTCTCCACCACATTGGTGTGATCAATACCAATCTTCATACGCTATCCGGGCTGTATGAAAAGCTGGGTTTTGTATTAACCCCATTATCTGCACCCAAAATAGCCGTTGTCCCGGGAGAACAGCCCCAGGCTTTAGGGGTCGGCAACCGGCACGCCATATTTAGCCAAAACTATTTAGAGCTGCTTGGCATAGTTGACCCGAAGCAATGGAACGCGGTACCTAAGGCCAACCTGGGTCCTTACAATATAGATATCGCGCTCGAAAGATACCAGGGACTGCATGTGATGCATTTCGGCACAGATCACATAGAACTTGTGAAGGAAAGATTCGAAGAAGAGGAAATCCCCTGCTCTGAGATCAAATATTTCCAACGCAATGTACAGACAGCATTTGGTGAGCAGACCATGCGGGCGAGGACCATTGCTTTCCCGCCGAGAATGAATCCCGAGGGCCTGATCCAGGTGGCCCAGCATGATACGCCGGAACTGATCTTCCAGGAAACTGCTATGGCTCATCCCAATGGCGCGGTTGGCCTGACGGAATTGATCCTGTGCTGTGAACAACCGCAGGAATACATCAGGAAATACGAGCGGCTGAGCGGACACCGTGGATTAAAGATCGCCGAAGGCCATTTTGAACTCGATCTGGGTCATTCGAAAATCATCGTGGTTGCGCCCTGCAGCCTTCCCGAAGTTGTTCCGGGAAGCATCCCGCAAATGCTTCCGTCTATGGCTGCTTTTACCATCGTAAGCAGCGACCTGAATGTAACCAGACAATACCTCGATTCCAATGGGATCGTTTATTCGGCCGATAAGGAAAGGGTCATCGTCGGACCGGCTGCTGCCGGCGGTTGTTCGGTCCTTTTCAAAAATATATAAGGTTTTTTGAATCGAAGATCCCGAACCCTCATTTAAAATATTGGCAGGTGCGCCTTAATAAAAGCAAAAATGGATTCATGGTTGAAAGATTGGCTAAAATTCCAGGACGAACATCAGGTGATGATCGTTTTTAAAAGGATCAGATCTAACCTGCTGGAAAGTGCGGAGAAGTTTCTTGACCTGCATTTTGAATATTATAAAGAGCTGAACAAGGAAAATGGACTGGTGCAATACGGCAGATCATCTTTAACGGGTGATGCTATTTTTATCCTCCTTCATGCGAGCTCCGACCGGCAGTTTGAAGAGATCATCCGGAATGATCCCTCGATCGGTAAGGTTTATTCCGTAGAAACTGTGCTGGCATTTTCCAATTTATTATAGGGAAAGCGCCATGACAAAACAGACCCCCACAATTTAATAATTGGTATCATCATAATTTTAATTAACAAAAAATGAAAAAGAAAATCCTATTTGTCTTAAGCCTGATCTTCGGCTTAATGTTTATTAATTCAGGACTGAACAAATTCCTGAATTATATGCCGGCCCAGAAAGACATACCGGAAAAAATGCAAAAAATGATCGCAACCTACATGCGGATCATCTGGCTCATGCCCCTGACCGGTGTAGCTGAGATCCTGGGCGGCCTACTTTTTATCATCCCCAAAACAAGAGCGCTGGGAGCGGTCATTATTTTCCCGGTAATGATCGGAATTGAAATGAACAGTTGCTTTGCCGCTCCTTCCATATTACCCGTGACCTCGGCTTTATTGGCTATCAATATCTGGGTGATCTTGGAAAACAGGCGAAAGTATTTACCGATGATACAGTAACCTGCCGGTACGAAATTTAAAATTCACACAGCCAAAGTATGATCTTACCTATTGTTGCGTATGGCGCGTCCATACTCAGGGAAAAGTGCGCGAAAATATCTCCCGACTATCCCAACCTCAGGGACCTGGTCGAAAATATGTGGGAGACCCTATACCAGGCTTCAGGTTGTGGTTTGGCGGCTCCCCAGGTTAATGTTCCGCTGAGATTGTTCATGATCGACAGCAAGGCTGCCTATGAGGCAATGCCGGAGACGGATAGCAGCCAGTTATTCGACGGAGATACGGGGATCAAAAGGGTTTTTGTCAATCCGGAGATCGTTGAATCTTCAACTCATCATAGCTGGGTCGCAGAAGAGGGCTGCCTGAGCATTCCGGGATTATCCGGCATGGTGACCCGGCCCTGGCAGATCACCGTATCCTATTGTGACCTTGATTTCCAACCGCAGTTCGCCCGCTTTTCAGGATTGACAGCCCGTATGATACAGCATGAATATGACCATTTAGAAGGCCTGCTTTACCTGGATCATTTGAGCTCATTTAAAAGGGAGCTCCTGAGCCGTCAGTTGTCCCGCATTGCTGAAGGCAGATCCCGGGCAGCCTACCCTATGGTGTTCGCACGTGGTTGAAGCACGTGCGTTCGAAACTATAAAAAGATGCTGCAGGATGTCCAGTTTGGGACGGGCCGGTCATTATTACATAAAATCAATTACTCATTTATTTAACTAAACAGCTATGCAATATTTATTTCCGGCTTTATTAACCTTACACCTGATCGGTCTTGCGCTTATGGGGGGCACCGTTGTGATCGAATTTATAAACTATCAATTTTTCTGGGGCCTGATCGGGAGGGATCAGCAGAAAGCAGCCAACGTCGTTTCGATGACGGCGAAAATCTCGAAGCTGTCCGGGATCGGTGCAGGACTCTTGATCCTTAGTGGTGCCGGTATGATCGCTATGACCCACGGCGTAATGGCCGCTCAGTTATGGTTTAAAATAAAAATGGTACTGGTGGTGCTGTTGATTCTGAACAACGGACTGAACGGCAACAAGACCAGTGCTAAGATCAGGCAACTGGCTGAAAAGCAACAATTTGACCAAATCAATCCATTGAAACAGCTAAGGGGGAAATTAAAAATATTTTACCTGCTGCAACTGGCTATTCTGCTTGGCATTATCGTCCTTGCTGCGTATAAATTCAACTAAATCCCAGGCCAGTCATCGCGTAATGGTTGATGCTGGCCACGTTGAAACTTTGTTTTGGTATAGAATTACTGAAGTAAATTACCGGGGTATTGTTCCGTCTTAAGCATAAGTATTCCGACCACACTGCCTACATCTTCCTTAATTAAACAGAAATGATCGTTTATTTAACAAGTTTTTTTATCATTTATCAATGTTTGTTTTCTATCATCGGAATAGGTTTGCTGGGAAATTATGTATGCCTTATTACGATTAAATAAGGTAATTCTGATCAGGAAAATCAACAGGAAGGACATTCAAAATAAATGAAAAAGTTTCTGCTTTATTATAAAAACGTTTTTTCCGGTTTAAGCCACCAGACCTGGGCTCTGTGTTTCGTTATCATGATCAACCGGGCTATTTTTATTGCAATTCCTTTTTTAAGTTTGTTCGTATTGCAGTACCTGCACCGTCAAACTTCAGCTGTAGGAAGCATCTTTACGGTATTTAGTTTGGGATCGATTACCGGAAGTGTAACAGGCGGCAAATTAACAGACCGGATCGGCTTTAGAAAAGTCCAGATAGCCGCCATCATCCTCGGGGGACTGTGTCTCCTGGCGTTTCCGCTGGTATCCAGTTTTTTCGCGTTTATGCTGTTAATTTTTGTTACAGGTATCTTAACGGAAGCATACCGACCGGCAAACTTTACAGCGATTTCCATTTACGCAGCTCCCGGAACTGAAACCAGATCGTATTCGCTTAACCGGGTGGCCGTTAATGTCGGATGGGCGCTGGGTGCGTCTCTCGGAGGATTAGTAGCTGTCGTTGGTTTGCCGCTGGTATTTGTTTTGGTTGGAGGAATAAGCATATTATCCGGCTTTTTTATTCTTATTTCGCTGAAATCAATTGTAACCCGCAAACATGTTGATATAACTGAACATGCCCGGTTGCCCGCAGTAAAACCCTGGCAGAACGTTTCGTTTTTAAGGTTTCTAACGATTACCGCTATATTCTATACATGCTTTTTTATATTTTTTAGAGTTTTTGCGCTTTTCCTCCAGCAGTCCTGGCACCTTGATGGAGGCATTACCGGAATTATAATGGGGTTAAACGGCATTTATATTGCCGCGTTTGAAATGGTAATTGTAGACAGCATTATTACGCAGAAACCTGCCTTAAACCATATCAGGACGGGTGTCCTGCTCACCGGCTGCTCCTTTATCATTCTTCTCCTTCCTGTGACTGCGCACCTTTTATGCGCCACTATATTTATGACCATGTTTAGCTTCGGCCAGATGCTTTCACTGCCATACCTCGATAACTATGTCAGTAATATAGCCGGTACAGGACATGATGGCTTATATGCTTCAGGATATATGCTAAGTTCGTCCATTGCCCAATTGATCGGGCCAACGGCCGGGCTGATGATCGCACAAGCGTCCGGGTACGATATTTTATGGGTTATAATAGCTGTACTTATGGCGGGTTGCAGCTTCGCTTATACCAGTCTGCTTAAAAATAAAAAGCCGTTGTCAGCAAAGCGCGCCGCAACTTATGTATAAACAAAGATTAAATTCTCAGACCAGGCTAAAGTGCTTAAAAGAACAAATTCAAATTTTTAATTTTAATTATGATACAATTTGCCCACACTAATGTAATTACAGATGATTGGAGAAGTCTGGCTGATTTCTACATCAACGTATTTGGTTGTAAACCCCTTTATCCGGAAAGGGATTTAAAAGGGACCTGGTTGGATAAAGCCACGGCGATTAAAGATGCACATATCAGAGGCATTCACTTGGTCCTTCCCGGTTATGATGCTCAGCTGCCTACCCTCGAGATTTTTGAATACGATAAAAACCTGCAAAGCGGGATCACGGAACTAAATCGCAAGGGTTTCGGACATATTGCGTTTAAAGTTGACAATATCAATGAGGTGCTTGATTTGCTTTTAGCAAATGGCGGTAGCAAAGTCGGGGAGCTGGTGGAAATCGCAATTAAGGACGTGGGAGTACTCACGTTTATTTATACCAGGGATATTGATGGTAATATTATTGAAATACAAAGTTGGAAGTGAGCAAGCGGCGCTGCTGTAGACCGCCAGCGACAGGCAGGTTGTAAAAAAATGATATTACCGCCACAGGATTTTCTAACGATAATAATATCATTTTTGCTGGAATGCCCTGCATAAGCATAATAATGCGGCATTTAACTTATTAATAGAATTTCGAATAGACGCCATGTTCAGCGACTATCTTTAACCGGGCGCGGTAGGCCATAGCATCAAAACCGATGCTTTCATAGTAAGCTTTCAGTGAACGCTCTTCGTTTTTTGTAACTGTCCTTATCCAGCCGTCGATGAGATAGAGCTAGTTCGCGGATACAAGTACGAAATAGATCAATTAAATTAGGTAGGTCACTAAATAATAATAACATGATTAGATACTTTCTGACCTTCAATAGCATAATGCTAATCCTAAGGCTTTTATTATGATAAACGCCGAAATTAGCCTATAGCAGTCTGTAAAAATTATACACCGGAAAATAATCCGAAGCTGGAAGCGGATAAAGGGTTTTTCCTGCAAATCTTCCCCTTATGTGGCATAGACCTATTGAATCCGTTTTGCTCATTGTTCAATCGGGAAATCATTGGTATAATATCGATTGTTTATAAATATAAAGAACCGTTTATTTGTCAAGGATATTTAAATCCCTAGCAAATTCATAAGTAAGAAGTGACTTACCATTTGGCAGAAAATTTTCCTCGGAACCAATCAATCCAAATCCTGCCTTTACTGCATTGACTTGTAAATTATCTTTATCAACAATTTTAAAAATCTCTTTCACAGACTTAATTGATTCAACCCCTGTTTGGCTAACAGATTGGCTTCCATTATTAGATTGTATGGTTATGATCAACTTAGTGGATTTACCAATATTATTAGAAATAAAATCAAAACCTTTTTCAATGTCAACATACTCGAAAATTAAAGCAGCCCAAACAAAGTCTGCTTGTAGGAAAGACTCATTTGAAGTTGAAATATCTGCATTTAAAAGCACCAATTGTTTGATTTTTTCTCCAAATCTTTTTTGGGTTTCTTCGAGATAAGAGTTGTTTATATCAATGCCATAAACTCTTTTCGCCTTTCTTACATCAACATGCTCCAATCCATTTCCTCCACTTACGCCTAAAAATAGAGGCATTTGAGGATGATATTTTTTTAAATATCTACTGGTTAGATTATTCAATAATTGAGATTGAGCCACATTTTCATGTTGCATATGCTGCTCATAATCTTCCAGTGGAATGCTGTTCCAGGCATTTGTTTTATTCATACTGATGGCGTGTTTTAATTTCGCTCACTGTGCCGGGGCCAAAGACCGCCGTTTTCATTCAAAAATAGCCTAAAGGTTTAAATTAGTAGTTGCGCAACAATCACTTAACGGCGCGCCCGGATAATCAACCCCCAACTTAGCTCGCGCAATGGACCGGAATCGTCGGTCTCAAAGCTGACTGGAATACCATCAATGATAATCTTTATCTTTGTTATATAATCCAGTTAAAAACGTATTTTCGAATTCAAGTCCCTTTCACTGGTAACTGGCGGCATCCGTTCGTCCATGGTTAAAGGCAGGACAACAGGAGATTTTGAATGGAGTGAATTATTGTGTTGAGAAGTCAAAAGCGATAAGGTAAATTAAACGACCTAATCGAATTGATATCCGGGTTTTTCGCACCCGACAATTGGTAGCGATATCTGTTATCGATCTTTTTCTTGCTTTATGCCCCGGTATAATTTCCGGATCATACTGATCTGCCCACGGTGGTAGATCTCGTCCTCAACTTTGTGATACAACGACCAGGCCAGATTTGATCCGTTAATATCGTCATATTCTTTTCTCCGCTCGGTAAATTGTTCTGTAGTGACGTTCTCCAAAGCCTTCAGGAAAAGTGATCCGGATTTTGTAAGGGATTGCCGGTAATCCTCCGGTGATTTGATGCCGATTAACTTTGGCAGATATGCGCCCATATCCAGTGCTGCCTCCCACATTTTATTTTCCTCTCCGGTCAGCTTACGACCTTCTATAAATTCTATCCGAAAGAAATGCTCGACCGCTGAGATATGATCTAGAAGTGCACCGATGGTGTTCCATCCGGGCGTGAATTGCCAGTCGATCTCCTCCTTTGTAAGATGCTTAAGGACGCTTAAGGTAACTTGACGGGTATCCTGCGCCATTCCCGCCAAGTACTGAATGGCCTGATCGCGGTTGCCGTTCAGGGTAATAAAGAAATTTCTGTGATTCATTTAACAGTGGTTGTATTAAGAATAGGATTAAAAATGTAACTCAGGCTGGGAAATACGTCATTTTTAAGCCAGGTTTACTACTTTACCAGTACCGGCTTGGCCATTAAATAAAATACAATGCCCTTCGCGTTCTCTAACCGTTCCGGGCTTAGCTTGCAATAAAGCCAATGCCCGGGCCTTTTCTATCAGCTTCATATTCCATTTGGTGTAAAGGTCCCTGAAAACAGGAGATTCCGGATCTTTTGTTAAAACATAAGTAAAACAGGTTTAAAATTAATAACTATGATTATTGATATATGACAATGACGATTCCTGGAGTTCATCCCGGGTAAGTGTAATTAAATAATTAATTCACCTGCGGTTTATGCAGGAATTTGTTGTAACGCGCCTGCTTATTAAAATGCTATACAATTATTCTTTATCTGTAGCTTATTAAAGCCAGGCTACGTTTTGCTCGGACGAGTGGTCCTTCCCTAATATATGTTTATATAATAGGGGCCGGCGTGCCCTGATGTATCTTGCGCCACCGGATCTGTGGATCTTGTCTTTATCAAGCAAGGCAATAGTATAATCACTATCCAGTTTTCGGCATTCGGAAAGGATATCGCCAAATGGATCTATGATCATTGAGCAGCCATTTTTTAACTGGTCATCGTCCATGCCGATCGAATTGGCAAATACACAGAAAACACCGTTATCATATGCCCTTGCCGGTAGCCATTTCATCAACCAGCCACGGCCCTTCATGCTATCAAATTCCAGCCGAAGCGAGGTAGGGTCGTTAAAGCGGTTCAGCCATAACTTAGCATCGACAAAACCCGCCCCGGGCCGTGGAGACGGCGTGCACATGGTTACATGAGGCATTAATATTACTTCGGCTCCAAGCAATGTAGTCGCCCGGACGTTTTCTGTGATGTTATTATCGTAGCAAATGAGCATGCCAAATTTCCAGCCCTTATAATCAAACACACAATATTCCGATCCCGGGGTAATGTGGGGGTTTATAAAAGGGTGTAGTTTCCTGAACTTGGCAATCAGGCCACTGCTATCTACACATATATAAGCCTTAAATAAATTACCGCCCCTGTCCCTTTCAAAAAGGCCGGCACAAACGGCGATGTTATATTCGGCGGCAATTTTTATCAATGCCAGCGTGCTCGGCCCGGATGGGACAGGTTCGGCCAGTGCCTGCATTTGCTCCTTCGAAAAATTTCTAGCAAACAGGTAGCCGGTTACAGAGCATTCGTGAAATGCGATCAACGCAGCTCCGTCTGCAGCTGCCTTGCCGGCCAATGTCTTTATTTGTGCAAGGTTATGTGCCTTGTCACCGCCCCTGTGCTCAAACTGGGCTGTTGCAACATATAAATTATCCATTTGTGTCTTTTTTATTTTAACTCAAAGGTAAATAGGGCCAGGGAATGTGAAATTGTATAAAACCGACATTGATCATTTACTTTTTGCGGCTGGCCGGATAAAGTTCGCAGCGACGGGATCGGAGTTTTTTAAATAACTACCCGGGGTGATACCTGTTATTTTTTTAAACTCGCGAATAAGATGCGACTGGTCAAAATAGCCGGCGTTAAATATTGCGGGGTTCAATGACCCGTTATTCGCCGTTATTTTTGCTTCTTTGATAAAATTGTGCAAGCGCAATACGTTATTAAGTTTTTCGGGACTTATCCCTATGCTATTCTTAAAAATCCGTTCCAGGTGCCTTTCAGTATACCCCGTGTATTTAACCAGTTGAACTATCGACAAGTTGCCTTTTTTACAGTCCATTAATTTAATGGCCTCGGTAACAAAAAGAGGTACCGTGCTGAGTGTGTTTGCGCTAAAGCTTGTGAAAAAAGAATTAAGCAGGGATATTTTTGCACTTATGCCAGGCCGGTATTCCAACTGCTCAGCCAGCGTGTCACTTTTATCCCCTGTCAGTTCTGATAACCCAATAATTTGGTCCTTTAGTAAAAGCCCCGGTATTCCTAATAGCTTGAATAGCCCGTAAGGGTTAAAAACAACAATGAGCAGCTCCGTTTCGCCTTTGCAAAAAACATCCCTGTAGCAACTGATTTGTCCGTAAGCAAAGGCGCCAGGTAGTCTGTCAGCCCCGGTTTTGGTTAAACGGAGGGCATTCCCAAAGCAAAAGACAATACCGGGGTTCCCATCCGAAAATAACCGCATACTTTCGGCTCCTTTATGCTGAATTTTCAAATAAAGGTAATGCCTGATATATGGGGTAAGCGCGGCAGACGGGAGGAATTGCACAGTATAGTTTATTAAATTAAATTTATTATGGGATAGCTTTCATACGCTAAGAGCCATTGGTTTATGTTAATCATTTAGCAAAATAATTTATTGGGATCATGTGGCCACTAACCTTGAAGTAGTATATGCCATGGGCGAGATACCTGTAAATTTTTTAAAGTGGTTACAGTAGTGTGCTGTATCATAAAATCCTAAATCTATAGCCACACTTAAAAGGTCATGGCCTGCTGAAAGCATTTGCTTACTTTTCTCTATACGCTGAAGTATAAAATAGTTATTGGGAGTAAGCCCGGTTTGATATTTAAAAAGACGGAGAAATTTATATTTATCGATCCCGTAACGTTTTGCAGCATCCGTTAAAGAAAATTTCTCTGATCGCCTTTCTGTCAAAAAATCTTCAAATAGGGTTATCATTTGATGGCTTTCGGCCTTATTGCTGCCAGAGCCATATTTAGTGCAGAGCTGGCGGAGCGTATTTTTTAAATCGTGTTCAAAAATCTTCCGCTCTTCTATCCGGTCTATCTGGGTTGACAACTTATGCAGGGCAATAAATAAGTCAGCATCGTAGATAACTTTTTGATGGAAAACCAGGGGCAGGCCGTTATAACAGTATTCCATAAATCCTTCGCTGACGTAAAAGGTGAAGAACGATGTTTCCCCGCTTTTATCGCACGGATTAGCATGAATTTCACGTGGGTTCGTAATCAAAATGCTGCCTGACGGGGCATTTACCAACTTGTCGCTTAATTGGGTGCTAAAAGTGCCGTTGTATATCAGCGTTATGTTAAAAGTAGGATGAAAATGAAAAGGAAACGGCGTTTTATGACTGTTGGCAAACAACGCTTCCAAACCTTCGCATATTGGTAGTCTGTAATATTTAGAGGGTATTACCACCATAGAGCTACATGTTTATTTAAGTAAAGCTTTAAGTTAGTTACTTGATTCAACTAAAGCAAATAATGTTATTTAACCTGGGGGCCTGCAGCGCATAGGAACAGCTTTTCAGGCTATTGGTCTGTAAAATGATACATGAGTATATACCTGAGCAGGATCAATAATTATTATGGTGTATTCAATTATCCGGTATTTAGTACGAAATTCTTAATCACAAATAGTGGTAAAGTCCCGTGTTCCAAAACTTTGGTATGGAATTTTTTGATGTTAAATTCCTTACCCCGTTTTTCCTTTAATTCTTCCCGCCAATGTATGATTTGTGAAGCACCATACTTATACGTGATCGCCTGTGCAGGCCAGCGGCGGATTCGGTTGATCTCCCGCATGGCGATATCGTCCTGGCCGCGAATGTTTCTCTTCCAGAATGCCAGTGCTTGCTGATCTGTCCAGCCATAGTAATTAAGCCCGACATCCATAGACACACGCACAGAGCGTACAATATCCCATTGCCATTTACCCAATTCATCATAGGGGGTTTGATAAAGACCAACATCTTTACCCAGGTCCTCAGCGTAAGCCCCCCAGCCTTCGGCAAAACCATAGTAAAAAAATAGTTGTTGCACCGCGGTCTTTTTTAGCGTTGGCACCACTGTTTGATAATGATGGCCTGGAATGCCTTCATGAACAAACAGCCAGTCGATATTGCGTTTGTTGTAGGGCTTGGCGGTCTGGTTATAATAAAAGATACCGTTATCATAGTAACCTGGGGCTTGTATTAACGCCTCATTAGTACCTTTTACGATCTTAAGATCTGTTATTTGTGTAATGTCAAACAGTCGATACAGGTTGCTGTCCACAATAGTTTTGTCCCGTTCAAACGCCTGTTGGAGTAACTTCGGATCGGTTATGAAAAAAGAGGGAGTATCCAGGTATTTATAAAATTCATCTGCTGTCATGCCCGAGCCTTTTTGAATATCATTGATATGATCTTTGACACGCCCTATTTCACGGAGACCAAAAGCGTACATCTCGTCGGGTGTTATGTCATCGCCCGACCAGCGTTTAAGCAAATAAGCGTACCACGCTTTACCATTGGGAATAGTCAATAAACCGCCGGTACATATTTCTTTAGGCCGGTTTTTCAGCCATTGCTGTTCAAGGGCCAGCCGTTCCAGGTTTAAAGCGGTCTCATATTTGATCAGGTCGTAATCCAGTTTCTGAGTGCCGTATAGCACCCTATGGTCATAAGCTGCACTTTTCGCTTTGATCATGTTAAAAAACTCAACTTGTTCGGAAACCTGCCGGGCTGACCCAATATGCTGCAAGCCCGCCACATAGCTTAGCTCTAATTGCGGAATATTAAGCGCTGTGTAGCCACTTACAAATTTTGCCGAGAAATCGTCGAATCTTGATTGTTGCGATGCTGCATTCAATACCAGATACAACATATAAAAAGTGATAAAAAGAAATTTCATATCGATTTATTAGGTAATAGACACTTTAACGCCGTGGTCGTTACAGCAATTTATGTAAATCACGAGGTGTCTGTATTTGCCGGACAGCATGTATAGGTTTTAATTCGGCTAACAGGCAGTACGAACTGTATGTTGAATACTGTAACGAAGCGATACCAGACCCGTATTATATACTTTGCTTTCCAAAAGGGTTAGTGGCCGGCGGCTATCCTGTACTCCGAATAGGGGTTTACCACTGCCGAGAAGGATTGGATGTACAGACAGCCACAATTCGTCGATCAGCCCTTCCCGCATCATCAATTCGCTGAGCGTCGCGCCCCCGAACAGCCATATGTCTTTGCCGGCCTGGTCCTTAATCCGCCTCGCTTCAGTCATCGCATCACAGGTAATCAGGACGGCCCCTTTTTTCACGGATGATAGTGTTTTAGAGAACACGTATTCAGTCAATGCAGGCATGCCGGGTATCATTGCTCCATTATTATTACTGGCATATTGCTGTGCTGTCTCATAACTTTTTCGGCCGATGAACATAGCGTCAATACGTTCAAAAAACTCTTTCAGCCCATAATCCTGGTCGGTAAAACACCAGTCGTACTCGCCGTTGGGACCCTCAATATAGCCGTCAAGTGTTACGGCTAATCCTAAGATAAGTTTTCGCATTTCTTTTAATTCTTGTAGTGAATAGCAAATAAACGTCCGGTATAATTGTGGCGGATATTATCATAGTCACGGTTAAAATCCTTATTAATTCCCTCCAGCAAATATATCGCTAACTACTGCTTTTCTCTATTGCTGGCCTTCTCAGTTAACTTTCTGGACTTTTTAGTAGGATTTCATTCCTTAACCGCCAATATCTTTGTAGGCTTAGAATGTTTATTCAGCCGGGCCTATTTAGAAAACTACTTGCGGTTTTAAATACTCTGTAGCGCTGGTACCGGTTGCTGCGTATTATTATAAAAAAAGCCATGAAAAAGCAACTTTTACTATTCGGATCGATCTTTCTGTTCATGTTATTAATGGCTTGCCACAAAAAGGCAAAAAATGACCCGGCTCCGGTACCCATACATAACTCTATTATTGGTAGCTGGCAATTTGTGTCAGCTTTGACAGGTCCCGACGGGAAAAAAGTTAATGCCAGTGGAAAATTAGTATATATGTTTAATGCTGACAGCACTTTTAAACAAACCAATAACGACACATTACAAAATAGCGGCAACTTCTATATTAGGAAAGAGAAAAGCAATTTCACAGGAAAAATAGAGGAAAGCCTTAGCTTCATCAGCGCTACGACCGGCGTGGGCTTCCTGATAACTTTGAAGCCCGATACCCTTGTTATTACCGAGAATCACGAGGCACCTTCTATTTATACCTATGTGCGGTTAAAGTAATACCTTGCAGAGAAGAACTGCTGGCCCTTGAAAAGGGAGCCAGGCAAATCCATAAGAACATTTTAATATACCCGTGCTCTGAGCTGAACAAACCTGTTGCAGCAAGGAAAGAGATCAGGTTAAAGAACCTTTGATGATCAGGCATCCATCCATTGTGCAGGCGCATACCATCAAACCAAATACCTGGATATTTTAGATTTGCCAACAAATTACCTTCTGAAATCAAACTATTTTCCTGATGATGGACAGGGCTGCCGATCTGCCTGTTTCCGCCGCACCGTTCATAAACCCCTGAAATTGCTGACTGCAATGCTCGCCAGCAAAATAAATATTATTTTCCGGTGTACCTTCCTCTGCGTGGAAATCCGTCCATTGACCTGGTAAATAGCACGCGTAAGAACCATTAAACCCGGTTTGGTTAGGCCAGTCCGCAACGAGGGGGCTTTTATTGTTTTGAAGATGAGCGGCTTTGCTGCCCGGATAAATGCGGTCCAGTTGATCTGTATACTTTTCTTCCAAAAACCGGTAATCTGTATGCCTGTCAGCGACTTCTCTGCCTGCCTGTCCGCCGATAAGGCAGGTAAAAATACTCGGTCCGGTATTATTAGCCTGCATCCTGGAAGCATCCCAGCCGTTATAGATCACCTCATTGAAAACATAACCTGTAGCCTGGTATTGTTCCCGCCATATTCTTTTAGTAAGTCCCATAATTACTTTGGAATTTGTACCATACCCCAACCTGCCAATAATATCTCTTTTTCTGCCGGATAAGCCGGATTTTTCCAGGTCGATATTTCTGAGCACACTGAAAGGGATACACAAAATGACCAGATCGAATAGCTTTTCTCTCCCATTGTTAAATGCGAGGGCATATTTGTTTCCTTTTTGCCGGATAGCCAATAGCTGATGGCCATAACTGATCTGCTCTGCTAAACTTTCTGCCAAAGCTTTCACCAGCAGATCGTTTCCACCATCAATATTAATAACCTCATCACTGGCGCCGAACATTTTAAAACCGGCTTCTGCATCGGTACCGATCATGCTGATGAGGTTAAGCGCAGACTGCCGGTCCGGGTCCATTCCGTACTCGGCACAAAATGCAGAACTTAACAGTGTCTTTAACCAGCCATCCATTTTCAACTCAACGGTAAGATAGGCCGATAACGGTAAATTATCCAGCTGTCTGGCCATGGGCGTGTTAAATCCATCACCGCAGCTTTTGAGGTGCCCGGCTATCAGGTCCCTGTAGGGGCTAAACGCTTCTGCTACTTGCCTTTCAGAATAAAGCCTGTTTCCGATAACATAACATTCCTGCATGTCTTTAAAATAAAGGCGGTCACCCGTAACGTCTTTAGGCCTTAAGTTAAAATCCGCCATTAGCCTGAATATCTCGCTATGGCTGCTGTCAATAAACTCGCCGCCCAGTTCTGCGGTCAGGCCGGGAACTATCTGGCCGCGATCCGTAAATATCCGCCCGCCTGCACGTTTGGGGTCAGCCTCAAATAGCCAGGCTTTGATACCTGCTTTCTTCAGGTAGTCTGCCGCGTTTAACCCGGCTATTCCCGCGCCGATGATCGCTATATCAGGATGCAGGTTACTGGAATAAACATACTCAGGCACTAAACCACTCAGCGCGGCACCGAATCCTATCCGTCCTGTATTTTTCAGGAATTCCCTGCGGGAAAGATCGAAATTATCCCTTAGGCCAGTGCTGTTTTGTGAAACAATGGGCTGCTGAAGTTTTTTTAATAAGTTATTTTTAGGTGTGCGCATAATTTTTACTCCTGAAGTTTTTTTTCAGCTGAGCTCAGAAAGCATATTGCGTCGGTTGAAGGCCCCGGTGCCCCGGAAGCAAAACTTTATAATGGCATGATCGCTTATCTTTAGCCCCGGCCACCGGCCGCATCATCGTTGTTAATGCCACGTTGGTTTTTCTTAATCGTACTATTGAGTTTTCCAAATTTATAGTTAAACGTCAGTCCCAAAGTGCGATAATAATTCTGGTTGCTGCTGTAACTATAATAGTCTTCGGTGCGGGTGATATAATCCAGTTTGTTAAATTTCTGGAAGGGCCCGTAAACGGCCAGCCCGAGGGTGGCTTTTTTGTTGAAAAAATCACGGGAAACAGTGAACCCGTTTCCGAAATAATGATAATCCTTTCCTTGCAAGAGCACAAAACGGCCGTCTGCCCGAAAATTGATGCCTAAACGTATACCATTATCAAATTTGTAGCTGGTATTAGTAAGCACGTAACCTGCCAACCCACTATTTTGATATTGGCGGCCATTATAAAAGCCGTCGAGCCATACCTGTACAACTTCACCATTGATGTTCAAACTCAATCGGGTGGTAAAGGGATAATTGATACTGACGTCAAGCCCCAAATACTTGCTTTTACCGGTGTTTGCAAATGTTTGCGTCGTTACATTGTCGTGAACGGTAGCGATACTTTGGATGGTATTGTTGGAGAATGCGTAGAAAGCGTTGAGAAAAACAGATCCTTTGTCAGATCTGCTGTAACTAACTTGGATACCGTTATTTAGTGCTGGCCTCAGCTGTGGATTGCCTGTAGTGATAAATAATGGATTAGCTTTGTTAGAAAATGGGTTAAGCTCCGCAATACCCGGACGCTGGATACGCTGTACAAAGCCCAAATTAAGTGACCCGCTATTCAGCACACGCTGTATGGAGAGTGAAGGAATAAGGTTATAATAAGTCCGGCTAAATCCCTCGCCAACAGTAAAGTCGCCGGATATTTTAGTGCGCTCTAACCGCAATCCTGCTTTAAATACCCATCTCGTCAATTTTACCGTAGCCGAGTTATAAAGCCCATACACATCCTGGTCGTAGGCAAAGTTATTAGTTAATAATGGTGTAGTTGCGTAGGCTCCGGCCGGGTTTTGCGTATCAGTACCGAAGTTGCTGAAGGTATTGCGTAGGATCATTTTGCCCCCGGCCTCAATAGTGACAATTTTCATCGGGCGTACAAAATCAAGCTGGGCGGTGTTTTCTTTGCCACCCGCATGGTTGTATTGGCGGTAATTGTCCGCGCCGTTCTGGCTGGTTACTACATTGCTAAACAACTGATCCGTGTTTTCACTATATTTATAGGATATGGTCAGCAGCTGATCTTTATGATGCTTAAACCCGAGCTGGTAATTCAGTGCGGCATCAATTCCGTAAATATGTTGAGTGCCGTTATTGCTCAGCCTGTATGCTTGGGTAAGCATGCTAGCTGCATCGAATAAATCAGTGATCTGGTTACTGGCCGATGTATCATGACTGCCGGAAATGTTAAAAACCCCGGTTAATAAATTTAAAGTATCAATCTCGTAACTTAATTCAGTACCGGCAAATACTTTTTTGTTACCGTTGCCCCTGTCACCCAGCTGTGATACGACCGATCGGGGACTAACGAAGGTGGAATAACTATCAAATTCCGAGGTGAGAAGCTTCCGGTAGCCTGCGCCGAAAAAGCCATTGAAGCCAAATTTCCCCTGTTTTATTGTCGTATTCAGGTTTACAGCACTCCCTTTCACATCGTTAAAACTTGTGTTTACAGCTGCGCTATAACCCTCACTGGTTTTTTTTGCAGTGATAATGTTAATAATACCCACGAAACCTTCTGCATCATATTTGGCCGGTGGTGAGGTGATCACTTCTATCTTAGCAATATTAGTACCCGGCATAGCTTTCAAAATATCCGCCGGATCTTTAGCCAGCAATGTCGATTCCCGGCCGTTCAAAAGGATCTTGTAAGCCCCCGTGCCGCGTAGTTTTATATTGTCCTGGGCATCTACAGAAAGTAAAGGCACCTTGCGTAGCATTTCTAATGCGTTGAGCGTTTTACTTTCAGGGTCGGCCTGTACATCGTAACTGATCCTGTCAACTTCCTGCCTGATCAGGGATTTCGCAGCTCTGATATGGACCTCCTTCAGGTTAGTGGACAACGGAAAGAGCAGGATGCGCCCGGCGTCAGTATCGGCATCACCTTTTAAGTGGATGAGTTTAGTTTGATAACCCAAATAAATAATTGAAAGCACGTATGCGCTGTCTGCTTTTACATCAAAGCTAAAGGCCCCATCAGAGTGGGTGTTCGTACTTGCGATCAGTTTATTTTTGCCGTCTGTAAGGGTGATATTCACAAAATCAAGGGCCGCATTTGTTGATGAGTTAATAACAATTCCCTTTACGGAAATCATTTTGACGGGCATTTGTGCAAATGATACGGTAAAGGAAAAGCAGGATAATAATATAAGTAAATTTTTCATAATAATAGCTTGTAAATTCAGGATGTAGCCATGCCGGGGGTAAACTGATCGCGATGATTGCTAATTCGATATCCGGATCAAATCATTGATATAAATATTCCAACGAAACCTGATGTCCTACCAAAAGGCATAAAACCTGGTTTTTGGATTCTTTCATAGCTATTTTGAGATTTGGCGTTCGAGTTCATGTTGTTATTAATATTTTCTAAATCCGTTACGTCTTCCCAAAATCACTTTCAGTGATCCGGACTATTGAAAAAGCGAGCGCAAAAGTAGATACGTTATGGAAAATGTAAGAGCACGAGAAGTCCAGAAGTTTGACTGTAGCGGTCAGAACGCAACAATTGTAAACCGGTCATTCAACAGATGACCAGAGGTGAGGACGATTCCTCATTTACAAAAAGCCAGAAAAAATAGGCGTCACCCCTAACGCTTTCATATACGGTCGCTTCTTTCCTGTTTGATCCGGCAACATATTTTCACAGCCTGTCGGGTGCAGGATACGCAGGAACATCGCCCTTGGAATATTTACGTAATTAGATGACACCAGGCCATGTCGGCTTTTTCGATGATGTCAGGCCGGGTCCTATTAATTTTGATCAAATACCCTTGTACCTCAATGGGCAATTGTATAATATAGCCAGGTTCTCACCGCAGTTAAATTGCTAAAGAACTAAGGGATTCGCCAATCTCCCAGTATAAAAGTTAATCACAATTATCAATTTAAAGCTGAAATGATTGCTTGGAAATTAACATTCATTTTCCGTTTTAACGGCTTTTTCTTGCCAGAAAGCTAATTCCATAAGTGAATTAGAATAGTGTTTTCAGCACTGGCCATATCCGGTCTGCTATAACCTGATAACCCTCAGATGATGGATGTAATCCGTCACCCAGGTTAAGGTCTTCCTTCCCTGCAACTCCATCTAAAAAGAAAGGCACAAATGTCATGCTGTACTTTTCTGCCAGTTTACCGTACATCGAACGGAATCTTTCAGCCATGATCCCCGGTACAAAGGGCGGTAGCTGCATACCCATCAGGGCCAGTTTGGCATCGGGATACCTTGTGATCACTTTTTCAATAATAGCCTGTAGGTTTTGGCAGGTATTCGCAGGCGGTATTTGCCTGAGGTAGTCATTAATTCCAAGCTCGAGTACAAAAATATGTACAGGCTCGTTCAGCCAGCGGTCCAGGCGTCGCAAACCCCGTGATGAAGTATCTCCGCTAAGGCCGGCATTTATCACCTTGTAATCTAAGTGTGAAGCCATTATTTTTTTCCGGATCAATGCCGGGTAGGATTGGTTATCGGTATCGACGAGCCCATATCCGGCGGTAAGGCTGTCGCCAAAGAAAAGTATATTTTGCATTGTATTATATAAGTAGTTTATGATGCAGTCGGGCGGACCGCAGGGATCAATTTTTTATGGTATTTGCATAAGTACTTCAGCAAAGCATCGTTTATCTAAATAACCTCATTATAAACCGAAAACTTACTGGGGTTACGCTATTCTGAAATTCAGGGTTTGATATCTATTTTGAGATTTGCCGTTCAAGTTCCTGTTCCAACCCTGTGTTGTTATTAATAATTTTCTAAATCCGTTACGTCTTCCCAAAATCACTTTCAGTGAACTGGACCATTGAAAAGGCGAGTGCAAAAGTAGATACGTTATGGAAAATTAAAGAGCATGAGAAGGCCAGAAGTTTGACTGTAGCGGTCAGAACGCAACAATTGTAAACCCGATCATTCAACAGATGACCCGACGTGAGGAAGGTTGCTCATTTACAAAAAGCCAGAAAAAATGGGCGCCACCCCAAACGCTTTCACCTACGGTCGCTTCTTTCCTGTTTGATCCGGCACATATTTTCACAGCCTGTCGCGTTTAGGATACGCAGGAACATCGTCTTTGGAATGTTTACGGGAATAGATGACATCAAGCCATGTCGGCTTTATCGATGAAGCCAGACCGGGTCCTTTTAATTTTCATCAAACAACCCCTACTTCGATGGGCAATTATATAATATAACCACAAATGAATTTAGAATAGTGTTTTCAGCAGTTTGCTATAACCTGATAGCCCTCAGATGATGGATGAATCCGTCGCCCAGGTTAAGGTCTTCCATCCCGGAAACTCCATCTAAAAAGAAAGTCACAAATTTCATGCTATACTTTTGTGCCAGTTTGCGGTACATTGAACGGAATCTTTAAGCCATGATCCCCGGTACAAAGGGGCTGTAACTGCATACCCATCAAGGCCAGTTTAGCATTGGGATACCTGCCGATCACTTTTTCAACAATGGCCTGAAGAATTTGGCAGGTATTCGCCGGTGGTAGTAATTAATTCCAAGTTCGAGCACAAAAACATGTACCGGCTCGTTCAGCCAGCGGTCCAGACGTCTCAACCCCGTGATGAAGTATTGCCGCTAAGGCCGGCGTATATCAACTTGTAATCTAAGTGTGAGGCCGTTATTTTTTTCGGATCAATACTGGGCACAATTGGGTATCGGCATCTGAAAGCCCATATCCAGCCTAAGGCTGTCGCCAAAGAAAAGTATATTTTGCATTGTATTATATAAGTAGTTTATGGTGCAGTCGGTCGGACCGCAGGGGTTATCTTTTATGGTATTTGCGTGAGTGCTTCAGTAAAAGCACCGTTCATCTAAATACCCTCATTATAAACCGCAAACTTACGGAGGCTTCCCTATTCTGAATTCAGGGATATTACCTATTTTACAATATACGGTTCCTTATTTTACGCTGGAATTAAAGCTTTTATGATGTGTGCTGCGCATCTAGCGTGACGTTGAGCTCAATCCGGACGGAGTTGCAATATCTTACAATGGTTTTTTTTACCGTTGATATAATTTTGCTAACGATATGGCTAACCCATATCTCTTTTAATTAAATCACATTGTAATGAAAAAGCTATTACCCTTGTTTTTACTATTTTGCCTGAACTCATCCGCACAAACATTTACTCCAAAGCAATACCATGACGACTTTGATTTCTTTTGGAAGAACATCAATGATTATTATTGTTACTTCGGCAAAAGGAATGTAGACTGGCCCGCTTTGAAGCCCGTTTACGCCGCTCAAATTGACACTGTTACTACCCGCTACGGCTTTGTAGCCACCTTAGAGCGGGCCATGTATGAATTTTATGACCACCATTGTTCGCTACGCACCAACAACCCCGATTCGCGAAGACTGGCGCCTACCGGGGCCGATATGTGGGCGGCCTATATTGACAATAAGCCCGTTATTGTTGAAGTTAGAAAAGGCTTTGGTGCCGAAAGGGTGGGCGTTACAGCAGGCATGGAAGTTATTGCTGTTAATGGCCAGCCGGTAGCCGATGCGATAAAGCCTTTCCTGGGCCATACCGTAAATGCCGAATCCAGAAGCTTTGCCTTAAGGCTCCTTTTAGCCGGCGACCATAAGACAAAGAGAACGATCACATTAAAAAAAGGCAATATCGTAACCGAATTTCAGCCGGATAAAAATGGCCTCCAACTGGAAAATGTAACTTACCCGGCTATGGTGGAATCAAAGGACCTCGGCAGCATCGGCTATATCAAAGTCAATAATTATTTGTTTGATAATGCGCTCATTCCCAAATTCGATAGTGTTTTGAATACCTTGTTAAATAAAGAAGCTATTATAATTGATTTGCGCGAAACGCCAAGCGGCGGCAGTTCGACGGTGGCCCGGGCAATTCTTGGGCGCTTTATTAACAAGGAACAATTTTACCAGAAGCATGAGTTTTATGCCGAGGAAAAGGAAACGGGCATCAAAAGAAGCTGGGAGGAAATTGTATCGCCCCGTGGTAAAACCTATGAAAAGCAAGTGGTTGTTTTGGCCAATCATTGGACAGGCAGTATCAGCGAAGGGATTACCATAGCTTTTGATGGCATGAAACGTGCAACTGTCATCGGCACCCAATTGGCCAGGCTTAACGGCGCTATTGATGGTTTTGAGATGCCCAATACCAAAATTGGATTTAATATAGCCACCGAACGATTATACCACGTAAACGGAACCCCGCGTGAAGATTTCAATCCCCCGGTTTTTTTAAATGTTGATAGTCAGCAACCCGGTAATGATGTAATTTTAAACACTGCCCTTAACTATCTGAAAAATAAATAAACCTGATGCAAGCATTCACTAAACTCAATTTTTCCAGCGAAAACTTTGCTGGCGTGCATCCCACCCTGATGCACGCCTTACAAAAAGCCAATATTGGTCACGTGCCATCATACGGCGGGGACCGGTTCACCAGTGATGCCATTGCCATGTTCAAACAAAGCTTTGGCGATGATATTGACGTGTATTTTGCCTTTAACGGTACGGGAGCCAATAATTTCGGCATCGGGAGCCTTACAGAGCGTTACCAGGCTGTTTATTGCTCAGATGTGGCCCATTTATATGTTGACGAGGGTACGGCTCCGGAAAGCTTTACAGGCTGCCGGCTTTACCCGATAAGATCTGAAGATGGCAAAATCATTCCCGCAGAGTTGCTGAACAGCCTGCAAAGGATAGGTGATATCCATCATCCCCAACCCGGAATTGTATCTATCACCCAGCCAACCGAATATGGCACTGTTTACACGCTTGATGAAATGAGGGTAATAAAAGGTATATGCCAGGACCATGGCTTGCTGCTGCACGTTGATGGCGCGCGCCTGTTCAACGCGGCGGTATCGCTAAATGTACCGTTAAAAACCATAACTCAGGATGTAGGGGTGGATGTGTTAACCATAGGCGGAACCAAAATTGGGATGATGTTTGGCGAAGCAGTTGTGTTTTTTAACCGGGGCAATGCCGGCGTCCATAAATTTCACTTAAAACGCAGCATGCAACTGGCTTCAAAAAACAGGTTTATAGCCGCGCAATTTTCTGCACTGTTCCATGATGACTTTTGGCGGCAGCTAGCTACCAGGCCGAATGACCTGGCTAAGAGATTTGAAAATGAAATTGCCGGTATAAGCTGGCTTAAAATTGCCTATCCGGTGCAAACCAACGCCATGTTTGCAAACATGCCTAAGGAAAACTATTTAAAACTTCAGGAGCATATTAACTTTTATTACTGGAACGAGCGCAGGCAGGAAGCACGTTTTATGTTTTCTTTTGATAACACAGATGCCGAAGTTACCGCCCTGGTTAAGCTGATTAAGGATTTGGGAATATAAATTGATAAGAACACGCAGCGGATAAGTATGAATACCTATCTACCATCGATAAATATTAAGAAATGGAAACCTTTAAAATAAATGTATCTGCCGGGGAACTGGACGATTTGAAACAACGGTTGAAAGCTTGCCGCTGGCCCGATGAAATTGATGGCTCGGGATGGGCCTTCGGGACAGATAAGGCATATTTAAGGGAGCTGACAAATTACTGGGCAAATGATTTCGACTGGAGAAAAGTTGAGGGTGAAATCAATAGCCTGCCGGCGTTCCTCACGGAAGTTAACGGCTGCCGGGTGCACTTTGTACACATTAAAAGCGGGAAACCCAATAGCATTCCGCTGATCTTAACGCATGGATGGCCGGGCAGTTTTCTGGAGATGCTTAAGCTAATCCCGTTGTTGAATGGTCACGAGGACATATCCTACGATTTGGTAATACCATCGATGCCTGGTTTTGGCTTTTCGCAAAAAATAACGCAGCCGGGCTGTAATGTTCAATTCATTGCCGATGTTTGGGTGGAATTGATGAAAAGCCTGGGCTACGATAGGTTTATAGCACAGGGTGGCGATTTTGGTGCTGGCGTAACTACTGCGATGGCTTTAAAATATCCACAGCATTTGATGGGGATACATTTGAACTATATTCCCAGATCATATCAGCCATCCCTGCTCCGGGAGGAGGCTTTAACTGTTGAGGAAACCGACTTCCTTAAATCATTAGACCATTGGTTTGACTCAGAGGGAGGTTACTGCCACCAGCAAGAGACCAGGCCACTTACACTGGCCTACGGACTTAATGATTCCCCGGTAGGCTTACTGGCATGGATCATCGAAAAATTCCATAGCTGGGCAGACTGTGGTGAAAACCTGGAGTCGATATTTACGAAGGACGAGTTACTGACCAACGTGATGGTTTACTGGCTAACACAAACCATCCATTCTTCGATACGTCTTTATAACGAAAATCGTAAAAGTCCGTTCCATTTTGGAGCAAACGGATTCGTAGAAGTACCGGTTGGCATTGCCCGCTTCCCTTATGAAGAGCCGTTCCCGCCCCGCCGATACATCGAAAGAGGGTATCGTGTGATCCATTGGAGCGAAATGCCTGCCGGGGGACATTTCGCAGCTATGGAGCAACCGAAATTGCTAGCAAAAGATATTTTATTATTTACTTCCAGGTTAATAAATGTTACCGTTTAAGGATCTTGAGGATGATGTGCCTGGCAAAATACAGTGAACTGAAGTTTATTAGTGCAATTCAAAACCCACGACCATATTTATTCAGTTAGCCCGCCATATTTGGTTCAGGTTTACTGTAATCTATAACTAACTTCGGCAATATTTTTGAACACTACATCTTACTTTGAAAGACTATGCTATGAAGGTAAGGGCGATCCGGCCCTCGCGGAACTGCGGATGCAACATGTTTTTAATATTCCATTTCCAAGAACAATATAGAATTAAACAATACAGTCCTGATTCCTACTTCGTGAAGAATGGCGTCGGCGCACGTTCTACACCCAATGGCAGGCTGACCATTTTTTATAATAAATTTATCGTTACGGAAAACAGAAGAAGACAGCCCTGGTTGTAGCTGATAATCTGATGATGAATGCGTTACTAAAAATACGCCCTATCCAGATTCATCATGTTATAGGGCACATTCTCCCCCTATGACCACAACCGCAAAAAGCCCGCGCCCGGTGAAACGACAGGCCATACGAAGTGAATTGCGCACATTAAATTTCCTCGTCCGGCGAGCCCAAAAAGTTAACAAGTCCGCCTTTCATTACTTACAAAATAAAATCGCGCAGGCTCAATAAGACATATCATGATCAGGTGAAAGCCATGGTGATCCAAGTCAGCTATCAATTGTGAGCCATCTTTGGCCTTTTTTATCAAGATAGTATCTGGAATCAATTCAGCTATTTGAATGTTTTTATTGGTACACGAGATAGTCTGCAATTTATTTTTTTATAGGTCTGACACAGATATTTCCTCTCATCCGTTTTAAACATCACCTTAAAGACCTCCGGAAAGCACAGGGTATCTCAATATAGAATGCTAATCTACTTTGATCTCAACCCGCATGTAAGTCGCGTTGATCACGGTGGAGTTAAGATCAGCGCTTCCATTTTGTGCCATAAAAAGCGCTTGTAATTGCTGTTCCAGTTCGCTGTCCCGCCCGTCTTTTCCGGCGGCTTCAAAGGCATTCATTGTTGGCCCATAGTACAGCTTAAAAAGCCGGACAAATTCCGCTGGTATGCATGGGGCTTTAAAAGTAAATGTGTCTTTCCGGAATTTGATCTTTTCTTTCCGGATACCGGCGCTCCTAAAGCGATCCTTCACCTCAGACTCCAACCCCCATAACATCGGACTGACAAACCCTTCGGGGGGCGCAGGGGTGAACGCTGAACTGATCTTTAAGATCTGAGCTACAAGCGTGGGGTCATTCGGTATCCAATTGCCCATGATGATCTTTCCTCCTGGTCTGGTCACCCGTACCAACTCCCTTGCCACATCATAGGGTTTTGGCGCAAACATCGCCCCAAAAATGCTGATCACCATGTCGAAGGAATCATCAGCTACGCCCACAAGGTTCGTGGCGTCCCCTTGCCTAAAAATACAGTTAGTCAAATTTTCCGTCTTAGCCCGATCATTCCCTGCCGAAACGAGATTTTCTGCGATGTCTATCCCGGTCACCTGAGCACCTAACCTTGCAGCCGGTATTGCTGTCGTTCCATCACCACAACCCAGATCAAGTATATGCATACCCCGACTAATACCCAGATCCTTTACCAGTGATTCACCGCCGCTGCGCATGGTATCAGCGATCCTGGTAAAATCACCTTTCTCCCATAATGCTTTATTTGTATTCATATTTTATTTTTTTTGCAAAAATAAGATCCAGGTTTTCGCGCGACCTGCCTAAAAAGTCCAGATCGTTGACCCTGGAGGTCAATCGGTTTGCACAATTCGGTTATCACGGTAAACCTCATTAAAATTGCGATCAATTCAATAAAAAAGTGGTTTGGTTGACACCAACAGATAGCTAACTCTTTAATAAAACAAAGAATGCACAACAATTCGCAACACAATGGATCATTTCCTGGAACACCCGTGATCTGGACGAAACTCTTTCTCATTATGCGGAACATATGAGATCACTACGCCCATATTAAAACTGGCCGCCGGGATAGATTCTGGATCCATCAAAGGCAAAGCAGCGGTACGCAGTTATTGTAGCAAGGCGTTAAAAAATTTCCCGGACCTTAATTTTGAACTTTATGAAGCCACAGCAGCGATCAATTCCGTGGCACTTTATTACAGGTTCGTGATGGATAAAAATGCGATAGAGGTGATGTTTTTTGATAAACATGGTAAGATCAACAATTGCTTTAGCAGTAACGCAATTACATAGTACCTGCGGTAACATATGAAGTTAAATTACAACCTTTTTAACCTGTTACTGGACTATACATATCCAGGATTCGCGCTATAACTTAGTTCAAAATATACTTTTTTTGATTGAGCTGCTTTGGAGGTATCATAGTGCTTGAATAAGCAATTGTCGGTTTAATACAATTCTTGATTTTCTTATGGCAATTACTTTGCAAGAATCAAGGTTTAAATGCATCGTTATGTTAATAAATATTCCAAACGCGTATAAAAATGCCTATAAGGGTCTGTCCAAAAATAACTGGTGCCTGAGCATGGTGATGTTAATAAATCGCTCTGGAGCAATGGTGGTTCCATTTATGGGCGTTTATTGTATTAATAAACTTCAGTTCACAGTTGTTCAGTCAGGCATGATCATGACATTGTTCGGGATCGGCGCTATGTCTGGCGTACTTGTTGGTGGACGGTTAAACCGCATTGTTGGTTTTTACAATTTACAAATTGTATCTCTTTTGGGGGGAGGCTTACTTTTCATAATAGTAGGCTATCTCGATAAATTTATAAATTTAAGTATTGGAATATTTTTTCTAAGCTTATTCAATGAGGCTTTCAGGCCGGCAAATTCTTTAGCGATTTCTCATTTTAGCGCAATTGAAAACAAAGCGCGTTCCTATTCACTAAATCGTTTAGCCGTGAATCTTGGCTGGTCCATAGGCGGTGCACTTGGTGGTATACTTGCCTCGGTCAACTATAATTTATTGTTCTGGTTCGATGGTATTACCAATATCCTCGCAGCCATAGTACTGATCAAATTGATTCCCCGGCCAAATTTACGTACCTCCAGGGGTAAAAGTCCGGCGGCGTCATTTTCCGTCGGTAAAGACTATGTTTTCCTGATTTTTACAATAACGTCAACCCTTTTTTCGATTTGCTTTTTCCAATTTATTACAGTACAGCCCCTCTTCTATAAATTAAAATGGCATTTTAGTGAACGGGGTATTGGCGCGCTTATCAGCGTGAATGGTATTATAATAGTATTGTTCGAGATGATGCTTATTCATTACATTGAACAAAAAAAAAAACAAATGATCTATATTATTTCAGGAGTATTACTTGCCGGCATAGGCTATTTGTTATTTAACCTGTTACCTGGCAATTATAGTTCTGCAGTTATTTGTATCGTATTGATTAGCATTGGGGAAATGTTATGCCTGCCATTTATGAATACCTTTTGGATACGTAGGGCAGCTGGCACGAACAGGAGCTCTTATGTTGCAGTGTATAGCCTGTCCTGGACATCAGCCCAGATCATAGCTCCGGCTTTCGGGAGCTACTTAATCAAGTCCGGCGGTTTCGAATTCATGTGGAACATATTGAGCAGTACCAGCTTGGCCGCTGCAATTTGCTTTGTAATAGTAGACCGATACATAGATAGCAGGAAAGTGGCTTTCTGAAAGAATATTTCATAGTATCCTGATCGTAGTGTCCAACGAATGGCGCCCTGTATACAATATTTGTAATTGTATGAGTTAACGGTATCTTTTTCAACCGTTATGATCCAATAAAAACCTTTTGATTTTGAAATTAAATAACAATAAAAGTTGAGTTCAATTTGAGGATTGAATATCCGGCCTGTAGGCGCGCACTTGTGTCCTCAATAAGAAAATGGGTATTTTTAAAAGTTATGAAACAAGAGTATGAGAAATCCGCAGATCGCTTTGTAATTATATCTGGGTGTTCTGGAGGCGGAAAGTCGACTTTGGTCACAGAATTGGCGAGGCGTGGTTATTCAATTGTGGAAGAACCCGGGCGTCGGATCGTTCGTGAAGAACTCGAAGCAACGGGTGCATCTTTACCTTGGGTTGACGAGATTGCTTTCGGTCTACGGGCTATCGAAATGGCATTGAAAGATTTTGCTTCTGCAAGTGCATTTAATGGCTGGGTATTTTTTGATCGAAGCGTTGTCGATGCTGCAACCGCACTTGACTGCCTGACCGGTAAGGATTACTTAAACCGTATTAGCAGGCTTAACCGCTATAATCGCCGGGTATTTATGGCGCCACCTTGGCCGGAAATTTTTGCTGCTGATAAGGAACGGCGTCATGATATGAAATATGCAGTTGCGGAGTATGAAAGATTAATACAATCCTATCCTGCTTTGGGCTATGATATAATACTTCTTCCCAAAGTCAGCGTCCGGGAGCGCGCAGATTTCGTATTGCACAACTTATGGCTAGATCAGTAATTAGCCCGCTTGACTTCTTGAACATGCTGCCCGCACATTAATGAGCGCTGGAATGATTTCGTAGTCAGCTACGTGATGCTATTCTTTTGGCATTTCACTCTCCGCGGACTTTATATTGCATACATTACTGTAAATGATAGCAAACTAAACTGCAGGTAGTTATACCTTTACAATACCACCTGTTAAACCGCCGGAAATGGCGGCGTTTTTTTGAATTAACTTAAGCAGCAGGCAAAATAATTAGCGTAAGTACACCCTGCACATACATGTATAACCAATGCAAAAATCATGATGCTGTAATATTGCTTAAAAATGAATGCTGGTCACCATTAAAATGACCGCAACCAATTGCGAAATCACATTGACAAATAGTTTCCTAAAGAATGGTCGATTTATTAAGGCCCTGAATGTAGAGCCGCCAATCATCCAGACAAAACCCAAATAATGAACGAATTCCATCAACAACCGGTGTCAATTTAAATGGTGTTCAATAACTTTTAAAGGACTCACAGGAACGTATGAACCCGGATATATGAAACTCGCATAAGTATGGTTTTAAAAAATACGGTTTGCTAGTCGAGGAAATTTTATCAACCGGTATTAAGCGGGGCCAGTCCGCGCCGCTGGTCTTTTGGACATTTGCTGGACGTGCGTTACCGGTCGATTATATTTAAGAGCTTTTCAAGGTCGTTCTCCGAATTATAAAAATGGAATGAGACCCTGATACCGGCTCCCCGTGAGGAAAAAACTATGCCATTTTCCTGTATTTCCTTCGTTTTAGCTCCAGGTAACATCAGGTTGAATATTGCTGAATGTTCTTTACGGCGGGTAACGGCAGGCAACAGGAGTTGACGGTCTGTAAATGCTTTTCTTGCTTTCAAAGCAAGATGCCCGATCTTACTTTCCAGTTGTTTCATATCCTGCTCCGCTAAGTAGCTGACCGCATTAAAAAGCGTACCAAAATTTAAAGTATCCAGGTGGCCCTGCTCGAAATATAGAGAAAGCGTGTCGCGATCCTTTAAAAAACCTTCAGTTGGCAATGCAAAGCTTTTTTCTCTTTGATAGAGTTGAGCAGCGGCGTTTTCCGAGAGCAATACGAAACCATTACCATAACCGCCCAGCAGCCATTTGTAGCCGCTGGCGATAAGGGCGTCAATGCCGGAACCTGCAAAGTCGAAGCAGGCCATACCACAAAACTGTGTGCCGTCAGCAACGATGAGTAATTCAGGATAATCCGCTTTCAGTTGCTTTAAAAAATCCAGATCGATTTTAATCCCATTAGTATATTGTACCAGGCTCAAAGCGAGGACCTCCGGTTCAAAGCGTTCGACCGCGTGGGTTATGTGCTGCTCTAAATTTTCATCAGGTATCACAAATTGACAGCTATGTCCCAGGCTTTCGACCGTGTAATTGACAGCGGGATAGTCTTCACTCAACAGCAGAAACCGCTTTGGGCCGGCAAGTCCCGCCAGTAATGAATTGAATCCGCGGGAAAAATTTGGGACAAGGTAGGTCCTGGCCGCCTCCGCTTTAAAAAATGCAGCAATGGTATCACGCCCGGCTTGCAGGAATTCATCCTTTTTTAACCGGAAAAGACTTCCCTCAGCCAGGAAGTCCTGATGGTGAGCGAAACGCCATTCTGCCAAACTTTTAGAAATTATGCCGGAATTAGCAGTATTCAGGTAGGTATAATTGCCAAGTACGGGGAACTGAGCTGTGTAGTTCATCTTCAAAAGTAAGATTGCTTATTAACTTCTGGTAAAACATCATATGGATCGATGCTAATTTCATCGCCCGGCGTTATTTTAGCGAAACCCGGACAGCAGTTAATATCCGGGCGTTCAATCACGCCGCTGACGTTTGCTAATAAGGTGATTTTTTTCATTTTTCTAATGGATAATTGGACAATGCTCCTCTTTCGGGAAGTCATTGGTTTGAGCAGCCATCCAAGCTAGCTGCCATTTACTATTACTGCCTGCGCTTAATTAATTTAACGGGCGATTCAAATATACCGGGATCGTCCTGCCTTTTTTTACCCTGGCCTTCTCAGATAACTATCTGGACTTTTTAGTCAGATGAAGTTCTTTATCAGACAATACTTTTGCGGCTTATCCTACCCGCCCTGAAATTGAAAGGTAATGCTGCAGTAACCAGGTTAACAGGAAATAGCTCCGGTATAAAAGGCCAATAACCGAATTGCGAGATACAGCGAAAACCAAGTTTGCGAGCCGGGCGGGGTGATTTACGTTTGAATAAACATTAATTTTATGTCCAATTTCAGAATGGTATCTCGTCTGCAATTCGATTTTCCCAACTTTAACTTTTAATAAATAATGAACGCACAACAATTTGCATCGGATTGGATCAACTCCTTGAACTCGCATGATCTAAACGATATTCTTTCACATTACGCAGACGATATCGAGATCACTACGCCCGTATTAAAACTGGCCGCCGGGACAGATTCTGGAGCCATCAAAGGCAATGCAGGGGTTCGCAGTTATTGGAGCAAGCCTTACAAAATTTCCCGTACCTTAATTGTGAACTTTATGAAGCCACAGCAGGGATCAATTCGGTGGCACTGTATTACAGGTCCGTAATGGATAAAAATGCGATAGAGGTGACGTTTTTTGGTGAACAGGGTAAGATCAATAGAATGATGGCTTTACAAGGCCGGGTAAATGTCCCTACAGCTATAGCCCTGCCATTAAAAGATGGAATGACTGTGCCCGCACTAAGGAAATGGGCCGAAAGATTTTAGCATGTGCAGCAATGGACGATTGTGGAAATAGGGGGCCGTTTTCCGGGATGGGAAATTTCTTCTGAAATAGCAGAAGACATCAAAAGTTTTTTAAGCATTTCCGATAAGTGGATTTGTCGGATTAAGTTATGGTCAGACTCCGGCCGCAGCTAGGTAATATCATTAAATCGATTTTGCCATAACCTGGCATCTACAAAAAACGGATGAGCATGTTATCCAATAAGCAAGTTGTCGGCAGCCGTTAGTTATTAAATTCAAAAAAAATGAAAAACATCACTGTTTTATGTATTTCCCTCCTTTTGATATCAAAAGTGAAGGGACAGGACATTCAACCTGTAAAACTTTCCAATTTATTAAAAAAAGGGAAAGCTACACATACGAATGCAATTCTTATTTATAAGGAAAACAAGCTTTATAACGAAACTTATTTTGACACCGTAAAAGCCGGCACAAAAATAGAAACGATGTCCTGCACTAAAAGTATTGTGGGCTTAGCTGTAGCATGCCTTCAGGCTGATGGTTTGATAGACAGTCTCGACGAACCGGTCTGTAAGTTTTATCCGGAGTGGAACCAGGGTCAGAAAAAGCTGATCACGCTGAGGCATCTCGTTAACATGACATCAGGAATCCAAAATAACCCTAATGCCACTGTTGAGATCTACCCAAGCAAGGATTTTGTACAACTTGCGCTATGTGCTGAGCTATCGTCAGCCCCTGGTGAAAAATTCGAGTATAATAATAAAGCGTTGAATCTTATTGCCGGAATTTTCCAAAAGGTTTCGGGTAAAAGGATGGACATTTATATAGGCGAAAGGCTTTTTAAACCTTTAGGCATTAGCGATTATGCCTGGACGCTAGATCAGGCTGGTAATCCCCATGTTATGTCGGGATGCCAGTTAAAACCGTTCGATTTTGCAAAGCTCGGTTTAATGTTAATCAACAGAGGTAATGTGAACGGAAAGCAAATCGTACCCGCCCGGTTTTTAGAAGAAATTACTGTCCCTTGCAAGCAATTCGATGGTTACGGGGAATTGTGGTGGATCGAATATGAAAAATCTTCATTAATTATCGATGATCAAATCATCCATAATTTAGCTGTAAATAAGGTTTCAGAAGAATTTATAAACGAGTTAAAAAAAATTAAGGGGATCTACTTTTCCGAACAGGAGCTAAAAAATAAAATTGTAAGTATTTTCGGGACAAATTTCCGCCAGACTTTTAATGCGAATCTCGATGAAAAGAAACTAAAATTTTTCAAAAGAGTGCATAGCGGAAACATTTTTTATAAAGCAAATGGTTATCTGGGCAATTATATTATCGTTGTTCCCAAGCTTAATTTGGTCGCAATACGCATGATTAGCGAAGACCGTTCAACTGGTGAAGAAACAGTATTTGATGAATTTGGCGGAATGATTGTTTCTTTAACAAATTAATTATTTTTTAACCTGAAAGACAGCAGTTCATTTAACCAGTGTCCTTAAAGAAAGAAAAGAATAATAAATTTTTTGCTCAATTTTAATTTTACGCTTGTCTGCTCAGTTTACGGATCAAATCCGCCAAAGCGGTGTCGATGCTTTTGGTAATCAGAAACATTATATTTTTAACAATAACATAGCACTTTAATTTTACTAGACATTAACTTTTTACTAAACAATGAATGCACAACAATTTGCATCGCAATGGATCAATTCCTGGAACTCGCATGATTTAGACGATATTCTTTCACATTACGCAGACGATATCGAGATCACTACTCCAATGCTGAAACTCGCAGCGGGAATAGATTCAGGATCAATACAAGGCAAGGAAGCCGTACGTGATTACTGGAGTAAAGCGTTACAGAAGTTCCCTGACTTGAAATTTGAACTTTACGAAATCACCGAAGGGATCAACTCGGTAGCCCTCTATTACAGGTCTATCATGGATAAAAACGCCATTGAAGTCATGTTTTTTGATGCGGCTGGCAAAGTAAAAACAATGCTGGCCTATTATACCATGTAATAAGGACAGAAAAAGTAGCTGTTGAAAAGAGGATAAGAATTAAACCAGTCAAAGCAAACGGGTCCGATCTCCATTTTTGAGATTTTTTATACTTTTGTAGATAAAAGCAGGAACCGTGTTAAATTTCTACAACAGTATATTAGAAAACCCATTAGTTTTCAGGCAGTTCAGCTGCGGGGATAACCTGACCACGCTATATAACTGCCCGCTAAGATCAAAATTGCAGGATCTGTGGAGTCATCACAACTACATCGTTTATGTGGTCGAGGGGCGGAAGGTTTGGCACACAGCAGACGGCTCCTACGATCTTAGAGAAGGCAGTTGTTTTTTTGTACGAAAAGGCGCGTACATCGTTGAGCAGTTCTTTGATGCGAACTTTTGCCTGATGATGTTCTTTATTCCTGATGACTTCATAGGCGAGGTACTGAAAAGCAAGGCCTCGCCCATATATAAGCCAGAGCAAAAACACCAGCCCGTTATGGGCCTGGACTGCAATGAACCACTATCTTTTTACATGCGATCCATGTTGTCTCATTTCAACAGCAAGGGATCTGACCCAGACAGGTCCCTGATCGAACTGAAATTCAGGGAGCTTATTTTGACGCTGGCTGAAAATTCGAATAACCGCGAGCTGCTCTCTTATTTTTCATCCCTTCTTTATGAACCGGGCACGGTTTCCCTGCAGCGGACTATGGATGCCAACTATTGTTTCAATTTGAAACTGGAGCAATTTGCAGCACTGAGCAACCGCAGCCTGTCTGCCTTTAAGCGGGATTTTCAAAAGCATTACCAAATGCCGCCCGGCAAGTGGCTGATGGAAAAAAGGTTGGATCATGCCATGAACCTGCTGACCAACGGGGACAAAACGGTGAGCGAGGTTGCATTTGAAAGCGGCTTTGAGCATCCGTCACATTTTACCAGGACTTTCCGCCAGCGTTTTGGAGTTACGCCGCTCGTGCTCAAAAAAGGGGCCAGTTCCTGAACTCCTCAGTCAATTTTCTGAACCGCTCGTTCTATTCTATTTCTACAGGTCACCCTACCTTTGTGCAAGTTTATAACCGCTGACCCCCGGCTAATGAACTTTTGTTTTCCTGTAAAAGAAACATATGAAACAGCATCATACTTTAACTATTTTTCCTTGCCGGCCCTTTTTGCCCGGCTTTTTAAGAATCTCACCCATAACCTGGAAATTTACAAGATCAATAGATTTCTCAAACAGACCGTAGCCGAAAGATCGGCCGGACAGATCCCGGCGGCTGAAGGAACGTCATTTAAGCCAACCGGTTCCCCGCTCAAATGGCGAAAAAACCTGGAGGCTCTTATGCATTATCAATTACAGGTGATCTTGCCGATCTGCGAAGATCCGATCATTGAGATCTTTTTTGCTTCAGCAGCCTCTTTAAACAGTTGAGTTCGGTCCTCTATTTTATTAACACTATACAACCATATGTCAAGTTTAAAATTTGAAACACTACAATTACATGCCGGACAGCAAGCTGATACCGTAACCGGCGCCCGCGCGGTGCCCTTATATCAGACCTCTTCTTATGTGTTCCAGAATGCCGAACATGGTGCTAACCTTTTTGCATTGAAGCAATTTGGCAATATCTACACTAGGATCATGAATCCCACCACCGATGTATTCGAAAAACGAATTGCGGCGCTGGAAGGCGGTGTCGCAGCTTTGGCTACGGGGTCCGGGCAGGCTGCCCAGTTTATTGCGCTGAATAACATTTTACAGGCAGGAGATAACTTTATTACATCACCCTATTTGTATGGCGGGACCTACAATCAATTTAAGGTCGCGTTTAAGCGACTGGGAATTGATGCCCGTTTTGCCCCGGATGATACCGATATTGCAATCGAACCGCTGATAGATGAAAATACCAAAGCCATCTATGTGGAAACCATCGGCAATCCCGGCTTCAATATACCGGACTTTGAAAAACTGGCAGCCCTGGCTAAGAAGCATGATCTGCCGCTCATCGTAGATAATACCTTCGGCGCCGGCGGCTACCTGTTTCGCCCGCTGGAACACGGGGCGCACATAGTTGTGGCCTCCACGACCAAGTGGATCAATGGCCACGGTACCAGTATCGGCGGTGTCATTATAGACGGGGGGAACTACAACTGGGGTAATGGCCGGTATTCGCAATTTTCTCAACCTTCAGAAGGCTATCACGGCCTGGTGTTTGCCAACGTTTTCGGTATTAACGGGCCGTTCGGTAACATCCAGTTTATTATTAGGGCAAGAGTAGAAGGTTTGCGGGATTTTGGCCCATCACAATCTCCATTCAATTCCTGGTTAAATATCCAGGGCCTGGAAACGCTTTCGCTGCGTGTGCAGCGCCATGTGAGCAATGCCTTAAAACTGGCTCTATGGCTCGAGCAACAGCCCGCAGTGCGTAACGTGAATTATCCGGGGCTGCCATCATCTCCCAACTACGACATGGCCAAAAAATACCTGAAGAATGGATTTGGCGCGGTGCTGTCGTTTGAACTGAATGGCGATCAATCAGCTGCGTCTGCACTAATAGATAACCTGGAACTGGTAAGTCACCTGGCCAATGTAGGAGACGCCAAAACCCTGATCATTCAGCCATCAGCAACGACACACCAGCAATTAAGCAGCGCTGAACAATTAGCCGCCGGAGTTAAACCAAACCTGCTGCGGGTTTCAGTCGGTCTGGAACATATTGAAGACATTAAGGACGACTTTGCGCAGGCCTTTGCCAAAGTTACAGGCTAAAAATAGCCTCAGCCAATAAAACAGTTTGCAATTTACTGTTTAAGCGTGATGGGAGATCCCTTTCTTAAGGTGTTGTGAATTTCCGCTATATTATCCGTGTGCACTATCAGCTCACGGACCGCTTCCGCAGGCGCCTCCGAAACAACGTTTGCGGAATATTGAAAATTTGAACCGGGCTCTCCGTCATTCCCAAATTCGGCGGTAAAAGTTACATTCACGGCCGAAACTTTAATGTTTCTTTTTGCAGCTTCCCTGTAAATGTCATTACAAAAACAGGTAGCTAAGGAAAGCAATAAAAGTTCAGCGCCGTTCACCGAAGACCCATAGCCGGATGTTTTAGGCTCGATATGGATTTCTTTGGACTTGTCGTTGGTTTGCACCTGGATGTGGTGCCCGTTCAATTTACTGTTGATACTTGCGGAAATTTCCATACTATACTTTGTGTTTTTTAGCCCAATTCTTTAAAATTCAAATATAATTCTACCCCCTGCCCTTTTATAGGGCTGGCCCTCTCATATAAATTTCTGGACTTTACAGTAAGATGTCAAGCTTTCGTCTCTGATATTTTTGCGTCTTATAATATTTTACCTTAAAAATGGAAAACAACACAAACGCAACCGTTGCGTCAAGCAGCGGCGGCGCGTACAAGGTGCACGGCACTGTACGCGGGGTAGCCGGACAGACTTTATCGGGCATTACCATTAAAGCCTTCAATAAATCGCTACGTAGCAAAAAAAAATTAAACGAGACCATTACTGAAAACGATGGCACCTTCACAATTACCTACTCGCTTAAAAATCCGGGTACTGCTGCATTGCAACTCGAAGCTTACGATAGAGAAAACCGCTTACTGAAAGTAAGTGGAATAATTTATAAGCTGACAGGCGATCTGCACGTTGATTTTGAACTAGATCTCGCACCTCCAGCGAACGCAGTAACAGGTTATGAGCAGCTCATTACTGAACTAACGCCTTTTACCGCCGATATTCCCATGGTTAAACTAATGGAAACTACGTATCTTAACGACATTAGCTTTATAATAAAAAAAACCGGCATTAGTTATGAAATTATCGGGCAAATGGCCATGGCTGCCCTTTTTGAATCTTATGCCCCATCTATACCGTCGCCTGTTTGGTTTGGAATTTTAAGCCAAATCACTGTAAATTCCATCAACTTAGATCCGCCGGCAAACTCATTTGATCTTGTTGCGAACATGACTTTTGACAGCTTAATGCACAGTCCGGTTAATTTGTTGATCGCTGCTTTGCAAAAAGCAATAACCGCCGGGCTTATTACTGCGGTTGATATAAATAAGACAACACAAGCTTTAAATGCCCTGCAGTTGGATTATGCCGCTAAACATCCGGTTACCGGCACCCCTTCCGCCTTATATCAAAAAGCATTATTAGCTGGTTTAAGTATCAGTGAAGCATATGATTTTATCAGCCTTAAAAATAATCACACGGGCGACGAAAATGAACTTTTTGATAAAATACGGCAAAACCCGGCATTAAACAAGGGTAAAAAAGCAGAGGCGGTGCAAGCCGTTTTGAAGGTTGCACATTTAACCGGCGATAATCCTGTTATTACTGAAGCCCTGGTAAAAAACCATAAGATAAAAACAGTTGATGATGTGAAGCAACTGGCTGCCTATAGCCGCAAAGATTGGATTGCACTACTTGAAAAAAATGAAACCGCCCTTGCAGGTATGGTACAAAATAAAGTTGGTAAAAAAGATCTGAAACGTGTTGCAGCACACTTAGAAACTACATTTACCAAAACTTATCCAACCGAAACTGTAGCTGCACGTTTGCTAAAAGATACCCAAAGTAAGTTGCCCCACAAAGATAAGGTTGCCAAATTTTTGCACGATAACCAGCAATTTAATTTGCTTACCGACCATGTAGGTACATTTATTAAAAACAACAAAATATCTGTGGCTCAAAAAGATGCAGCTGATGTGGCCGGCCAGGTGCGCCGTATACAAAGGGTGTTAAAATTAACCTCATCTTACGATGATGCCGCTGTGTTACTTAACAGTGGGATACACTCGGCGCAACAAGTGTATAAAATGGGGCAAGATAATTTTGTGAGCTCCTATAGCGATACTTTGGGTGCAAATAACGTTCAGCAAATTTACCAGGCAGCCGAGGCTGTCCATACAACCGCTATTGCCTTAACAAGCAATTTAAAGGCAATGGCCGATGCATCGAACGTTAAATCGTTTAGCAATTTTGGCGCAGCCATCACCCAACAGCTGAGTGATAACCTGCCCAATATGGATACCTTGTTTGGACATAATAATTATTGCGAATGTTCGGACTGCCGCTCGGTATATGGCGCGCCGGCATATTTAACAGACCTGTTGCATTATCTGGATAAACGAAGTGGCACCTTACCTGCACCTACCGCCAGCGACAGGATACCATCGGTGAAAGATATATTATTACGACGCAGATCAGATATCGGGAATATTGACCTTGGTTGCGATAACTCCAACACAGCCATACCTTATATTGATATTGCCTGCGAATTGATGGAAGATTATATTTCGCCGCCGGTTATTTCATTGCCATCTGCAGCGCTTGTTCAGTTTACAAAAGGCACCATCAATAACACATTGTTAGTAGCTATTACAAGCGCATTTACTACCGCCGTGCGCCCCGAAATTGGTAATTTGTTAACTGCAGCTGCTGTAGTTTCTGATCCATATACAGTAAAGCACCTGCAGGCAGACAATACCTACATCACCCAAACACACTGGATTATTCGCGATACACAACTGGTATTAAGAGCCAGTCAAACTACTGCTACTTCAACAATTGAGGTACAGTTAGTTCACCAAACCCTTTTACCTGCCGACGCGATAAGCGCCGGCCCCGAGTATGTGAATAATAAAGTTTATACCGACTTTTTAAAGTTAGCTAAATCGCCATTTACGTTACCATTTGACCTTTTTGAAACAGAAGGGCAATTGTACCTTGAAAAATTGGGTGTTAAAAAAGCCGACCTTATCGATATTTTTCGAAAAGAAGATAAGGCCGCGCCAGGCACCTCATTTACTGATTATAGGATGGCTTGCACCATTCTAAATATTAACGAGGCAGAACAAACCCTCATTTTTACAGCCGATATAGCCAATCAAAATTTATATTGGGGTACTTTGGCAACTGCCAGCAGCATACAAATTGATGTTTTTGAAAAAGCTACCGGTTTAAGTTATAATGAAATTTTAGAACTGGTCACGCTTCAGTTTGTTAACCCGGCTAAAGATACGCTTATTGAGCATGATGCTCCAACTACAGATCCGGGAAATCAATGGGACTCGATTTCGGCGGATATCACTAAACAACGGATTACCAATTTAACAACAACAAAGCTCGACTCCATCCATCGTTTCCTGCGATTATGGCGTAAAACAAGCTTTACCATGGCCGAGCTTGATGCTATCATTATGGCGCCGGTTATTGGCACAGGCAAAATAACCAGCAAACTGGCACTGCAAATTTACCAGTTTAATGCATTGCAGGTGCAGTTGCAATTGGGTGTTTTCCAGCTCTTGGCATTTTATCAAAATATCGATACAAGCCATAATTTGCCCAATTGCCTGTACAACCAACTGTTTCAAAATACGGCCATTACCAACCCGGTTAGTGTCAATTTTACCATTGCCGCAGCAACAGCCGGTACCATAACCATTGCTGATGCAGATAAAGCGGTAATAGCGGCAGTACTACAAATATCGCAGGCAGATGTAGCCCTGCTGCTCCCCAAAACAAGTGGCAAAATAACATTTGCGACCTTAAGTGCCTTGTACAGGTTTGCACAGTTAGCCCAATCGCTTAAGCTTAGCATAACCGATGTGTTAACCGTTACTAATTTAATTGATGCCAATCCTTTCCAGGATTTGCAGGCTGCTACTTTGTTTATGCAAAAGCATGGCTTGCTGCAGTCGTCGGGTTTTAGTATTGATGAACTGAATTATTTGCTGCGCCACCAGGATAACAGCGCCCATACGCTGGTACCTGCTTCATCACAAATTGCTACGGCTTTAACCCAGTTACAAAACGAACTCCTTGCGGTACGCGCCGGCACACAGGTGGTGGCCGATGCGATGGGTTCACAACTGTCACAATGGTTATCTGATGCTATTTTGAACTGGGACCCCTCCTTATTGAATCGCGTTCTTGACATTATAAATACCAAGGACAATACCGACTATCAGCAAAAAATTGACAACAACATCAATTTGCTGCTTAACTTACGTATGGCTTATAATGCGCCCTATAACCTGGCCGATTTGGCTGCTTTACCTCTTACTAGTGCCGCGTCGCCTACACCAATCATCTTTCCGGCAAACATTAGCCAGCAATTAATTTACGATGCCGATAAAAAACAACTGAAGCTTATTGGCTATATGAATGCTACCGATAAGGCCAACTTACTGGCGCTAAGTAAGGATCTTGGCTACCAGGCAGCAATTAATTCCTTATACACAAAAGCGCAGTTAACAGATAGTTCGGCAACTAACATATTGTTTGCCAATGCTGCCGAAGTAAATAGTGGCTTACGAGCCCTGTTGGATGGTAAAATAACCGACAGGTATGCGCTTATGCTCAACAAATTATCACCGGTATACAGAAAGCAGCAGCAGCAAGCTGTGTTGATTAAAGATATTAGTACCTGGTTCACCACGGACAGGAGTATTGTTACTCAATTACTGGCCTGCTTGCCGGTTATTTATACAGAATTTACCGACGATAACTTTGTGGGAAAGACAACTAGCACTAACGTTACCCAAACAAATCGCTATCTTTTTTTAGCTAAACTTGCATTGATCGTTTCGCGTTTAAGGTTAACCGCCGCCGATCTTGCGTTCTTGTTACCGCATGCAGCCGATATTAAAGCGCTTGACTTTACAACCTTGCCCGTGGCTGCGGTAACTACGCCGGCCACATCTTTCCCTGCGTTTGAAATTTTAGTTAACCTGTTAAAGCTGGTCAAACACTATCCCGCCAAAATAGTTAATGGCGCCGATCTGTCTATTTACAGTATTATGGCCGATGCCATCAGCAAAGGGGTGTTAACAGGTACTGATTTGACAAATTATACCAACACCCTAATTGCCAATCTGTCGTTATTAACAGGCTGGAATGCCGGCGATTTAAATTTGCTTATTGGCGTATCCAATTATATCACGCTCTCCTTACCGTCGGATATTAAATCGGTGCCCATTATTTACCGCCTCCACCGCCGCTTTATTACCATGCAGCAGTTGGGTATATCGGTTATTGATGGTTTTGCCTGGAGCAAATCTACTTTGTTGCCGGCCGATACTGCCAAGATCAAACAATCGCTTAAACTTAAATATACCAGCAGCGATTGGCAGCAGATAACCGTTCCATTGCAAAATATCCTGCGTGAAAAGAAACGCGACGCGCTGATTGCCTACCTGCTGGCAAATCCTGGTACGCAAACCTGGAAGGATGAGACAGACCTGTTTGCCTATTTCCTTATAGATGTAGAAATGTGCTCCTGCCAGCCAACAACACGGGTGGTACAGGCAACCAACTCGGTGCAGCTATTTGTACAGCGCTGTTACCTGCAGTTAGAAAATAATGTGCAGATTGACTCAAAACTTGATTCTACCTGGCTTCAATGGGAATGGATGAAAAACTTCAGGGTATGGCAGGCTAATGCAAAGGTGTTTTTGTACCCCGAGAACTACATCGAGCCGGAACTGTTACCTCAGGAAATTAAATCGCCATTTTTAACTGATTTGGAAAATGATTTGCTGCAAGGCGAGGTAAATGCCGGAAATGTTGATATAGCTTTTGAAAATTATTTAAATAAGCTCAGAGACGTTTCAAGGCTGGAAGTCAAAAACCAATGGTACGATGATGCCTCGCAAACATTACATGTTGTAGGCAGAACTTATGGAGGCGATCCCAAGATATATTATCATCGAAAATTCATTGCCGGCAGACGGTGGACGCCCTGGGAAAAAATAGATCTTGATATCGACAGTGAGTTTGTAATGCCTGTTGTATACAATAGTCATCTATACTTATTCTGGGCTTTAATTAAAAGCATTACAGACGCTTCCGGGAAAAAACAATGGCGAATCCAATTGGTATATAGCGAGTATAGAAATGGAAAATGGTCACCGAAAAAAACATCGGAAAACAATGAAGCAGGGGCAATTATTTGTGATCAGGCAACGTATCCGGATATCACGCGCTTTATGTTTACGCCAATAGATATTCCAATAATTGACTATGACTGGCTTACAGCTTATATACGTACTCCAACACCTCCGTTTTGGACAACTATAAAAAATGCGGCTCTACTGCCCGGGAGTTTAATAATAAATTGTTTTTATTATCATAAAGATGCGCCTTACCAAAAATTCTACCCATACATCAGCAGTTTTCAATTAGATATTGCAAAAGGTTATCCTGTTAGGGTAGATGTTACCCTTAACATATATGTTGAGTTAAGGACCTGGGTTAAAGCCGACCCTGCGGTAACTGTCAATAACCCGCCAATTCAGAAAAACTTTGTGAATATGTATGAAGCAGAGTTAAATCCGCCTATTGGTACCGGATGGCCCAGCACGACGAACAGTATTTTGCCCGATCAGTCTCGTGGCGCATACAAAAAAACAATTCCATTACAAATGGGCGCTTCCGACCGGGGTAGGTTTTTATACGACACTTCATTTATTCTCACTGCATTAGGTGGGTTTGGTGATTTTCACCCCAGCAATTTGATCCCATATTTTTACCAGGATAAACACCGTACCTATTTTATAATACCCGAAATAACCAATAATGCCGATTTTGAATATCGGTATGAGAACGACTTAAGGTATATGATATCGTTTTTTGACGATAGTCAGCATCTTCCAAATGACGGTTATTATTTAGAAGCCACCCATAAGGCGAGCGCGGCCGACGTAAACTATAGGGAGCGTTATTTTAACTTTTATTATACTAATAACGACTATTTCATGCAACGGTTATTTACCAGCGGAATAGACGGGTTAATGAGCAGGGACACTCAATTAAAAGGCGATAGGGTTTATGATACAAGTGCAGATAAATTTAGTTTTGCAACTTATTACAAGGATCTTTTGCTTGATGCCAACCAGGTTGATCTTAAAAAAATATATACCGGCTCCGGCAATACTGCCTTACCTGTTGAAGACGTAGATTTTAACCTGCAAAGTGGTTATGGCGCATATAACTGGGAGCTATTTTACCATGCGCCGTTGATGATAGCTGAGCGGTTAAGCCAAAATCAACAATTTGATGATGCCGATCGTTGGTATAAATACATTTTCAACCCTACAGATACTTCCTCCAACCCTGCTCCTCAAAAATTCTGGAACACCAAGCCATTTTTTGAAACGGCAGGCCAGGATTATATGGCCGAGCGAATAGACAATATACTGAAAGGGATTAACACAGGCACAACGGCAGACTTGATTCAGGATGTAACAGATTGGCGTAATAATCCTTTCCAGCCGCATTATATTGCACAGTACCGTACGGTAGCGTATCAAAAGGTAGCAGTAATGAAATATATCGGCCACCTTATCCGCTACGGCGATTATCTGTTTGCACAGGATACTATGGAATCGGTTAATCAGGCTACACAACTTTACCTGCTGGCGTCGGAAATATTGGGGCCTAAACCACAAGCCATCCCATCGCCTGGCAAAACCGCCGTTGATAATTATTATCAGTTAGAACAAAAATTGGATGCAATGTCGGACGCTATGGTGAATGTCGAGAATTTGCTGCCCTTCCAAAGCGTTAAGGGCTATACCGGAACCACACCTCCGCAAGGCGCGCCAAGCCTGCAAACGCTATACTATTGCATCCCTGCCAACGAAAACATGACCGGCCCAACCGGCTATTGGGATATCATTACTGATAGGTTATACAAAATACGCCATTGTATGAATATTGATGGTACCGTTGCCCCGCTAAGCATTTTTGCACCGCCAATAAATCCTGCTCTATTGGTGCGCGCCGCCGCCGCGGGCATCGATATTGGTAATGTACTTAATGATATGAATGCGCCCCTGCCAACTTACCGTTTTATGAGTATGGTTCAAAAAGCCACGGAACTGGTTAATGAAGTTAAAAGCCTTGGGGGTTTACTGCTGTCGGCACTTGAAAAAAGGGACGCTGAAAGCGTTTCGCTATTGCGCAGCGGGCAGGAGATCAGGGTGCAGAACGCCACGATGCTGATTAAACAAAAGCAAATAGACGACAGCCAAAATATGCTGAATAATGTGCTGAAGCAAAAAGAATTGACTTTGAATCGAAAAAATTACTACAATAACTTGATAACCGGTGGTTTAAGCGGCTGGGAAGTGGCAGGGTTAGTACTTAATGGGGGCTCATTATTGCTTGATACCATGATTGCCGTTAGCTATTTTTCAGGCTCTGTGTCAGCCAATGCGCCAACACAAACCACAGCCGTGATTGCTGGTGGCACCGCATCAGGCACAATTGCAGGTACTGCAGCCGGTGGGCCAAACGTAGCACAAAGTGCTGAAAATATGGCACGAAATGTAAGTGCTTTAGCAAACGGCTTGGATAAAGCCGCTGCCTTAACAAATACAACGGCCGCCTACAAACGCCGTGCTGACGAGTGGGGTTTCCAGCTTGATATGGCCAATAAAGAGCTGGAACAATTAGACGTGCAAATTGCCGGGGCGCAATTACGCATTACTATGGCTAACCAGGATGCAATCAATCAGCAACTTATGATTGATAATGCCATCGATATGGACAGCCTGATGCACAGCAAGTACACCAATGCTGATTTGTATAACTGGATGATTACCCAGGTATCAACTACATACTTTAAAACCTACCAATTAGCATATGACGTAGCAAAACGTGCAGAACATTGTTTCCGGTACGAGCTTGGTTTAGGCGATTCGGCCTATATTAATTTCGGCTATTGGGACAATCTGAAAAAAGGTTTGTTAGCAGGCGAGCAGTTGTCTTACGATCTGAAAAACATGGAAATGGCTTACTATGATCAAAACAAACGCGAACTGGAATTAACTAAGCCTATATCACTTTCCCAGCTTGATCCTGTTGCTTTGTTAAAATTAAAAACGACGGGCGAGTGCTGGATAAACCTGCCCGAAGAGCTTTTCGACATGGATTATCCCGGCCATTACATGCGCCGCGTAAAATCGGTATCAATAACTATCCCGTGCATCACAGGCCCATACACAACGGTAAGCTGTAAGCTAACAATGACCAATAACTCGGTGCGTACGAGTGCATTGTCTGCCGGCGATGCTTCGCAATATCCGCGTAAAACAAATAACGGAATGTCAATAGATGATCCGCGTTTCAAGGATGCTGTCGGCACTGTGCAATCTATCGCTACCAGCAGCGCACAAAACGACAGCGGCTTGTTCGAGCTTAACTTCCGCGATGAGCGCTATTTACCGTTTGAGGGTGCCGGAGCCATAAGCATGTGGCATTTGGAGCTGCCATCGTTTAAAACCATACAGCAGTTTAATTTTGATTCTATCTCAGATGTGATCATCCACCTTAAATACACAGCACGAGATGGAGGCGATACCTTGAAAGCCAGTGCCGCTACCAGTTTAAGTACCAGGATAAACCAAATGCTGGTATCAACTAAAGACACAGGTTTGATGCGGACCTTCAGTGCTAAAAATGACCTGGCAACTGAATGGTACCGGTTCCTTAACCCGGTAAATGCAACCGATGACCAGGTGCTAACGGTCAATTTAGATAAAACACGGTTTCCGCTGTTTGTGCAGAACAAAACGATCAAGATCAGATCCATCGAACTGATAGCCGATGCCACTGCCGCACCGATCAATGGACTGCTTGTTACGCCTTTGCCAAATGCGCCCGCGGCCATTAACCTAACCGCCACCGGCATATACGGGACCATGTTAAGTATTGTTATGGATTATAATAATGATCCCGGTACCTGGACCATCAAAAATCCGGTTGCAAATGCCCGCCTCACCGAGAGTGTGCTGCGTAACCTGATCATCATCATACATTATGTGGTTTCTTAATTGAAACCACATAATGTATGCAACGAGACAACAAAAAACAACAGATCAATAAATTAAAAACATCCTATTATGACAAGTCAACCAACCTCTTTCGTAGGTAAACTTATCGCCGCAGTAGTAAACATATTTCATAAAGCAGAGCCAATTGTAGACCAGCTGGTGACCTGGGCGGATGACCTGGTAAACATCATCAAAAAGGCCGAGGCTTCGGAAGCAGGTCAATTGCTGGAAAGCGGCATAGAGGCGGCCTTTCCCGAGAGCCTGCCACTGATCAATGCCTTTAAGCTGTGGTTACCCCGTATTGGCAGCTTACTGGCGGGAACAAGTGCGGAACTGGAAAAAACAGATGAACAAAAGCTGGAAGATCTTCTGAAATATCTTAACAGTCTCAAAGCCAGTGACGCAGTCCTTTATGCCGGCATCCTTAATACGCTAAACGCTGCCATACAGCAGTTTTTCAGCAGCAACCAGGGTGTTAATTTGCCGGTAGCGCAGTCTTTATCAATTGCGCAGGTGGTGCATGATCCGACTTTAGGTGAAAGTCAAAAGTAACCGATCACATGTGGCGTTTCCGTATAAGGGCGACGCCACCTATTTTAATATTCAAGAACCAGTTTAATAACAATTAAAAAAGGAATAATGGCTGATAATAACAATGTCTCTAAGGAAACTACGAATAATAATACAACTCCGTTCAGCCAGGCCGAGACACCGCAGATCAGTCTGCCCAAAGGCGGCGGAGCAATCAGGCACATAGATGAGACATTCAGTGTTAATGCGGTAAATGGCACATCAGGTGGTGGACTAAGCCTGCCATTTTCACCCTCGCGGAACGGATTTGCGCCCTCACTCAGCATTAGTTACAATTCTGGCTCGGGGAACAATGTTTTCGGACTGGGCTGGTCAGCGTCACCCGGCTCGATAACGCGCAAAACGGACCGAAAACTACCACAATACCAAGATGATGGTGCTGACGCCGATACGTTCATCCTTTCAGGAGCTGAAGACCTCGTTCCCCTGCTGGACAAAGACGATACCGGGAACTGGCAGCCGGTGCACAGCACAGCCGACAATATGAGCATCGTCAGATACCGCCCGCGGCTAGAAGTCGGCTTTTCAAGAATAGAAAAGGTGACAGCACCAGGGGGAGATACCTACTGGCAGGTAAGAACCGGCGGGAATGTCGTATCCATTTTCGGCAAAAGTAATTCGGCACGCATATCCGATCCGGCCGACCCTTCCCGGATCTACAAATGGCTGCTGGAATTCAGCTATGACGAAATGGGCAACTGCTACCAGTATGAATACAAACAGGAAGACCTGGTTAATGTAAGCCCGGCTTTACATGAAAAGAACCGGCTGAACGGCAATGCGCTCATAGCCAATACCTACCTTAAACGAATCAAATACTGTAATAAAAGCCATTTCAAAAGCACGGACATCAACCGAAACGATTGGGGCACTTTCCTCAACAGCCAGAAGTACCTGCTGGAAATGGTATTTGACTATGGAGAGCATGATGCAGTCAAGCCGGCTGCTGAAGAAACGCAAACCTGGCAATGCCGTAAGGACCCGTTTTCAGACCACCGTGCCGGCTTCGAGATCCGCACCTACCGGCTTTGCAGCCGGGTGCTGATGTTCCACCGGTTCGAGGAACTGGGAACGGAACCCTGTTTGGTGAGCTCGCTCGAGCTGGGTTATACCTTTGAAGCGCCATTTACGTTTCTTTCTTCGGCAACGCATACCGGTTATATCCGGCAAGCCGATGGCAGCTACAGCAGGCAATCACTGCCGCCGGTGGAATACAGCTACCAGGCAGCGGGCTGGGATACGACCATACATACGCTGCCACAGGCCAGTATAGAGAACCTGCCTACCGGTATTGATGAAACCTACCAGTGGACGGACCTTTATAACGAAGGTATCGCCGGCATCCTGACCGAACAGGCAGGCGCCTGGTATTACAAAGCAAACAGCGGCGAGGGCCAATTAGACGGCCTGCAGCTGGTAGCGGCAAAGCCCAGCCTGCGGGGCCTGAACTCCGGGGCGGTGCATTTCCAGGATATTGAGGGCCGTGGCCAGCAGTTTTTGATCAGTAATGAACTGAACGGCTACTATGAACTTTCCGGCGACCAGGAATGGCTGCCGTTCCGCAGCTTTAACCAGTCGCCCAATATCAGTGCTTTAGGGAAAAAGCTAAGGATGCTCGACCTGAACGGCGACGGGATGGCGGACCTGCTGCTGGAAGACCAGGAGGTATTTACCTGGTTCGCTTCCAAAGGGAGAGAAGGCTATGAAACTTACCGCACCGCACGCAAGTCGCTGGACGAGGAGCACGGCCCGGTTACGTTGTTTGACGACGCGACCCAAAGCATTGTACTGGCGGATATGAGCGGCGACGGGCTGACCGATATCGTCCGGATCCGCAATGGTGAGGTGGTTTACTGGCCCAACCTGGGTTATGGAAAGTTTGGCGCGAAGATAACGATGAGCAACTCCCCGGTATTTGATACCCCGGAGGCTTTCAACCCGCGCTACATCAAGCTGGCCGATATCGACGGTTCCGGCAATACCAGTATCGTCTACCTGGGCCAAAACACCTTCAAGGTCTACTTCAACCGTTCAGGTAACAGCTGGAGCGAAAACACTAAACCAATACCTTTTCCAAAGATAGACGAACATAGCAACATCACGGTTATCGATCTGCTGGGCAACGGTACGGGCTGTATCGTCTGGTCATCTTCATTGCCACAAAACGGCGGCAGTAACCTGCACTATATCGACCTGATGGCCGGCAACAAACCATACGTGCTGACCAAGACCATTAATAACATGGGGGCCGAAACCCATATCCGCTACAAGCCATCTACGTATTATTACCTGCAGGATAAAAAAGCCGGCAGGCCCTGGGTGACCAAGCTGCCGTTCCCGGTACAGTGTGTCAGCGAAACAGAAAGCCTGGACCTGATCGCCAAAACGAGGTTCACCAGCCAGTATACTTATCATCATGGTTATTATGACCATGCCGAGCGGGAGTTCCGCGGGTTTGGTGGGGTAGAACAAACCGATACGGAAGACTTTGACCTCTATAAAAAACATGCCGACCCGGACGGGAAGATCCAGCTGGTAGATGAGGGTTTCCACCAGCCGCCGGTGTTAAGCAAGACCTGGTTCCATACGGGGGCATTCCTGGATAAAGAAAAGATATTGAACCAGTTCGCGCAGGAATATTACCGGAACGATGCCGTACCGGAAAAACAACCGGCCGACCCGGCCCTGCCGTCAGGCTTAACCATCGATGAGTGGCGCGAGGCGCTGCGGGCCTGCAAAGGGCTGACGCTCCGAACAGAAACTTATACCCTGGATGGCAGCGAGAAGCAACATATCCCTTATGCTACCGGTAACAGCAGTTGCCTGATCAAACAGGTGCAGCCTAAAGCAGGTAACAGGTACTCGGTCTGGCAGGTACAACAAAGCGAGGGCTTTAGCTACGCTTATGAACGTAACCCGGCCGACCCGAGGATAGCCCACAGCATGGTACTGGAAACCGATCAATATGGAAACGTGCTGAAGTCAGCAGCGATCAGTTATGGCCGGAAGACCACCGACCCGGACTTAAGGCCAGATGAGCAGGCCAAACAAAGCCAAACCCATGTGGTGATCGCTAAAGCTGCGTTTACCAATGATATCATCACTACCGACACTTACCATTTACCCGCCGGCTACGAAAGCAGCGGCTGGGAACTGACCGGGACAAGCCCGGCCGGCGATTATTATACCATCGGTGAAGTTAAAGACTTTTTTACTAATGCCGCCACCATAGGCTACGAAGCAAAAGCTACGGCAGGGCGGGTGGAGAAAAAGATGCTGAGCCAAAGTAAGGCGCTTTTCCTGAAAAACGACCTGAGCGGCCCGCTTGAACCGGGCATTATCGAATCGCTGGGTATCCCATACCAGTCCTACAAACTGGCGCTGACGCCGGGCATTGTCGCTGATATCTTTGGCGATAAAGTAAGCGATGACCTGTTATTAAATGAAGGCAACTACTTCCACTTTAACGATGGCAATTACTGGGTAGGCAGTGGTACGGTCACTTTAAACCCCAATAACTTTTACCAGGCAGAAACAGTGACCGATCCTCTCGGGTTCAGCAGCCAGGTCAGCTACGACAGCAAATACCGGCTGTTTGTTGAGCAAACCACGGACGCTATCGGCAATACGGGTAAGGTGCTGGGCTTCAACTACCGGACGCTGTCGCCTTACTTAATGCAGGACCTTAATGATAACCGGTCGGGCGTAAGGACGAACGAGTTGGGCATGGTGACAGCCACGTTTGTAATGGGTAAGGAAGCTGAACAAAAAGGCGACCGGATGGATACCGCTACGGTGGAAGCCTCGCCGGATGACCGCTGTATTACTGCCCTCGAATATGACCTGTTTAATTACAAAAACACCGGTAAACCCAACTTTACCAAAACCACTACCATTGACACGCATTATTATGACTTGAAGGAAGGGGTAACGCCTAATAGCTATACCAGCTACGCTTACGCATCGGGTGGCGGTGGCGTCATTATGCAGAAAGTACAGGCCGAACCGGGACTGGCTTTGCAGGAGAATGCAGACGGTACGGTAACCGAAGTGGATACCACCCCTAACCTGCGCTGGATAGGTAATGGAAGAACCATCGTCAATAACAAAGGTAACCCGGTCAAGCAATACGAGCCCTACTTCAGTACCACATTTGAGTTTGAAGCCAGCAGCCTGCTGGTGGAGCGCGGCGTATCGCCCATTATCACCTACGACAGCGCCGGAAGGGCCGTTAGAACAGATATGCCGAACGGCACATTCAGTAAAGTGGAATTCGATGCGTGGAAATCAAAAACCTATGACGCTAACGATACCGTAAAAGACTCCCGTTGGTATGCCGACCGGATCACGAATCCGTTACCCGACATTGCCACGCCCGAAGAGGTCGCCGCCGCACAAAAAGCAGCCGAACATTATAATACACCGGTTACTACCTGCCTCGATTCGCTGGGCCGGCCGTTTATGGTTATTGCCGATAACGGCATAGCCGGTAAATATCAGACGCGCACCGAACTGAATATCGAAGGTCAGGCCTTAAGCGTTACCGACGCCAGGGGGAACGTTGTAGAACAATACAAATATGATATGCTTGGCGTTCAACTGTACAGCTTAAGCATGGACGCGGGGGAGCGATGGAGCCTGATGAATGTAATGGGTAGCTCCTTACGCAGCTTCGACAGCCGCGGCCATATTTTCAGATACGAATATGACAGCCTGCACCGTGCGGTAAAAACGTTTATGAAAGCAGGGGATGCTACAGAAATAAATACAGAGAAATTTATTTATGGCGAAGGAATAACCAATAATAAGGCAAACAACCTGCGTGGTCATACTTACCAGCATTTTGATACTGCCGGCATAACTACCAGCATCAATTTCGATTTTAAGGGCAACCCGCTGCAAACTTCCAGGCAATTATGTATCGATTATAAAAACGATATAGACTGGAACACCAACCCTGCAATGGAATCTGCTTTGTTTACTTCGTTAACGGTAGTTGATGCGCTTAACCGGCCGCTTAGCTTAACCTCGCCCGACCAAAGCATTTACATTCCATTTTACAACGAAACCGGGCTGATGAACAGTGTGGCCGTAAGACTAAGGGGGGAAGCCTCAAAAACAAGCTTTGTTAGCGCTATTAATTACGACGTTAAGGGCCAACGTGAAAGTATAACCTACGGTAACAACACAAAAACCAATTACCTTTATGATTCGAAAACTTTCAGGCTTACACAAATACGCACTACCGGTAAAAACGGAGCGGACCTTTTGCAAAAATTAAGCTACACCTATGACCCGGCAGGCAACCTCACTTCTGTTAAAGATGAAGCGCAGCAAACGGTATACTTTAAAAACAGCGTGGTCAGCCCCACGTCCGAATTTACTTATGACGCGATTTACCAGCTAGTAAATGCAACGGGCCGCGAGCACATTGGGCAAAATCTCCCGCCATCTTATAATGATGCTTCAAGAATAAATCTACCGCAGCAAGGTGAAGGTTCTGCCCTGCGCAAATACACGCAGAGCTACCAGTATGATGCTGTAGGGAACCTATTGCAGATGATACATGCTGCAGGGGCGGGAAGCTGGACAAGAATATATACTTACGAGGGTGGCAACAATCGCTTAAATAACAATAAGGTAAATACCGCTACTGAGAATTTTACTTACGACGCGCACGGTAATATCCAAAACCTGCAGCAGTTGCAGGGGATTTCCTGGAACTCAAGAGATCAGGTACAGCAGGCAAACCTCGGTGGCGGCGGCATTGCTTATTACGTTTATGACGGAGCCGGCCAGCGGGCACGCAAAGTAATAGAGCGTTTGGACGGCACGAAGGAGTGCCGCATTTACCTGGGTGGTTTTGAGTTGTACCGCAAACTCAGCAGCGCCGGGGTGATACAAGAGGAAACGGAAACGCTGCATGTCATGGATGATAACCGCCGCATAGCAATAGTTGAAACAAAAACCATTAAAAATAGTAATCCCATCATTGAGCAACTGCTGCGTTATCAATATACTAATCATCTTGGTTCATCTTCTCTGGAGCTCGACAACAGCGCCAACATTATCTCTTACGAAGAATACCATCCTTTCGGAACCACTGCTTACCAGGCCATAAATGCTGCGATTACTACGGCTGCCAAACGTTACCGTTACACCGGTATGGAGCGTGATGAGGAAACCGGCATGGCCTATCACAGTGCCAGGTATTACCTGCCCTGGCTGGGTCGGTGGCTCAGTGCCGATCCTATCGGCATTAAAGGCGGACTTAATGTGTATTGTTATTGCGACAACTCACCAAGCAACCGGATTGATATATCCGGCCAACAGCCTACAGCAGAAGACCCTAATCAGTTTGTCGTAGCCTTTGGAAGAGCCGATGTCGATGCCTGTTACATGGAAACTGCAGAGGCAAATACCGGACTCCGGGCTTTAAATATTCAACTTCAGATTAATTTTCAAAGAGGTACAGGAATGCATTTTCCTTCAAGTCTGGCAATGGAAGACCACTTTCCGGCACCCCAACGTGGGCCCGGCGGTCTTGATCCTATGTTTTCGGGAGTTATGACACAGGAAGCATTGGGAGGCGAAGAAGCAGCTACACTCCATTTCGACATGAGAGATGTAGATCTTACTCCTAAACTGTCACAAAGTCATCCGGGTTTTTCTCCTGACGACTTCCATTCCTCTTCCGAAGCCCGGCAAGGTATTGCTCATCTGGCATCAACGGGGCCTGGTGAAAGAAAAGTAACTATTCTAATTCAGCATGAAGAGGGGTTAACGAAAATAACCCCGGAAAGTAACACCATTCAAGGTAGTCCTTTACCTAACCGGCTGGCAGAACGTGTGCCTAACATTAATAACACCGTACCTGAGTTAGATTCAGCTACATTAAAATCCACGGAGCAAACAATAGCAGAACCGATAAGCCATTCTTCGCTAAAAACAGGGAAGATTTCTGGGCCAAATATTATAGGCGAGACGGGAAAATTAGGGACAACATTAAAAGTAGGGGGATTGGCGTTAGCTGCGGTTGGTGCAGCTCTTGCCTTAAAGTCAGCCTGGAACGATATTAAGGAGGGTGACTATGTAGGTGCCGCGTTAAACCTGAGTGTTATAGCGGGGCCACAGACCATGTATACAATGCCAGCAACCGCCACGTGGGAAGGTATTAAGTCCGGTGATGCATTGCTTAAAATGAGCGTGGATTGCGGTGCTATCGGTTTCGCTTTTGAGATGGGAGACATATCCGTAGACAATAAAGATCTCCAATCCTGCATGCCTTTGCTTAGTAAGCAAATCCAACAAGATGTATATAAAGCATATTACAATGGGGATTGATTCAAAGTGAATCTGAAGTTTTCGCTCCTCTTTACGTCTATTAACGGGTGCATGGAGTATCACAAGTAAAAAGTAATATCAAAATAATTAAAAAATATGCGGAGCACTATTTAGTTGCTCCGAACAAGGGTTGATGGCAGCCCACTATTTAAGTACCAAGATGGATCATAAGAATAATATTTCCGCAGGAAACGACAAGGGTAGTGAAAATAACATGAGTTCCTTCAGCCAGGCCGAGATACCGCAGATCAGTCTGCCGAAAGGTGGCGGTGCGATCAGGCACATAGATGAGGCAGCCAAGCGATACCGGTACACCGGCGTGGAACATGATGACGAAACCGGTATGCAGTATCACAGCGCCCGTTACTATCTGCCGTGGCTGGCCCGCTGGCTTAGTGCTGACCCAATCGGTATTGAAGGCGGACCAAATCTTTATGAGTACGCGGCAAGCAACGCAGTCATGAAAAGCGACACCAGCGGCAATAATCCCGATGATGGACAGTCCGTAAAACCTGAGTTCATTCGAAACGGTGGCCTTGGTGACGGACAGGGTGCCGGTTCACGGGATGAGCCAGACGCCCGAAAACAGGTGTCGAGAGAAGTCGGCGACCAGGAGCTTACCGGCTTTGAAAAATTTATTGCGAACGCACGTGAAGGCTCGAACCTGCCATGGGTAACGGAAGGAAAATTCGAGTATTCTATATTTCCCACTGGCGGCAAAACTAATAAAGCCGTTGGTGCCGAGGGTTTGGCATCCGCACAGGCCGTGAAATTTACCAAAGATGGCGGCACTGCTTATGGTTGGTTAACTATAGAGGACAACCGTATCGGCAAACAAGGTATTCTATGGAGCAGGGGACGGTGCTGCTTTAGGCTTTTTTTCCGTAGGCCCGGAGGATACCCAGCCCGGCTTTGTGGCAGAACTGATTAATCCGGTTGAACTGCTGTCTTTTGCTATAGCAGGGAAATTATTCGAAAAACCTATTACTTACGCTGCCGATCAGCTGATCAAAACTGGACTTGATGAGTCCGTTAAAGCCGGCGTGGAAGCCGCAGCTAAAGAAGGATTAGGAGGTAGTAGCAGGCTTGCAGAAACGATTTCATCCAAAGTTCCTTATATTTATTATGGCCCTTCAACGTCAAAACCGGGACCTATACTGGGCTGACTTTTAAAAAAGGCGCAGAAGAAAGCGGCACTGGTAAGACCAGGAATAATCAACGTCGATCTTAAAGAAGGTGCTTGGGGAATAGCCAAATCGGCGACCGTTGGGTTTTATGACGCAACCCTTCCTCCATTGGTAATCACAGACGTTGTAGAACATGAAGGTAGTCATATGACGAGATATGCGACTGGATTCGGTTCTGGGCTTAGGGATAGCGTACATCTTTGGTTTTATAACAATTCGCACTTATACAGATATACAGAAGAACTCATAGGCCACGCTGTCGGAAAACACTCTTGGGAAATTGGGCGAAAACAATTTGTGCAATCAGCATACCTTGCTGTCGAAAATGGTGGATATGGTTTAAGTCTCGGATTGATTAAACAAGAAGCGTTTGCGCTTGGGATCACCGGGCTTTCGGCCGGGGGGATAGCCTTCCTTTTATCCTATCATCATTATCGCCTTTGAAAGTCCTAGTTTTACTTTTCTAAGCGTTAAGAAAAGTAAGTGCCGGTTTTTACTCAAAACCGGCACTTACATATTATTATTATTTATCAGTCCATTTAAGATGGACAGATAAGTATCCTAGCCATGACATTTTAAATGACATTGCTGGGCTCTTACTGTTAGAGTATGGGAGGCATTGCCTTGGTACTTAAAGTCAGTAATTTAAGAAGTTCATCTTTCTACCCACTCCCGGAAAGCCGCCGTTTTACTCTGACTGGTAACTAAAAAACCGGAAAATCCTTTCAACTTTATTGCAATGCTGTTTTTGTTGTAGCGTTCCAGGCGTTCAACAAAGTTGATGTTAACCATTTCACCACGGTTTATCTTAAAGAACATGGCAGGATCAAGTAATTTAGACACCTCCCGGAGCGTACTTTGAGCAAGTAGGTGCCGCTGTTGTTCTGCGCCTACAGCAAATACCACGCTATCTTCAGCCACAAAATATGCAATGGTGCTTGTCTCCAAAAAAAGGGTCTTAGTCCCGGAATGAAACGCAAAACGCTTCTTATAAAGAGGTTTAGTTATTTCTTCAAATAAATCGCTAAGTTTAGTCAACACCGAACTATGGTCTGCTGAGCTGTCTCGTAAACGCATAAACTTCTCCCAGGCATTTCTAAACTGGTTTAAAGTATAGGGCTTAAGCAGATAGCCAATACCATTCGTTTCAAAAGCATTCATCAGGTATTCGTCATAAGCGGTAGTAAATATGATGGGCGGTAAGTCAGTTATCTGTTCATAAATAGCAAAGGCATTACCATCCCGTAAACTAATATCCGAAAGAATTAAATGCACCTTGTTATTTTGCCGGAGGTACGCTAACGCATCAGTTATAGTTTCACATTCAGCTAATATAGCTACTCGGTCGTCGAGTTCTCCTAAGTATCGGCGCAACTTTCGCCTGGCAGGCGCCTCATCTTCAATAATAATAACGTTAATCATGCACAGCTAAATTTCATAACAGGTAATTGGACGCGAAATTCAGTTTGAGTGCTTGTTACCCGCACTCTGGCACTGGTTAGCAAGCTATACTGTTCCTGCAGGTTGCGCAAAGAGCGACCGCCGTGAGTCTTGAGGCTTACTTTGTTAATGCGGCTATTTACGACGATAAAAAAGTCGTCGCTTGATTCTATCTTGATATGGACGGGTTGCGTGGCTGTTCCCAAGTTGTGGTCGACAGCGTTTTCGATAAGTAATTGCAGCGTAAATGGCGGAATACATTTATCGGAAGCTTCCCTAACCTTGTCATTAATGTGCAGGTAGTAAGCCTTGTCATATTTGTGCTCAATCAGCCTGAAGTATTTTTCTGCAAACTGAATTTCCTCCGAAACAGAAACCAGCATTTTGTCGGAGGTTTGTAAACTATAGCGGTATAATTCTGCAAAGTCATGCAAAAAGCCGGAGGCTTTGCCTGCATCTTCCTCAATCAGCTGATCCAGGATGTTCAAATTATTAAATAGGAAATGTGGATTAAGCTGAGACTTTAATTGGGCAATTTTGCTATCAGACAAAGCTTCGTGGTAAGTAGCCAATTGGCGGCTATCCCGTTTATTTTTTTGAAAGTACCAGTATGCCATGTAAAAGCTTCCGTAAATGCAGATGTTCAGCGCTGCATCGAAGTTGTTACGGGCAAATACAGGCATTATAAAATTCCTGCCAAAGCTTCCGAAAGCCAAAGCTATGAGCAGCGAGATCAGGTTAAATATAGCTAAACAAATTATCATCGAAATTAACAACATTTTCAAAAGCAAGCGTAAGCTTGGTTTTAGGACGTTCTGCTGATTGCGGCGAATTTGTAAATTGACGATCAGGAAGATGATGCATGCGTTGATAAACGAGCCTAACGCGGCTTCCGGCGTAAAGGTATATGGAGTAATGGGATAATTAAAAGCAATACGGGATCGGATGGACTGCAAGTAAGCAAAAATCAAAACGCCCGATAAAAAGTATTTATTCAACTGAAGATGCCGCCATAATTTCACCATAACTCAGGTTGCATTTGATTATTTATTTGGTAGCGAAAATACTGTTTTTCCGTTTTCGTCAAAGAAATCAAGTTTGGCATTATTGTTCTTGTCAACATAAAACATCGCTCTTGGATTTCCATTGTTGTCAAATAAAAACAGGCCGTTGTTTTCACTGCCCGATTTACCCAGCATAATACGTGGTGTAGCACCGATTAATCCCTGGGATTTATACACTTCATATTTTTTCTGCGCAGCCGCTTTATCGGTTCTGGAAAGCTCTTCGAGTTCAATATTAATTTTTTCGACTTGTGACATTGATTCATTTATTGGGCGATCATTAAACACCAGGTTGCCCGAAACGAAACGGCGCGCTCCCTGCTTGTTATCCGTAGTAAGCAACTGCATTACCTGATCGCCGTCATACTGGTCATAAGTTAATGACATCCCTGCACTGTGTCCATCTGCCTTTTTTTGACCATCATAAATAAAACCACCGCATTCAATGCCATCTTCATTAAAATATAGCATACCCGAGCGTTTCTTACGATCTTTGGTCAAGGTGCGCCCGTTAACTTTGCTTTGGCCTGATGGAAATTTATCGGCATTGGTAATCACCATTTTTACCGTTCCGTCCGGTTCAACAATATTGATACGATGAACTGTAATCTCATCGAATTGCTGTGTCCCGGTACTTCGAAATGCCATACTGGACAATAGTAAAACTCCTCCGGCAGCTACTGCGGCGAAACTTCTTAATACTAATAATTCGCTATTTATTGCTTTCATTATCCAAATCTATGACGGAGTTGAGTGTGACTGAAACAAAAAACAGCAGGTGCAGGAAAATGCCTGCTGAATAAAGGAAATTTAGGGGTAGACCTGTTTTTCGATTACAGTAATACAGTTTATCTATTGAACCATAGCAGGCTTTGGTGAAACAGCCGCACAGCCAAATCGGCTGAAGTCAATAGCGAAATTGACATCATTAACCAATGGCTTTGGGTGATCCGAATATCCGAATCAAATTTCTTTCTTATTCCTTAAATTCGTCATTGATTTCTCCCAATTACCATCAATTTACAGCTGTACGAATGCCTATAATAAATAATAGTCTTAAGAGATCTTTGCTGGCAGACTATAGCTTGATACATCAAAGTTTAATCAGCCGGGAACAATTAGATTAAGGAGAATTGAGTTATTTTGATGCAATATTAAACTGCAGATAGATGGTATTTAATAAAAGCGACAGCCCGTTGAAAAGCTTGAATTTAAGCGGATATGCGCTGACCGACAAGTCCAGTCAATGGCGGGCCGACCGCTGGAGCGGACACAACGGCCCGATTGCGTACCCTTGACGTTTGATTCCGGCATGGGCCATCTTCGCGGCTGCGGTGAATAAGGATTTTATTGTTTTCTCACCAGGAGGAAAAATCCACAATGTATAACTCCGGCTTGTCAATTAAACAACCGTTGCTTTTTATTCCAAATTTCCAGGTATAGTGCCTTTTTTTGGGTGCTCAAGAATGATGCTTCAATCATCTTACCAACCCCCTTATTACTGGAGGAAAATTTGTTATACGTATTCCTAACGGCGGTTTCAGGTATATTCATACTTCTAGCCAACACATCAAAATCAAACAGCCTGATTCTTTTCTTTTTACCATTCATGGTTAGCGCCAGCTCTTCATCATCTTGTGGATTAACAAGATTCAAATTGAGCAGGTCATAAGCAGGACTTAGACTTACTCCCTCGTCCGTATATAGCACAGAAAAGTTTTTCAGGTGCATATCATTGTTACCTGTCAAAAAAGAAAATAACACCAGTTCAAAATAAGTCAGTGCATCAAAACCAGTTTGAGTGCAATATTTCAGAATAAGCTTGCCGATCTTTTCATAAGAGCCCATATATTTATTTTCCGTTAAAAATTCAGAAAGTTGGCAGAAATCTTCCATGTGAACTTTATACCCTTTTACCCGGTCAAACCTCCGGGCCAGATAAACCAAACTACCGTCTGACGCCTCCATTAAGGTATGATCACAAATTGGCATTTTAAACAGGCTTGCCAAATGCATAGTCAGATCTTCTGATTGCGGCATTTCTGGAAAATCAGGATGCTGCGGTTTAAGTATATATTCTCCCCAAAGTCCTACTATAGTCAGACGATTCTGCTCCTTCGTCTTTTCCAGGGCAACAGAAAGCTTGGGCTGAACTCCGGTAACTGCGATCCTCTCGTTGATGGTCTGTTCGGCCAACGTTTTCAAAAGTTTATTATTCAATTCCAGCTCAGGTACTTTAGCCGTACCGAAAAATCGCTTTGAACATTTTTCGTGATAAGACGAGGTACCTGCATCCTGATAACAAAACCAACAATTTGCCATAGCTTAATCTATTTCGGGAATAACCGTTACAGCTCCGATTGCATCCCTGCATGTTAATAGTAATAATTCAAACCGGTGATTGCTTTTGACCTTCCAGTGTTTTGTTGCCAAATCCAGTAGCCAACCTTCAGGTATCAAGCCATCGAAAAAAGCAAACAATACTTTACTTTCATATTTCTGGGTTGACAATGGCAGCGTTAAGCTTACCGGCTTTGCGTTCTTATTCTCTAAATAATCAGCCTGGTAAGTAAATTCGTAACCATCATCAGTTTCCGCTAGTACACCAGCCAGCGTGTCCTGAAAATACACCAAACCTTTCCTACTCATCATTTTTTACTTTTAATACCACTCCGAGTTCTGCGCCAAATAACATCAACACCTGATTCACTTTATCCATCCGCAATGTTGGTTTTCCCTGTTCCATCTCACGAACGACCCTAAGTCCGACTCCCGCTTTGGATGCCAGGTCTTCCTGTGTGAGATTTAGTGATTTCCTTTTATTCTTCAAATACTTTGACAACATATTTATACCCTTTCGGGTACAAATATAAATAAAGTTCATTAATTATACCCTATCGGGATTGTAATTTCTTTCGGCCTCATAATTATACCCCATCGGGACTATATGGTAAAATTGTATATGTTTTTTACCCTATCAGGATCAGCGCTTGTTGAGCGTTGCTATGGTATCAGTCAGGATATCGTGTTCTTTCATGTTCATTATATTTATTTGTTCATGAGTTATGAACAAATAAAATTCGTGATCAACTTCATGGTCTGACAAATTTGAAAAACTGAACTGAACTGCTATTATAATATCTGATTTTTGCTTATATTTAGGTAAGAAATCGCAGTTCTTTCAAGGTAAAATTTAATGACAGGAGATTCCACTCAAACTGACTATCTGATTACGATTTAAAGTGACCAGGGTATTCCGGACCAAAGTGACCACCTGATTCCGGATCAAACTGACCACTCCCTTTTTGTTTTATGCTTTAGATACCGGATTTATCAATATTCATTTGCATCGCGTGAAGAAAAATTTGAGGTCAGTTGTCGATTACGGCTGGAGGCGACGGCCTTGCATCAATTTTGCAGCGCCGCTTGCAAAATTGATAGAAACTTATTCGGGTAAATGAGCTTCCGGCTTCCCTTTTAATTCCTGATCAACTAAATGAGCCAGAAATTTCGCGAAAGGCCCGATATCCTGGTCTGTACTTGCTTTCTCCAATGCCGCCATGTAGGCGTTTCTTTGCTGAACCGGTATAACCGTCCATGGGTAGCCACCAGATGCCAGCATGGTGTTCATCAAAAATCGCCCTATACGTCCGTTCCCGTCCATATAGGGATGGATGAACACGAATAAGAAATGCCCCAATACCACCCTCACGCTTGCTTCTGTTTCTTCCGTTAACAACTCAAATAATACCGGCATGGCATCCCTCATGGCATCTACATTCAACGGCGTATGTTTAGAACTGGTAATGAACACCTGGTTATTGCGGTAACCGGCCAGGTCCGAGGCCTTTAAAATGCCGGCTGTTACACTGGGATCGAACAATTCACGATACCAGCCGGGATGATCTTTATCCGATTGTTCGCCAGCGTTGCTGCCGTCAAGGATGCTGCTGATCGTGTCTTTGACTTTTATAAAAGTCTGCCAATAGCCCCTTGCTGCCATGGCGTCTTTTTGCTTTTTATCTTCTGGGTTTGAATCCTTATCCCAGGCACCGCTGCTCACTCTTTCGATAAGTTCCGGAGTGACCCGATAACGTTCAATTGAAAGAGAGTGATATGCATCTGTGATAAATACGTCATCAATATGTTTCAGGTATGTTTCTTTATTTTCAGGCATCCCCGGCGCCGCTGGAAAATGCCCGATAACTGTGGGCCTCATGATCTGCCACATCAGCCGCAGACGGTTAGCATATGGCGACCTTTCTCCTGCCGATAATTTGATAACGATCTTTTCTTCAAATGGATCCATTTCGCGCACCGTATAATCAGCAGAGCGCATTGCACCAAGAATATCATCCGCGATCCTATCCCGCCCAATATTCCTGAAGGCGCCGGCCAACCTGCCTGCTATAGAAGCATGGCCATTTTCCAGTAACACTGGTAATAATTCAGATGCATCCCTGACCAGTGACAACAGCGTTCGTGCGTCGATTGGGTTGCGCGCGTAAGTGTTAGCGGAAGCATAGATCAGCGCTCCCGTTGGGGTGTATAGCCGGATACCATTTTGTTGCGTTCTTAATGTTGCATCTGGAAGTTCAGCTTTGAGGTTAAATAAGTTCGTATTAAAAGGCAGGTTGGTAACAGTGTTATTAGCTAATAGCGATTTTATGATCAGTTGGAGTGGTACTGTGTAATTGCCAGCATGCAATTGCAGCGATTGTTCCGCCGAGATACACCATTCAGCGCCGTATTTAAAATCCAGGAATTTGACGCAGAATTCCCAATAAGAAGTGTACCACGAAGTACTGTCCCCCGGACGTTCTTCCGGGTCTGTCGGTATATACCAACCCTTGATGATCTCTTTTAGAAACCCTTTTTTGACCAGTAATGCACGAATTGAATTTTTCGGTATCTCGGAAGTATGTATCGCGATTACTCCTTTCGCCTGTAATTCCTGAAGTACCGTTAGTGCTTCAACTAATCGCTCTCTCGGCGTTGCCATAATTCCCTTTTTTGCTATTGAACAGTTTTATCAAGAAAGTCAATAAAACAATTACAAACAAATGTAACAAAACAATTATAAACAATTGCAATAAAACAATTATAAACAATTACAAGCGGCAAAAGCAAAACTTTATGGTCTGACAAATTTGAAAAACCGAGCTAAGCTGCTATTGTAATATCTGATTTTTGCTTATATTTGGGTAAGAAATCGCAGTTCTTTTAAGGTCAAAATTTAATGCGTTTGAAGGTTGCATTTTTGTGAAAAAAAACAGGTCGACGCGTCATCTGTGACGTTCGTTAATTAACAGGACCTTAATATACTGAGAATCAGATGGGTTTTTGACATGTTCGAGTCCCGTCCATTCCGCTAAAAGGGTATCAAAACCCTCTAAAAGCGCTTAAATCAATGATTTAGGCGCTTTTTTTATGTCAAAAGCGCTCGTTTCAGACTAAGTTTTATGGTTCTCTCGGTTACCTATTCGGTTACCTGTTTGAATCACCTAATTTAGGTAACCGAATACAGATTTAATTAATTGATTTTGAATGGATTAACACGATGCCAGACAGCATCAAAATGATTCAAATTTTATTAAATCTTTTATCAAAAAAATGGTTACTTATGAAAAATTCTAACAGCTTTTCGATCCTGATCTGGGCGAACAAAGCAAAATCAGATGTTAATGGCCTGATGCCCCTTTACGCAAGAGTTACAGTTATGGGGAAAAGAGCAGAGATTTCGCTAAAAAAGAAAGTCAATCCTGCAAAGTGGGATGCCAAAACTGGCTTTATGAAAGGAAGCGGAAACGAAGTTCGTACAGTCAACAATCACATACACCAAGTCTCCGAAGAAATTTTCCGGGTATACAGTGAACTACAGAAGAACAGCGATTACATTTCGGCTGAAGAAATTAAAAACAAGTTTACTGGCGTCCCAGACGAACGACGTACTCTTCTCCAGGTATTCGATGAACATAACAAGGATGTAGCAAGCCTAATAGGCAAGGACTATGTAAAGGCTACACTGACCAAATACAAGACCATCAGGAGCAAGGTTGCAGAATATATTGGACACAAGTACAGCAAAAGTGATATGTTACCTAGATGCGCTTGAATATGGCTTTATTACAGGCTTTGAAAAACATTTGAAGATCGAAGCTGGTATTGACCACAATACTGCAATGTCCTATATCAAGAGACTAAAAAGGATAATCAATATAGCTGTCAATAATCATTGGATTACCTTCAGCCCATTTTCTGCCTTCAAATGCACCACCCGCAAAGTCGTTCGTGAAGAATTAACAGAAGAAGAAGTTAAGCGGCTTGCTGAAAAGGTCTTTGCGGTTAAGCGCCTTGAAGAAGTAAGGGATTGTTTTCTTTTTAGCTGCTATACAGGCTACGCTTTTATTGATGCTTGCAAATTATCTATGGCTAACATAGCTGTAGGTAAGGACAATGAGATGTGGGTTAAAACGAGCAGGACCAAAACTGAAATTGTAGCCAACGTGCCATTGCTACCTCAGGCAATTGAAATAATTAACAAGTACAAAAATCATGAAGACTGCATTTACACCGGTAGGATATTACCAATGAAAAGCAATCAGAAAATGAATGCTTACTTAAAGGAAATAGCTGATTTGTGCGGCATAGCTAAAAATCTGACTACTCACATGGCAAGACACACTTTTGCCACGACAATAACATTAGGTAATGGCGTTCCAATCGAATCGGTAAGCAAAATGCTTGGCCACACAAAAATTACGACGACTCAAATTTATGCTCGGGTAAGGGAGCAAAAAGTAAGTACAGATATGAAAGCTTTGCGTTTGAAATTAAGCGATCAACCTGTTATTAACTAATGAAAAGAAGTGATAGATCAATGATGGAAGAATAATTCCATCATTGATCTATTGATAGAAATTTTGATGGCAGGAAATTATCCTGCCGTCAAAATTAAATTAAATCAGGCTGCATTGTCTCCAGTTCGGCCTATCTCATCAAGTTGATGGGGAAGGGCCTTTCCGTCAACACCTCGCCAGTCCACAAACTCAAAAATATCGGCGCGGACGATGTTTTTTTTACCAGCAATCTCCAAAAAGTTTTGGTAGACCGTATCCTTGTCTTCTGCCTGAACCCACCATGTGGTTTCTGGCAAAAAACTTATACCGGGCTTTCCAGTGCTCATATAAAAACCACGGATTGATGAATGCCAGCCGTTAGCTGTTAACTCTTCGATGATTCTTTCGTGCTCATCGTGCACATCAAATGTTAGTAGAAATCTTTTCATACTGTTCTTTTAATTTAATTTTTAAAACTTTAAGCACTCTGGGTAACTGACCAAGTATGCGTTAAGCAGCATAGAATGAAAAAGAACAGCATCAATAAAATAAATTTATTTTTATTCTATTATTTAAATTTATTTTTAAGTTTGCAAACCGGTTCACAACGGCAATACTTCTTTTTCATATAAAATTTGGGTGACCAGCCCTTCTTTGGTCGCTTAGCGCCTACCTTTTTGTAGGAACTCATTAATACTTTTTTTTAATAAAGGTAACCTTGATTTTTGAAGCTTTTTTTATAATTGATTCATACTCAATATTTTATTTTTTTGTCCGTCCATTTTAACTCAATATGCTTTAATAGATGTAATCAAAATATGTTCTCCTAGTTACAATTGACTTGATGATTCCCATCAATTATTAACAATGACAGATCATCAATGCTCGAATTAAAATCGTTTTAAAGAGTCAATTTGGAACCTTTACAAAGGTTAATAAGCTGATAAGTAGCGATAAAGTCCCATTACCTGAAAGGGGGTGAAAGATTTCTTTCACCCCCTTTCACTGTTTTTGACCTTATTAATTAAGTTCTTTTGCTGCCATAACGAATTAAACAAAAATGTATTCACGCAAAATTTATTAATCATGGCAGGAATAGATATTGTAACCAAACAAGACCTGATAGAATTGGAGGAAAGGCTAATCAGCGAGATCAGAAGATCCAACGGAACAGGCGAAGAACCCAAAAAACTATTGAAGAGCTACCAGGTTAAGAACCTCCTGAAAATTTCCCCCGGCACCCTACAAAATCTCAGGGTTAATGGTACCCTGCCATTTACCAAGGTTGGCGGTATTATCTATTACAAGTACGAGGACATCATGAAGATCTTCGAACAGGCAAAAGAAAAAACAAAGAGTGACCGATAACAAGCCATAACAATATAAACGACTTAAACACACCCAAGCCATTTACCGCTTAAACAGCTGGCAGCAGTAAGCCTTAAAACAGTCAAGGGCAGCGCACCTCCCAAAATAGAAGATTTGCGCTGTTCATATACCCTTGACAGTTTTAAGGCGGTGCTAATTTTGTGACTGCGGTGGTAATGGTTAGATCAGCTATTAACCAAAGCAATGGCAAGGCCTCCACTAAACGAAGACAACCGCCGCTCTATCAACTTTACGGTCAGGCTTACACCTGTGGAATTGAGAAAGCTGGAAAGCGTAGCGAAGCTATGTGGCAAAGCGCCGGGTACATTAATTAGGGAGAGATTTTTCAAAGGAAGGTTTCCTAATCCTAAAATGCCAAAGATAGACAGTAGCACGTATTTCGAATTGAAAAAGATAGGTGTGAACCTCAACCAGCTGGCGAGAAAAGCAAATGCTAACATCATGCCCACCGGAATATTGAGCTTGATCGCGGTGTTACAACGGCAGCAGGAGACCATCATTAAACTTCTTTTAGATGATAGCGAGCCAGAAAATTGGTAAAAGCTTTATGGGAGCGTTGAACTATAATCTAAAGAAGCTTTACCATTCCGATCCTAAACAACGCGCTGAATTGCTGGAAACAAATTTCAGCAGCCTCGGTAAGGAAATGATCAGGCGTGAGATCGCAATGGTGAGGGAACAGCGGCCAAACCTTAATAGATATGTTTACCATACAAGCCTTAATTTTCATAAAGATGATGTGCTTTCTAATGATAAACTACTGGAAATAGCACACCGATATCTGCAGGCCAATGGGTTTACCAATAACCAGTACGTCATTTTCCGGCACCATGACGCAGAACATCCTCACATTCATTTATTGGCGAACAGGATAACGTTTGATGGGGAGGTCGTATCGGACAGCAACAACTACAAGAAGAGTGAAGCCATTTTACGGGATATAGAGAAACAGTATGGCTTGACTATAGTACAATCAAGCCGTAGAACAACAGAAAGAGCCGCGAAGAAGGATGAAATAGAAATGGTGTTACGTACGGGCAAACCATCAGAAAAGATGGTTATGCAGGAGATAATAAGGAACCTATTAAAACAACGTGGCCTTTCCCTTCCCGTCTTTATTAAAATGGGCCAAGAGGCAGGGATCAGCTTCCTGTTTAACCAGGCATCTACGAGACGGATCACCGGCATCACCTACTTTCATCAGGGCTTCAAGATAAAGGGTCAAGCATTAGGCAACAGCTTCAAGTGGGCAGAAATCATCAAAAAGATAGACTATGTGGAGATTCCGCTCAAACTGACCACCCCATTCCGGTTTAAAGTGACCACCCGTTCCGGGTTCAAACTGACCACCCCATTCCGGAGCAAACTGACCACCCCTTATTTTTGAAATTCAGGCCG
>Ga0116227_10000068_pt1 | contig 172449 bp, 138 predicted proteins | sample S1TSphgellanicum_FD_89693 | JGI IMG/M metagenome (GOLD analysis project Ga0116227, IMG submission 89693) | Host-associated microbial communities from peat moss isolated from Minnesota, USA - S1T2_Fb - Sphagnum magellanicum MG | ecosystem: Host-associated > Plants > Peat moss > Unclassified...
ACAAGGCCGTTTCCGTCAAAACTTATTAGGTAAACGTGTGGATTATTCAGCACGTTCGGTAATTGTTGTAGGTCCAAACCTTAAATTACACGAGTGCGGTTTACCAAAAGATATGGCTGCAGAATTGTTTAAACCATTTATCATCCGCAAAATGATTGAGCGTGGTGTGGTTAAAACAGTAAAATCTGCCAAAAAGATTGTTGACCGTAAGGATCCATTAGTTTGGGATATATTAGAGAATGTATTAAAAGGACACCCTGTATTACTAAACCGTGCGCCTACGCTGCACAGGTTAGGTATCCAGTCGTTCCAGCCAAAATTGGTTGAAGGTAAAGCTATCCAGTTGCACCCGTTAACCTGTACCGCCTTTAACGCGGATTTTGACGGTGACCAGATGGCCGTTCACGTACCACTGGGTAACGCGGCAATTTTGGAAGCCCAAATTTTGATGCTTGCTTCACACAACATCCTTAACCCGGCTAACGGTACCCCAATCACTGTACCTTCGCAGGACATGGTACTTGGTTTGTACTACATAACCAAGGGCCGTAAATCTGAAGAAGGTCATATCGTTGCAGGTTCAGGCTTAACTTTCTACTCTCCTGAAGAAGTGATCATCGCTTATAACGAGAAGAAATTAGCCCTGCACGCCTTTATCAAAGTGAAAACTTTTGTTAAGGAAAGAGATGGCAGCATTGTAAATAAAATTATCGATACCACTGTGGGCCGCGTGTTGTTCAACCAGCATGTACCGGTTGAGGTTGGTTATATAAATGAACTGTTAACCAAAAAATCACTGCGTGATATTATTGGTGAAGTAGTAAAAACTACAGGCATGGCACGTGCGGCCCAGTTCCTTGATGATATTAAGGAATTAGGTTTCAAAATGGCATTCCAGGGTGGTTTATCATTTAACCTGAAGGATATTAATATCCCTGCAGAAAAAGTTACGCTGATTGCACAGGCTTCGAAAGAAGTTGAAGATGTTATGGGTAACTATAACATGGGTTTCATCACCAACAATGAGCGTTATAACCAGATCATCGATATCTGGACTCGTATCAATAACCGCTTAACTGCGAATGTGATGGAGATCCTGTCAACTGACAATCAAGGCTTCAACTCAGTATACATGATGCTTGATTCCGGAGCGCGTGGTTCTAAAGAACAGATCCGCCAGCTTGCAGGTATGAGGGGATTGATGGCGAAACCGCAAAAATCAGGTTCAGGTGGTGAGATCATTGAAAACCCGATCCTTTCAAACTTTAAAGAAGGTTTGTCGGTATTGGAATACTTCATCTCAACCCACGGTGCACGTAAAGGTTTGGCGGATACGGCGTTAAAAACAGCGGATGCTGGTTACTTAACCCGTCGTTTACATGACGTTGCCCAGGATATGATCGTAGGTGAAGTAGATTGCGGTACTTTAAGAGGTATATACACAACCGCCCTTAAAGATAACGAGGATATTGTTGAACCATTACACGAGCGTATATTAGGCCGAACATCATTACATGATGTTCATGATCCTATCACTAACCAACTGTTAGTTTCAGCTGGTCAGGATATTGACGAAGAGATATCTAAAAACATTGAGAACTCACCGTTAGAAGGTATCGAGATCCGTTCGGTATTAACATGCGAAAGCAAACGTGGCGTATGCGCATTGTGCTACGGCCGTAACCTTGCAAGCGGTAAACGCGTGCAGCGTGGCGAGGCTGTTGGTGTAATTGCAGCACAGTCAATCGGTGAGCCGGGTACACAGTTAACACTTCGTACATTCCACGTGGGTGGTACCGCGTCAAACATCGCGGCTGAATCACAGATCAACGCAAGGTTTGAAGGTGTAATTGAGTTTGAGAACGTTCGTACAGTTGCTTACAAAACTGAAGATGGTGTTGTTGATGTAGTATTGGGTCGTTCAGGCGAATTCCGTATTGTTGAAGAAGGCACAAATAAAGTTATTGTAACTAACAACATACCTTACGGTGCTTACTTATATGTAAAAGACGGCAGCAAGATCAGCCGTGGCGATCGTATCTGTTCATGGGATCCGTACAATGCGGTTATCATCTCTGAATTTGCAGGTGTAACCCAGTTTGAAGCTGTATTGGAAGGTATTACTTTCCGTGAAGAATCAGACGAGCAAACAGGTCACCGCGAAAAGGTAATTATTGATACAAGAGACAGAACCAAAAACCCGGTTATCCAGATAACTGATGGCAGAGGTAATGTAATAAAAGGTTATAACATCCCGGTAGGTGCCCACATTGCAGTTGATGAAGGCGAAAAACTACAAACAGGACAAGTTATTGCTAAAATCCCTCGTTCAACTGGTAAAACCCGTGACATCACAGGTGGTTTACCACGTGTAACCGAGTTATTTGAAGCACGTAACCCATCAAACCCTGCAGTAGTAACTGAAATTGATGGTGTTGTAACCCTTGGTGGTGTTAAACGTGGTAACCGCGAAATGACCATCGAATCAAAAGATGGCCAGATCAAGAAATACCTTGTTCCACTATCTAAACACATCCTTGTACAGGATAATGACTTTGTGAAAGCTGGTATGCCACTTTCAGATGGTTCAATATCACCTGCTGATATCCTGGCTATTAAAGGCCCGGCTGCAGTACAGGAATACCTGGTGAATGGTATACAGGAAGTTTACCGTTTACAAGGTGTGAAGATAAATGACAAGCACTTTGAGGTTATTGTGCACCAAATGATGCAGAAAGTATCTATTGAAGATGCCGGCGATACCACATTCCTTGAGAAAGAAGCTGTTGACAGCTGGGATTTCATGATTGAGAACGACGATATCTTCGATAAGAAAGTTGTTGTTGAGCCAGGTGATTCAACTTCGTTAAAAGCTGGTCAGATCGTATCTGTAAGAAAGCTGAGAGACGAAAACTCAATTTTGAAACGTAAAGATTTGAAATTGGTTGAAGTACGTGACGCTATAGCTGCAACTTCAAGCCCGATACTGCAAGGTATTACAAGGGCATCATTAGGCACCAAGTCGTTTATCTCGGCAGCATCGTTCCAGGAAACTACCAAAGTACTGAACGAAGCAGCAATTGCAGGTAAAAAAGACAACATGCTTGGTTTGAAAGAAAACGTTATCGTTGGTCACCTTATCCCGTCGGGAACCGGTTTACGTGCATATGAAAATATCCGCGTAGGTTCACAAGAGGAATTTGACCGCTTAATGGCTTCAAAAACTGAAGAAGTAGAAGCATAATTTTATTAAATAAAATTAATTTTAAAGCCCGCCAATTTTTTTGGCGGGCTTTTTTGTTACAATTCTCCCCGGAATGTTACCACATGGAACACCAATATTTTCAGGAAAAACAGTACTTTTAACGGGTTAATACAATTAAATAATAAACAAATATTTCATAAAGAGCCCCGGGTAATAACGGGCTTTATTATTTTAGTGCCATGGAAGAACAAAATGAAAATCAATTAAATATTGAACTGTCTGAAGAAATAGCCGAAGGAATTTATTCTAACCTGGCTATTATTACCCATTCAAGTTCAGAATTTGTGCTCGACTTTATTAGAGTTATGCCCGGAGTGCCAAAGGCAAAAGTAAAATCAAGGATTATTCTAACGCCCGAACATGCTAAACGCTTGCTTACTGCGCTGGAAGATAACATAGAAAAGTTTGAAACGGCTAATGGCCGTATCAAAATTCAACAGGGGCCGGCGGGTTTTCCTATGAATTTTGGGGGTACAGTAGGACAGGCCTAAAATTTTAATAATTTTATTAAAAAGCACTATTGATTATAAAAAGACTCACATTAAGAGAGAATTTTTATTAAACTTAACAATTTTATAATTGTAATTAACTAAAAAGTACATATATTGCATCGTTTTAATGTCTGCTTTCTGAATAGATATAAAATCTACCCGTATGAGAAAAAATTACTTGCTAAATGCCTGCTCCATTTTGTTCATTTTGTTCATTTCTTTAAATATATTCTCTTGTTCGTCAACAAAGAAAATTAAATATTTCCAGGATATTCCAGATTCAGGACAGCTAAAAAATATTCCACCGGCTGCATATGTTGCGCCAAAAGTACAGGTTGATGATATCTTGTCAATTACTGTTCAAACAGTTGATCCGCTTGCTTCTCAAATGATTAACGCTGGTAATATCCCCATTTCAGGATCCAGCAGTTTAATATCTGCTACTACAGCTTCCGCCTCAACAAGCGGGATGTCCATTCCATCTTTAGGTGCGACTCAGCCAATAGCAGGGTACCTTGTTGATAAAGAGGGTTATGTAGATGTGCCTGTGCTTGGTAAAATACAGGTAGTTGGGCATACAACTTCGGAATTACGGGGAATAATACATGATATTGCTGCTAAATATTATAATAACCCAACTGTGATAGTGCGTTATGCGAATTTTAAAATAAACATAATGGGCGAAGTGCTAAAGCCGGGAGTATATGTTATGCCTAATGAAAAAGTGAGCGTACTTGATGCTTTAGCAATGGCTGGTGACTTAACCGTATTTGGCAAGCGTGAAAATGTTTTACTAATAAGAGAAAATGAAGACGGAAGCCAAACCCCATATCGTATTAATTTAAAGAAGAGCGATATTATGTCGGCCCCATATTACTATTTACGGCAGAATGATGTAATATATGTTGAGCCCCGTAAGGCAAAATCTGATGCCACCGATGCAGCTCAGACAAAATACGTTACAATAGCCGGAGCGCTTTTATCAATAATACTTGTTTTAGCTTACAGATCAAAATAACCTATGTCTACTAATCAAAGAGAATTTAATAAGTACAGTGTTACTGATGAAAATGAGGAAGAAGGCTTCGATATAAAGAAGCTTGTTGGAAGTATTATTGCTTACTGGTACGTATTTGCATTAAGCATTGTCATCTGTTCTGTATTGGCTGTTGGCTATATAAAATATGGTACACCAGAATATAAGATTAACAGTAAGATCACAATAAATGAAGATCCATCAGATGCATTGTTAAGCGGTAAATCAGGAGGTAGTTCTATGATGGATTTCTCAGATGTTTTGGATATGCCGAGCAATGCATACAATGAGATCGACATTTTAAATTCCCGTCTGTTGATGACTAATGTCGTTAAGGATCTTCAACTTGATGTGATAATTTACAGGAAGCAGCATTTTAATTCTGTTGAATTATTTGATGAAGCCCCGTTCAGTATAAAAGTGATTCCTAAAGTGGACTCCATTGAAGCAAGAAAATATAATATTGAAATTAATAATAATGTAATCCATCTTATTAATAGCAAAGATGGTGTAGATACAACCTTCAAATTTGGTCAGACAGCGTTTTTACCACAATATAACCTTGTTTTTACAAGAATAGCCGGAAAACCTATTGAGCCTAATGGTTATAAAGTAGTTATTAATTCTGTTGATGATGTAGTTGAAGCGCTTAGTAAAAATTTAGATGTTGAATTAACAGATAAGAAAAGTACAACCTTAGCTCTGATATTGAAATATTCTAATTCAAAAAAAGGTGAAGCTATATTACAAAAGTTGATGACATTGTATCTGGATGAAAATCATCAAAATAAACTTGAGATTGCTGATAGTACTTTAACTTTTATTAATAACAGGATAGATGTTGTAAATAAAGAATTAAACGGTGTTGAATCTAAATTTCAACAGTTTAAGCAAGAAAATCAACTTGCAAATGTTGATGCTCAGGGCCAGGCCTTAGTTTCAGATGTTTCAGATTATTATAACAAGCTAAATGAACAGGAAATTCAATTATCGCTGATCAATGATATTGAAAAATATATTAGCGACCCTGCCAATAAAAGAATTATTCCAAGTACTTTATCTGTACAAGATCCTGTGTTTGCTTCAGCAATAGGTGTATATAATCAATTGCTGATTAACCGGGATAATTTATTGCTTTCATATAAGGATACAAATCCTGTAATACAAAATCTTGATAGCGAATTGTCAAATGCCCGAACTAGTTTGATAAAAAGTTTTGAGGAGTATAAAAAGGGTTTAATTGTTGTAATTAATCAATTAAAAGTTAGAAATGCTTCTTTGAATGATAAAGTAAATAAAGTTCCTCAGCAGGAAAGAATATATCTTGATTATTCACGTCAGCAAGATTTAAAACAACAATTGTATCTATATCTGTTGCAGAAGAAAGAAGAAACTGCTATTGAAAGAACATCCACATTAGCAACAGCCAGAATAATTGACCCTGCAAAAAGTGATTATTTGCCATATAAACCGAGTAAGCCGCTTGTGATAATATTAGGATTGATGTTTGGTTTCCTTATACCTTGGGGGTATTTTTATTCCAAAGATCTGTTGAATATTAAGATTGTTAATAAAGAAGATATTGAGTCTAACACAAGGATTCCGATATTGGGAGAGATCGGTAATAACTCTGAGGACCAGTCACTGGTAGTGAACGATCATTCACGATCTATTATATCCGAACAATTTAGGGCTTTAAGAACAAATCTTCAGTTCATACTAAAAACGGGGCAATCAAATGTTATCATGATCACCTCAAGTATTAGTGGTGAGGGAAAATCTTTTATATGTACAAACCTTGGCAGTGTATTAGCCTTGAGTGGTAAAAAGGTATTACTTGTTGAACTGGATTTACGTAAGCCAAAATTATCGGCAAACTTAGGGCTTGATCGTGAGAATGGATTTACAAACTTCATTGTTTCTGATCACAAGGACATCGATTCGTTAATTAAACCTACCTTTTTCTCTCCAAATTGTTTTGTTTTATCAGCAGGTTCAACGCCTCCTAATCCTTCAGAACTTTTGATGAATGAAGGGCTTGAAACCTTAATTAACAACCTGCGTACTAAATTCGACTACATAATTATTGATAGTGCACCAATAGGCCTGGTTTCTGACGCGCAGCTTATTGAAAAATATGTTGATGTTAGTTTATATATCGTTCGCCAGGAATATACCTACAAGTCTCAGCTAAATATCATTAATGATTTAGTTAAACAAGGAAAATTCAGGCGTGCTTATTTAGTGATCAATGATATTAAAACTAAAAAGGGCGGTTACTACGGTTATGGCTACGGCTATGGGTATGGTTATGGCTACGGCTATGGTTATGGAGAAACACCACGCGTAAAGGCTAATCTGTGGAACAGGCTGTTCAAAAAATCATAAGTACGGCCTATGACAAGCGCATTATTGAGAGGAAAAAACAATATTAAATATAATTAGATGGCAGCAGTATGTAGTTTAATTATCCGTTCGTATAATGAACAAAAACATATACGGAGACTACTGGAAGGAGTTAAAAAACAAACAGTTTTTAGCCAGCTTGAAGTAATATTGGTTGATTCGGGATCAAATGATGATACAGTTTTAATTGCCAGGGAATATGGTGTAAAGATCATTAATATTAAACCGGAAGACTTTTCATTCGGCCGTGCCCTTAATATGGGTTGCGCTGCAGCAACCGGCGAGTTTTTACTGTTTGCAAGTGCGCACGTATATCCGTTATATACCGATTGGATCGAGAAAATGCTGCAACCATTTAAAGATGAAAAAGTAGCATTGGTGTATGGCAGGCAGGTTGGCTGTGATGTTTCAAAATATTCAGAACAGCAATTGTTCAATAAATGGTTCCCGGCCCGCTCAAATTATGATCAGCCTATATCATTTTGCAATAATGCAAATTGTGTAGTACGCAAAAGCTTATGGGAAGCACAGCCATACGATGAGAGCCTTACAGGCCTGGAAGATTTGGATTGGGCATCAAAAATAAAAGCAAAGGGTTATAAAATTGTTTATGAAGCTTTAGCACCCATTGTACACGTACATGAAGAAACACCTGCTCGTATAAAAAATAGATATAGAAGAGAGGCGCTTGCTTTAAAGATCATTTACCCGCAGGAGCATTTTTCGTTTTTTAATTTTCTGAAATTAACAGTGGGGAATGTATGTTCTGATAGCTTTCATGCTATACACGACCGGTTGTTTTTTAAAGAATTTATATCGATCCTAACCTTTAGGTATATGCAATTTTGGGGTACATATTTAGGGTACCGCCAGAAAAATCTTCCCAATGAAACTTTGCGGAAACGTTTGTATTACCCTAATGATTTAAAAAGAGACCGGCACCATAAGGGCGAACAAACAGAATTGAACAGTGCAGGCGAAAGAATAATATACAGCGGCTTTGAAGGCTAATAGCTGTAACGCCAGTTCCTTTAATAATTAATAAGATCATAATTTTCTAAATGGATAAATATAAATTAGTTGCTTTAGTTCCCATGCGGCACTCAAGTGAAAGGGTTCCCGGAAAAAACTACCGGGATTTTTCAGGTAAACCGTTGTTCCATCATGTAGTGCAAACACTTTTGGATTGCCCTTTGATTGATAAGGTAATAATTGATACTGATAGTCCGATTGTAATTGAACAGGCACAACAATTCTTTCCTGAGGTGATAGTACTTGAAAGGCCTGAACATTTGCGCGATGGCAGCATACCGATGAATGATGTTTTGTTAAACAGCATTAATCAGGTACCATCTGAATTTTATCTGCAAACGCATAGCACTAATCCTTTATTAACAACAAAAACATTAACTGAAGGCATTGAAAAGTTTTTCAAGATCCAGCCGATGTATGATTCCTTGTTTTCGGTAACACGTAAACATGTAAGGTTTTGGGATAGCCTGGCAAGGCCGATCAATCATAACCAGAACATTTTACTGCGTACACAAGATCTGCCGCCTATTTTTGAGGAAAACTCATGCTTTTATGTTTTCACTAAAGAGATACTTCAAAGAAAGCATAACCGTATTGGCGACCGCCCGTTTCTATTTGAAATGCCTGAGATTGAAGCCCAGGATATTGATGTTGAACTGAACTTTATTGTAGCTGAATTATTATACAAAAAAATAAACAATCTTGTATGAAGATACTAATTACCTGTCCTCCAATGTTGAGAGGCATTAATGATTTACGACATTTTTTTGACGAAAAAGGCATAGAATTAATTTTACCCGAAGTTGTGCAAACGCTTACCGAGGAAGAATTAATAGAATTAGTACCACAGGTTGACGGTTGGATAATTGGGGATGACCCTGCTACTGAGCGCGTTTTTGAGGCTGGTGTTAAAGGTAACTTAAAGGCAGCTGTTAAATGGGGTGTAGGTGTTGATAACGTTGATTTTAAAGCATGCGAAAAATTAGGCATCCCAATATCTAATACACCAAGAATGTTTGGTAACGAGGTTGCAGATATGGCCTTAGCTTATTTTACAGGCCTTGCACGTGAAAGCTATCGTGTTGACAGGGAAGTACGCAACGGTAACTGGATAAAACCGCCGGGAATGTCTGTTAGTGACAAAACTGTTGCATTAGTTGGTTTAGGTGACATTGGTTTGGCTACTGCGCGCAGGTTGGCGGGCTTTGGCGTTAAGATCAATGGTTATGATCCTTTTACCAAATTAAGTGCAGCTGAGGCAGGCGTTGATACCATTATGACGTTCCCTGAACAATTGGATACAGCCGACTTTGTAATATTAACCTGCGCCCTAACGCCATCAAGCTTTCATTTAATCAATGAAGAAAGCATTGCTTTAATGAAGGATGGTGTATATATCATTAACGTTTCGCGCGGTGGCCTTATTGATGAAAGTGCATTAATAAAAGCACTTGATTCGGGCAAGGTGAAAGCTGCCGGCCTTGATGTATTTGAACAGGAACCTTTACCGTTAGACAGTCCGCTTAGAAAATTCGAACAAAATATATTCGGCACGCATAACGGGTCAAACACCCGCGAAGCGGTAGTAAGGGCAAGCTTAAAAGCAATAGATTTAATATTTGGTTATTTAGGAGTTAAATGAAAAAAACTGTATTGATTACCGGTGTACTTGGTGGGATAGGCAATCAATTAGCCAAAACTTTCAAGGAAAAAGATTATGAAGTAATAGGCCTTGACATTAAAGATGCCCCGTCGCCATGGTGCGATAAGTTTTTCAAGTTCGATCTAAATCAGTATTGTATCGATCCTGCCTATAAAATAAATATGGAAGCCTTATTTAATAAGGAGGTACCAGAGTTATTTGTATTGATAAACAACGCGGCTGTACAAATTTTAAGCAACTTAAATGAAGTACAGCTGAGTGATTGGAACCATACACTAAACGTGAACCTTACAGGTCCATTATTTTTAGGGCAGTTTTTTTTAGAGCGCCTTGAACGGGCAAAAGGATCAATTATTAACATAGCAAGTATTCACCAACAGCTTACTAAAAAAAGGTTTTTGGCGTATGCTACCTCCAAAAGTGCTTTAGTAGGTTTAACCAAAGCCCTCTCTGTTGATTTGCAGGGCCGTATAAGGGTAAATGCCATTAGCCCTGCAGCAATTGATACACAAATGCTGCGTGATGGCTTTGATAATGACGAAGCAAAAGTGCAGATGCTGAATGAATTGCACCCGAGCCAACGCATTGGCAAACCACAGGAAGTATCACAGCTTGCGTTATTATTGGCTGAAGACCAGTTAGGATTTATAAATGGTGCCAATATAAATATTGATGGCGGTATAAGTAATGTGCTGAAAGATTTGGACTAATATTATATAAAATAACAACAGGTAAACAACTAATTAAACTTTAAAATAATTAATACAATATAATGCTAAAGAGAGCGTGGAATTCACCAACCTTGATGACGTGGTTAAGTTATTCAACAAAGGCACTTACCTTGTTTGGCGTGTTACCACTGGTATTAAAGCAATTTTCGTCGGGCGATGTAGTATTATGGTATTTGTTTTCTACCATAATATCATTACAAAGTATTGCCGATTTTGGCTTCAGGCAAACATTTTCACGCATTATATCATACGCATTTGGCGGAGCTAAGGATATAGTTACCTTTAAACTTGATAAGTTAAAGGTAAACGAGGTAGAAGCTAGCGAAGAGCCCAATAAGCCGCTGTTAAACAGTATTATCTCAACAATGAAAGGGATATATGTTTGGCTAACACTTATTGTATTTGTATTAATGGCTGTTTTGGGTACATGGTCAATGATAAAGCCGGTTAATGATGCTTCTCATGTGATGCAGGCATGGTGGAGTTGGGGCTTTGTATTGATAATATCATGTGTAAGCTTTTATGGTAAGATATATATGAACTTTTTAGAGGGTTTATATAAAATTGCTCTTGTAAGGCGTATCGAAACGCTTACATCATTGGGCAGTATAGTAACAAGTATCCTTGTATTATACTTTTCTCCATCATTATTAAACTTAGTAATTGTAAACCAGTTTTGGGTATTGGTGGTAACCCTGCGTGATTGGTATTTATGCCGAACCGTTGATAATAACTTTTACCAGGAAGTATCAAAAAAACTACCTTTTAATAAAGATATATTTAAAAAAATATGGGAGCCGGCATGGAGAAGCGGTATATCGGGCTTCATGTCTGTTGGGTTAACTAACCTTACAGGTGTCATTTATGCACAGGTTGGGAGTACAGGTGCTGTAGCATCATATCTTTTAGCATTGCGTATTATTAACCAATTAAGGGAAATTTCAATGGCTCCTTTTTATAGCAAATTGCCTTTATTGGCAATTTTGAGAGTTAAAAATGATATAGGCTCTTTAACCAAAATTGTTAAAAGAGGGATGTTATTGAGTCATCTCGTATATATTCTGGGCTATATAATGATAGGGTTGCTATCAAATACCATGATAAATATGCTTCATAGCCAGGTTAAATTTGTAAGTCAACCACTATGGATATTATTAGGCCTTGCTTATTTTGTCCATCGTTTTGGAGCTATGCACATGCAGGTTTACTTATCAACAAATCATATTATATCGCATATAGCCGATGGTATTTCAGGTGTACTCTATATAGTATCAGCACTAATTTTAACACATTATGTAGGCGTATATGCAATACCTTTAGGCATGCTGGTTGGTTATTTAGGTTTTTACGCCATATATGCGTCGCGGTATTCTTATCGTTCGTTAAATAACATAACATTTTGGGAGTTCGAAAAGGCAGTTAGTATTCCGCCTCTTATTATTGTCTTTTTGTTTGCAGTAATTGAGTTATGTATAATAAAGTGATTTTGTAAAATTTATTTTGTGAAAGATAACTATAAAATATTCCAGGATTGGAAAGCGAACAACGGAAATATAAAAGGTAAGATAGTTCTGATGTCTTACCGTATTGTTAGATTAGTTAGGTATAACTATTTTTTATTAGTTTTCTTTTTTTGGTTATTGCCCTTATATGTTCTCTTTGTAGAGTGGATTTTAGGAATAGAAATACGTTGGTTTACTAAAATTGGAGAAAATACCCAATTATGGCATGGTCAATCACTGGTAATAAACCCTGGTGCTCAAATCGGATCTGGTTGTATTTTGCGTCATTGTACTACAATTGGTAACAAGGGAACTGATAAAAGATGCCCGGAGATAGGTAATAATGTTGATATAGGATCGAATACCTGTATAATTGGCCCCATAAAAATAGGGGATAATGTGGTTATAGGTGCCGGGTCTGTAATTGTGAAGGATATACCACCAAATTGTGTGGTGGTTGGAAATCCAGGAAAAATTATCAAAACAAATTCTATTAATTAATTTATAGTAAAGACAAGCAACCAAGGGATGAAGAAACTTACTGTAGTAGCTCTTTCATTAACATTTTTATACATTGGTAGGTTTACCGATAGTGTAATTATTAAGTCTTTGCCTATACTTCTTATAATAGTTTTGTTTGTAAAATCTTTCCCGGTAAAGGGTACTTTTTTACCTAAAAACCGGAAACGTTATTACTTGTGGTTAACATTAATTTTAATGGTTCTTGTTGGGCTGATAAGGAATAACGCTCCTAACTTAACTGTTTTTCAATTAATAAGTTTTGGCATATTTTTCACAGCATTAACCCATATACCGCTTTTTTTGATCAAAAAATGGCAGAACCCGGAGAAGGTATTATTGTATTTACTGATCTATCCTTATGGGGTTTATATTTTTATAAATATATTTTTATATTACATTGGTGTAAGGGCTTCTGATGCCGGATACCTTGGTCAGGCTGTTTTATTATCTAAAATAGGAGTACATGTTGATCGAGTATACTTCCCCTTAGCAAGTGGGATCAATACTTTTGGATCAGTAACAGGCGGTTACTTTGTAGTTTTATTATCACAGATTTGTTTCGGTACTTCTAAAAAGAAACTTCATTATTGGATTTTGGCATTCTTCGCCATATGGGCATTGTTATTAACTGATACCCGTGCAGCCATATTTTTGCCAATACTTATTGTACTTATACTAAAATATAGAGTGATAAAATGGCGTAAAATATCATTTGTTAAAATTATGCCTTTAGTGCCAATAATAGGCCCTATTATTTTAGCCTTTTTATTACTAAACATTCCGCAAGACAGTATTTTTAATGTTATTTCAAGGGATAAGGGTGAATTAGCAACAGGTAATGCCAGGTTCTTGATTTGGGGTCTGGCACTAAATGAACTTAGTGTTTTTAAACTCCAGCAAATTATTGGGTATGGTAACTTTGGGCACTATGTTGTAGGGATATTTTCTAATTTAAGTTCTCAAATTGATACTATAAGTACCGAAGATGATACTAGCTTATTATTTCAGCATCCGCATAATACGGTATTAACCTTGATATTTGATTATGGCTATCTCGGGCTTACAGTATTCATTTTAATGTTACGCAATTACTTTAATTATATCTCAATAATATGGAATAGCCATAAAAATTTTGCACTGATCATGTTGAGTTATGGGTTATATTTTGTATTGGCGGGCATGACTGAGTCATTCTGGGGCTTTTATTATCAAAATTCTATCTATATATATGTGATCATGTTTTCATATTCTATAGTTAATTATCCTGTAAAACCTGTGACGAATAAATATGATAATCCAGACGAATTATCTGTCAATAATGAAGGTTTGGTTTTGCCTGATCATATTGCCTAACGTTATTTCAACAATAGCTTTACAATATAGATAGAGCACTTTTTTATTAATTTTTTGTTCCAATATTAAAAGCCGGTAACCCTGCTAAAATTATTAAGCATATTATATGAAGATCATTTTTTTTAATAATAGTATAAAATTTCTTGAAGTTACGGATACCCTAAAGGATGATTATTGTGCGTTTTGGTATACGCCCGGGTTATTAACTTACCAGGCAATTGATTCGGTAGTTAATTTTAACGATATACTGATCGAAGCTTCAATTGAAGAGGCATTTAAAAAGGATTACCCCCGGTTAGCTGAGCAGTACACCATCTCCAATTTTAGTGATACACCTGCAGAACAAAGACAAGCTAAAACAACACTCTTTTTAGCCTCAAATGATACCATTGTTTATTCATTCCTTAATGTGGTTAATAAACTATCAAAAGATGCGTACAAGCTATATTGCAAGATTGGTGAAAATGCAAAAAATACGGCATTAAAGGAAGGTATTGAAGCTACGGAAACCAGGGGCTTTTTTAACAAAGATGAATTTGACTTACTTGTAATGGGTAATGATTGGGGCATTTTGGAACAAAAAGTAAATTATGATTTCATAGCCCAAGGGAAAAATACAACATGCATACAGGAGTCGGTTATCGATTTTAATATAAGGGATGAACGCATGCTGCACTGCAGTATTCCTATTTATCAGGGCATAGCAACATTAAAAAGTATCGATCTAAAGAAGAAAATATGCGCTGTAATTGGTAATCCCCGTTATGAAAAATTACAGATATCACCATTACCTAATGATTACCAGGTATTGGTAAATGTAAATTTTACCTATAATATATTTGAAGAAGCCCGCCAGCAGTGGGTTGATGACATAGTAGGTTCATGTAAAGAAGTCGGCATTAATTATTGCATATCACAACACCCGAGAGACAGGGGTGATTTAGCGAGTTATAACCTGTTAAAAACAAATGCAGGAAATGTACATGCTGCGTTAAAATCATCGTCGATTTTGGTAACAAGGTTTAGTTCATTAATACACGAATCTCTTTGCTTAGGCAGGCCAGTTATCTATTATAACCCTCATGGCGAGAAGCTGTTCTATGATTTTGAGCCTGATGGCAAATGTTTAATTTACGCCACAAATAAAGAGGAGTTGTTAAATGCTATCAATCTCCTGTCGCACGGTATCTCAAAAGAAGAGATTCTGGAGAGTATCAAAAAATACTTACCAAGGCATTTGGGTATGGCTGTTTCGGGCGAAGCATCGGCCTATATTAAAACAGCTATTGAAAAAATAAAAATATTGCCTCCAACAAAAAAAGTTTCGTTGCTTAAACGCCTCAACTTATTTGTGAGAGTTATTAAAAAGAATCTTTTTGAATAATACATCTACAATGAGCAGTGCCAATTTAATATCCATTATAATTTCAACCTATAATAGATGTGACTTGTTAGAGCAAACTATTGATTCTATATTAAAGATCATTGATAAGAGCCCGGCGTACGAGTTGTTAATAATCGATAATAATTCAACCGATAGTACCAGCACTGTTGTTAATAAGTTTCTCCCTCACCCGGTTGTTAAATACTTTATGGAGCCCAATCAGGGGCTTTCGCATGCCCGCAACAGGGGGATGAAAGAAGCTAAAGGAGATGTGTTTGTATTTTTGGATGATGATATTGACATTGAGCCTAACTATTTTACCATTTGCCGGAAGCTTTTTTATGATGACAAGGTGGATATAGTAGGCGGCAAAGTATTACCGTACAATGCCAATGTGCCTGATTGGCTGCCATTAAAGTATTACTACATGGCAAGCATATTTGATATGGGCGATGCTAAAATACAGGTTAAAAAATTGATGGGTGCTAATTACGCCATGACCCAACAGGCAGCGCATAAAATTGGCTATTATAACCCCGAATTAGGAAGAAAAGGCAACCAGTTAACGGGCGGCGAAGAAGTAGATTATTTGAACAGGGCAATTGCGTTAGGGTATAAGGTTTTATATGATCCGCAATTAATTGTGTATCACAAAATTGCAAATAAGCTAAACGAAGCATATATACTAAGCCAAACCTACAATACTGGTGTGGCCGATTCAATTATGGAGCAGCAACATAATAAAATTAAAGCCGCACTAAAGTTGCTGAAATGTTCATTTAACTATTTGCGCAGCTTCCTGCACAGCGAGAAGACCGTTGTTGATCAACCCTATTTCCTGTCCCGGATTAACCGCCAGTATGCATTGGGGTATTTAAAAAGTATAAGATTATTAAATAAGCAATAATGTTAAACAAACTAAAAAGCCTTGTAAAAAGATATTATGATCCTCATGATATCTTTATTCAAAAGCTGCGTAAAGACGGAGCTTCGGTAGGTAAATATGTACAAATTGTTGATGGCAAACGATTCTTATACGAGCCCTGGTGTAGTAAGCTAATTGAGATACATGATGAAGTGGTAATTGCCGCTGGTGTTAGGTTAGTTAGTCACGATTCATCGTATGCAAATCTGTTTGAGAATGTGCCAACCAAATATGGCAAGATAGTTATAGGGAAAAATGTTTATATAGGTGTAAATGCTATCATTTTGCCCGGTATTACTATAGGCGAATCATCATTAATAGGTGCAGGTACGTTGGTTAATAAGGATATTCCACCGCGTTCGGTTGTTGTTGGTAACCCTTGCCGGGTAATTGGAACAGTTGATGACGGCCTGCAAAAATACCTGAATGCTATTGCTGCCAATGAAAACGAGTTGGTGGATTATATTGACCTTGGAGGCAGTTACGCCCATATGTTAAAGGTGCATGGCAAAAATGTAAACTACGCCATTGTTAAAAAATTTGCTGAATTTTATTCAAACAAATAATATAAAAGATCGTTATAGGATTAGTAAAAAAATTATACTAATATCAATTATACAATATATTTGCCCTAACAAATTTCTTATTTCTTTTCTTTAATCTTGAATGCTATGTTAACGAACCCCGGTAAAACAAAGTATATCCTCTTGCTTTTATTAGCTTTTAATTTCAGTGATATATTCGCACAAACAGGTAAAGTAACCCTTGGTGCATATTATTTTGATGGTTGGAGCGGTGCTTACAGCTATCACCTTACGCCCGACCTGACACAAAATTATTCAAACAGAGAGTCCAAATGGGGCTGGATAACGAGTTCACAAACTGTTATGGACAGCCAGATAACTGTTGCTGCAAACGCAGGCCTGAGTTTTTTTGATTTTTGCTGGTTTTATACAGGCCCAGCAAAATATAAAACAGAACCATTGGACCGCAGTTTAAATTTTTATTTAAACTCTCCTAACAAAAACCGGTTAAAATTTGCGCTTATAGTGGTAAATACCGGTTCAGCCTCAGTGGGCCCCAATAACTGGGACTCAGTAACAACCAATCTTATCGGTTATTTTAAATCGTCACAGTATCTTACTGTGGGCGGCAAACCATATGTCTCCTTTTTTACGTTGAAAGATCTTATTGATAAGTTTGGAAGTGAGGATGCGGTAAAGCAGGCATTAAACGCTTTTAGAAATAAGGCGGCACAAGCTAACTTACCGGGCATCAGCATAGGTATTTGTACTAACCCTGATAATGCCTCTCTTACATCGGCCCAAAACTGTGGGTTTGATATATTAACCGGTTACAATTATCATGGAGCGGGTTTCAAATCAAACCAAAAAACAGTCCCGATTGGCGAATTATCGAAGGGCGAAAAATCGGTTTGGGATAAGTTTGCCCAGGCTAATGCTATGCCAGTTATACCAACAACAACATTAAACTGGGATCCGCGCCCATGGGCTAAAGGGAATGCATATTATTCCAACTCGCCCAGATACACTGGTTTTTCTTCTGCGTCAGTTTATCAATCGGTTAAAAATCTAAAAACCTGGATTCAAAATAACCCGAGCCAAACAACACAAGAAAAAATCGGCCTTATATACGCCTGGAATGAATATGGCGAAGGCTCATGGCTTACACCTTCAGCAAACTCCACTGATGATTTACTGGGTGGTGTAAAGAAAGCTGTATCGGGCCAATAAGCTATTAGTGTTTACCCAGGATAAGTTTATTCAGAATTTGCGCTGAATGATCCCAGCTGTATAGATCTTTTACAATACGCTTGATATCATTGGTATCAGGCGTATTTAAATTACTGATATTTTTAAGTATCGATTGTGAAATAGCTTCTTCAGTAGGTGCTATATGATTATCGCCAAAAAAATCGTACTCTTTCATTGCCGTTGCATTTGAGCAAATTACCGGAACTCCTAACGCAGCAGCTTCGAGCGGCGGTATGCCAAACCCTTCTGCTTTTGAAGGATAAGCAAAAAGGTCGGCCCCCTGGTAAATCAATCTCAAATCAATATCCGGTATATTATTAATAAAAAAGATATTCTTTTTCATTTCTGCGGATAGGCCGTTAACAATAGTATCCAATTCTTTTACTGCAATTGACTGTTTGCCTACAAACACCAGTTGTTTACCTCTCTCATATAATTTAAGGTCGAGGTAGCTTTTCAACAGGTCGAGTTGGTTTTTACGGGGTTCAATCCTGCTTACATATAGTAAATAATCTTTGATCCCAAATTTACTGAATACGGCTTCTTTTGCCTTTTCTTTATCATAAGGTTCAAAGTAAAAATCACCTACACCATTTGCTACAACGTGGATCTTATCCAGCGGAATATCAAAATGTTTATGAATTGCCAGCTTTGAATATTCTGAAACCGTTGTAATGATATCAGCTTTTTTTGCAGATACATAAAAAGTTAAGCCTTTCACAGCTTTATATCCGGCTGAAAACTCGTTGGGGAAATCCTTAAAAAGGATGTCATGTATTGTAACTATCTGCCTGGTTCGCCTTAAAGGAGAAATGACGTATTGGAAGTGAGCGTTCTTGATCTTATGTTTTTCAATAAGGCCAGGTATATCAACCAATACCCTTTTTAACTTAGAATCAGATTGATAAGTTAAAAATTTGATGTTTTTGGAGTTGGGAAAAAAAATGGATGTGTGGTCCGGATTTTTGGAAGCTATAAATATTTCCAGATCTCCAATCTCATCAATAATGTTATATAAATTTTGAATATATGTTCTTGTGCCTTGATATTCAGTGTCAAATACCCTGCCGTCAACAAATATATTTTTTCGCATCAACAAAAATAATTAAATTCTAATGTAAAATTTGCTTTTTATTAAATAGGGGGTTTTATTTTGTTAAATTCGCTAAATTTAATTCAAATAAAGGTGAAAATCGCAATTCTCGGAACCCGTGGTATACCTAACCATTACGGGGGATTTGAACAGTGTGCAGAGTATCTGGCACTTGGTTTTGTTAAAAAAGGATTTGAGGTAATAGTTTATAATTCGCACGATCATCCTTACCAGGAAACCACATGGAGAGGCGTACAAATAGTACATTGTTATGATCCTGAATATAAATGGGGAACAGCTGGTCAGTTTATCTATGATCTGAATTGTATCCGCGATCTGCGTAAAAGAGATTGTGATGTTATATTACAGTTAGGTTATACAAGCAGTTCAATATGGGGTTGGTTGCTGCCACGTAAAAACAGCGCCGTTACTACTAATATGGACGGGCTGGAGTGGAAAAGAACCAAATACACTGAAAAAGTTAAAAAGTTTCTGTTATATGCTGAAAAACTGGGTGTAAAATACAGTGATTATCTTATATCAGATTCTATTGGTATCCAGGATTATCTTAAAGAAAAATATAACAAAGATTCAACGTTTATCCCTTACGGGGCCGATCTGTTTCTTACGCCCGATGAAACCGTATTGAAAGCGTATGATGTAACCCCACATAATTACGATATGCTGATAGCAAGGCTCGAGCCCGAAAATAGCATAGAAGTTATACTTGATGGTGTTGCAAAAGCAAATAATGGGCGTACCTTTCTGGTAATAGGCAAACACCAAACAAAGTACGGTGAATATGTAAAGGCCAAATTTGCAAGCCATAAAAATATTAAGTTTATAGGTGGCATTTATGATATCAATATTCTTAACAACCTGCGTTATTACTCCAATATTTATTTCCACGGGCATACAGTAGGGGGCACTAATCCATCGCTATTGGAGGCAATGTCATCAAACAGTTTAATTTGTGCCAATAATAATCCTTTTAACAGGTATATACTGGGCGATGATGCCTTGTATTTTTTAACTGCTGATGAAGTGGCGCAAACACTTTTATCAACCAATAAAAATGATGCCGCCAACAAACTCAAGCTGGCCAATAACAGCGATAAAATAACTAATGTTTATAGCTGGGACATTATTGTTGACCAGTACAGCGATCATATAAATGAAGTGTTTAGCGCGTTATTAAACAAAAGGAGGAAATAACATGAATGCCAGTTTATTATTTGATGCCAAAGCCGAACTGGGCGAAGGTGCGATATGGAATAATATTGAAAGCAAACTGTATTGGGTTGATATTGAGGGCCGGTTATTTAATGTGTTTGATCCCATAACCAGCCAAAATAAAAGTTATAATACGTTAAAGAGAATTGGTACCGTGGTGCCGGTAAATGCCGGGCAGGTATTAGTGGCCCTGGAAGATGGCATTGCGACTATTGATCTTGCAGATGGAACAATAACCTATAAAATAGATACTGATATCCACCTGGAGCATAACAAACGGTTTAACGATGGTAAATGCGACCACGAAGGCCGTTTTTGGGTAGGCACACACTCCATGAGCGGTGTGCGGGAAGTTAGTGAATTGTATTGCATTAGTGAAGATTTTACAATAGAAGAAAAGATAACCGGCGTATCCATATCAAACGGGATTGCCTGGAATGCTGATGGCTCACTGATGTATTATATTGATACCCCCACCGGGCAGGTTGTACAATATGACTTTGACCGGTACACGAGTGCTATCAGCAATAAAAAAGTGATCATCACGATACCCGAAGAACAAGGCTACCCCGATGGTATGACCATTGATAATGAAGGCATGTTATGGATAGCTTTGTGGGATGGCTTTTGCGTAGCCAGGTTTGATCCGCAAACGGGCGAAATGATTCAGAAAGTTGCTGTACCTGCTCCAAAAGTAAGTTCATGCGCGTTTGGCGGAGATAATTTGGATACCCTGTACATTACAACCGCCAGGGCCGAGATGACTGATGACGAACTTGAACTATATCCGTTAAGTGGAGGTGTTTTTGTAGCACAAACCGGCTCAAAAGGTGTGCCTGCTCATTATTTTAAATAAAGAGCAGGAGCCCCGAAAATATATTATTTAGCCTGCTGCTCAATAAAAGGTAATACTTTATCTAACACAAATTGTAGCTGTTCATCGGGCGTAAGTTCTGTATTATCCAGTATTATAGCATCGTCGGCCCGTACCAGCGGGCTTTCGGCCCGTGTGGTATCCTGGTAATCACGATGAGCAAGATTTTCAAATACATCTTCAAGCGTCAGGTCCGGATTTTTAGGAGCAAGTTCTTTAAAACGCCTTTCAGCTCTCACTTTCGGATCGGCGGTCATAAATATCTTAACCTGCGCATGCGGAAAAACAGCCGTACCAATATCGCGGCCATCCATTACAATATTGCTTGATTTTCCCATACGTTGCTGTTGTTTAACCATCTCAACGCGTACCTCGTGCAGGGCAGCCACGGTAGCCACTTTTTCTGATACCGGCATTAGTCTTATTTCCTCCGACACTTCCTCTCCATTCAGTATAATATGTGTTTGATAATCGCGCGAATGAAAATTTAAGTGTACGTTTTTCAACGCTTGTGCTATTTGTTCGTGGTCGTTCAAATCTACGTTATTGCGTAAAAAATATAATGCAACAGCACGGTACATCGCACCGCTATCAACATATATAAAATGAAGTTTTTTACCCAGAGCCTTGGCCAAAGTGCTTTTACCGCATGATGAGTAGCCATCAATTGCGACAACAATATTTGTATTCATAGAGCCACTAAAATACAAAAAAAAAGTTTAGGTGTCCGCTGTTAGTTAACATTCTTATATTTGCTAATATATTATTGTGATAGTATTGTAATTGTATAGGAACATTGCCTTCGTTGGCAAATGTGTTAAATGGCATTACGTTAATACTACATTTATCTAAAATTACTTATGGCGCAAAAAGTTGCTTTAATAACCGGAATAACAGGGCAAGATGGTGCCTATCTAACAGAATTATTATTATCAAAAGGATATGAGGTTCACGGTATAAAACGCCGCAGTTCATTATTTAATACAGACAGGATAGACCACCTGTACCAGGACCCGCATGATACCAATATTAAACTGACATTGCATTACGGTGATCTTTCAGATTCTACAAACCTCATCAGGATCATACAACAGGTACAGCCGGATGAGATCTATAATTTGGGTGCGATGTCGCACGTAAAGGTTAGTTTTGATACCCCTGAATATACTGCTAACGCCGATGGTATTGGCACTTTACGTTTATTGGAGGCTATCCGAATATTGGGATTAGAGAAAAAGACAAAAATATACCAGGCATCAACATCAGAGTTATACGGATTGGTACAAGCTGTTCCGCAATCAGAAACAACCCCTTTTTATCCGCGTTCACCCTATGCGGTGGCCAAAATGTACGCATATTGGATCACCGTAAACTACCGCGAGGCATATGGTATATACGCATGTAATGGTATCCTGTTTAACCACGAGAGCCCATTACGCGGCGAAACGTTTGTTACCCGCAAAATTACCAGGGCTACTGCTAAAATAGCCATGGGCCTGCAGGATAAATTATTCCTGGGTAACCTTGATGCACAGCGGGACTGGGGCCACGCCAAAGATTATGTTGAAGCCATGTACCTGATACTACAACAGGATACACCTGAAGATTACGTTATAGCAACAGGTGTAACCACACGTGTACGTGAATTTGTAAGAATGGCATTTGCCGAAGTAGGTATAACTATTGAATTTAAAGGCGAAGGCGTGGATGAAAAAGGATACGTTGTAAGTTGCAGCAATCCTGATTTTCAGGTTGAGGCAGGCAAAGAAGTGGTTGCCGTTGATAAAGCCTATTTCCGTCCTACAGAAGTTGATCTGTTGATAGGTGATCCGACCAAATCAAACACAAAGTTAGGATGGAAACCTAAATACGATTTGCAGGGTTTGGTAAAAGAGATGGTAGCTGCAGATGTTGAACTGTTTAGAAGAGAAAAGCTGTTAAAAGATTCAGGCTACGTTATCAGAAACCAGTTTGAATAATATTTATGGAAAAAGAAGCAAAGGTATATATAGCAGGCCATAGGGGCATGGTTGGTTCAGCCATTTACAGAAAACTGGAAAAAGAAGGCTTTACCAATTTTGTTACCCGTACATCAGATACACTTGATTTACGTAACCAGCAGGCTGTAGCCGATTTTTTTGAACAGGAAAAACCCGATTACGTTTTTGTGGCCGCAGCCAAAGTTGGCGGCATAATTGCCAATAATACCTACCGCGCCGAGTTTTTGTATGATAATTTGCAGATCCAGAACAATATCATTCATCAATCGTACCTGAACGGTGTAAAAAAGCTGATGTTTTTAGGTTCAAGCTGTATTTATCCTAAACTGGCACCGCAGCCATTAAAGGAAGAGTACCTGCTAACCGGCTTGCTCGAAGAAACCAATGAACCTTACGCCATTGCAAAAATTGCGGGTATAAAAATGTGCGATGCCTATCGTGCCCAATACGGTTGTAACTACATATCGGTAATGCCAACAAACCTGTATGGCTATAATGATAATTACCACCCGCAAAACTCACATGTTTTGCCGGCCATGATCCGCCGCTTTCATGAGGCAAAAGAGAATGGTGCGCCGGCAGTAACCATATGGGGAACAGGCTCGCCAAAGCGTGAGTTTTTATTTGCCGATGATTTAGCCGAAGCCTGTTATTACCTGATGGAAAATTATAACGAGGCAGGCCATATCAATATAGGTACAGGCGAAGACCTGTCTATAAAAGACCTTGCACACCTGGTAAAAGATACCATAGGCTACACCGGTGAGATCAATTTTGATACCTCGAAACCCGACGGTACGCCAAGAAAGCTGATGGATGTTAGCAAACTGCTGAGCAAAGGTTGGAAATATACGACCACCTTGCCCGAAGGCATCGGATTGGCCTACCATGATTTTTTAAAGAATCATAATCATTTGTCCGAGCGATAAAATAAACACAAAAAAAGCAGCATTATATTATTGAAATGATGCTTAATAGTTACAAAATATATTATATTTGGTCATAAAATAACGTTTAGTTTTAATATTTATAATGCTCAATACCTATTTATTGCTGAATTATAAATTATTAATTAAAATCCTATGAAAACAGTCTTAATTACCGGTGGCGCCGGCTTTATTGGTTCGCACGTGGTTCGTCGCTTTGTAATTCAATACCCTGATTATCGTATCATAAATGTTGATGCGCTTACTTATGCCGGTAATCTGGAGAATTTGAAGGATATAGAGCAGGCCCCAAATTATATTTTTGAAAAAGCCGATATAAAGGATAGTGCCCGCATCAGCGCAATTTTTGATCAGTATGATGTTACCGATGTTATCCATTTGGCCGCAGAATCGCATGTAGATAGGTCTATCCTTAGTCCGATGGATTTTGTTTATACCAATGTGATAGGTACCGTAACATTGTTGGATATCGCTAAAAACAAATGGAAAGATAATTATCAAGATCATCTTTTTTACCACGTATCAACCGACGAGGTTTACGGTGCATTAGGTGCTGAAGGCTTATTTACAGAGGAAACCCGTTACGATCCGCATTCGCCATACAGCGCGAGTAAGGCTGCATCCGATCATTTTGTACGTGCCTACTACGATACTTATGGCTTACAGGTAGTGATATCAAATTGCTCAAATAACTATGGGCCAAACCATTTCCCTGAAAAACTGATCCCTTTAATGATCAATAATATCATCCATAACAAACCTTTACCGGTTTATGGCGATGGTAAATATACCCGCGACTGGCTGTATGTGATTGATCACGCCCGCGCAATTGATGATGTGTTTCACAAAGGCAAAAAAGGAGATACTTACAATATTGGTGGCTTTAACGAGTGGCAGAACATTAACCTGGTACACGTGCTTTGCAAACAGATGGATGAAAAACTGGGCAGGGAAGAAGGTACCAGCGCTAAACTGATCACCTATGTAAAAGACCGCCCGGGCCATGACCTGCGCTACGCCATTGATGCCAGCAAGATCAATAAAGAACTAGGCTGGGCACCATCAGTTACTTTTGAGGAAGGACTTTCGGCCACTATCGATTGGTTCTTATCAAACCAAACATGGTTAAATAATATTACCAGCGGCGCATACGCACATTATTACGAAACGCAGTACGAAAACTAATTTTTGCGCATCACACCTACCCAATGAATATAACACAAACACCTCTTGAAGGTTGTATAGTACTAACTCCGCGTGTATTTAATGATGACCGGGGCTATTTTTTTGAGTCATTCAACGAAAAAACGTTTAACGATGCCGTTGGCGGTGAAGTGCATTTTGTACAGGATAACCAATCGTTCTCAACCAAAGGCGTGTTGCGCGGCTTACACCTGCAAAAAGGTGAGCATGCACAAGCCAAACTGGTAAGGGTAACCCGTGGTGAAGTATTGGATGTAGCCGTCGACCTGAGAAATGGATCGCCAACTTACGGCCAGTATCATGCGGTATTATTGTCTGAAACTAATAACAGCCAGTTCTTTATCCCTCGTGGCTTTGGGCATGGTTTTGTGGTGCTGAGCGATGAAGCGGTATTCCAGTACAAATGTGATAATTACTACAACAAAGCAGCAGAAGGAGGTTTGCATTTTGCTGATCCGGGCATAAATATCGACTGGCAATTACCTACGGACAGTTTGTTAGTTTCAGATAAAGATAAGGAACTGCCTTTTTTAAAGGATGCAGGTGATTTTGGGTTTTAATATTAAGCATTGTTCATAAATAAATTAATGGGAAACATTGTAGTATTTGGAGCCTCAGGACAATTGGGCCATTGCTTAAAAAAAGTAGCAGAAGAAAAAGGCATAGCCGATATTCATTTCCTGCCCGAAGACGAAGCCAATATTTTAAACGTTGAGGCGATAAAAGCGGTATTTGAAAAATATAAACCAGCCTATGCTATAAACTGTGCGGCCTACACCGCGGTTGATAAAGCCGAGGATGATGTAGACCTTGCCCGCAGCATTAATAAAACTGGTGCCGAAAACCTGGCCGTAGCCTGTAAAGCAGCCGGTTCTGTTTTAGTTCACGTATCTACCGATTTCGTATTTGAAGGAAACTCGGTTAATCCGCTGGTTGAGGACGATGTTGCAGAACCTATCAGCATTTACGGTGTAACCAAACTGGAAGGTGAGCAGGATATTACCCGCATACTGGATGAGCATTTCATACTGCGAACAAGCTGGCTGTATTCGGAGTTTGGCAATAACTTTGTTAAAACAATGCTTAAGCTGGGCGCAGAGCGCGATCTGCTTAAAATAATTGCCGACCAGGTAGGTACGCCAACTTATGGCATTGATCTGGCTGCAACTATATTGGATATTATTGCATCAGGTAAAACTACTTACGGTATCTATCATTATAGTAACGAGGGCGTTGCCTCATGGTATGATTTTACAAAGGCCATTTTCGACCTTTCAAAAACCAGTACTAAGGTGTTGCCTATACGTACCTCGGAGTATCCAACCAGGGCAACCAGACCGGCTTATTCGGTTATGGATAAATCAAAGATCAAGCGAACATTTGATATAGAAATTCCGTATTGGAGAGATAGTCTGGCTATTTGTATTGAAAGGCTTAAATAATAACAACTAAAAATGCTTTGTCATTTCGAACGATAGAGAGAAATCTTCTACATTATATAACGTGTGGATATGGTGAAGAAGATTTCTCCTCGTACCTCGTTCGAAATGACAAGTAGTATATATAACACATCACAACTATGAAAGGAATAATATTAGCAGGTGGTTCAGGCACCCGCCTTTACCCCATCACAAAAGCTATCAGTAAACAATTAATGCCGATATATGATAAGCCGATGATCTATTATCCGTTATCAGTATTAATGCTGGCAGGGATAAAGGATGTGCTTATTATTACCACGCCCGAAGATCAGGAAGGCTTTATACGCCTGTTAGGCGATGGTGCTGAACTAGGTTGTAACTTTCAGTTTGCGGTACAGGAAAAACCCAATGGCCTAGCCCAGGCATTTGTTATCGGTGCTGATTTTATTGGTGATGATAAAGCCGCATTGGTTTTGGGCGATAATATTTTCTACGGATCGGGCTTTAGTAAACTGATCCAAAGCTTTAACGATGTAAACGGTGCCGCTATTTTTGCCTACCCGGTTGCCGATCCTGAACGTTATGGTGTTGTTGAGTTCGATAAGGATTTTAAAGCTTTATCATTAGAAGAAAAGCCGGTTACACCTAAATCTAACTATGCTGTACCTGGCTTATATTTTTATGATAACTCAGTAATCGAAATAGCTAAAAACATTGCTCCATCGCCACGTGGCGAATACGAGATAACTGATGTTAACAAAGTTTATCTTGAAAACGGTACACTGCAAGTTGGCCTGATGGACAGGGGCATGGCCTGGTTAGATACCGGTACCTTTGATTCATTAAGCGATGCTTCTGAATTTGTACGCGTAATTGAAAAACGCCAGGACACTAAAATTGGCTGCATTGAAGAAGTAGCCTATCGCATGGGCTTTATTGACCGTGATGCCCTGATGGTATTAGCTGAAAAGTATATCAAAAGTGGCTACGGTAAATATTTAAAAAACCTGCCTGTAATATAAAAAAACAGCACGAATTTCACGAATAGCTTTGCGAATTCCACGGATTACTAAGACGATTCGTGGAATTCGTGTATTAGATTTAATTCGTGCTATTCGGAAAAATTAGTGAAATTCGTGCTCACTAATTTTTATACCTGCCTATGGGGTACTCTAGTTTACAAGCCTGCGTTGCCGATCTCGAAAAAAACGGTCGTTTAATACGTATTAAGGAAGAGGTTGACCCCTATCTTCAAATGGCCGCCATACACCTGCGCGTATTTGAAAACCAGGGCCCGGCCATCCTTTTCGAAAATGTAAAAGGCAGCAAATTCCCGGCGGTATCAAACCTGTTCGGTACGCTCGATCGTTCCCGCTTTATTTTCAGGGATACACTGGATAAGATCAAAACCTTGGTCGACCTTAAATCAGACCCTGTTCGCGCTTTTAAACATCCTTTTAAATATGCCGATGTGGCGCTCACGGCTTTATCGGCCCTGCCCATGAAAACGGGTAAAAACGTACCTGTAAACTTTGGTCGCACCCAAATCAGCGAATTACCACAAATAGTAAACTGGCCCGATGATGGCGGTCCGTTCGTTACCATGCCGCAGGTATATACCGAGGATGCCGACAAACCAGGCATCATGAATGCCAACCTGGGTATGTACCGCATACAAATGGCGGGTAATGATTATATAACCGACAAGGAGATCGGCTTGCATTACCAGTTGCACAGGGGTATAGGCGTACACCAAACCAAGGCCAATGCAAAAGGTGAGCCCTTAAAAGTGAGCATATTTGTGGGTGGACCGCCATCGCACCCGGTAGCAGCGGTTATGCCGTTGCCAGAGGGTTTATCAGAAATGACTTTTGCAGGGGCGTTAGGCAATCGGCGCTTTAGATATTTTTATGATGCGGAAGGTTTCTGTATTTCGGCTGATGCTGATTTTGTGATCACCGGTACAGTAATGCCACATGAAAATAAACTGGAAGGCCCTTTTGGCGATCACCTGGGATATTACAGTCTAAAACATCCTTTCCCGCTGTTGAAAGTTCACAATGTTTATCATCGTAAAGATGCCATATGGAGTTTTACGGTAGTGGGCAGGCCACCTCAGGAGGATACCAGCTTCGGCGCGTTGATCCATGAGATAACAGGCTCAGCCATACCAAAAGAAATACCCGGCCTGCATGCCGTAAATGCCGTTGATGCGGCAGGTGTGCACCCATTGCTTTTTGCTATCGGGAGCGAACGTTATACACCATACATCAAAGAACGTAAACCGCAGGAGATATTAACTATTGCCAATCATATATTGGGTAAGAGTCAGCTTAGTTTGGCTAAATTCCTGTTTATTGCTGCTAAGGAGGATGATCCGGCATTAAACGTAAATGATATCGGCGGATTCTTAAAGCATATTTTACAAAGGATAGATCTTACCCGAGATCTGCATTTCTACACCAAAACCACCATTGATACGTTGGATTACAGCGGAAGTGGCTTAAACTCCGGCAGCAAGGTAGCTGTGACAGTTGCAGGTGATATTAAAAGGGAGTTGTGGACGGAGATACCGGCAAACTTTACCATGCCGCAACCGTTTAATAATTTTAAGATGGTAATGCCGGGTGTACTGGCTGTAGAGATACCAAAACATATCAGCAGCGAAGATCTTGGCGGAATGATCAGTATTTTAGATGTTCATTTTGCGGATACCGACTTGAACGGATTACCATTAATGGTACTGTGCGATGATGCAGCATTCACCGCGCAAAATTTGGATAATTTTGTATGGGTAACGTTTACACGCAGCAACCCTTCGCACGATATGTATGGAGTACATAGCTTTACCGAACATAAACACTGGGGCTGTAAAGGTCCGCTGATTATTGATGCAAGGATAAAACCGCACCATGCGCCGGTTTTGGAGAAGAATGCAGCGATTGAAAAATTAGTGGATAAGATGGGAGAGAAAGGCGGGAGTTTGTATGGGATTATATGATTCAGCCCCCGATCCTCTTAAGGTGGAGGAAATAGAGAATTGTAATATAGCCCCTCTTTACTGCTTGCAGTAGAGAGGGTAGTCGGGCGAAGCAAAGACCGGGTGAGTCAACCGGAGCGCGTTTTACCCCACCCAGCCTCCCCCTGGGCTTAGGGGGAGGTGTCGACGAAGGAGACGGAGGGGGTAGATGCGTTAGTGATAGGAGCGGATACCGGCCTCTTGACTAAGGCCTGTGCAGTATGAGCGGATAGCACGGCCCGCTGAATAGCGGGAACGCCCAAATCATATTGTCTGTTATACAGAACTTGTTTTGCCTGTTTGTTGTTCACTTGACTTGTGAGATGCCGAAACAAGTTCGGCATGACATACTGAGTAATACGCGCTCCGTTAACTCACCCCGACTACGCTACGCGTGTCGACCCTCTCTCCGCTGTGCGGAAAAAGGGTGTTGAAGTAAATAAAATTAAATATTAGCTTACCATGGCTGAAAAAGAGAAATTAAGAATTGATAAATACCTGTGGGCCATACGGGCGTTTAAAACACGCACACTGGCGTCTGATGCCTGTAAATCGGGGCGGGTTAAGCTGGATGGGAATAACATTAAGCCATCGCACGAAGTGAAGGTTGGGGAGATCTACCAGGTATCGAAGGGGATAGAACGTAAAGTGATAAAGGTTACCGGGTTGCTCGAGAATAGGGTGGACGCTAAAACCGCGGTTTATTTTTATGAGGATATTACGCCTGTTGAACAAACTATGGCATTTAAATCCATGTTTCATGCGCCTTTGTTAACGCGCGACAGAGGTACAGGTAGGCCAACCAAAAAGGACAGGCGTGAGATTGACGACCTGAAAGATGACTTTTTTACCACTGAGGATAAAACAAAGGAAAAGGAATAATTGTAAGAATAAACAGATATTTACACCGGACTTAAACCGTCGATATGCCATCAACTATTACACAAAAGGATTTAGGGGAAGTAAAAATTGCAATAATAGGTCTGGGCTACGTGGGCTTGCCCCTCGCGGTTGAGTTTGCCAAAAAACACGTAGTTGTTGGTTTTGATACCGGCAAACGCAGGATAAGTGAACTGAGCAAAGGGATTGATCGGGTGCTATCAATAGATGATAGCTTGTTACAAGAAGCTATAAATGTAAGTAGTACAAACCACGGACTGCATTTAACTGATAAGATTGAGGACACGCACGACTGCAATTTCTACATAGTTACCGTACCCACCCCGGTTGATAAAATTAACCGCCCGGATCTTACCCACTTGTACAAAGCCAGCGAAACCGTAGGCAAAGTTTTGCGAAAGGGTGATATTGTTATTTATGAATCAACCGTATATCCCGGTGCTACAGAAGAAGAATGTGTGCCGATATTGGAACGGGTATCAGGCTTAAAATTTAATGTTGATTTTTTCGCGGGTTACTCACCTGAGCGGATCAACCCGGGAGATAAAGAACATACGCTTACCAAGGTGCTGAAGATCACATCCGGATCAACACCTGAAGTTGCAGATATAGTGGACAACCTGTATAACACTATACTAAAAGCGGGCACGCACAAGGCAACATCCATAAAAGTAGCCGAGGCCGCAAAGGTGATAGAAAACTCACAGCGAGATATCAATATTGCTTTTGTTAATGAACTGGCGAAAATATTTAACCGCCTGGGGATTGACACCGAAGAAGTGCTGCAGGCAGCCGGAACCAAATGGAATTTCCTGAAGTATAAACCGGGATTGGTCGGCGGGCATTGTATAGGTGTTGATCCTTACTATTTGGCACGCAAAGCCCAGCAGGTAGGGTATCACCCTGAAATTATATTAGCTGGCCGCAGGCTGAACGATGGCATGGGCGAATACGTAGCGCATGAGGTTGTTAAGCTTATGATAAAAAAAGACATCGAGGTTAAAGGTTCAGATATACTGGTGCTGGGTGTTACCTTTAAGGAGAACTGCCTTGATGTGCGTAATACCAAAGTGATTGACATTGTGAATACTTTAAAAGAATACGATATCAACATCACCATTTTCGACCCGCTGGCAGATCCGCATGATTTGAACCATGAATACGGCTGGACATCGGTAAAGCAGCTGGATGAAAAGAAATGCTACGACGCACTTATCATCGCGGTAGCCCATGATGAATTTAAAGGCCTCGACTTTGCTAAACTTTGCAAGCAAAATAAAGTGATATATGATGTAAAGGGCATACTGCCAAAAGGCGAGGTAGACGGGAGATTGTAATTGTTAGAAGGTAAAAAGCGAAAGGATAAAGGTTTTTGCTGCATCCATATAAAAATAGAAAAGCTGAAAGTTTACCTTTCAGCTTTTCTATTTTTATATATGGTTTAGAGTTCAAGTATCAGACCTTTCGCCTTTTACCTTTATCCTTTCACCTAAAAAACTATTTGCTGCTGTCTTTAGTGTAAGCGTCATTCAGTCTTTTTATTACGTCAGCGGTAACATCAAGGCTTGGGTCGCCATATAGCATGTTGGTGTTGTTTTTTGAATAGGTTAACACCATTTTGTAGCCTTTTTCTTTAGCGTATGCTTTAGTAAATTCGGCAATTTTATCATACAATTTGGTCATCTCAGTAGTTTGCACATTTTGTAATTCAGCCTGTGCGTTTTGCTGGTAACCTTGTAATTGCTGTTGCTCGCGTTGTAAACGTTGCTCAGTGGTCTGGCGCTGATCGGCAGGCAAAGTGTTTGCTGATTTTTGGTATTCAGCTACCTCACGCTGGAAAGCTTCACCTTTCGACTGGATATCACTTTTTGCAGCGTTACCTTTATCACTAAGGCGTTTATCCATATCCTTAACGTAGTTATATTTTGCTGATAATGAATCAGAGTTAATAAATACGATAGTTTCTTTACTGTCGGCAGATGCGGTTGCTGGTGTTGCAGCAGTTGTGGCAGCGCCGGTTTTGTTTTGATTACATGCAGTCATACTTCCGGCAATTAACAGGCCCAGTGTGCATTTTGTAATAATAGAAGCTTTTTTCATTATATATTTTTTCTTCGTTTGTTTTATGGGTTTAGCAGGTGATAACTGTCCCTATTTATCCCGGTTATTTTGTTTATAAAGTTTACAAATATAAACTTTCGGTACAAGTTTCCTAAGTATTTTATAGCCATGTACATATTGGGTCATATTTATCAACATTGCTTAATATTTAGGTAATATTTCGGGTTAAAAATCGTATTTTTGAAGGTTATTGTTTTAATCAATTATGAGCGAAGAAAATCAGGACAAATCAAATTACTCAGCAGATAATATACAGGTTTTAGAAGGTTTGGAAGCGGTGCGTAAGCGCCCATCCATGTACATTGGCGATACAGGTGTAAAAGGCTTGCATCACTTGGTTTACGAGGTTGTTGATAACTCTATAGATGAGGCTTTGGCCGGCCATTGTGATACTATTCACGTGGTTATTCAAAAAGACAATTCAATTTCTGTTTCAGATAACGGTCGTGGTATCCCAACAGGTATTACAACTAAAGAGCAGGTTTCGGCATTACAAATTGTAATGACCGTGTTGCATGCCGGTGGTAAATTTGATAAAGATACTTACAAAGTATCGGGCGGTTTGCACGGTGTGGGTGTAAGTTGCGTTAACGCGTTATCAACTCACCTAACTGCACTGGTTTACCGCGAAGGTAAAATATGGACACAGGAGTATGAAAAAGGTAAACCTTTGTTTGATGTAAAAACCATTGGCGATACTGATAAAAGAGGTACAACCATTATTTTCCACCCCGACCCGGAAATATTTGCTTTAACTACTGAATATAAATACGATACACTTGCCGCGCGTTTACGCGAACTGGCTTATTTAAATAAAGGCATCCGCCTTACTTTAAAAGATGAGCGTAACCCTAATGATGATGGCTCATTCCCTACTGAAGAATTTTATTCAGAAGGAGGCTTGCGCGAGTTCGTTAAATTTTTGGATGGTACCCGTGCAGCTATTTTGCCGGAGCCAATTTATGTTGATGGTATAAAACAAGGTATCCCGGTTGAACTTGCGCTGCAATACAATGATACTTATTCTGAAAACGTACACTCGTATGTAAACAACATCAACACTATTGAGGGTGGTACACACGTTGCAGGTTTCCGCAGGGGCTTAACCCGTACTTTAAAGGCTTATGCTGATAAAGAAGGGCTGCTTAAAAATATGAAAATTGAGATCACAGGTGATGACTTCCGTGAGGGGTTAACCGCGGTGATCTCGGTAAAAGTTGCCGAACCTCAGTTTGAGGGGCAAACTAAAACCAAATTGGGTAACAACGAGGTGATGGGTGCCGTGGATATGGCAGTGGGCGAAATTTTAGGTAATTACCTTGAAGAAAATCCTCGCGAAGCAAAAATGATAGTGAACAAGGTAATACTTGCCGCTACCGCCCGTGCCGCTGCACGTAAGGCCCGCGAAATGGTACAACGCAAAAGCGTTATGGGTGGTTCAGGTTTGCCGGGTAAACTGGCCGATTGCGCCAACAGTGACCCAGCTATGTGTGAGTTATATCTAGTCGAAGGTGACTCGGCGGGTGGTACCGCCAAACAGGGCCGTAACCGCGAATACCAGGCTATTTTACCATTACGTGGTAAGATCCTGAACGTGGAAAAAGCCATGGAGCACAAGATCTACGAGAACGAAGAAATAAAGAATATGTTCACCGGTTTAGGGGTGAGCATTGGTACGCCAGAGGATGCTAAGGCATTAAACTTTAGCAAACTACGTTACCACAAGGTTATCATCATGACGGATGCCGACGTCGACGGTTCGCACATTACCACGCTGATCCTTACTTTCTTCTTCCGTTATATGAAGGAGTTGGTAGAGAATGGTTATGTTTACATTGCCTCGCCACCGCTATACCAGGTTAAAAAAGGCAAAGAGTTTGAATATTGCTGGAACGAGGAACAACGTGATGTTGCCATACAGCGCCTAAAGGGTGCCGGTAAAGAAGATAGCGTACACGTACAGCGTTATAAAGGTTTGGGTGAGATGAACGCCGAACAATTATGGGATACTACTATGAATCCTGAAACACGCACGTTAAAGAAAGCCAGTATTGAAAATGCAGCCGAATGCGATCACACCTTCAGCATGCTGATGGGTGATGAAGTGGCTCCGCGCCGCGAGTTTATTGAGCGTAATGCTAAATACGCTAAGATTGACGTTTAAGCCCCAGCCGTAAAAGGGGAGTTTATAAATTTATGTAAGCCCTGCTGTAAAGCGGGGCTTTTTTTGTGACAGTTGTAAACTGTCTTCATCTGGGGTTTCAGTTATAAACTGAAACCAGAACTCTATTAATTTTTACTGGCTTCAGTTTGCAACTGAAGTCTACCAATAATGAAAGTTTACAACTTTCAACCAAAACAAGCTTTTAAATTTATATACATAATTTTGTTATGTATATAAATAAATTTTATATTTGGTTTATGAGTTCGAACCCGATGCTGAAAGGCACTTTGCAAACCATTATTTTAAAGCTGCTTGAGGATAATGACCGCATGTATGGGTATGAAATAACCCAAAAGGTTAAGGAATTAACTGCAGGCGAAATTATGCTTACCGAAGGTGCATTATATCCCGCATTGCATAAGCTGGAAGCGGATGGCATGCTGGAAACATTTACCGAGGTGGTTGACAACCGGGTACGAAAATATTACAGGCTTACCGAGCAGGGTGGCAAAGAAGTTACCAGCAAATTAAGCGAGGCACAGGCTTTTATTGAGCAGTTGCAATTATTGTTAAACCTTAAACCTGCTGTAAAATGAAGCTAAACTATTGGGACCTTGACTGCATCCATAGCCGGATGAAAAGCTATGAGATTAAATACCAGGAAATCTATAATGAACTATTTGATCACATACTAACTGCTATTGAACAGAAGAGGGCTGAAGGTGATACCAGGAGCGTGGAAAAAATGTATGCCGAAGTGATTGAGGATCAATTTGGTGGTTATGCTGGTGTTGAACTAGTCGCAAAGTCACATGAAACTGGCTACAAGAAAAAAGTTAGCAAGCTGATCTGGGGCAACTTCAGGAATTATTTAAACTATCAGTCGTTATTATTTATTGCAATATTAACAGGTATAAGTTTTGCCCTCCCGCATACTAAACCAACGGTAATTATACTAACGATAATGATGTTCATCATCGCGATCCACTCCAGCGCGTATGCTTACATCAAACTAAGGCGGATAAAGCCAGAAAAAGGGAAAACATCCTTAGTTTACAGCCATACAATTACACAGGCAAATTTGCCGATGATGTTTTTGTATACCTTAATATGGCTACCTCAAATACCCTCAATTTTTAACGATAATTATAAGTTTACACTGGCACATCTCCATCCCGCGATACTCGCTTTTGATTAGCGCTGGTATTAATTTACGATATGAGTTGCATGCGTTTATGCCGGCAGGAATTGAAAGGTTTTGTAGTCGTTAATTCCAGCGGACAGGATTAAGTTTTAAACTTTACCACTTGTTTGCCATAGTCAATCACCGCTTTATATTGCATCAATATATCCCCGCCTATTACACCTAATACCTGCGGATGCCCCATTTGCTCATAGGCTATATTAATGGTAGAGAGATCAAGCACTGCTACATCAAATTCAGGTATCTTCAGCTTGCCAATGGCCATGTCATAAATAGTAGCCGTAAACGATTCCATGGTATTTGTACCCAGGCCTGTCGAAAGCTTATCGCTGGCGTTTAACAGGTCAATTTCATTTATTTCGAGGAGTAAATTTTTATCGAACGCGGTTTTTGAAGCACCAGTATCCAGTACTACCTTAAAAGATTTATTAAATACGGTTATATCCAATAATGGATGGAAGCCATCCTCGTGCAGGTCAATAATATGTAAGGGAACTGAAAATCTCATGCTTGTTATTTATTCATCATCGTGGTTTGATGCATCTTCGGCCATTTGAATAATGATGGCATCCATCCTGTCGAGTTCAGTTTGTATGTGTTCGAGTGCCGTCCTGTCTGAATTGTCGTTCTTTAATATAGAGGTTAATCCTTTTAAATTAGCCAGCGGGCTACGTATAAGGTGCGATTGTTTCCAGGCCATATCTCTTATGCTGTCAATATGGTTTTGGATCCGCTCATAGGCACTTTTCAGGTCCTGCTCCGTATTTTTCCGTTCGGTTATATCATATAATCCCATCAATATCCCCAGGATCTCCTTATTATCGTTTGTGATAGGAAAAAGCCTTAAATAGTACCACTGTACTGATCCATCGGGCTGCGGATAATCTATTTCATAGTTAATGTTATGACCTTCAAGCGCTTCATGTGCAAATTTATTTAAGCGGGGATGCTTTTCTTTAGGGAAATAATCGGTGAGTTTGGTACCTTTTTCGGGCATATGGCCAAGTCGCGATTTGGCAAATTCTACAGCTTTTTCATTATATGTCAGCAATTTTAAATCATGGTCGAATAAGGCATAAGCCGTATCAGTTGTCTTTAAAATAGTTTGCAGATTGGCTTCCGATTTTTGGAGAGATTTCTCTGCTTTAAGTCGGTCGGTGATATCATTTGTTAGTGATAACCTGACCGGGCGTCCTTCGTATATAATATCATGCGACATCAACTGGATATACATTACAGAGCCATCCTTTTTCAAATGCCGTACAACCCTTTGCGCCGAATCGAGATCCATCTCTTTTAAATAACCCTCTAACTGTATATCCTCATCCTCTTTGGGCCGCATTGATCTTACGCTCATTTGCAAAAGTTCATCCTTTGTATAACCGTAATGTTTTATGGCAGCCTGGTTGGCATCAATTATTGAAAGATCGTCTTTGGCAATCATCCACATCGGCATTGGGTTACTTTCAAAAAGTAGCTTATACTTTAACTCCGATGATCTAAGTTCTTCTTCGGCTTTTTTACGCTCGGTAATATCTATCATCGAGCCTATTATGGTTGGTTCGCCACCTATTATTGCCCTGCTGCCGTAAAACTCCACCCAATTGGTAGTACCGTTCTTTTTCCTGCCTTTGGTTTCATAGTTCACGCTTTCCACTTCACCAGTCATACGGCGTTTTACATTTTCGGTAGTAATGTCACGGTATTCCTCATCAATAATAGTTTCCAACGGTACGGTATTCATCAGTTCATCAGGCTCATACCCAAAGATCTCGGCAAAGCGTGGATTTACATACGTGAACTTTCCCTTTTGTACAATATATACACCCACCATTGATTTATCAGCAATGGTCCGGAACCTTAATTCAGCTTCGCGAAGTTCAGTCTCAATTTTTTTCCTAACCGTAATATCACGCACAATAACCATTACACGGTTATCCGGGAATACTTTTACATTTATCTCCGCTATAAAAGGTTCTCCGTTTTTGCGGATGAATCTATGTTCGCTGGCTTCTTTGCCAACATAAGTATTAAGGGGCGGCAGGGGAGCGGTTTCTGTTTCTCCTGTATCGAGCAGGTCGGCTACGTTCAGTTGCAAAAGTTCTTCACTGGTATAGCCCGTCATCCGGCACATATTGGCATTTACATAGGTGAAGTTCCGGTTATTATCGATCACATAAATAGCATCCGATGCCTGTTCAATAAGCGAATGGTATTGCTCCTCGCTTTTTCTGATCTCAGCCGAGCGTTCTTCTACTCTTTGTTCCAGTTCGGCATTCATCAATTTTACTTCAGCTTCAGCCGAATAGCGTAACTTATCTATTTTATTTAACCAGATAGCCGTATTCCACACCAGGGCAAGGCTTACCAATAAGAAGCAGATAGCCAATATAGATAAACCGACATTTACCGATGAAAATAATTGTGAACGTTCGGTTTCGCCTTTTAGCGAGCCAAAGATGATGATCATTAAAATAATAAGACTGAAAAGCCGCCTTGCCATTTGGTTGCCGATACGCTTACCCGTAAAAAGCCAGGCAAGGCCGATTGATGGGTTTAGTAGGGATGCCTCAACTGATAAGATCAGGAAAAAGAATGCGGTAAACGCGGGCATTGAGGTTACATAAAACAGCGTATAAAATAAAGATGCGCCGTACAGTAATCCAATTAATACGATGACGGATATGATACTAACTAAATGAAAAATATATTGCGATGCGATATTAATTGCGCGCTTATTAGCCGTAAGCCCCAACATGCCTATGCCAAGCAACGAAAAATTAATGGCCGAGTTATAAGCCATGCGCCCGGGAGATAAAGGTGCTAATGTTACGCTATCAGTAGCAAATAATTGATCGAGGCCTGTATTAAAATGGAATATAAATTGGAATAGCGTGATGAGCCCGATTGTTGTACCTAAAATTGATAATACAAAAAAGAGCAAGGTATTATATTTAGGAAGCCGGTACTGAAAAAGTAATAAAGCACCGCTGAATAAAAAGAAACACAGGGCCGCATTAAATTTAAAAACATCAAATAAAGGGATACGTTGAATATCCGCGATATGAAATGCCCGGCCAAGCATGCATATCATACTTATAGCCAAAATAAACAGGCTTATAATTATAATCGTTCTACTTTTTTGCGGACGATCCATTTGCTTAGTATCAAATTATTTAAGGTTGAGCACATGTGCACGGCACATAATTGGTCAAGGCAAATAAAGTTAAAACTAAATCAGCAATTAACAGCAATTATTGAACAATCGAATGCATAATGATCTCCTTACACGATTAAATAATTAAAATGGATAGCCAATTGCCAGGTTAAACACCATATTCGACCCGCGCCATTTTGCATCATCATAATTTACGCCATCAACAACCCCAAATGTTTTTTGAGCAGGCTCATAAAGCGGGAAGCCAAAATCGGTACGTAATATCAATACGGTAAGATTAAAGCGAAGGCCAAAACCGGCATCTCCTGCAAACTCAGAGAGGAAATTTTTGCCGAAGGCAGAGGCGGGCAAGCCTGTGTGTGGCCTTAGGTTCCATATATTACCGGTATCAAAAAATAACGCTCCTTCAACTATGCTGAATAGTTTAGGCCTGTATTCTATATTAGCTTCTATCTTTATATCTCCCGATTCGTCGGGCAAAAACTGACTGGCTCCTGTAACTGTTGTAGGAGGATAATAGGACCCGGGACCTATTGACCGCGCCTGGAAACCACGCAAACTGTTTGCTCCACCAATAAAAAATTGTTGCGAATATGGCAATATGGTCGAGTTACCGTAAGGGATACCTACATCAACTAAAAAACGGGTGGCCAGCTTACTGTTTGGGCCGAGTTTATGATAGAACCTGATCTCGTTTTCCAGCTTAACATACTGGTCAAAAGTTGCACCAAATAGTTTCTTCGGTCTGCCGGCCAAAGTATCGGCACCTGTTATTATACCATAAAGATTACCCGAAAGACTGGTTTTACTGTTGTAATACATGGTATTGGTCCTGAAACTATCGCCCGAATTATCATACGTATAACTAAAACTTGGGCCAATAGTAAACTGGTTGTTTATTACGTGCGCCAATGTTGGGTTATGCGAATTATGGATACTATCCAGGTAAAGCTTTGTAACATTGGCAGCATCAACATAAGTTACCTCAATAGGATTAAACTGGTATGTTTTATACAGGTTAGGTTTCCATTGGTACCCCCATGATGCGTTAAATGAGTTTAATGTATAAAGTTGCCGGCGATCAATATAAGTGTACCCCGTTGTCAGTATCGTTCGCGGTATAAAGGCGTTATCGGTAGTAACATTAAACGGAGTTATAAACCGCGGCCACGATATGGATGGCTGAATACCAAACTGGTAAACATCATACCCGTTATGATAGCTGCCAAATTGCTTATCGGTACTGGTGAACAGGTTAAGTGTAAGTAATTCGGCCCCCTTAAAGGTGTTTTTATTCCTGAAGGTGAGGTTTATTTGTGTACCATCATAATTGGCCGATGTTTGCCGAGCTATTATTTCAGCACTAAGCGATTTCTTTTTGTATTGCGTTAAGTAATAACTCACATCTAAAAAAGGCGAATCGGGGGTTACATCATCAAACCTGTTTTTTACATAACTGAACGGCCCCAGTTCAACAAAACGGTTTAAGCTGTTGGTATGTTCGGTACGGTTATAAGTATCGCCGGGGTGCAGTAAAACCGTGTTTTTGAATACATAGGGATGTACTGTTTTTCTGCGGTCGATAACATGGTACCAGGCATATTGTGTGCCGGAATCAGGGTTGACTGAAGTATCCCTTAACGAATATCTTGAGTAAACATAAATATTCCTGATCTTGTAGATCCATCTGGCCTGATCGGGGGTTGAGGGTTTAATGGTCACAAACATATCCACCTTATGCCCCGCTATGGTGCTGTCGTAACGCATGATCAGGTCCTCGGGAGCAAAGTAATAAAAGCCCCGTTCTTTCAGCTTAGCATCAATGCGGATTCGTTCAGCCTTAATAACATCCAAATTATATTTATCACCAACCTTTAACAATGTTTGGTTAGCTGTGCCTGCAACAGCAGTATCCAGATCATTATCCTTTGCACCGGGGAACACGATTTTATTATAATGATAAGCAGGCCCGGTTTGTATAGTGTAAACAGCTTTTGATATTAATGATTTCTTTTTGCTGACGGTATCCCCATTCACCTGCGCCAAAAAGTAGCTTTCGTTTTGCAGTCTGTTTTGTAATATGTTGCTATTCTTATCCATATCAACCGAACTTACCAAAACAGGTGGCTCGCCTATATGGGTATTTAAATAATGCCTTAATCCTCTTTCCTTTTTGGTGCGTGTTTTATCATATACCCAAAGTTTAAAGCGTAAGCCTAAAATTTTTGAATTTGGTTGTGGCCTTAATAATGCATCCAACTCTGTGGTTAGCGCTTTGGCTTCGGCCTTGGTTGTGTTTTGTTTATCTGCAATTTTTACCTCGCCACCATCATATAGCTTTTGCCCGGGCGCCAGGTATTTAGTGGTGCTGCAGGCGCTTATAAAAGCAACCAATAAAAAAATAAACAGATATTTAAACTTAGCCATATACGTTAGTTGGATGTTTGTTTTTGTTGCGCAGGCACATCTGCCGGTTGTGAATTATCTACCTGCTGATCGTGTTCTTTTTCAGCCTGCTTCTTCTCTTTATCCTGCTCTTTTTGTTTTTGCTTATAATCCTTCTCCAGGGTCTTTTCCTGTTGCGTTTTCTTTCTGAACAGTTCCTTAAAGCGGTTGTACTCGTAGGTTATGGTAAAGCCCACACCGGTTTCAACCACCTGCCCTTCAATCACTATAAATTCATCACGCCTGTAAGCGCGTACCATGTACCGGCCATCCTGGGTGATCTTATAATTTACGGATATATTACCCGCCAGATCGGTAGTTTTTTGGCCGGGCTGATTTTGCCCCTCAAGATTAAAGTTGTTACCTACTGTAACTGTAATGCGATCATTCAAAAATTGTTTTGATAAACCAACATTAAGATCTGTACGGTTTTGCTGTGTTCCTGTTGAGTAATCTGCCCCCGATGTAAGGTCGAAGCTTAGCTGGATGCCACCTATCAGGTTACCCGCCAGTTTATTCAGCTGATCGGATAATAAGCTGCTCACGCTGCTGCGGATAGCACCGTTAATACCGGTGCTACCACCCTGACTTTGCAGCGGGTTATCACCAATAAAGTGTCCAAGTACCAGTACGCCCAACACCTGTTTATTCATTTCATTCTGGTCCTGGCGAATTTGTGTTAAGCGGGTATTAACAGTTTGTATCACATCCGGCGATACACTGTAACTGCTGTCGGGCAATACAATGTCAAAGCTGATATCGGGTTTTAATAGCTGGTTCTTTAAATTCAGGTCAACGTTAAATGGCAGCTTTTGCTTGTACATGGTAGTCGTTGTTTGGTCGCCACCTAACTGCTGGCTCACCAGGTCGATAGGAGGTACGTTGGCCACATAAACTGCTGTAAGGTTTATATCAGCACTGGTTGGGTCGCCCGTCCAGGTAATGGTACTCCCTTTTTTGAACAGGAATTTACGTTTTACAGTAGCATACGAAAGATTGTACGAGCCCTGCTCAACCGTATAAGTACCCGTTAAGCTTGTTTTGCCGCTTGGATCTATGCCACCATTTAAATGCGCCTCGCCTTTTATTTGTACCACATCACCATTGCGCTCATCAATCACTATAGTAAAATTAGCCGCCTTGCTGATATTGATGGTCGCGTTTACATCCAGCCCTTTAAGCCCTGTCTTTTTAAGCGAATCCAGTTGTCTCGCCATAAGCAGCGAATCCATCTGCGGGGCATGTTCATTTATAACCTCCACCACACCCTGCCGGTCTTCCACACTTGGGTCATCTTCGGGCAGTACAAAGGTCATATCCGTTTTATCGTTGACAGTAATGGTGGCATCAACAATAGGCTTATCCATATTGCCGCCAATTTTAATATTACTGTTCAGGTATAATTTACCATAAAACAATTTATTATCGGCCTGTGTAGAGTTAACCGCTCTGAAGTTATCCATCTTGATATTAAGCGCGAAAGCAAAATCGGTATATGTTTTTGTGTAGATATTACCCGTAACAACAGCTTTATTCCCGGTTGAATCAACCAAAGTAAAATCATTGAACAGGATACCATCATTGTTAAAAGTGATGCTCTCATTCGGCATGCTGAAATAGGAGTTCAGCATGGAAACATTAAAGCCGACCTTATTAAAATTGATATCGCCCCGAACCTCAGGCGCAGTTGTAGTACCTGATATCTTCATTTTACCGGTAATATCGCCGCTGGCATTTTTAATGTTGCCAAAACTGAAGGCTTCAATACTCTTCATGTTTAACGAAACGATATTCAGGTTAAGGTCAAAGCGGCTATCGGGTTGGGTATAGTAAATACCATCCAGATCAACCTGGTTACCTTTGCCCGTGATGCTTACATTGGCAGCATAGGCATTGGCAGTTTGGTTATTTACTTTTATGGCGATGTTGCCCACTGTATCGCCTTTAAAGCTAAAGTCGTTAATATTTAGTGCCGTAGTAAATACAGGCGAGGTTTGGAAATTGCTCACATGTGCATCGCCATTAATTACACCTCCAACCTGTAACGAGTCCTGCCGGGCTATGCGGGTAAGGGTTTCGATATGGAAATTTTTGAAACTAACGGTAAGCGGCGCGTTCATCTGCTGCGAATCGCTGTTTATGCTCAATGTCTGGTTGTTATTGGTGAGGCTGAAATCTTTAGCCAATATACCTTTACCACCGAATTGAATAAAGTTATCGGCCCCAACTGTCCACGGTTCATAATCCAGCATCAAACCATTGGGCAGAAAGCTGAACTGGTATTCATTCTCTAAAGCGCTTACTACTCCCGCAAGGTGGAAACGTTCTTTTTTGGCAGCATCATGTATCTGCGCGTCAATATTCAGTTTGTTGTTTTGCGCGCTGCCGGTGATAGCGGTATAAAGCAGATCGAATGAGGAACCAACCTTTATATCATCAACAGTAAAGCTATAATTGAGCGCGTTATTGCCGGTGTTGATAGCAATTTTTAAGTTGCTGATATCATTGGCGCCGTATACCATTTTTGTCAGCCCACCATTCAGGGCCAGGTCGCCGGTTTGGCTGTTGAAGTGACCGTTGATAAGTATAGGCGTTAACTGTTTAAGATCGGGCAGGAACTGCTCCATCAGCGGTGTTTTGGCAATATGGATATCAAACACAAAATTTTCAGGCGAGTACCTGGCCTTTGGCTTGCCGCTTGCCACCGAAGTATTGTAATATTTGTCAATCACATCCTGCAAAGCCGCGCCAATCTCCGGCAGTTTATATTTACCAGCCAGGTGCGCGGTAAGCATTTGGGTTTTAAACTTAAGTGTGCTGCTATCGGCATTAGCGGTAGAGATCAAACTCATCGAGTCTACCTTTATACGTTGTGCTTTATTTACGATCAGCAGGTCTGTGGCCTCAATATCGGCATTTAAATAATTGGGATCAGCAGTAGGTACATTGGCAACTATTTTGCCATGGAAACGCATTTCATCCTTAGTAAAATTCAGGTTTTTAAGGTTGATGCTATCCACCGTTAAAGTAGCATTTACCGATGGATATTTTTTGTTCATGTTAGCCTTCGCATCCAGACTAAAGTTGATGTTCGGGTCTTTCATCAACATTTTGGCGGTATAATTACCGTTATGAGATGTGCCGCTAAGCTTTAAATTTTTATAAGTATAGCCTTTAACATAGGCCGATACTACATCGCCGCTGAATTGCAAACTGGCAGTTTTCGGGTCGAGGCCTGTACCTTTAATATTTGCGGCCAGTGTTACCTTGCCTGCCATTTGGGGTTGCTTGCTAAGCGCGCCAACATTCAGATCGTTTACCTTTATATTAGCTGAGTAGGCGGCAATCTTTTTATTGTTACCGTTCTTCATGTTGGCGGTAAGATCAACCGCGCCATAGCTGGAACGCAGGGCCATTTTGGTATTGAAGGCTTTTATACCGCCTTTAAATGTGCCCTTCAGGTTCATAGTCTGCGGAATACTTACACTTGTAGGTATGGTACCTGCCGGAACGAGTTTGCTGATATCGGCACTGCTGGTGTTAAAATCTTTAATGGTAAGATCGAAGTAAGCCTTATTAACATCCGGCAAACCACGCATTTTTGCTGATGCCAGGATATGGGTGTTGCTTAAGCCACGCACCTCAAGATTAGGGATGCTCAAATCATTCACTTTGCCAATCACACGGCCATTGATCCTGAACACAGCGTTCGGCGAATGCGCGAATGGTTCCATAGTGGCCATTGTTGGCATCAATAATAAAACATCTTTTAACCCTAAGCGGCTGCCATCTAAATTGGCATTTACATATAAAGCGCCCAAATTGGTGCTTAATGAGGCGATGGATGGATAACTCACCTGCAATTGCTTTTGGATAACTGATTGCGGGGTTTCTACATACAGATCATTCAGGTAAGAGTTTTTAGGCCCGTAGAAAAATGCGGTGTGGAACTTTTTAATAGCCAGTCCGCTTTTCTCACTAAAAGTAAAAGAGTTTATTTTGCCTGAGATGGTATCGGGATTATAAACAATATTTCCCGCGTCAGCATTCAGGTCTTTTATATCCATATGGGCGAAGTCGAGCCCCTTTTTCAGTGGTTTTTGCCCGTTGTTATCAAACTTAATATTATCGTTTACAAAAGTGATCTTATCCAGTGATGCCGACCAGCCTTTGGTGCTGTTGGCAGGTTTAACCAGCGTGTCTAATTTCTTTATTTCCTTAACAACGGTCTTTTTAATGGCTTCCGGCTTGGCGAAGGTGATGCCTGCTTTGGTATCGCTTAAATTGATCGACTTAATACCAACGTTCTGGTTTTTAAGGTCGATCTTGTTCATCTCCACTACCAAACTGCCCAGGTTTACATTGGCCGCCATGGTATCCGTACGATATACCACGTTGATCTTTGATATATCAATGGTACCCAGGTTAAGCGTCATGTTCAACGGCTTGGTAGTGGTATCAACAGGTGTTTTTGATGGCGGTACAGCAGTTTGAATAATGCGCGCGTTAAAACCTGACAGGGTGATCTTTGGTATGGTAAACTTCATTTTATCCATATCAAAATCCTTAATCCGGGTATCAAAATGACCCAGGTTAAAGCTTACATCGTTACCCGTGATCTTATCGTTATAACTGATCTTGATCCGGTCGAGGATGATCTTATCCACCGAGAACTTCATGGATGAAGCGGTATCCGTAGGCTGAGGTTCTTTCTTCTGCTCGCCCGCGAATGCCTTGGTAATATAATCGAAATTAAAAACGCTGTCCTTATTACGGCTGATGTTGGCAGTTATACCTTCCAGGTTAATTTCGTTTACCTCAACCTGGTGATGCAACAATTTTAACATGCTGATATCAACCTTCAATTTTTCGCCTGCAATAAGGGTATCGCGGTGCTGGTCTTCAAAATAAACATCCTCCAATACGATCAGCTTCGGAAGCCCCAGGCTTATGTGGCCTATCTTAACTTTTGTGTGGATTTTATTCTGTAAAAAAGTTACAGCTTTGTTCTTGGCAAAATTTTGCACAGCAGGTACCTGTATCAAAATAACTACAAGCAGCACCAGGAAGATGACACTCGCAATTATCCAAAGAACCGTTTTAAGTACTATACGTCCAATTCGTGCCAAATTTGTATGATTTTCAAGGGTAAAGAAAGATGCTATTAAATATATGCAATTTGTATGCTAAACCACTGTGTGGTTATCTTGTTTGATAAATTTATCCTGTATAACACTTATTTTTCAAGTAATAATACGGATCAATGAACCGCTGCGGCTAAAACTGAATTATCAACAGTTATACACCGCAACTTGTTTTTTGGTAACTTTGTATTTCTCCACAAAATTTACAGGGATTGCTATGCCGGATTATTCGCATTTACACGTACATACTCAATTTTCATTACTTGATGGGGCCGCTGATATAAGTAAATTATATAAAAAAGCGGCTGCCGATGGTATGAAAGCCCTGGCTATTACCGACCACGGGAATATGTTCGGCGCGTTTAAGTTTGTTGCCGAGGCGGGTAAGCACAACGTGAAGCCCATAGTTGGTTGCGAGTTGTATGTGGTTGAAGACAGGCACAAAAAGCAGTTCACCAAAGAGAAAAAGGACGTAAGGCACCACCAGTTATTGCTGGCTAAAAATCCCGAAGGTTATAAAAACCTGGTTAAGCTATGTTCGTTAGGTTATATGGAGGGCCTGTACAGCAAATGGCCCCGTGTTGATAAGGAACTGATACTAAAATACCATAAAGGCTTAATCGCAACTACCTGCTGTATAGGTGCCAGTGTTCCGCAAGCCATACTTCGTAAAAGCGAAGAAGAAGCCGAGGCTGAATTTAAATGGTGGCTCGATCTTTTTGGCGAGGATTATTATATAGAGTTACAACGCCACGATATCCCCGAGCAGCATACCGTTAACAATGTGTTGCTTAAATATGCTAAAAAATATAACGTAAAGGTGATCTGCTCTAATGATTCGCACTATGTGGATCAGCAGGACTCGAACGCGCACGATATTTTGCTATGCGTAAATACCGGTGATATGCAGAGCACTCCCATCGCTACTGATGAAGAGGGCGGCAAGGGCTACCGTTTCGGTTTTCCGAACGACCAGTTTTACTTCAAGACCCAGGCAGAGATGGGCAAGCTGTTTCATGACCTGCCTGAATCATTAGATAATACCAATGAGATTGTTGATAAGGTTGAAACGCTGAAATTGAAGCGTGATATTTTACTCCCCAATTTCGTTATCCCGCCTGAATTTAAGATCCACAGCGAAATGACCCCTGATTCGGATACGCTGAACCAGTGGGAATACCTGAAACACCTTACCTTTTTAGGTGCCAAGGAACGTTATGTGGATATCTCGCCGGAGGCTGAGGAGCGCATCAACTTTGAGTTGTTCACCATCCGTACCATGGGTTTTGCCGGATACTTTTTAATTGTATCTGATTTCATAAAGGCAGGGCGCGATATGGGCGTGTTCATCGGCCCGGGCCGTGGTTCGGCAGCGGGATCGGTAGTGGCCTATTGTATCGGTATCACCAATATCGATCCGCTTAAATATAACCTCCTGTTCGAAAGGTTCCTGAACCCGGATCGTAAATCAATGCCCGATATTGATACGGATTTTGACGATGCGGGTCGCCAGAAAGTTATCGACTATGTGGTTGAAAAATATGGCAAGAACCAGGTAGCGCAGATTATAACCTACGGTTCAATGGCTGCACGTACCAGTATTCAGGATGTGGGCCGTGTGTTGGATATGCCGCTATCGGAAGTGAACTTAATGAAGAAGCTGGTGCCTGATACTTTAGGCATCACCTTACAGGGCGCGATAGACCAGGTGCCCGAATTAAAAAGTATTTATGAGGGGAAAGACCTACGTGGTACAGTACTTCGGGAGGCTGCAAAGCTGGAAGGTTCCATCCGAAATACGGGTGTACATGCCGCCGGTATCATCATTGCGCCATACGATTTAACAGATATTGTTCCCGTGGCCGTTGCCAAGGATTCCGACCTGCTGGTTACCCAGTATGACGGGCGTGTAATTGAAGATGCAGGCGTAATCAAGATGGACTTTTTGGGCCTTAAAACCCTCACTATTATTAAAGGCGCGCTACAGATGATCAAGCAAAACCATGGCAGGGAAATAGATATAGATTACATCCCGCTTGATGACGCGAAAACCTTTGAGCTTTACCAGCGTGGCGATACCAACGGTACTTTCCAGTTTGAAAGTGACGGTATGCAAATGTACCTGCGCGATCTGAAGCCCGATAAGTTTGAGGATTTGATAGCCATGAACGCCCTGTACCGCCCGGGCCCGATAGAGTATATACCGTTGTTTATTAAACGTAAGCATGGTTATGAGCCTATCGCGTTCGATTTACCTGACATGGAGGAATACCTGGGCGAAACCTACGGCATTACCGTTTACCAGGAACAGGTGATGCTTTTATCGCAAAAACTGGCAGGCTTTAGCAAGGGCGATGCCGACGTATTGCGTAAGGCGATGGGTAAAAAGCAGATAGAGGTACTGAATAAAATGGAGAAGCAGTTTATGGATGGTGCAGCTGCAAAAGGCCACCCCAAAGATAAACTTACCAAGATCTGGAACGACTGGAAGGCTTTTGCCCAGTACGCGTTCAATAAATCGCACTCTACCTGTTACGCTTTCGTGGCGTATCAAACAGCCTATTTAAAAGCACATTACCCGGCAGAATATATGGCCTCGGTATTGAATAACCAGAATAACATGGAGAAGATCTCCTTTTTTATGGATGAATGCCGCAGGATGGGGGTGCAGGTTTTAGGCCCGGATATTAACGAGTCGGACATGGCATTCGCGGTAAATAAAGAAGGCGAGGTGCGATTCGGACTAACAGGTGTAAAAGGTGTGGGCGATAAGGCGGTTGAAAGTATTATTGAAGAACGTAACGAACGCGGTCCGTTTACAACCATTTATGATTTCGCGCAGCGTTCAAACACACGCAGCGTAAATCGTAAATCATACGAAAACCTGGTTTATGGTGGTGCCTTTGATGGTATGGGCTTAAACCGGGCGCAATTCTTCGCCAAAACAGAAAATGGACTGCTTACAGGTGTTGAACGCCTGATAAAATATGCCAACGATTACCAAAATACGCAAAGCAGTAATCAATCCTCATTATTTGGTGGCACGGTAGCCTCGTACATCCCTGAGCCAAGCATGCCCGAGAGTGATGAGTGGCCTTTGATTGAGAAGCTAAAATATGAGCGCGATGTGATCGGGATCTATTTAACCGGTCACCCTTTGGATAATTACAAAGTGGAGATGGAACGGTTCTGTAATACCGATATCAGCGATCTGAAAAATATGCAGAAAGCCCGAAGCGGTGAGGGTGGCGAAGATATCATGAATGCCTTTGCTGATTTGCGCCGCAGAGGCGAAATTCGCATTGGTGGTTTAGTAGGTAACGTTCAGCATAAAATAACCAAGACGGGTAAGCCATTCGGTACTTTTGTGCTGGAAGACTATAAAGAATCATACGAGTTCGCACTTTTTGGTGAGGATTACGCGAAGTTCAGGTATATGCTGGTTGATGGCTACTTCCTGCATCTGAAGGGAATCATCGAAGAAAAATTCAGACAAAAAGATAACTGGGATCTGCGTATCCAAACCATGGCATTGCTCTCAGAAATGCGCGATAAACTCACCAAATCACTAACGGTGTGTATCGATCTGAACTCATTAAACGAAAAGCTGGTAAACAGTATAGAGCAGGCGGTTAACAATAACGTTGAAAAATACCCGGTTAAGAATTGTACGCTGCGCTTTTTAGTGAAGGACAGGGATGAAGCATTGTCTGTTGAAGTGTTTTCAAAGGCTTTAAAGGTTAACCCAAGTGATGATTTGATGGAGGATATTTTTAATATCACCAATGTGCATCCAGTATTGAATTAGAAGGATGAAAGTTGCAAACTTTCATCCTCTGTAGGCTTCAGTCACATACTGAAACCAGTTTCTGACATTTAGGACTTCTTACCACAAAAACAGAGGCAACAGCCATACCGGCGAAACATAGTACGGGTCGTAATAAGGTTCGTAGTATTCAACGGTTTCTTCTTCTACAATAGTTTCAGTTCCGTTATTATAGTTCTGATCATCCTGCTGCTGGTTCTTTTCTTCTTCCAGTAGTTTTATCATCAGTTCGGAGCCCTGGCCAATCATATCAACCATGGCATCTTCGCCAACTTCTTCGGGCTTAATGGCAGTGGCGCAAATGTCTTCTATTTCTTTCCATGAGTTATCTGATACCAGGTCCATTTGCCATCCTGCTGAGGTGGTATCAAAACGGTTCTCGTTAATGAATGACATAAACACGATCTCCGCCGGATCGATCTTTTTAAATAGCGCTACAGCTATCCGCAGATCATCAAAACGCTCGTCATTGGTAAAGTCGGCCCAGGCATCATCGCTATCGAAATCAAAATACCGGGCAAAAGCAAATTCGCCTTTCTCCAGATCAACAAAAGAGAAAATATCATACACTTTAAGGTACTCGGTATACCGTTTCATAAAGATGTTGAATACATTCTCACCTTTAGTGGTAGGCTCGTAATTTATACCGGCTGTTTGTACGTACCCTTTCGACAGCAGTTCAATAAATAAAGGCTCCAATATGCTGTCGTCGCCATTATCAACTGTTCTGAATTTATGGGTGCCATTGATCATTTCATTAAGTATGATAATGGCTTTAAAGGTCTTTTTATTATCGTCTGTTATAAACATGGTTTGTTAAATAATTAGTCGCGACAAGAAACTGCCCGTTCATATAGAACGGGCAGTCTGGTATAATCACAATGACAAAAATTAGTTTAGCAACTTTGTGCGTTTAGCTTTAATTGCTTCCAAAGCATTTTGTGCTGAACCCTGGCCCAATGCCTTGTTGATTTCCTGCTCGGTTGATAATGCCGAATCATCAATCTGCGCGTAAGCAGCCGCCCTGAATTCCTGGGCCGATGCTTTCTGGTCCATCCGGTTTAATGTAGCCATTAAGCCGTCAGTATCAACGCTTGACAATGTTTTGTTGATTTTTTCAGATACCTCAGCAGTTTTTGCCCTTGAATTGATCAGTTGCGCACGACTTTCGGTTTCTGCAATCTGGTCCTTTATCTGTTTTATCTTCAGGTCCATTACGGCAACTGCGCTTTCTTCCTTCTCAGCCATTTTTGCAAACTGATCCGCCTCGTTAGTTGCAGATTGAAATGCTTCGGCAGCTTTATTGGCTAAATCATTGCCTTTGGCTTCGTCCAGCTGTTTAGTTTCAACACGGTCCAGTAACTCATTGGTTTTCTTTTCCCAATCGGCCGCTGTATTGCGGTATTGTAATTCGCTTGCGCGATGTTGCAATGCCAGTGCTTTTATTTCAGCTTCACCCTGAATGGCTTGCTGGTAATTTGCTCTTAATTCGCGTAAGATTTGATCGGCCATTTTTGCCGGATCTTCTAATTTATCAACTGCGGCGTTAGCTTCTGCTGCGCCTATGCGGAATAACCTATCGAATATGCTCATTGTATTTAAATTTAAGATTAATGATATTGTTTTAAATTATCTTCTGCGGCCAAACCCGCTGCGGCTGCGCCCAAAACCTGATGATCTGCCCGAACTGCTTCCAAAGCTGCTGCTATGGCTGCTACTGCTGCTGCCAAAACCACCGCTGCGTACACTGCTACCTGATGAACGGGTACTGAATGAACGCTGCGATCTAGTTGGTGAACCCAGACTACTGCGATTACGGATACGTGACGACATAGCCGACGATGTAGTTGGCCTGAAAGTGCTGTAAGTATGCACCCGTGTGTAATATGACGGATAATAGCCGTAATGGTACATCGGCATGTAATAAGCATGCGGGCGCATTAAATAGTTCAGCAGCAAAATATCGGTTAACGAAAACGATGAATGGTAATAGTTATCATAACCTACATAAGTGGGGTTACCCTGTATGTTAAGGTCGGCGGTATTATTGGCCTGGTTAGGGTCAACCTTAATACGTGCCACGGTTACCGAATCGCTATCGCTTACATCGTCAACCACGTTTAAACGGTTGGCGGCAGGTTCAATTACTTTAAGGTAATCAATATTGCCGTCCTTATCCAGGTCGAGGTTATTGATGTGATTATTCGGGTCATTAATCGCTTTTTCAAGCGTTTGCGGGTCGGTGCTGGTTTTAACCAGTTGGGCCAGTTTATTTACATCGAAACCCGAATTGGTATCGTTTTCAATGGTTACATTATTTTGTTGCGGCGGATTTTGCGAACAGCCTGCCATAAGCACTATTAAGCCAATGGCTGAAAGTATTTTTTTCATGATATGATTACTATTGAACAATTATAAGAATTGATAATTGATTGAAAAGGCGCGTGCCCATTTTTTGTAGATTATTTTATTGTTTAGATGAGTATCGGTATAAGATGTTACAAGGCCACGCCTAAAATATTTATTAAAACTCAATCCCCGGCAGGTAATAAATTGTTTAACAATTATTTAATGCTGTTGTTTTTGGTGTGCAATATGATTTGGTAGACTTAATAAAGGCATACTTTTTGTGCTGATATTGTTTAATAATAACGTTGAATAACAATGTTTTAAGTGTCTGCCAAAAAAATCGATCATGCTTGAAAAATACTACGGAACGTATCTGTTATACATCTTTAAGCACCCTGGCACTTCTGTCGAGATCATTAAATTAAATACAAAAACTACCGATGCCACTGTAAATGTGGTGATTGATGAACTGCTGGCCGCGGGCTACATATTTGTTAATGGCGGCATTAACTTAACCACAAAAGGTTATTCTTATTTAGAGTTAAACAACCTTATTAAACGATCGGATAAAAGAAAAGCACCACCTATTAAACGACCGCCCATATTTAAACGTATCTCGCAAATCTCACTAGCCGATTGGGCGAAAATAGCAGCACTTATGCTGGCGCTGATCACGATTTGGTTTGAAGTGGTGAAGCCGCTGATTGGGAAGTTTTTTAAGTGATTTGTTATTAAGTCATCCCGAACTTGTTTCGGGATCTCAAAAGATGAGCGGTTTGCTTGGAGTTAAACTTGCAAGTGGGATGCTGAAACAAGTTCAGCATGACGGTAAATTATTATGCCCATTGTTGGTGTTGTCACCGACAATTATTTCAACTCATCAAGTAGTCTGAAGATCTTCTCCTTAATACTTTTCGTCGATCCGTTATAATTATTCACCATAATAGCAAAACACAACTGCCTGCCATTATGGGTTTGATAACCGGCGTAGTTAAGCACGTTAATAATGCTGCCACTTTTCATGTGCATGTCATTGTAAACAGGCAGACTTTCAAAAAAATCAGGGAACCAGGCTTCTTTGGTAGCTGATTGTAGTATGGTAGCCATGGTATGGGTAGTAACGCGATCAGCAGGGGAGAGGCCGCTGCCATCAAAAACATTGAGTGAGTTGGTGTCTATACCGCGTTGTTTCCAAAAATCCTGCAAAGTACTTACGCCATTTGCTGTTGATGGCAGTTTACCACCTTTCCATGCAATGGTTTTAAGCAGTTGCTCTGCATAAAGGTTAATGCTCTTTTGGTTGGTCCAGTAAATGATCTTGCTGAGTTCAGGTGATGGGATTGTTGCCAAGCTTTGTGTTGCAACTGGTAGCGTTTGCCCTTTAGCCGTTAGTGTTGAAGTTGACTCGGCTGATCCGGTTATAATAAAACCCAACCGTTTCAATGTATCAGCCAAACGAAAGGCAGCATCGTAAGCAGGATCGGGCAGAGCTACGGCAATGCTCTTTTTGGTTTGATCGGTGGCGTAAGTTCCCCTTATATAAACCATATTGCTGTTAACGGGCAGGTAAGCGTAAGTATCATCACCGGTATGTGCAGGGGCATTGGTGGCCTCACTTTTAAAGTTGAGGTAAGGCATGGCAGGCACTTCGTACGATAAGGTTACCGGAGTGCCAGGCTCGCCGGTATGCAGTTTTATGTCGTACTGGTTTTCGCGCCAGCAAAGGCCCGATGTACCCGCACCGTAATAATTGCCAACATCTTCCCAGATCCAGCCATCGGGGATTGATTGTGTACCGAAAACAGAGTCGTCACCAATAATGCGCCCGTTTATTTTTTTTATGCCTGCCTTTTGCAGGGCGTCAACCATTAGGGTTAGTATGTGGTTTTCTTTGCTGCTTTCATATCTCCAGCTGCCGAGTGTTGGGTCGCCTGCGCCTTTAATAATGATATCGCCATTCAGCGTGCCGTTAGTTATCGTACCATTATAGCCAAACTGGGTTTGGTATTTAAAATCCTTCCCCAAAACATTAAAAGCAGTAATGGTGGTAATGGTTTTCATGGTTGATGCCGTTGCCAGGCCCATATCAGGGTTTACGGCAAAAACCTGCTCTCCGGTTTTAACATCAAGCACAGTGAGAGAAACCGAAGCGTAACGGCACTGACTATCCAGTTGCAGCCTGCTAAACGCCGAGTTCAGTTTTTGTTGCAGTGATTGTGCAGGTGCATATCCTGCAATAAATAATAAGCTAGTTGTCAGTAAACGGCGTATCCTCATGCTTTGCGTTACGTTGCGATATAAAATAGATCGGGATGCCGATCAGTACAATAATTAATCCCGGCCAGGTAAACTGTGGTTTGTATATAATTAATAACGTACAAAAGGCTAATCCCATTATAACATAAATGGCGGGTAGCACCGGGTAACCGAATGCTTTGTAAGGGCGCTCATGATCGGGGCGTTTTTTGCGGAGGATGTAAATGCCGATGATGGTCAGTACATAAAATATCACTACCACAAAGGAGATCATATCCAGCAGGTCGCCGTATCGCCCGCTTAAGCATAGGATGGAAGCTACCACACATTGGATCCATAAGCCAAATTCAGGTACGGCGAATTTGTTAAGCGCCCCTGTCTTTTTAAAGAACAAGCCATCCTTTGCCATGGTGTAATATACCCTCGCGCCAGCCAAAATTAAACCATTATTGCAACCGAAGGTAGATATCATGATCATCAGTGCGATAATGATAGTACCTATATTACCAAATATAGCCTGCGATGCCGCTACTCCAACCCTGTCTTTAGCAGCATCTGCAATATCATGCATGGGCAAAACAGCGGTGTAAACTATATTGGCAGATACATAAATAACCGTTACGATCAGCGTACCGAAGAACAGGCTCAATGCTATATCCCGTTTAGGGTTCTTCATTTCGCCAGCCATAAAAGTCACGTTGTTCCATGCATCACTGCTGAATATGGAGCCTACCATTGATGCCGCTATGGCACCTAATGCCGCGCCGGTTGTATATTGGGCAAAAGTACCGTCGGTGTTTAATTTTTGTAAATGCCAGGCGTTAGTCCAGTTGGCGTGCCATACATCGCCCTTCAGCATGATGAACCCGAATATGATCAGCCCGAATAAACTGGCCAGCTTGGTTAGGGTAAAGGTATTCTGGATGATCTTGCCGCTTTTAACACCGCGGGTATTGATGAAGGTTAAAAAGATGATCAATAGGATGGATACTACCTGCGCAGCGCTGATAGTAAATACATGCGCTGTAACTGTATCGCCACCCCACTGCATTTTGTAAAGGATATTATCCTCGCTAACTGCCGGAATTAAATAAGCGGTAAATTTGGAGAAAGCCACCCCCACAGCTGCAATGGTGCCGGTTTGTATCACCGCGAAAAGGCTCCATCCGTATAAAAAGGCAACAAGTTTATTGTATGATTCTTTTAGGTATACATATTGACCGCCTGCTTTGGGGAACATGGCGCTCAGTTCGCCATAGCTTAATGCAGCGGTAAGCGTCATAAACCCGGTGAGCAACCAAACTGCTATAAGCCAACCCGATGAGCCAACATTGCGTATAATATCAGCACTTACAATAAAGATCCCCGAACCGATCATGGAGCCTGCTACGATCATTGTACCATCTAACAGGCCGAGCGAATGTTTTAGTTTGGGTTGACCAGGGTTATCTTTCATGAAGGGTGAGGGTTAAAAACCCTAAACTATTCAAAAACTTTATATTTATCACTGTATTGTAAATAAATTAATTTGCTAATTTGCGCTACCGATTATTTCGAGCTGCTGCTGGAGAACTACTAACCAATTATAAACTAAATATTTACTATGGACTTCTTTTACACTAATTTGATCTACCTGATCCCTGTATTTGGGCTTGTGGGAATTGCAGTAATGGCTATTAAAGCAGCATGGGTTGTTAAGCAAGATGCGGGCGATGGGGATATGGCAGAACTGGCGGGTTACATTGCAGATGGGGCAATGGCTTTTTTACGTGCCGAGTGGAAAATACTCAGCTACTTTGTTGTTGTTGCAGGCGTATTGCTTGCATGGTCGGGTACTACGGTTCCTACCTCAAGCCCTATTATTGCTATTTCATTTGTTGTGGGCGCTTTTCTTTCGGCATTTGCGGGCTTTTTGGGGATGCGTATTGCTACCAAGGCTAACGTGCGTACTACACAGGCTGCGCGTACCAGTTTAGCGCAGGCATTAAAAGTATCGTTTACTGGCGGTACAGTTATGGGTTTGGGCGTTGCCGGTTTGGCAATCATAGGTTTGGGCTCATTATTTATCGTATTCTATACTGTATATGTTAAAAATACAGGCGGCGATGTAAATGGCGAGGCTATGGCAAAAGCGCTTGATGTTTTGGCCGGGTTCTCTTTAGGCGCTGAGTCGATCGCACTCTTTGCACGTGTTGGCGGTGGTATCTATACCAAAGCTGCTGATGTGGGTGCGGATCTGGTTGGTAAGGTTGAAGCAGGTATCCCTGAGGATGATGTACGTAACCCCGCAACTATTGCCGATAACGTTGGCGACAACGTTGGAGACGTAGCAGGTATGGGTGCCGATCTATTTGGATCATACGTTGCTACCATGCTGGCGACTATGGTGTTGGGCCGTGAGATAGTTTCGCATGATAGTTTTGGAGGGATAGCCCCGGTTTTGTTACCGATGGTAATAGCCGGTTTAGGTTTGATATTTTCTATTATAGGTGCATCCTTTGTTAAAATAAGCAGCGAAACTGCCAGTGTACAGAAAGCGCTGAACATGGGTAACTGGGCGTCTATCGTGTTAACAGCAATCGCTACATTTTTTGTTGTTAGATGGATGCTGCCAGATGGCACATTTTTCATGAGTCGTGATCTGGATGCCAACGGTGTTTTAAAAGAAGGTTCATTAGTATTTGATAAAACAGGCGTTTTTGAATCGATAGTTGTTGGTTTGATCGTAGGTACGCTCATGTCGATGATCACTGAATATTACACCGCTATGGGTAAACGCCCGGTACTGGGTATCATCAGACAATCATCAACGGGCCATGCTACCAATATTATTGCGGGTTTAGCAGTAGGTATGGAATCAACCGTATTGCCTATTATCGTTTTGGCAGCGGGTATTTATGGTTCATATCATTTTGCAGGCTTATACGGCGTGGCTATTGCAGCCGCAGGTATGATGGCGACAACAGCTATGCAGTTAGCAATTGACGCTTTCGGACCTATCGCAGACAACGCGGGTGGTATTGCCGAAATGAGCCGCCTGCCCGAAGAAGTAAGGCACCGCACCGATAACCTGGATGCCGTTGGTAACACTACCGCTGCAACAGGTAAAGGATTTGCTATCGCTTCTGCAGCATTAACCTCACTGGCTTTATTTGCAGCCTTTGTGGGTGTTGCAGGTATCGAGCATATTGATATTTACAAGGCCGATGTATTAGCGGGCTTATTTGTAGGCGGGATGATCCCTTTCATCTTCTCGGCATTAGCTATCTCGGCAGTGGGCCGCGCGGCTATGGCTATGGTAGAGGAAGTTCGCCGCCAGTTCCGCGAGATCCCGGGCATAATGGAATACAAAGCCAAACCCGAATATGAAAAATGCGTAGCGATATCAACCAAAGCATCAATCCGTGAGATGGTTGCCCCGGGATTGATCGCTTTGATCACACCAATAATTGTAGGCTTTATTTTCGGCCCTGAAGTTTTGGGCGGTTTATTGGCAGGTGTTACCGTATCAGGTGTGTTGATGGGCATCTTCCAGAGCAATGCAGGTGGTGCATGGGACAACGCTAAAAAATCATTTGAAAAAGGTGTAGAGATAAACGGCGAGATGTATTACAAAAAATCAGAGCCGCATAAAGCATCTGTAACCGGTGATACCGTAGGTGATCCGTTTAAAGATACTTCGGGCCCATCAATGAATATTTTGATCAAATTGATGTCGATCGTATCCCTTGTAATTGCACCGCATTTACAAAAAGATTTGAGCCATAGCCCGAGATTACAAAAGGAGATTCATACGCAATCAATGGTTTCGCCTGTGGCTAAACCGGTGAGTAAGCTATAATATTGGCAAAGTTCCCCTCTTGAGAAGGGCTAGGGGTGTGTCTATACGCTTTGATAATACACCCCTGCTGCCGCACAGTCTACACACCCCCTCTCAACAGGGGAACTATGATTTTGAGGGATGCCAACAGGCATCCCTTTTTGTTGTGTGTCATGCTGTTCTCACAATACTTGTCGTCTGCTGTTCCTTAGCGGTATTTTTGGTAATTTTACTAATAACACAATTTTTACCAAACGTTATTGCGAGGTACGAAGCAATCCCCGACTTTGCAGATCAGTCATGCAAATCTCTCTGTATAGTTAGGGATTGCTTCGTACCTCGCAATGACGCATGGGTAAGAAGAAGAGATCAACATTAAAAGAAAGTAACACTATTGAATACCTCACGCCCTCCAAAAAATAAACGCCCCGAACCTGTAACCCTTAAGGAACGCCTTGATGCACTCCGTAACCTGCCTGCATTTTTTAAATTAGTTTGGCAAACCAGTCCGTGGATGACGGTGGTGAACTCTTTGCTGCGCATAACACGTTCAGCTACGCCACTGGGCTTGTTGTATGTGGGTAAACTGATCATCGACCAGGTAATAAAGATCAGTCATAACCATGCACTCGGTACACAATATTTATGGCAACTGGTAGCGGCTGAGTTTGCTTTAGCGCTGATATCCGATGGTTTAACTCGCGCTATTACTTTAATGGATAGCCTGCTGGGCGACTTGTTCAGCAACCATACCTCGGTAAAAATAATGGCCCATGCAGCCACGCTCGATCTTGACCAGTTTGAGGATGCTGAGTTTTATGATAAGCTGGAACGTGCCCGTCAGCAAACCGTTGGGCGCACCATATTGCTTTCGCAGGTAATGAGCCAGGTGCAGGATCTGATCACTATGGGCTTTTTGGCTGTGGGTTTAATGGCTTTTAATCCATGGCTTATCGTGCTGTTGCTTATCGCTATTATTCCCGCGTTTTTAGGCGAGTCGCATTTTAACGATAAAAGTTATGCGCTTACCCGCGGACAAACACCCGAGCGCCGTGAACTGGATTATATCCGCTATTTAGGTGCAAGTGATGAAACGGCTAAGGAGGTAAAGATCTTCGATCTGTCGGGATTTATTATTGATCGGTTTAAACTACTCTCTAATAAGTTTTACTGGGATAACCGCAGATTATCTATTAATAGATCATTATGGGGAACGTTCTTCGCTATGCTAGGCAGTATTGGCTATTATGCGGCTTACGTATTTATTATAATTAAAGCCGTGGAGGGCTCGGTAAGTATTGGCGAGCTTGCTTTCCTTGCGGGATCATTCAGGCAACTGCGCAGCTTATTAGAGGGTATATTAACCCGCTTCACCGCGGTATCACAAGGTGCTATCTATTTGCGCGATTTCTTTGAATTTTTTGAAATTCAGCCTAAAATAAAATTGTCGGTTAACGCATTGCCTTTCCCAAAAACCATACAACAAGGTTTTACATTTGAGGATGTAGGTTTTCGTTATATCAACTCCGAACGTTGGGCCAATAGGCATTTAAGCTTTACGTTACATCCCGGCGAAAAGCTGGCTTTGGTAGGGGAGAATGGTGCAGGTAAAACCACATTGGTAAAACTGCTCGCCCGTTTATATGATCCAACTGAGGGCCGCATATTACTGGATGGTATCGACCTGAAGGAATATGACCTTGCCGATCTGCGCCTTAATGTGGGTGTCATTTTCCAGGATTACCTGCGTTACCAGATGAGTTTTGCGCAGAACATAGCTGTAGGCAATATCAACCAAAAAGAGAACAGGCCGCTGATTGTAAACTCCGCCAAACAAAGTCTGGCCGATGTGCTGGCTGCAAAGCTACCCGGTCAATACGACCAGCAATTAGGTAAGCGCTTTGCCGATGGTGTTGAACTATCCGGCGGTGAATGGCAGAAAGTAGCATTAGCACGCGCTTATATGCGCGATGCGCAACTGCTGATACTGGATGAACCAACATCAGCCCTTGATGCCCGTGCAGAGTACAGCGTTTTTGAGCGATTTGCCGAATTGACCAAGGGTAAATCGGCGGTATTAATATCGCACCGCTTCAGCACTGTACGCATGGCCGACAGGATTTTGGTATTGGAAAAAGGTGAATTGATAGAGATCGGCAGTCATGAAGAATTGCTGATAAAAGGTGGCCGTTATGCCGAATTATTTGATTTGCAGGCAATGGGTTACCGGTAATACTTTTTGTTGATTAATGGCGTTACTTGTAGCATAACCTTACAATCAAACTGATCACTATGAGGAAAAACCTGCTTTTTATCACAATAGCGATTTTTTCATTGGCTGCCTGCAAAAGAGATGATATTGGAAAAGCATCTTTCAGCACCTCAAAAACCAATTACTACCTTACCGAAACTGTTAACCTTATTAATACATCAACCAGCGCCAAAAGCTATTACTGGGATTTTGGCGATGGAACATCTTCAACAGATGAATCGCCGCAGCATACTTATGCTAAAGCGGGTACCTATACTATCAGGCTTAATGTAAACGGAATATCAATTGTTAACCATGCCGTTACTGTTCATAACGGTAATGCCAGCTACCAGGTTCGTAATTTAACCGATTATGATATTCCGTTGGTTTCATATGGAATAGATAAGGCAAATAATTTAATGAATTTTACGAATGCAGCTGCAGGCAGTTTGGGTACAACCGATACCGTATATACCACAAACAACCAGGTATATGTAGGGGGCACCTTGCCAAACGACAGTACTTTTTTGGTAGTGCCAGCCTATACCATTAAGCCATTAACCAATAACGTACTGGTAATTGATAATAATACCCAGATCTATGTTAATGCTATTGCAGACAAAGTTGATGCTGATCATTTCTCTCAATTAAAAACAAATTCTATTCAGCGTAAGCTTTCTCAGTAATCAAATGCGGTTAAACAAACTGCTGGTAAAGAATTACACTATCATCTTATTAGAAAGAATATAACGTTGTGTGATTTTTACTAATATATTTGCATAACCTATACCTGTGCTAAATATTTACAGGAATACATTATATGAAAAAATCCTTACCTGTAATTATAGCAGCCTTCCTGCTTATCGGATCCTGTAAAAAGGAATATAGAGCTAACATTTTAACCTCACAAGTAAATTACTATTCAGGCCAAACAATTTCATTTAGTGTTAAAACCAGTGAAACCTGTGTATGGGATTTTGATGATGGTACAACTTTCACCGGCGCATCGGCTACCCATCTTTACAATGTACCGGGGGGTTATAACGTTAAGCTAACGGTAGATGGATCTGTGGCAGCTACAAAGGCTATAAAAATATATAACGGCACTGCCAGTTACCAGGTTGAAAACCTAACCACTGCCGCTCTTCCGCTTGTGTCCTTTTCAGCAGATGACTCAAATAACGTAATAGATTTTGTTGACGATGGTAATGTTGCTTCGGGCGGAAAAGCAGATACCGTTTTTACGTATCAATCCAAAGTTTATATAGGCGGAACGTTAGCAAATGGCAAACAATTTATAGCAACCGACTCGCATAATATGGTTCAATTTGCTAATAATGTAATAAGTATAGGTGCAAACACTCCAATTTATACAAACAGCATTTTATTAAAGGGCAATCATCATTCATTAAAATTACCTGAGCATGCTATAAAAGAGCAGTTGAGTAATTTGGGCAGCGGTAAATAATGGTGTTATTACCAATAGCACCATTATTTATTACTGGTTAAACAAACTGCTCAATAATTTGCTGTAGCTGGTTTGCCTGTACTACACCGCTCTGGCGCCATTTGGTTTGCCCGTTTTTAAACACAATAAGGGTAGGTACTCCTTGTATTTTATAAGCGTTTGCAGCTTCGGGGTTTTTGTCAACATCAATTTTTATGATGGTCACCTTATCGCCCAGGTTATCTTTTACCTGTTTAAGTATGGGCGGCATCATTTTACACGGGCCGCACCACTCTGCCGAAAAATCAACCAGTACAGGTTTGTCTGATGCTATTATCTCCTGGAAATTTGCCATTTGTTTGTTCCTCCTTGATTATATACGATTTTATTAAAAATACGTTATTATATTAGTATAATTTAACCGGCCTTATTCATCTGGTATGCGTAAACTTCTTTGCCTGCTTTTATTATTCTTCCCACTTGTTAGTCTTGCTCAAAATGCTGATTCAGCATGGATAAAAAATAATTACGTAAAAAGGCAACGATACATTCGTATGCGCGATGGCGTGCGACTTTACACCGCAATTTACATGCCTAAAGATAGCCTGCATAAAACGCACCCGGTTTTATTAATGCGTACACCCTATGGCTGTGCTCCATATGGCAGCTACAATTGGGCCGCAGTTTGGACAAGCTATTTTAAAAAGTACTTTGAAGAAGGATATGATATAGTATTGCAGGATGTGAGGGGCAAATACATGAGTGAGGGCGTATTTGTAGATGTTCGGCCATTTAATCCCAATAAAAAAACTGATAAAGATATTGATGAAGCAAGCGATGCATATGATAGCATTGACTGGCTTATAAAAAACATACCAGGCAACAATGGCAGAGTTGGTATTGTTGGCACATCATATTTAGGGTTTTACGCCACTATGGCTGGTTTAAGCGGCCATCCGGCCTTAAAGGCAATAAGCCCGCAGGCCCCTGTAACAGATTGGTTTATGGGCGATGATTTTCACCATAATGGCGCATTTATGTTAATGGACTGTTTTGACTTTTTTGTTGGCTGGGGTTTTGGGGCTCCACGCCCAAAGCCGGGTACAAACTTTTCTGTTGGTGTTTACAGGCCCGAAACAGATGACAGTTATGGTTATTACTTACGAATGGGTGCACTGCCAAATTTTACCCGCATTGCCGATGAAAGGAAGATAGCTTTTTGGGACGATGTAATACAGCACCCAAACTACGATGAATGGTGGAAAGCACGTAACGTCCGTAATTATTTAAGCAGGATACCCGATAGCACGGCCACCTTAGTAGTAGGCGGTTTATTTGATGCCGAAGACCAGTTTGGCGCATTAAATGTGTATAAAACAATAGAGCATACAGCTAAAAATAATAATAAACTGGTATTCGGCCCCTGGTACCACGGGCAATGGGGAGGCGATGCCAAAGGCGATCAATTAGGTAACATAAAATTTGGCAGTAATACCAGCGAATGGTATGTTAATAATATTGAGTTGCCATTTTTTAATTATTATCTCAAGGGGAAAGGTTCTGTTGATTCAATAGCTGAGGCTACAGTGTTTTTTACAGGTGAAAATAAATGGCATAAACTGCAGCAATGGCCACCAGCAGGCGTACAGCCAACAGCTATCTTTTTAACCAGGGGTGGGAAATTATCATTTAATAAGCCGGTAATAAATAACAGTTATGAGGAGTATGTGAGTGATCCGGCTAAACCGGTGCCTTACAGTTCTGGTATTAGCCCGGTTCGCACTAAAGAGTATATGGACGACGATCAGCGGTTTGCCGGTACCCGCACAGATGTATTATCATTTGAGACCGGACCTTTAACAGATGATATTACACTTGCCGGGCCATTAATTGCTGATCTGAAAGTAAGTATATCAACCACCGATGCAGATTTTGTGGTAAAGCTGATAGATGTTTTCCCTGATGATTTTAAATATACCGGGAACGACAGTTATGTGATGAATGGTTACGAAATGTTAGTTAAGGGAGATGTTTTCAGAGGGCGCTACCGTAATAGCTTTTTAATGCCCGGCGCTTTTGTTCCGGGTAAAATAAGTCAGGTAAAGTACACGCTTAATGATGTTGCCCACACCTTTAAAAAGGGCCATAGGATAATGGTGCAGGTGCAAAGTAGCTGGTTTCCGTTAGTTGACAGAAACCCACAGCAATTTATTGATATTTACCATGCTAAGGACACTGATTTTATAAAATCAACTATACGTGTTTATACCTCAGCAACGGCAGATAGCAAAATTATTTTACCGCTACTGAAATAAACGGGTTATCCCCACCTGTTAATTATTGCTTCCAGGTGATCAATGGTGAAGGGTTTACTTAAAAAATCTTTCATACCGGCCCGTTTACATTCAATCTCATTTTCGCTCATCACATTTGCCGTCATGGCTACAATGGTAGGGGCATCATCGCCATACTTATTCAATATATAGCGGGTTGCCTGTATGCCATCCATCTCCGGCATTTGGATGTCCATAAAGATGAGATCGTATTGCTTTTCCTCTAATTTTTTAACAGCCAATAGGCCGTTGTCAACAATATCAATAGGATAGCCTATTTTCTCAAATATGCGGCGTGCTATCAACTGGTTCATTTTGTTATCCTCAGCTAATAAAATGCGCAGTGGTTTGTGCAGGTGCCGCTCTTTAGCGTCAGCAGGTTTGCTGGTTGGGGCAGGAGTAACATTCTGAGCAACTGTAAGTGGTACACTAAAACTAAATACAGAGCCTTCCATTTCCTTACTATCCACCCAAATTTTTCCGCCCATCATCTCTACCAATTTTTTGCATATGGAAAGCCCCAGGCCCGTGCCCCCATATTTTCGTACGGTAGTGGTATTAGCTTGTGTAAAAGGACGGAATAACTGCTCAAGCGCTTCAGCGCTTATGCCTATCCCGCTATCGCTTATCCTGAAAGTTACTTCCTGTGTATTAAGCTGGTTTCCGGTTACGGTTACATCCAGCGTAACAAAGCCCCGTTCGGTAAATTTAATGGCATTGCCTATCAGGTTTACCAATATTTGCTGTAAGCGGCTTTCATCGGTGCTTATGGCATCGGCTAATTTACTATCAATGGTATAACTGAGTTTTATAGGTTTGCTGGTATTATCGATTGCGGGGCGACAGATATCAATAACAGTTTTAATACACTTACGGATATTAAAATCAACAGGGATGAGTACCAGTTTATCGGCCTCTATTTTTGAAAGGTCGAGGATGTCGCTAATAATATTGATGAGCAGGTTACTGCTTGATTGCAGGGTTTGGAGTAATTCTTCTTGCCCGGGTAATAGTTCCGACCGTGACAGTAACTGCGCTGTACCAATAATGCCATTTAACGGCGTACGGATCTCATGGCTCATATTGGCCAGGAAATTTGACTTGGCGAAAGTAGCTGCCTCCGCAAGGTCCTTCGCCGCTGAAAGTTCTGTTTGGGACAGGAGCAGTTCCTCACTTTTTTTAATCAAGCGATATTTATCGCTCTCATGGCTCTTTTTAAGCACGCCCAGCAACAGGCCAATTATCAGCATTGATACCACAGAGGAAACGAGTATATCGATCTCTTTGGCCGAACCGCTTTCGGGCGGTGATAGCAATTGAGGGAATTGTTTCTCGGCAAAAAAGCAGCCTAAAAACACGCCTATCATTATGCCTATAAAAAGTACATGATGTTTGCGCGTAACCAGTATAGTGATCAGGGCCACTAAAAAAACTCCTTCCTGTGGGGTTGATCCTTCAATGCCAGCATTATAAAACCAGCCGAATATGAATAATATAATACCTATGGTAACATATATTAAAACTGTATTTTCTTTATAACCCTTAACCCTGCTGTTGTAAAATGCAATGCCCGATAAAAGCCCAACCAGTATTACTACAATATTGAGCGGCAGGCTAAATCCTATTATGATGTTAATTATCAACGAGATGATCATGTACAGTCCGATGATCAGAGATACAGCATTGAAGAGTTTATTTTCCAGTGATATGTGTGGATCGTCGAATCCAATTAAGCGCTTTATCTTCTTCATCAGTGGTAAATATAACAATGCATTTAAATTACTAATAATTAATTTTTTTAAGTTAAAAAACTTTTATTATATGGTTTTAAAATCATTGTTATTCAGATGGTTATGTAATTTAATGTTATTGCGGATTATAAAATCAATTTAGTGATTTAAAACCAGTAGTTGTGCGATTAATATTTATAAATAGTATATTAATTAATAGTATAATATTTATTTAATTATTGATATTCAGTTATTTATGTAATATTATTTATATATTTATGTATCATTAATTAAATCTCAAAAACACATGAAAAAGCTTATTACCATTGCCCTAATGGCATTTTCTGTTACTTCTTTTGCGCAAGGCGTAGTTAAGAATGGTACTATTTACAAAGAACACCCTTACATAACTATAGTAAACAACTTAAATGCCGCGTTTGCTAAGGGTGATACTACAACCGTATTAAAGTATTACGCAGATACTGCTGTTTTTTATGATGCATCATCCCCTAAAAAAATGACGCTTGCACAAACCCGCGCCGATTGGCAACGACTGTACGCTAACTGGGACCAGATAACTATTAAAGCGATTGGTTATCCTGATGGACTGGAATATACTTCAGATCCGTTTACTGTACAAGCATGGTGGGTTATAACAGGTATAAATAAAAAGACCAAAAAGCCTGTTAAATTTTATGAAGTAACTTTCGACCTGTTTAACAAGGATGGAAAAATTGCTGTAGAAAACTCTTATTACGATACATCAGGTATTATTGAAGCTATGAAACCATAACTCTGGCAGAGAATAAATTTCAGGCCGCATTGATCTTTTTCAGTGCGGCTTTTGTTTTTTATTTAAACTCTATTTGGTTAGGATGATAGATGAGCACTTCCGGTCGGCCTTTATATTTGGACAGGTCTCCGGTTACACAAATGTGCTTGCCTTTTATATCATCAAAATTTAATACGATCTCGTGGCCCGTTATCACCACCGTAAATTTTTGGTTTGGATAATTTCCGCCCATATTGAGCATGGTAAGGGTATCGTTAAATATTTTATAGGAGTATACCGTATCGCAAAGGGTTACTTTTTTGCCCACATATTTCTCAAACTGGGCCAGTGAAAATTTTTCCTGGGCCGATGCTTTAAATGCAAATGAAGCAATAATAAACGCGATGAGTATGCTCTTTTTCATGGTAAACAAATGATTATCAGTAGTACAATCGGTACCTGCCAATTGTTTACCATTCAGGTTGATATTACTGCCTGCCCTGTTGTTTAGCTATTATTTTAATAGCATCGGCTAAAAGCACTTTACCGTGATTATCCAACGCATTGGTTTTATCGCCATTCACTTCATAAACTATTTTGCCATGCGGGTCACCGGCTATATAAAGCTGGTCGCCATTTTTATCATAGTTAATATAAGCATCGTGCGAAAGCGCTTGTATACCTGTTCTATCCCCGGTTAACATAATCGATCCCGCATATTCAATCCTGATCTTTACATCATTGGTCTGCCTTACAATAATGGTATGGGTACCCTGGTGGCATGCTATAAATGAGATGACCATTAATAACATGGGGATAATAAATTCCAGCTTTTTCATGAGTTTAATATTTAAAGTGTGATTGATCTTAAATTTTAAACAAATATATGATTAAACATAGTAATATGCAATACATAGTACTAAATAAATTAAAAATAATGTAAATAAAAAAGCCCCTCAATTATTTGAAAGGCTTTCTACATCACGCGGATATATTTTATTTTTTTCGTTCCTCAGTATTAAATGCAGGTGGCAGGTAATCTTTAGGCAGGTAATCGGCAGGTATGGTAGTGGCATTGCCATCGCGCAGCGCTTTATAGTGCGGCGACATGATCTCTACACCAGCCTTATTAAAATGGTCCTGAATATTGGCGTGCATGTGCGAATAAATAAATGCTTGTCTGTTGGGCGATTTGGTATACGCATGAATGCGATAGGTTACATAATAATCATCCAAACTGGTTTGGTGAACATAGGGTATCGGTTCCTTTTCAACCAGGTCTGTTTCCAGCGCCGCATCAATCAGCAACTGGTGTACCTGCCGCCATGGTGCATCATAACCAATAGTTACTTCGGTATGTACTATCAACCCCTTTTCCTGCGAATCGCTGCTGAAATTTATAGTGTGGCTACTTAGTACCGTAGAGTTAGGGATGGATATGATTTCGTTATGTATAGTGCGAACGCGGGTAACCAGCAGGTTTTTTTCAATGATATCGCCGGTAACCTCGCCAATTTTTACCCTGTCACCCAAAGTAAAGGAGCGCATGTAAGTCATTACCAGGCCCGATACCACATTGCTTAATGCGCCTGCTGAACCGAAGGTAAACAGCACACCCACAAAAACGGATACGCCTTTAAATATAGGTGAATCAGAACCCGGCAAATAAGGAAATATCACAATAAACATAAATGCCAGTATCAGCACCCGCAAAATTTGGTAGGTTGGCCTGGCCCAATCGGCGTAAAAACCCGGGATAACAAGGTTGCCTTTGGAGATCTCCGATTTAATATAGCGCAGAAAACGTAAAATATAGTGAAATATGCCAATCAGCACCAAAATGGTGATCAGGTTGGGGATATAGTTCCAAATCTCAAGGCCTATCTTTTTCAGCGGACTGGTGATATAGCCCAGCAAGGTGTCCGATATATCGCGTGTGAAAGGGAATATGCCAAACAGTACCGGTAAAGCAAGGTAAATGAGCAGCAGTATAATAATCCACTTAACAGTTTTTAAAACAAAATTCACCACCAGAAATTGTTGCTCAGCATTTAAAAGTTCATAATTGCTCAGCTTTATGCCTTTGTTAAACAGCCTGTTAATTTTGGCAAGCATCCATTTAAACAAGCGGTTAACCACATAAATAAAAACAATAACCAGTACAACAACCAGTAAGGCCGATAAGCCTTCTTTAACCCGGGTTTCCCAGCTGGTTTCTTCCTGGTATTTTACAATTGCTTTGGTAATAACGGCGCATTCGGCAGCCGCTAATTTTCCTTTGGTGGTGTGCTGAAATGCTGCATCCTTATCCGAAACTGAAAGAACTATATAATTTTTGTAAAGAATATCTACCGTTTCATCTGATGGTAGAAATATAAGTGAATCGGGTTCAAAGGTAATATCACGCCCCAGTTTGGCTATACGCTGACTGATAATTTCGGCACGTTCCCGGGGACTAAAGCTGCCCTGGCGGTTGTACAGTTTAAACAACGTATCATGAAATGGGATAACCGGGTAGCCTCTGGTGTTTTTAATGAGCGAATCAAGCTGTTGTTGTTTTTTAAGACTGTCTGCCTGCGCAAATACCAACACAGGGAATAATAATGCGAGTAGTAACAGTTTAGCTGATTTCATAATAAGTGCCTGGATTTAAAGCAATTTATTCAATTTCATTAAGATACAGTTAAAAGTAGGAGAACAATTTGTTGCAATTTTTAAATGAAACCAAATAATTAAAATAGTAATGAAACAATACCGCTTCAATAGCATCTAAAATGGGAATCGATATCGTTAATTTTTTAATTTAGCCGCACATGAAAGATATCCCGGTACACCAACTACAGGACAGGGTAAGCACAGGCCTGGAGATAAGGCACTTTTTAGCGCATGAAAAGCTGGAAAAAGGGAAGGGCGAGGACCTCGGCGCGCATCGCGATGATCATTATATATTCTTCGTGATGGAGGATGGAGTTGCCTCGCTCATGATCGACTTTGATGAATTGCACCTGCAAAAATCATCTCTTTATTATATTTTGCCGGGGCAGGTGCATCACCGCATCCGCGCTACTGAGGCCGATGGCTGGTTTATTGCTGTTGATACACTACTGATACCGCCCGATTATCGCGAGGTTTTTGAAAATCAGCTGATCTTACAACAGCCTTTTATTCTGGATGAAAGGCAGCTGAACCAATGCCGCAGCCTGCTCGGCCTGATTGATGAAAAATACAACGAAGACGAGGCTACACCTTTTAATATTTCTATAGTACATTCCCTGTTGCAATCGTTTTTTGGGATAGCCGCAGCCGGTTTTATTTGTTTAAGCAGTTCGCGGTCCAGTTTATCACGACCGGCACAGTTGTCGCATCAATTTAAAAAGCTATTGGTGCAAAACGTACGTACGCTAAAAAGCCCTTCGGCTTATGCTTCACAGCTGAATGTTTCAGAATCATACCTCAACGAATCACTTAAAAAAGTAACCGGTTTTTCGGTAAGCTATTGGGTACAAAGTGAGGTGATACTGGAAGCAAAACGCCTGCTGTATTACAGCCAGATGAATGTTAAGGAAATTGCCCACGTGCTTGGGTATGAAGACCATGCTTATTTTTCGCGATTGTTTAAAAAAGCTACTAATACAACACCGCTTAGTTTTCGCGCTAATTACCGTAAATAGTCCTATCATTACCCCGAACCTGCCATTTTTATTGCTGTATTTGTGCTGTTTCTTTGTATTATCAAAATGAACAACACATGGAAACATCCACTTTATATAAAATAAAACAAAGGGCCGAACGCTGGTTTGAACCTTCGCAATTAAACAAGGGAAGGGTGCTTGAGGTGAGGCACTGGGAACCTTCAACCATTATTGAAATCGATCTGCACCTGCCTAATGCGGATATGTACCAATGGACAGAAATACCCTACATAAAATTTAAGGTTGAGCCATTTACCTACCGCGATTACTCACCATCGGGCTGGGATGCTGACACACAAACCTGCACTTTGTTTATCGATGCCGCGCACAAAGGCGTTGGGACTAACTGGGCACGTAGCCTTACAAAAGATGATGAGGTAAGCTATTTAAAAATAGGAAGCAGTCACCAGGCACCTGAGGTAACACCTGCAATAATAGCTTTGGGAGATGAAAGCAGCCTGGGGCATATGCTTGCATTACAGCAAATGGTATTGCCTTCTGCAAGGTTTTCCGGAGCCGTATTACTGGCTGATGATCAGCATCGCGATTTTTTTAGTAAGTTTTTCCCCGCATGTATACAAACCGTTGCCCGGCACGATGTTTATGGTCATCATAGCCTTATACAATGGGTTACTGAGCAAAACTATGCATTAGAAAACACTACATTTTACCTGGCGGGAAACAATATGATGGTGAGCCAGTTGCGTCGCATGCTGAGGTTGCAGGGTTATACTTCGGGGCAGATTAAGGCTAAAGGCTTTTGGTCATAAGTTGTTGGTGAGGACACCAACAACGGAAATAATGAATAAAGCAGAGGCTTGTGCGATTCCTTCCTTGGGGAAGGGGAGGTAGGGGTTTAGCCAGCTTTCATAACGCAGAAACCCCTCCCTGCCACATCACATTCCATCACGCCCCTCTCCTGGGAGGGAATTAAAAATAGAAGTAATAAAAAAAGGACTGGTGTTATCAACAGCCCCTTTTTTATTATAACCCGTGTGCGGTGTCCTCACCGCAATCAGCTTAATAAAATTTTGGTATCGGGTTTAACCTGGTATCCTGGCGTTGGTGCCAGTATGGATAGATCGGATCAGCATCGCTGGCGGCATCCAGTTTCTTGATCTGATCAGTAGTTAAGTTCCAGCCTATAGCTTCAAGGTTTTGTTTGAGTTGTTCCTCGTTACGGGCACCTATTACCAGGTTAGCTACCGTTGGCCTTTGTAAAAGCCAGTTTAGTGAGATCTGTGCTACCGATTTGCCGGTTTCTTCAGCTATTTCGTCCAGCGCGTCAACTATCTTATATAAACGCTCGAAATTGGTTGCCGGGCCATGCGAGCCGCCCTGACTGATCCTTGAATCTTCAGGAATCGGTGCTCCCCTGCGGTATTTGCCGCTTAGCCTGCTTGATGATAGCGGGCTCCAAACAATGGTGCTTACTTTTTGATCGATACCCAGAGGCATCAGTTCCCATTCAAATTCACGATCGAGCAATGAATAATAAGCCTGGTGGCCAACATATTTTGCCCAGCCGTATCTTTCTGATGCTGATAATGATTTCATTAAATGCCACCCCGAAAAATTTGAACAAGCTATATAACGAACCTTACCACTGGTGATCAGGTCGTCCAATGTGCGCAGGGTTTCTTCAACGGGTGTATTACCATCAAACCCGTGCATATGGTAAATGTCAATATGATCGGTTTGCAGTCGCCTCAAACTATCCTCGCACGATTTTATCAGGTGCTCGCGCGATGAACCGAAGTCATTTGGCCCGTCGCCCATTTTAAAGGTTGCTTTGGTTGATATCAAAACCTTATCGCGCAAGCCTTCCAGGGCCTTACCCAATATTTCTTCGGATACACCGCGGGAGTAAACGTTGGCGGTATCAAAAAGATTAACCCCGGCATCAATGCACAGGTTTACCAGTCTTTTAGCTTCATCTAATTGGGTATCGCCCCAGGCTTTAAAAAATTGATTGCCACCGCCAAATGTAGCAGTGCCAAAGCTAAGTACCGGCACCTGCAGGCCCGATGCTCCTAATTGTCTGTATTCCATATGTAGCTGTTATGTGTTTTCTCAAAGTAACAGCATACACGGCACAATTGTGTCAGGGCAATTTCAGGTTTTGAACTCAAAAGGCCTAAATAGCGGCGTGCAAACTGTCTTCCAGCAAATGCTTTACTGTGTTGGTTAGGTGTGTTAAGTCAAAAGGCTTGGCAATAAATACATCAGCACCGTAATTGCCCAATGATTCCAGCACACGCGGGTAACCCGATAACATAATTATGGGTATATGCGATGTTAAAGGATTAACCTTTAAATGGTGGCAGTGCTCGCCGCCATTAATACCTGCAAGCAGAAAATCAAGCATCACCAGATCGGGCTGATATTGGTCAACACTTTTAATGATATCCTCAGTATAAGAAAGCGCCGTAACTGCATATCCTTCCTGCTCCAATGCTTCTTTTAATAGGTCGAGTGTATCAACATGATCATCGACAATCATTATATTTCTAGACATGAAAATGTATAATTGGTAGGTATTAAACGAGTGTGTGGTTCCATTTGTTTTTGGACTTTACAAAATTGTCTTAAATTTTTTAATTATAACGATATTGTTGCATTAAGTTTTTATGAATATTGCATAAACAAAATGGTGCCGGGGCTTATTTCTCACATATGAAAAACATTCTCTTTTTTGGCGATAGCCTAACAGCAGGGTATGGGTTGGCTGATGTACGCACAGAATCATGCCCGGCGCTTATTCAGCAAAAGATAGATGCGGAGGGCCTGGATTACCATGTTATAAATGGTGGCTTGAGCGGCGATACTTCAGCCGGAGGCCTAACAAGGCTTGAGTACTGGCTTAATCGCCCGATGGATGTTTTTATATTGGAACTAGGGATTAATGATATGATGCGCCGCATTCCACCTGTCAAAATACATCAGAACCTGGAAAGCATTATTTTAGAAGTGAAAGTAAAATATCCGCAGATAAAATTGGTATTGATGGGGATGGAACTGCCCACCTTTATACCGGGTGCGGCAACGGCTGAATTTCGTGCTATATATCGTAAGCTGGCAGATAAATATCAAATGGCTTTTGTGCCCTTTTACCTGGAAGGTGTAGCCGGGCAACGGCACCTGAATATGCGCGACGGGTTACATCCTTCGGCCGCAGGCTATCGTGTTATTGCTGATAAAATATGGCCGGTGATAAAGCCTTTATTATTAGATGAGGGCAAATCAGCGTAAATTAATTACGATAGGGTCTTTTCGGCCTTTTGTAGTTTTAGCATTCTAACGAATACAAAAATCGACAAAAGCAGCATTCCGCAAAAACCCACGCCGGCGCAAATAATACGCCAGGTAGTACCGCTATTCATAGATACGATCAGTTCATATAATCCAAATGCAGTTGGTAAAAGGTTAAGAAACAAGGCTGTTCTAACTCTTTTTAATTCGTCTTTTTTACTTGCTGCTTCCATATTGTGAAGATAGTGATTTTCTGCGTGAGGTATTAAATCTTAATAGCCTTTTAAATGGCATCTTTTTTTATCTTAGTGCATCACAATTCTTAACTCTTATCATGCGGTTTACAAAATTTTTCAGCTATTTACTTTTAGTGGTTGCTTTGCAAAGTTGTTTAAATGATAAACCGGGCTACTGGAAAAATGACGAGATCAGTTCAGGTAAGCGATCGGATTTTAACGATCTTAATAAACAGTTGTTCGCGAGTTTAAAGGCAAATGATAATAAGCAACTCGGCTTTATTGAATCGCAGGAGTTGTTGGCTGATAGTTATATGAACCGGCAGGTCGAACTCATCAGCAATAGCTTAAAAACAGAAAACTATAAATTGCTGGATGAATATTATGTGGTTAACAAATACAAAACATTTGATACTATAAATGCCGTACCAAAAGGTGTTAACGCGCACAAATTAATCTATAGCGGCACAACACGCGAAATGTATATAGCCTTTTTTGTGAATGAAACTGCTAAAGATAAGTGGCTGATAACAGCAACCTACAGCAAATATAATTATGGCTGGAAACTGAGCGACCTGGATTTTGCCATGTATACCATTAATGGCAAAACTGCTCCTGAATTGTTTGAACAGGCAAAAGCAAAGTATGCAAAAAATTGCCTGGTTGAAGCTACCAATACCATGCAACTTGCAGGCACGCTATTACGGCCAAGCCAGGCATGGGTATATGATAATGAAAAGGATATTAGTGAGTTTTACGGTAAAATAGTAGCTGAAGCTAACGCAAAATACAAGTTCCCGATTGTGCTTGAACAGGTACCTACTCACCCGCGTATATTCAGGATTTTTAGTGCCGAGTTTAATAAGGGCTATTATCCTCAGATAAATTATTTATCGAGTATTAAACTGGCAGATACGGTAGCACTCAAAAAGGAAAACGAGCAGGTTAAAAAGGAAATAAGCAACATATTTCCGGGAGTAGATAAGGATAAAGAATACGTTTTATACTCCATATTTAACGAGATGCCCAACAGTGCTAAATCTGTTGATCGTTTTAATATAAACGATAGGCTGTAATACTTTCCGCGGAGGGTTATTTAGGGTTCAGCTGTATAATTTCGGTCATGCTTATAACTATACTATCCAGTTCATTTATTGATAGGGCTATGTAATTAATTGCTTTGGCCTTTTCTTCCTCATCGAGTTCGGCCGTGCATAACAGGTTAGCCACGCCCATTATATTAGCTACGGGTTTCCTCAGATCATGCGAGGTTTTAAAGGCAAATTCTTCGAGTTTGCTGGTATAACCTGCAATTGCAAACTGAGCGTGTTTACGTTCTGTTATATCCCGGGTTATTCCAAGGCAGCCAATAATTTTGTTTTGCTTATTATAAACCGGTGAGATGTAGATCTCCACATAATATTCAACTCCATTGTTATCCCTCTTTTCTTCAAGGCTGATCATTTCTCCCCCTAAAGCGCGTTTATAAATGGGCATCCATTTTTTATACATTTTATCATCAACATGCTTAAAAATACTATCACCTATACTTAAAACCTTGTTGTTTATGCGGCGGCGGGCATCCAAAAAAGCTTTGTTAGCCGTAACCAGGTTAAAACTAGTATCAAATGACCATACCCAATCAATATAAGTATCAACCAGGGTTTTCATATTATGATTTTCAAGTTCCGTTAATACATCTAAATGCTTTGTATTATTGGTTACTATGCAAAGCGCATGGCCCGGGTTGGTAACTATGCACTTTAGCTGGTAAAAGCTTGCTCCCTGGAAAAATTCAACACATTGCAATTTTTCTGTGCTAAATACTTTGTCAAGATATTGTTTGAGTAATTCTGTTTGAGAGGCGCTAAAAAGTGTTGTGAAGTGCTTATTGGTATAATCAACACCCGGCTCAAAAAGCTGGTCGTTAAAATCGGCATCAATATTTAAGATAATACCGACACGCGACAAGATAAGTGTTGAGTCGTACATTGATTATTTATTTTTTAATCGAAATGCTAATTAATATATTATAAATCAGATTGGTACGTGCAGTAGAGAACTTTATTTGGAGTAGTAAAAGTTCTGTATGTTTTTATATGCTATTGAAGTGCCATCGAAAGTTTCGGTATAAATATCAACCGTATGAAATGACAAACTGGTGCTGCTTATACCAATAATGGTAGCGATATGTGTAATTATTGTAATTGTAGGCAAGCTAGTAATTGGCCCTGTTATAGTACCAAGACTGCCTGAAACTGCAAAATCAAGCCCCGCTACAGTTGGTGTAAGGTTAAAAGCTGTTTTTGAGAAATTGTATTTGCCGCCTACGCTAATACTTATTGCCGATGGAAGGCCGTTGTTGGTAATAAGCGCGTTGCTTGTACTGCTAAAGGTGCTGTCTTTATTAAATGTTGCACTGCTTTGTACAGTAGTTGATGCTATGCAAGTGGTATCAACTGTAAGCGCATTATTTACATATGATACCAATGTTTGCTTTTGTAATTTCCATTCGCCAACTATAAGGGTCTGCTTTATTTTAACACTATCGGGTGCTGCATTTATTTGTATGTTGCCATCCTTTTTACAGGAGCAAAAACAAAAAAGCAAACCGGATAACATTAAGATACAGGCATTACGAACCATAAAACATCAACTATTGAGATTTAAAATTATGAAAGAATTTTATCATATAATAATTTATTAAGCAACGATATTCCCGTTTGGAGTGAAAGTTGTTTAGGTGTGCAAACATCTAAATACTTTAGGCTTCAATTATCAACTTGTATGTATAGCGGGTAATTTTATGTAACATTTTCAATAAACAGCAGTAGTTTACTTCATAATGAATAATTTACACGTTAACTATTATTTTGATCGTTTGGCTATCGTTATTAATCTTAAATTAATTAGATTGTGCTTTTTGATAAAGTTAGTATTGGTTAATTGGGTACTGTTTTGGGAATCATTAAACCACTAACAGCTTAATTATTAACCTGTAATATTCACATATGTTGATAAAAAATATGGATAAGATGAGAAAAGAATCGTTCACCTATCTGCTTGCCCGTTTACCTATCGGGATGAGTTTTTTTGGCCACGGACTGGAGCGTTTGCCCAAACTGGATGCGTTCAGCCATGGTATGGCGGCTTCGTTTGGCAAATCCATATTGCCTCAAACGCTGGTGTTGCCCTTTGGCTATATTTTGCCAGTACTTGAACTACTTACAGGCATATTGCTATTGCTCGGCATGTTTACCCGTTTCGCGGCAGTTTTGGGTGTGGTGTTAATGCTCGCGCTCATATTTGGGTCAAGCATGATAGAGCAATGGAACAATGTTTTCACACAAATCATCTACGGAGGCTATTTAGCCCTGCTGTTCTATTTTGCTGAATATGACACAATCTCAATTGATGGGCTAAGGGCTAAATAACCTTAGCCCATCAAATATTATTATTGTACCTGTACGGTTTGTTCCTTTAAGTTCCAGCCGCTGATGCTTAGCAGTGGCATATTAGGGTATTGCGCGGTATCATAATCTATAGTAACCGTTCTGCTGGTACCCGGTAAAACTGAAATGTAATTATCACTGTAAAAAACTGGTAGGAAGCGCTGTTTGGTTTGGTCATCAACTAAAGATAACCTGTTGAAAAATGCCAGCGGCGCGTTTTTAGGATTGGTTAACGTAACCTCAATTTTGCCTTTGGCAATTTGCTTTGCCGTGGTGCTTACCTGCGAGGCTGCCATTGATTGCAGGCCGGTATAATCGCCTTTTTCATTCGGCACCCAATAAATATTCTGGCTGATGATCTTTTGGTTGTAGTCTAACAATTCAAGATCAACAAAAGCACCTTTGTTTTTGGCCAGTTTATCAATGTCTTGTTTTATACTGAAATATCTTTTAGTGGTAGTAGGGGTTACGTCGGCAAAAACCTGGGTTAGCAAAGTGTCTTTACCACTCATATCATAAATTTTAGCCACTATCAGCATATTGGTATGGGTTTTAAAGGTGTTGTTGGCCACCATCACCGTACCATCGCCGGGGTTGTACATAATATGCAGTGGCTGGCTGCCGCTGTGCAGACCGTATAGACAGGCATTAGGGTCGAGGTAATAATCATACATCTGCCCGCGTAAGGCTGTCCACGGGTTTTGTGTTTTCCAGATGATCACACCGGTGTACCAGTCCCACATGTGCGAACTAAAGCCTTCCATTAAACCACGGTATTGATCGTAATTTACCAGCTGTGCCTTCGCCGCAAAATCTTCCAGATCCCTGACTTTACCATATTTGTTTATAGAGGTATCGTAGCCAATGTATTTATGATATTCCCATACAGAATCGGTTTTATTTCTGCCTGTGGATGCGTTGTATTCAGGCGCTATCCTGTTTTGCACGGGCATAAAGCGTTTAAATGCCTCGTAATCGTTTATACCGATTGAGCCAACTTCAGAGTTGAAAGGGAACGTACGATGATCCCAAAAGGTAGATAGTGGTTGTATGCCGTAAGGCCCGTCGCCGTTACCACCCAACACATTGCGCGACATTTTTTCGGAATTTGAATATTCCACAAACCAACGGGTATTATCCAATTTAGGCATAATGGTATCGCGTATGGCCACCAAAATATCTTCGGGAGGAGTGATCTCGTTACCACCGCACCAAATGGCAAGCGACGCGTAATTACGCACCATTTTCACCTGGTCCTCAATTGATTTTATGTACAGCGCATGATCATCCGGATATTTACGGCGGGTCCATTGGTCGTCAAGTTTCATCGGGTCAACCCAGCGGCCGTTACAATCGCCCGAGCCCCACATATCCTGGAAAACCAGCATGCCGTATTTATCGCAAGCCGCATAAAACTCGGGCCGCTCTATCAAAGCGCCACCCCAAACCCTGATGAGGTTCAGGTTCATGTCCCGGTGGAAACGAACCTCGGCATCATAGCGTTTATCAGTAAAGCGCAGCATCTCGTCGGATATGATCCAGTCGCCGCCCTTAATGAAGATCTTTTGCCCGTTAACATTGATCTGCCTGCTTTCGGTGCGCTCGTTCCACTCACTTGTTAACTGGCGTACGCCGACTTCGATATTATTTTGGTCGGATACCTTACCCGCTGCAACAAACTGCAGGTTTAAGTTATACAAGTTTTGCGGCCCGTAGCCATTAGGCCACCATAACTTAGGATTCTTCAGGCTGTAATCATCCAGTTGTACTGTTTGTGTTGAGTTTGGTTTTAGTGTGATAGTTTTGCTCACTCCTTTACCATCCAGATTATACTGTAATGTTCCGGTAACAGGAGTACTGGCTGCATTTTCCAGATCGGCCGATACCTGTATAATAGCAGGCTGTTGCGGGCCTTCAGGTTGCCTTACGCCCGGTACCAAAGTTATTACATGCGGATCATTGATCTTTACCGCACCGGTTTTTTCAATGGTTACCTTATCCCAGATACCTGTGTTACGGTCTTTAATAGGTTGTATCCAATCCCAGCCGGCGGTGTATTGTATGCCTACGTTGCGGGCAATGGTACCATCACCACCCTGGCCACCATTGGGGTTGCCTACTACATCGGGCGGATAAACTATAACAGCAACGCGGTTATTGCCATCTTTTGCCAGCCATTTGCTCACGTTATAACTCTGGCGCAAAAACATGCCCGAATGCAGTTTGGCATTCAGCTTATGCCCGTTCAAAAATACATCGCAGCTATAATTTACACCACGAAAATTCAGATAAACCTGGTTATTGCCTGCTGGTTGCGCTTCTTTAAAATCTTTTACAAACCAGTATGTATAATAGTCGCGCCCGGTTCTGTAAATATCTGGGATGCGCTCATTGTTCATCCCATAAAAGGGATCGGGGACTTGTTTGTTATTAAGTTGGGTGGTAAGTACCGTTCCGGGTACGGTGGCATTTTCCCACGTATTTATGACGAAGTTATTTTTTGAGATGGATGCGCCATCGGTATGAACGTCAGTCGCTTTTTCGCATTTCCAGCCGGTGTTTAATTCGTACTGCGACTGGGCGATTGCTTTGGTTTGAGAGAGGAACGTAAAGAGTAAAACTGCTGCTGAAAAAGCAAGGGAATTTTTAATAGACATGATGTTATCAGTAATGAGTGTGGGAATATAGATATTCTAAATAATAAAACAAAAATTAGCCTGCTAAAACCTTTTCCTAAATGAGATCATCATACGGGAATTATCACTAAAATGTCAGTCTGAAGCCCTAAAAACATGGCTTTGTCACGATTGAATGTTTAAACGTTTATACCCAAAAAATCGATATATTTTTGTGGCACAAAAGCATCAAAATATATGATCAAAATTTACAAAACCAATATTGAGAATGCGAGAAAAAAAAATCGCGTTGCCGATATTTTAAATAACATCACCGGCCCCAAATTCTGGAACATCGATCTGGAAGACAGCGACAAGATCCTGAGGGTTGATGCAACCAAACAAAAAGTAAAACAGGTAGAAAGTTTACTAAGAATGGCAGGCTTTTACTACGAGGAATTACCCTATCAACTATAATTTGAAGAAACACTACTAACAATAAATATCATGAGCATTCACAACCTTATCCCCGAAAAAATAATTGTAAAAGCAGTATTTGCTTTGGGCTGGTTGTCGCAAACCATATTTGCCGCAGCACTGCCCGATATTTATCAGTCGATGCCAAAGCAAATGGTTATAGTTTTCCTGGGGTTAACCCCCGAAAGTTTGAGCCGTTTAAAATACTTTACCCCGGCATTATTGGCTATCGTAGTTTGTTATCTTCAGCAAAAAATTAGTTGGGTTAATGTAAATACGCTATATAAACAACAGGAATTTAAATGCTGTACAGGCAGCTGAGCCTTTGTTTAGCCCTAAGTAATTTTTTTGTTATACTGATAGTGGTGCCATATACCATCAGTATCTTTATAGCATGAAAAGACTGCTTATTCTGACCTCATTTATAGCACTGTTCGCGTTTAAGGCATCGGCACAAACCACCATACCTGCTAAGGACGCGGCAAAGCACATTGGCGAAACCGTTACCATTTGCGATAAAGTTTATGGCACCAAATTGCTTGATGGCCCAAACATTACCTTTTTAGATCTTGGTGGCGCGCACCCAAACCAGGAACTTACCCTTGTAATAAAAGGGGAGGACAGGAGTAAATTTACAGGCAAACCTGAAGTTGATTATAAAGATAAGAACATTTGTGTTACCGGTGTATTGGTTGATTTTAAAGGTAAACCCGAAATTGTTGTAAGCGACCCATCGCAAATAAAACTGGCTGACAAATAAAACGGCCCGTAAAAATAAAACCCTATTAAAAACATGAAGGCTCCCAGGATATTTATCCGGGGGCTTTTTTTATGCTGATGGGTTTTTCAGGAAACATCGTATGTTTGTAACTAAACATCAGTTTAACTTATGAAACTTTACGATAGGGTAGTAAACCAGATAAAGGAAGATATTGCCAGTGGTAAATATAAAGCCGGTGAAAAAATACCTGCCGAGCCTGAACTGATGCAACTATATGGCGTAGGCCGATCAACCATACGCGAAGCCATAAAAACCCTGGCTATATCGGGTATCTTGAAGGTTCAGCAAGGTTCGGGAACTTTTGTGAATAATAACTTTCAGGGTGTGAGCATTGAGCAACGGCTTCGCCGGGCTGATTTTGATGAGATAAACTCCGCAAGGGCCTTGTTTGAAAAAGAGATAGTAAAGCTTGCTACCATAAACCATACTGATGCGCAATTAGCAGAAATAGAGCAGGCGTTAAAAAACCGTAAACTGGCTATCCAGGCAGAAAAACCACAGGACTGTGCCGAAGCGGATATTGCCTTCCACATGGCTATAGCCAATGCTTCGGGCAATACCGTATTGTCTGATCTTTATTACAGCTTTACCTTAATTATGCGTAACTTTTTCTCAGCAAGGGATCAGCAGGGGATCAGTCATTTTGCAATGAACCACCATTTGCACGAGCAATTGTTTAAAGCCATTAAGAGCAAAAAGACCAATCAATCGCAGCAAGCGCTGCAAAATATCCTGGATAATAACTATTGATCAGCTGTTTACATAACTCACCATCCATTGGATGCCGAACTTATCGGTAAACATGCCAAAATAAGAGCCCCAGAACTGGTCGGCCATTGGCATCATTACTGTACCACCAACTGATAGTCCGTCAAATATTTTTGTAGCTTCTTCTTTGCTGCTGGTATCAAGGGTTATCATAAAGTTATTACCCTGGTTAACCGTTCCGCGGCCTGCCGGCATATCCATGCCCATTAGTATTGCGCTGCCTATCGGGAATGCCATGTGCAATATTTTTTCGCTTTCTTCGGCCGACATAGGCGGAGCATTGGGAATATCTTTCATCCGCTGCACATTGCTGAACTCGCCGCCGAAAACGGATTTATAAAAGTTAAACGCGGCTTCTGTTTGCCCGTCATATAACAATGTAATGTTTATCGCTTTCATAATTATAATTGGTTATTGATAACAAACATAACGAAATACATGTACTTGGTTAGGGTATATTTAAGCCCATTTATGGGGTGTTTCGGGACAAGTTAAATGATCACCCTAAGGCATTACAGATGCCTTTTGACCCAGGATATATTTGATCCTTTCCTGATTATGTAAAGTGTCTTTACTTAATACAAGCGTTTTACCCTCAAACTTCTGATAGCTGACCATATTACCGGCTTGTGTGGTTTTAACATACTCAACAGATTGTAAGTTGCCAGGAATATTTGCGCCGAACCAATGATCATCGGCTTTCTGTTTCCAGGTAACCAGAGCAAAAATTTCGCCTGCAGTTGTAGTGTTCACTCCCGATTTGGCAGCCTGTAAAGCAGGTTCGTTACCATATAGGGTAGCCATGGTGCCCTGGTTTTTGTTAACAGACGATGTGATTACTTTTAATCCCGCCTTACTGAAGTTAAAAGACTCAGGCAACGATGCCCCATCATTTACCAAACTGGTACTTTTGGGTGGATTTGTACAGGCGGCCAGCAATACAACCATGCCTGCAAATAATATATATACTGATGATTTCATATGATGTTTAATTTTTAATTGGCATGGTGAATACAAAATCTTCATCCTTTAATGGGCGGTGGCAGTTTACACACTCATTGGTAAACAGTACATCTTTACCACCGTAAGGGATCATCTTAGGTGTTTTAAACCTGGCCCAGCCCCAGCCTTTGGTTGCTGCATACTTTTTATCATCCTTTATCATATACTCAATTTGCTTAAAGGCACCGGTGGTAACGTTGCCATCCTTATCCTCCAACTGGTCCCAGGCTACTTTGGCAAATATGGTTCCGTTTGGCCAGGGGTGGATGTTGTTGTCATGTATGGCCTTTACTGCCACATCGTTTCCGAAGATCACGCGCATGGTACCATTGTCAAAGCGTTCGGTGGTGCTTATAGGTTGCCAGTTTTTATAATCGGGTATGTAAGTAATACCATTGGCAGCCTGCGGAAGTTTGGTAAAAGTTGCAGGGGTTTGAGATTGTTTATTCAGCGCGTTTGTTTTCGCCGTATCGTCAGGCTTGCTGTGCACCATACTTAATAAATAGCTTTTTAATACCGCCAGGTCTTCCGGGGATATTTTGGCTGATGGGTGTACGGTAACATAATCTTTAACAGGCATGGCCCCGGCAATTACCTGGTTAACTGCTTCCCACAGCTTTCCTTTTTGGTCGGCAGTTGCCAGGCTATCCCAATTAGAAAAGTTAAGGTGATGACGGCCTTCTTTCACATGCTCAGCAACTTCCCAGTAAATGGGTGATATTTTATCATACCAGCGCAAATTGGTTTCGTTGGAGTGGCAATCATAGCAGGCCCGTGTAATAATGTTTTTTACTTCGGTTGGTGCTTTAAAGTCGCCGGTTGCGGGCGGGTTATCTATTTTAGGATGTACAAACTGAATTGCAACAAAGAGCAGAAAAAGAATTGCAATGCTGAAAGTGATCCTCTTTTTAAGCGGGGAAGTGTTACGTGTATTCATATAGGGGTAGGTATGTATTTTTTTATAAAGTAATACAAGTTACTATTTATCCACAATATGGATGCTTAGTTTAATTGTTATTAATATTATCAGATATACAATTCCGGCTTAAACCTTTTCGCCAGCAATCCGGTAGCTTTATCCGGGTCGATATCAGCTACAATAACGCCTGCTTTTCCGTAAGCCTGATTTGCCAGGCATGTCCCATCGGGTGATATAATAGCACTACCTGATTCAGGATAGCGCATGGTATAGTTTGAACTGGCAAAGTAGATGGTGTTTTCCATGGCCCGCATGATCATGGCTTTTTCGTAATAGGGGTTATCCTTGTGGCCCCATTCGGCAGGTATCGTTCCAACTGAATCGCTGCCGGTGCAATGCGGATGGAAAACAATTTTTGCTCCCCGCCGGGCCGCCCATCTTGTTGCCTCGGGATACCGGAACCCTTCATGACAGATCACGATCCCGAATTTTACCCCATTCACTTCAAAAATACTTCGCTTATTGCCGGGGATGAATATGGTATCTTCACTTGGATCAAGTTGGTTTTTGGTTTGATGACCGATGATCTCGCCTTTGTTCGATATTACATAGGCTACGTTTAAAATGCCTTCGGGATGGTCCCAATCCATTGGCAAAATTATGGCTATGGCGTATTCTTTTGCTATCGCGGATACTTCATGTAATGCAGTCTTTAGTTTTTCGGGTGAATGTTCCTCAACCATAAATTCCTCCAGCCTGTAACCGGGGAGATACGACTCGGGAAAACAAACAATTTCCGCCTGTTGTTCTGCGGCTTCCTTTACCAGTTTTTCAATCCAAAAAACACCATCATTGATAGATTTTGGGAACGGGGGAGAGGCGACTGCTACTTTCATAATTAAAGTTACGAATTATGTAAAATACTTATCCCAAATATCAACACAAAACAAAAACAGCCCGGTAATTTACCGGGCTGTTAACACTATATTTAAACAGCTTAAACTGTTTTATCATCATTCTTGCTAACCGGTTTTTCAACCGTTGCATCATTAGCATTTTGCAGTTTCTTCAGCATTTCGCTGCCGATAAGGGCATCTATCATACCATTGCCACCGCCTTCTTTGCCGCTCACCAAAATATCAGGCACTAATTTAATACCGTGACTGGCCAGTGCTTCGGCAACACGTACTATGGCATACTGTTCGGTACCCATGGCCTGTGTTTTTTGTTTGGTTACTTCGGCTTCCGATAAACCTATCGCCTTGATCTTCGCGGCTTCGGCAATACCGTTTACTTCGGTAGCATTCGCATCAGCTTTGGCGTTTACTGTTTTAGCTTCCGCATCGGCTTTAGCAATCGTGATCCTTACTTCGGCATCGGCCTTGGCGTTAATGGTTTTAGCCTCAGCCTCACCCTTAGATGCGGCAACCTTTGAAGCTGCCATCTGCGTATTGATCTCCACCTGGCGGGTCGATTTTACAACCTCCGGCTGCATATCAGCACCGGCTTTAGCACTTTCAAATTCCTTACGTTCTATCTGCGCGTTGCGCTGTGTTTCGTAAGTAACTTTTTCCTGTTCGGCTATTTTACGGTCGGTTAAGGTTTTCATTAAGGCCGCAGGCGGTACAATGTCGCCTATCAGGGTATCAACACCAACTACGTTGTAGTTATCTAGTACCTTGCTGATGTGCTGTTTGGCATCATCCTGCCTTTGGATACGGTTTGCCAAAAATTCAATCACATCACTCTTTTGTGCCGAGTTACGGAAATAGTTGGCAATTGTAGGCTCCAACACCTGCGATACCAGGTTCTTCATATTACCGAAACGGGCAATAACCTTTGGTGCCTCATTACGCGGTATATGTATGATCTGCGATACATCCAAATTGAATGTAAAGCCATCGGATGAACGCACGGTGATGGTACACAGGTTTTTATCCAGTTCATGCGCCTCCGTGCGACTATCAGCCCAGTTTAGTACTATGTTAGTTGTTGGTACTACCTCAACCGCATGGGTGTAAATATTTACCGGGTGTTTACCTGGGTCGAGCGGTTGCTCCCACACACCTTTTTCGTTACGTTTAACAATATTACCATGTTTAAAGCCGTCTCCGCTGGTATCCTTACCTTCAGGGCCTACGAAGGAGTTAACCACGCCCACATAACCGATAGGTATGTAAATCATATCTACCTGCTCCACAATTACAAACCATGGGTTAAGGTAATAGGTACCTGCCAGTATCACATCCTCCTGCAAACCTTTCATACCGCCGGCATTTATGAATGCTATCGGGTCCTGGTAGTTTTTGTGGCCAACTACTGATATCCCCGCAATTTCCCCTTTATCCAAAGGTTCACCATCCAAAGTAGTAATAATACCTACTTTGTTTTCATGTATCTGTGTTACAGGCACCATCTCTATCTCAAACAAAAAGTTGTTGATACGGTAGCTACCCGGTGTAAGGAATGCGGCCTGCGGACCTTTCTGCCCGTTATTGTTCAGGAAAGCGATCGCATCCTGGAACTTGTCGCAATTAACCGGTTTACCCAGCACGCGGCCGGTATCCATTGATGCGCCATCCTTAGCTTTCACCAGCCCAAGTTTACCCTGCTCAATAATTGTGAACGGTGCCATAGTGATACCATATTGCCAGGGCCACATGCCCCAGTATAAACCCGGTGCAAGCGCTCGGCCCTGCATACCCGCTTCGCCATCAATAGCGATGATGCGGCCATCGGGTAAACGTTTATTGCCCGAAAGGGTATACTTTTTAACCACTAAACCAATACGGTCGTCGGGTACGATGATCATACCAAAAAACACGCGCAAAACGAATTTGTACATCACAAGAAGGACTATGATAGGCAATACCCACCACAGTGAAAAAATTAAATCAGCCATTTTTATTTGAATTGTTATATCCGGAACCCTTAAGGTGCGGGCCCTCACAATAACTTACAGCTTTATTCTGAAGTACCTTAGCTGTATAGTGATTATAAGATAGCAAGGGTTAGGGTTTGTTACAGTAAATTGTGAAAAAGTTTACCAAATATGGTTGATGGATCTTGGTTTTGCAAGGGTGTTGAGAAATAATAATTAAACAATTGTTAGGAGCGGTTTTACCCTCTTTACCGCTTGCGGTAGAGAGGGTCGACGGGTGAAACGAAGTCGGGGTGAGTTAAACGGAGCGCATTTTATAGGTAAGCTAATATTGAATTTCCAACATCGAACTTCATCATTCAATATTGGAAATTCAGTGTTCGATATTCAAAGAGGGCGTTGCCTTCGGGCCGTGCTGTTCAGGGCTGCGCTCCGCTCCGGCCCTCCTTCGTCGGGCTAAACCCTTACCATCACTAACGCAGAACTTCGGCGCGCTCCGCCGATTCACCAGGTCTTCGCTCCGCCGCTCGACCTGCCCTCTCTACCACAAGCGGTAAAGAGGGCAGGGAATTTCTATAGCGATGAGTTTCAAACCCATCGCTACGGTTTGTTATCTTTTCGCAGTTTCCGGTTTATTAATTATCTTCGCAGCCCATAACGAATTAGTAAACTTCATGAAATTATTAGAAGGAAAGATCGCGCTGATCACCGGCGCATCAAAAGGCATAGGCCGCAAAATAGCTGAAAAATTTGCAGAACATGGCGCCGACGTAGCGTTCACCTATTTATCGTCTGTTGAAAAAGGACAGGCTTTAGAACAGGAACTGCAAAAATTTGGAACTAAAGTAAAAGGCTATCGCTCTGATGCTTCTAAATTTGATGAAGCCGAAAAACTCATTTCTGATATTGTTGCCGATTTCGGCACCCTGCATATTGTGGTTAACAACGCCGGTATCACTAAAGACGGACTGTTGATGCGTATGACTGAAGAGAACTGGGACGAAGTATTGGACGTTAACCTGAAATCGGTATTTAACGTAACCAAAGCGGCATCAAAAATTATGATGAAGAACCGTAATGGCGTGTTCATTAACATGAGCTCGGTAGTGGGTGTACAGGGTAATGCAGGGCAGGCTAATTACGCTGCATCAAAAGCCGGTATAATTGGTTTCTCAAAATCTATAGCTAAAGAATTAGGTTCACGTAACATACGTGCCAACGTAGTTGCACCAGGCTTTATACGTACCGAAATGACCGACGTACTCGACCCTAAAGTAGTTGAAGGCTGGGCACAAGCTATCCCGCTTAAACGCGCAGGTGAAACAGAAGATGTGGCCAATGCCTGCGTTTTCCTGGCATCAGACATGGCAACCTACATCACCGGACAGGTTATCCCTGTTGATGGCGGGATGTTGTAGATTAGTGATTAGAGGCTGGAGGTTAGAGATTAGGTTTTGCTCTTTTGCCATGCTGAGGAACGAAGCATCTATTCTACAGTAACAAAATCGCCAATTGCTTTGATAGAACGTGGATAGTTTCTTCGCTACCGCTCAGAATGACATTTTATTAAGGATAATAAATAAAATTGTCATGCTGAGAACGAAGCATCTATTCTACAAGCGCAATAAGAAAGCGTAAAGTTTCTTCGCTACCGCTCAGAATGACAATTTTTATTAAGGTCAACATAAAAAACAGCATATTTGGATACAGATATGCTGTTTTTATTTTCAATAACATGGGGAGCGGTTTCGGGATGGTGGGCACTGGCTTGCCTGTTGCTTGGCGTTTTATACGCCTGGCTCATGTACCGGTCTCCGATAAACCTTGCTAATAATTTCAGGTATGCATTATCGCCTGTACGGGCTTTAGCAGTAGCTGTAATAGCATTGTTATTGCTGGCACCTCTGTTAAAATCGGTCAGCTATAAATCCGAGAAACCACTGGTGTTGATCTTGCAGGATAATTCGGAATCCATAAAATTATTTACCCCGAAGGATTCACAAGCATATAATGTATCTAACCTAGCTGCTAATCTAGATAAGGTAAAATCCACCCTTGGCGATAAGTACGAAGTACACGAATTCAACTTCGACAAAACACTTCATAACGGGCTCTCCGATAAATTCAACGGCAAGCAAACTGATATATCAGCAGCGCTTAAACAGTTGAATGAGCAGTATGTAAACCAAAATATAGGCGCGATAGTACTGGCAACCGATGGCTTCTACAACCAGGGCAGCGACCCGCAATACGAAGCGCGTAACTTTAAAACTACTATTTATACAGTTGCCTTGGGCGATACCACACCTAAACGTGATGTGCTGATAGCCAACGTAAATTATAATAAAACCGCTTTTCTGGGTAATGATTTTGAGATTGAAGTATTAGCCGAAGCCTACCAAAGCAAGGGTGAAACCATGCGATTATCAGTTACTGAAGATGGTAAACAGGTAGCTGCTCAAAACATCCCGGTAAACTCGGATGCTTTTCAAAAATTGGTTCCCCTGAAGCTTAGCGCTGATAGAAAGGGCATCCGTAAGTTTAATATCGGCATTGCGCCAATTGGTAACGAGTTATCAATCCAAAACAACAGCGAAACTATTTATGTAGATGTGCTGGACGCCAAACAGAAGATATTGCTGGTATATAATGGCCCGCACCCAGATGTAAGTGTGATAAAGCAGGGCATTGAAAGTAACCGGAACTTTGAGGTGAAAACAACCTTATTGTCTGATCTGTCAAACTTAAAAACCAGCGATTACAGCCTGGTTATACTTTACCAGTTAACACCCGGTAATTCGGGCCTCTTACAAAATCTGGCAAAAACGAAGATCCCGGTTTGGTATATGCTGGGCGGACAATCAGATCTGCAGGACTTTAATAATCAGCAGCAGGCTATTAAAATAAGCAGCGGCAGGGCCGAGATGCAGGAAGTTTTCGCGCAACCAGTACCGGAGTTTTCCGCGTTTACATTAACCGATTCTACCCGGCAAAAGATCAGTACATTTCCGCCTTTAATGGCACCGTTCGGTAGTTATACTTCGGCACCTGCAAACCAGGTTTTGTTCAAGCAAAAGATAGGCAATGTTTTAACTACTTATCCGCTGTTATCGTTTAGTGATGAAGCGGGCAGACGAATCGGTATCCTTACAGGCGAAGGCCTTTGGCGCTGGCAACTGGCCGAATACAAAGTTAACGGTAACCATCATGCGATGGAGGAATTACTGAGTCAAAGCGTGCAATACCTTACCGCTAATGCAAACCGGCAGCAGTTCAGGGTTTACCCGGCTAAAAATGTGTTTGATGAAGACGAAAACGTGATCTTGAATGCCGAATTATACAACGATGCGCTTGAACTGATCAGCACACCTGATGTAAAGATCGACCTGAAAAGCGCGGAAGGTAAAAATTACAGCTTCCTTTTTACGCGGAGTGGGCAAAGTTACCAGCTGGATGCAGGCGCGTTGCCGGTAGGTGAGTACACGTATTCGGCCACAACAAAGGTTGGTCCGCGTGCATTTACTGCAAACGGACAGCTAACCGTAAAAGCCCTCAATCTCGAAACACGCCAAAGTGCGGCTAATCACAAATTGTTAAACACCATCGCCAAACAATCCGGCGGACAAATGTTGCTGCCATCGCAAATAAGCCAACTCTCCGATCTGATCCGCAAGAACGATAACATCAAAACCGTTGTGTACCAGGACAAGCATTACAGCGATATGATAGATGTAAAATGGATATTTGGGTTGATATTGGCCTTGCTGAGTATCGAGTGGTTTATCAGGAAACGAGAAGGCGAGATTTAACTGTTAGTGGTTTTAAGTTCCCTCCCTTGGTAGGGGCGTGGTTGGCGGTGTAATGGTAGGGGAGGGGTTCTCCATGCGAGAATTTAAAACCTTACAAACCCCTACCTCCACCTTCCCCAAGGAAGGAATCGCACAACTCTCTGCTCTTTTAAAAATCATAGGTAATTCCGCCTAATCTATATCAAAAAAATTACCTGTGCGCCAGTTAGTTTGGCTGGCAATTTGATAGATTTGTATGACGATGATTTTATTAAAAAATATTTAATTTAGTGATTAAACCTTTTGCCATAAAGTTGTCTAAGACTATATAATATCAACGAGGGCTCAGAACCATGAAAAGATCGATCTACTTAGGGCTGTTATTTGTAATCCTGTCGGGGTTATCAGCCTGTACCAGTTACAACTATTACACCGCAGGCCTTAACAAAACTAATATGAGCGGTTACCGCACATTTGCGTGGATACCCGCGGGCACTGCAAAGGTAAATGGCATTGTGAGCCTTAACAGCACAGCAGATGCAAATATTAAGGATGCTACTACCCTCGCGTTACAAAGCAAAGGTTTAAGCTTGCAGCAAAAACAGCCTGATCTGTTGGTTAGCTACACCACTACCGTTGGCAGGGGATCAAGAACTACCTATTATAGCGATTACGGTTTTTACGGCCCTTACGCTGGCTGGGGATTAGGCTGGGGCGGCTATGGCTGGCGTGGCGGCTGGGGCGGTGGTTTCTATGGCGGCTGGGGATATGGATATCGTCCGTATTATTATGCTTTTGGTGCTCCGTTTGCCTATTCAGGCGGTATAACTTATGCCGATCAGGAACATTATAAAGAAGGTACTTTAATTATAGATCTGATAGATAGAAGAACAAGAAAAGTAGTATGGCGTGGCTATGGTGTTGGCGAAGTACATAGCGACCCTAAAAAGAATGTTGACGACCTCCCTAAGGTTGTCGATGGTATACTCAAACAATTACAAACTGCCCCACCAAGCAACGGTAATTACATGTATCATACCATGAGCTCTTAACTATTGATAAAGCGACTCACATCAATTGGTAGCCCGGCATGTAGCCGGGCTATTTTTTTTGCCCGGATTTTCCCCGTAGAGACGCAATACTTTGCGTCTCTTGCACGATAGAATAAATATTTGTTTTGCATGATGGAAGACGCAAAGTATTGCGTCTCTACAGAAGATTAATCATGCCCCGCTTGTCATTTCGACAGGGGGATTATCCCTTAAAATACTTCATCGCTTCTCCCGCCGCTACCTGTCCCGATATCAACGCTGGCGGCACGCCCGGGCCGGGAACGGTCAATTGCCCGGTATACAATAAGTTTTTAATATGCTTTGCCCGCATGGCTGGTTTAAAGAAAGCCGTTTGGCCTAAAGTGTTCGCCAAACCATAGGCGTTGCCTTTAAAGGAGTGGTAATCGGCTTTAAAATCATTCATGGCGTAGCTACGTTTAACTATGATGTTGTCTTTAATACTTTCGCCGGTTATTTTTTCAAAGCGGGTTACTATCAGGTTAAAATATTGTTCGCGCAGGGTTTCGCTGTCTTCCAGTCCGGGGGCTAAGGGGATCAGGAGAAACAAGTTCTCGCATCCTGCAGGTGCTACGGTATCATCAGTTTTTGAAGGGCAGCAGGCATAAAACAATGGCTTCTCTGGCCATTTTGGTGTAGTGTAGATCTCTTTGGCATGCTGCTCAAAATCCTCATCAAAAAATAGATTGTGATGCTTTATATTCCCCAGTTTTTTATTTATGCCGATATAAAACAACAAAGCCGATGGCGACATGGTACGGGTATCCCAATACTTACTGTCATAATTTCGGTTAGGGTCTGCTATTAATTGCTGATCTACATGCTCGTAATCAGCCCCGGCTATTACAAAATCGGCATTAAAAATGCCTTTGCTGGTTTGGATCTGGTTAACCAGTTTATCAGCGACTTCGATTTTGATAACTTCAGTATTTAGTTTGATATCAACACCCAAATCTTCGGCAACCTTAACCATCGCTTTTACAATTTCGTTCATGCCGCCCATAGGGTACCAGGTACCTAAAACCAGGTCGGCATAGTTCATCATGCTGTACATAGCGGGGGTATCCTGAGGTTTTGCACCGAGGAAGAGCACCGGAAATTCCAGTAGCTTTATTAACCGAAGGTCTTTAAAATACTTGCGTACATGCTTGCTCATGCTGGTCAATAATTGCATGCTGAAACTCTTACGGATCAGGTTCCAATCGATAAATTCCCCAAGCGTATGCGAAGGGCGGAAAACATATTCGCCCATGCCTACCTCGTATTTGTATTTGGCCTGGGCTAAAAATTGCTTTAGTTGATTACTGCTGCCGGGTTCTATATTGTCAAAAAGTGCTTCCAGTTCGGGCATCCCGGCAGGTATGTTTACAATTTCGTCTTTATCAAAGTAAACACGGTAGGCGGGATCGAGCCTTTTTAATTCGTAGAAATCCTGCGGCTTTTTACCAAACAGGGCGAAGAAACTTTCAAAAACATCAGGCATCCAGTACCAGCTTGGGCCCATATCAAACTTAAACCCATCCTGCTCCCATACCCTTGCGCGGCCACCGGGCTGATTGTTTTTCTCCAGTACCGTAACCTTAAAACCTGCTTTTGCCAGCACACATGCTGCCGATAACCCGGCGAAGCCAGCACCAATCACCATAATATGCTTAGCCTTATCCATTGTTTTCAGCGCCTAAGGTAGTAAATAGTTTGTGGCGTTTTAAAAACAAATGCCCGCGTATTTTTGTACTATTGTATATAATGTGCGCACGAGAAAATGAACCTGTATAATGAAACCTGCTTTGAATGCAGCAAGTTGGTAACCAACAAATACAGCACTTCATTCAGCACGGGAATAAAAGCCTTCGATAAAAAATTCAGAAACCCGGTTTACGCCATTTACGGCTTTGTGCGCCTTGCCGATGAAATAGTTGATACTTTCCATTACTACGATAAACAGCAACTCATCAGTGATTTCAGGTCCGATACCTTTAAGGCCATTGAACAAAGGATCAGTTTAAACCCCATCTTAAACTCCTTTCAGGCGATAGTAAATGATTATGAAATAGCCCCGGAACTGATAGATGCTTTCCTGCTATCAATGGAGATGGACCTGGATAAGAAAACCTATAATACCGAGGCTTATAAAACTTACATTTTTGGCTCGGCGGAGGTGATAGGCCTGATGTGCCTTAAAGTTTTTTGTGGTGATGACGAACAGCTATACCGTGAATTATTACCTAACGCCTGCAGCCTTGGTTCGGCATTTCAAAAAGTTAACTTTTTGCGCGATGTAAAAGCTGATCTTGAAGAACGCGGACGGACCTATTTCCCCGACATCGATTTTAAGAATTTTACTGAGACAGATAAAAAACGCATTGAGGCTGATATAAAAAAGGATTTTGATGATGGGTTTGAAGGCATAAAACGATTGCCGCATGGCTGCCGTTTGGGCGTATATATTGCTTATTGCTATTACCTGCAGTTGTTTAAAAAAATAACAGGTATATCAGCCGCCACGCTTATGCAGAAACGCATCCGTATTTCTGATACCCGCAAAGTGTCTATTTACTGTACCGCGCTAATTAGGCAAAAGCTGAATTCTATTTAATAAATTTGTATTTACAGTGCACCCATGCTGTAAAATATCCGTAAAAAGCCTATATTAAGCTGTTAACCGTTTTTTAATGAAGTTTACCTATTTACTGATTAATTTCTTTACGTTACTTTTTCCCGTTGCCTTATCGTTCGATAAAAAAGTACAGTTTCATAAAAGCTGGAAGTATATTTGGCCGGGCATGGCTATTACAGGCCTCGTTTTTTTGTTTTGGGATGTGCTTTTTACAGTGAAAGGGGTATGGAGTTTCAATAGCAATTATGTAACAGGCCCGGCTGTTTTACATTTGCCGGTTGAAGAGATCCTCTTCTTTTTAACGGTGCCATTTGCCTGTATATTTATTTATGCCTGTTTAAATTATTATATAAAGCGCGAGATAGAGATCCGCCTTACCCGCATCATATCAAACCTCATCATCATTTTCTCTATATTGATACTGATATTTTATCATCACCGTATGTACACCCGGGTAGCTTTTACGCTGGCCGCGTTTTTGGTGATATTGTTTCAGTTTATTTATAAGGTGCGCTGGCTCAACCGCTTTTATGTAACTTATGCAGCTGCGCTTATCCCGTTTTATATTATTAACGGCATACTTACCAGTTTGCCGGTTGTTATGTACAACAATACAGCAATGCTGGGCAGGAGGGTAGGTACTATCCCCATTGAGGATCATTTTTATTTACTTGCGCTGTTGCTCATGAATATCGGTTTTTTCGAATATTTTAAAAAGAGGGCTATAAAGGTTCATTATGACAAGTTTGCCGGAGTACACTAAATCGCAACTTGCCCTGCGCAACGGGCAGGATAAGCCTGAAATATGGGTGGCTTACAAAGACATAATTTACGATGTTACCGAAAGCCGACTTTGGCGCAATGGCAAGCACTATGAGCACTGGGCAGGGCAGGACCTTACCGATGAACTCATAGATGCCCCACATACGCATGAAGTTTTTGAACGTTTTAAAGCCGTAGCTAAGCTAAAATAAGCTTATTTGTTAACCATACTCATGGCAGCTTCGGTATACCGTGGGCCAATGTTTGGATATTTTTTTATCACTGCCTCAATTGCTTTAGCATCACTGTCGCTTAATAAAACATCAACCGAAGCGGCATTTTCTTTTAGATATTTTGTCTTTTTTGTGCCGGGGATAGGGATAATATCATCGCCTTGTGCTAATACCCAGGCCAGCGCCAATTGTGCAGGTGTGCAGCCTTTATCATGAGCGATATTTGCGAAATCTGCAGCCAGTTTGGTGTTGTTATCGTAATACTCGCCGTTAAAGCGTGGGATAGAGTGCCTGAAATCATTTGCCTTTAATTCGCTGGCATCAGTTGGCAAGGTGGCACTGAACAGACCCCTTGAAAGTGGACTGAACGGTACAAAGCCAATGCCCAATTTACGGCAAGCCGGTATGATCTCCGCTTCAGCATCACGGGTTAATAACGAATATTCGCTTTGCAGGGCGGCTATAGGGTGAACTTTGCATGCACGCTCCAATGTAGCGGCTGATGCTTCGGAAAGGCCGAGGTAACGCACTTTGCCCTCTTTAACCAGGTCGGCCATGCCACCAATCATATCTTCGAGCGGGATAGTTGGGTCGATGCGGTGCGCGTAATACAGATCGATCACATCAACCTTCAGGCGCTTTAAACTTGCCTCTACAGCTTTTTTTGCATAAGCTGGTGAAGCATCAAAACTACGTTCGCCATCTTTTTGCGGCAGGAAACCAAATTTGGTAGCGATGAAAACTTTATCGCGGTTTGGTGCCAATACTTTCGATATCAATTCCTCATTGGTATGCGGGCCGTAAATATCGGCAGTATCCCAAAAGTTAATACCCAAATCGAGCGCAAGTTCCAATACTTTAATTGATTCCGCGTCGTCACGGTCGCCATAAGCGTGGGTCATGCCCATGCAGCCTAAGCCAATAGCCGATAATTTTTCGCCGGTGTTGCCAAGTTCCCTGTATTTCATAATTGTTGCGTTTATATATCTGCAAAAACGACTATAACAGTTGCTTGTTTTATAACGATTGTAAGAATTACGCTATAATGGCAAACTGCGATAGGGTGACAAACTCATTTACTCTTGCAGCTATTTCTTCCTGGCTTAAATTTCTGATCTTTTCGGTGCCGAATTTCTCCACACAGAATGATGCCAGCGCCGAACCGAATATGATCGCGTTCTTCATGTTATTGAAGTTAATGGTACCCACTTTTGCCAAATAACCAATAAAACCACCTGCAAAGGTGTCGCCAGCACCGGTTGGGTCGAACACATCAGCCAGTGGTAAAGCAGGGGCAGAGAATACCAGGTCATCGCTAAACAACAACGCGCCATGCTCGCCTTTTTTAATGATAAGGTATTTGGGGCCCATCTGTAATATTTTACGGGCAGCTTTTACCAATGAGAACTCGCCGGATAGTTGACGTGCTTCAGCATCATTAATGGTTAATACGTCAACAAGCTTTATGGTTTCCAGCAGGTCGTCCATTGCAATGTCCATCCAAAAGTTCATGGTGTCCATTACAATAAGCTTAGGGCGGCTTTTAAGGCGTTTAATAACAGTTTGCTGTACCTGCGGGGTAAGGTTGCCCAGCATCAGGTATTCGCAGTCCTGGTAGCTTTCAGGAATGATAGGGTCGAAATCAGCCAATACATTCAGTTCTGTAATCAATGTATCACGGCTGTTCATGTCGTTATGGTACTTGCCCGACCAGAAGAAAGATTTTTCGCCTTCTTTTATTTGCAAACCTTCGGTGCTGATGTTATGGTTATGAAAATCGGCTATTTCGCTTTGCGGAAAATCATCGCCTACCACAGCTACAATTTTAACCTTATCATAAAAATAGGAAGCAGCTAAACTTGCGTAGGTAGCTGCGCCGCCAACGATTTTATCTGTTTTACCAAAGGGTGTTTCAATAGCATCAAACGCTACGGTGCCAATAACAACTAAACTCATACTGAAATGTATATTTTTTTTCCGGGGGCAAATATTGCGAAATTACCTTATAAATTAGCTGAAGCAGCTTATTTATATTGACTAAATGTTAGGTTTAAATACTAACAGATAAAATTAAATGCCTGAATATTAATTAGTATTAATATTTTGTAAATTTTTTTTTGTGAAATATTGTGAAGTTTCGCCGGAAATCCTACTTTTGCACACTCCAAAACGGGAAATGATTCCTGAGTAGCTCAGCTGGTTAGAGCATCTGACTGTTAATCAGAGGGTCGCTGGTTCGAGCCCAGCCTCAGGAGCACAAGGGCAAGCACGGTAAACCGGTCGCTTGCCCTTCTTTTTTGCCTTCTATTTCGGTGTAATCAGGTAGGTACAAGCGTAAAGTTCAGGATCAGGCAGAAGATCAGGGGATAAGATAAAAGGTATTTAACCCCATCAGAAAATTGATGGTGGTTGAGTTGGCCTGGTTTGTTAGGCATGAAAAGAAATGGTATTGCCCCTGACCGCGATACTGATAGTTTGCTATCCGGCAATTAATTAAAGTATCTTCATCAGTAATAACCCTAATATAGCAACCCTACTAAAATTTATTTAAGATGTTTAAAGCAATAGTCGATTGGTTTTCTGCGATGTGTTTGCTGATCCCTGATTGATCGGCGGTCTTGCTATAGCTTAATTGTTGTATTTTATAACAAAATATTTCACGGCACCTTTTTGACCGAACGGATAATAGACATAGGGCTACATTGGAAACAGATGCAGGCATTAATCACACCTAAATATAGTTTTCGGCATATGTAATTGCACTGTAAACCTCATTTTCAGGTGCTGCTAATCTCATAACAGTGCATCACAGCTGGTGTATCAGTAATATTTAAATTTGAAAACAATTATATCCGGATATTCAAAATATAAGCCGGGGATAAGTAAAGCGATCACTATATTTATGAAAATAGTAATGGTCACTCCGTAAACGATCTGTATGTCAGTTTTGTTAGCTATGGGGTTGTACTTATCTATTATTTAATAAGTAAAAGACCTCATATATTTATGCCCTGAACATGTTAGCATATACGCCAAAATGAAAATTATTTTATTACTGGTTATTTTATTTTTTAGTTTAACCGCTTTAGATCCTGTTACAAAAACCTGGACGGCAATAGGTGATTCCATTACTTATTTAAACGACCACCAGGACGAAACCGGGAACCGTTTAACAAAAGGCTATATGACAAGGGTAACAGATCAATTGCCACATATCCGTTATATCAACCAGGGGCATAATGGCTGGTCGGCAATAGCTATAGCTAAAGAGATCGATCAGCTGGGGCTTCAGCCATCTGATATTTATTCGGTATTTTTAGGTACCAATGATTGGTGGCAAGGGCTGCCGACAGGTACTTTTGATGATTATTTAAACAATACCGGCGCAGGAACTTTTTATGGGGCATACAGGGTTATTATTAACAAAATTTTAACGCTTAACCCAAATGCAAAAATTGTATTGATAACCCCTATGCCGCGGCAAGATTTTGTATATGTAAGGGACAGTCATAACAACGCCTATGGTTCCTATAAACCAAAAAGCAGGCAAATGCTGTCACAGTTTGCTGATGCAGTAAAAATCATAGGCCAGCATGATAACTATAAAATAGTCGATCTGTATTACAAAAGCGGGTTAAATTTAACCAACTTAATAAAGTTTAAAAGACTAAAAGATACTGTTACTGGTAAATATAAAAATTATAAGTACCCTGATTTTGTTGGCATGCCTTTCAATCCAGACAAAGATGACTACCCTTATCCATTGCAGGCTATTGATAATACCTATGATGGGCTTCACCCGTCTGATAAAGGGTGCCGGGTTATTGCAGATATGCTTGTAAAAGTATTAAACAGGGAATAATTTTTTAAGTAAAAACAGAGGTTGAGTTGATGAAGAAATTAACATTTTATGATTTTATAAAGATAGATGAGTATTCGGCAACGCCAAAATACCTGCAGTTATCCAATTCTATTGTTAATGCTATGGAAGCAGCGGTTATTCCCAAAAATTATTTGCTGCCATCTATAAATGAGTTAAGCTACCAGTTCGAAATATCCAGGGATACTATTCAAAAAAGCTATCGGCATTTAAAAAAAATTGGCGTTGTTACTTCGTATCCCGGAAAAGGATATTGTATTTCTAATCCCAACTTCAGGCAAAAATTAAAGGTGTTTTTGTTGTTTAATAAGCTGAGCGTGCATAAAAAGATAATTTATGACGCTATGGTAGAAACTTTGGGGGATGACGTTGCGATCGATTTTTACATTTATAACAATGATTATAAGTTGTTCAAAAAGCTATTGGAATCAAAAAAGGAAAATTATTCTCATTATGTCATCATCCCTCATTTTATAGAAGGCGGCGAAAACGCGCATGAAATTATTAATACCATACCAAAGGATAAATTGATACTGGTGGATAAAAATATTGCAGGGATTGAGGGCGAATACAGCGTTGTTTTCGAAAACTTTGAAAAAGATATTTACGAGGCGCTTTGCCAGGCGCGAACGCATTTAAGTAAATATCATACCATAAAACTTATATTTCCAGAACAAAGCTATTTCCCGGTAGAAATTATTAATGGGTTTAAACGGTTTTGCCAGCAATATGCATTTAACCACGAAACGATAAGTAATATAAGTACTTGCCAGCTTAACAAAGGCGAAGTTTTTATTAACCTAATGGAAGATGACCTGGTGATATTACTGGAACGGATCATAGAATTTAAGTACAAGATAGGCAAGGATTTAGGCGTGATATCGTATAACGAAACACCTATTAAAAAGATCTTGTTAAATGGCATAACAACTATATCAACCGATTTTAAATATATGGGCACTGCTGCTGCGGGTATGATACTTGAAAATACCAGGAAGCATCTTGAAGTGCCATTTTATTACACAAAAAGGTCATCGTTATAAGGTGGACACGATTACCCTGCCGTTTTTATAGCAGAGCAATACAGTACAGTATGCCGAATTTATTTTGATTATATAATTTACCGGCTCAATTAGTAAACCAGTAATATTTTATAAAAAATGAGAAATATAATTTGCCTGTTCTTTGTCTTTTTTATCTGTCAAATTTGTTCTGCGCAATTAAAAGTTCAAAAATTACTTACCGAAAACCTATCGAACCCGTTATGTATTGATGCAGCAGTGCCGCGTTTTGGCTGGCAGCTAGCGGAAAATGAAAAACAGAACGTGTTGCAAACCGCATACGAAATAAAGGTAACTACTGAAAGCGCAACGGGCAGAAATAAGCAGACAGTTTGGAATAGCGGCAAAATAACGTCTGATCAGTCTTTATATATTCCCTATGCAGGCAGTCCTTTGCAATCGGGGCAGCGGTATTACTGGCAGGTGCGCGTATGGGATAATTATGGCAACTCTTCTCCCTGGAGCGGGGTTGCATGGTGGCAAATGGGCCTGCAGCATCCGGATGACTGGAGCGCGAAATGGATAACCCCCGGTTTTGAAGAAAACTTACCATTACAGGTAAGCCCTATTTTTCGTAAAAAATTCAGCTTAACTAAAAAGGTCCGTTCGGCAATTGTTTACATTACAGCGCATGGATTATATGAGGCCCAATTAAATGGACAACGTATTGGCGATGCTTACCTAACGCCAGGTTGGACAAGTTATAACAAACGGTTGCAGTATCAGGCCTATGATATTACCGCGCAGCTGCAAAACGGCGATAATGCAATTGGTGTTACCCTGGGTAGCGGCTGGTATCGCGGGCATGTAGGTTACGACCCCACGCCTAATCTTTACGGCAAAGATGCAGCCTTGCTGTTACAGTTGCACATTGTTTATGATGATGGCACAACCGAAAACGTAGTTTCCGATGAAAGCTGGAAATCTTCAACCGCCGCAATCCGTACTTCTGAAATTTACTATGGCGAAATTATTGATGCACATAAAGAACAACCGGGATGGGCTACTGCCAAATTTGATGATAAAGGGTGGTCGGGAGTAACCGTTCAAAATTTCTCTAAGGATGTATTGATCGCTACTTACAATGAATCGGTAAAGCAGCACGAAACTTTTAAGCCTGTACGGGTATTTAAAACACCAAGCGGCGCACAGATAATTGATTTTGGACAAAATTTGGTAGGCTGGGTGCGGTTTAACGCAAGTGGTAAAGCAGGTGACAGTATAAAGCTTTATCATGCAGAGGTAATGGATAAGCTAGGGGAATTTTATACTGAAAACCTGCGTTCGGCGCGTGCTGAAAATATTTATGTATTGAACGGAAAGGGTTTGGAAACCTTTCAGCCCCACTTTAGCTGGCAGGGTTTCAGATATGTTAAAGTTGTAGGTTATCCCGGGGATCTGAAACCCGAGAATTTTACAGCTGTCGCTTTGTATTCAGATATGCGGCCAACAGGATCTTTTAGCTGCTCCAACACCATGATAAACCAGCTGCAGCATAACATTCAATGGGGCCAGAAGGGGAATTTCTTAGATGTTCCCACGGATTGCCCTCAGCGCGATGAGCGTTTAGGCTGGACCGGCGATGCGCAGGTTTTCTCGCGCACGGCATCCTATAACATGAATGTGCATAATTTCTTTACCAAGTGGCTTAAGGATGTCGCTGCTGATCAATACAACAGCGGAGCCGTACCCCATGTAATACCCGACGTAATAAAACGGGCCGGAAGTGAGCCGGGCGGCAGCACCGGTTGGTCTGATGTTTCAACTATTGTTCCATGGAATATGTATCTGGCCTATGGCGATAAGCAAATTCTCGAAAATCAGTACAACAGTATGAGAGCCTGGGTTGAATACATGGTTCATCAAAGCAAAAATGACCTGTGGAATACCGGCGGCCATTTTGGCGACTGGTTGTTTTACAGTGTAAATGATGATACCGATGGCAGTTCGGCCATAACCAGTAAATACCTGATAGCGCAATGCTTTTGGGCTTATTCAACCCAGTTATTAGTTAATGCCGCGCAGGTATTAGGTAAAAAAGAAGATGTTGACCATTATACCGAATTACTGGCCAGGATCAAGGATGCTTATTTAAAAGAATATGTGACGGCAAATGGCCTCATTTCGTCTGATACACAAACAGCGTATGTGCTGGCGCTTGAGTTTGATATGCTGCCCGAAAGCCTTCGTCACCAGGCTGCAGAGCGCCTTGCGAATAATGTAAGCAGGTATGGCAACCACTTAACAACAGGATTTTTAGGTACACCTTATTTATGCCATGTACTAAGCCGTTTTGGTTATGCCGATGTGGCCTATAAACTTTTATTGCAGGATACTTACCCATCATGGTTATATCCCGTTAAAATGGGTGCCACAACAGTTTGGGAGCGCTGGGATGGTATACGCCCCGACGGAACTTTCGAAACACCAACCATGAATTCATTTAATCATTACGCGTATGGTGCCATAGGCGATTGGATGTATCGTGTGGTTGCCGGTATCGATACAAAAGCGGACGGGCCGGGTTATAAAAAAATAACCATCAAACCAACTATTGGCGGTAATTTAAGCTATGCCTCGGCTGATTATGAAACCGGCTACGGAACGCTAAGTTCGCATTGGAAAATCGACGCTAATAACCTATTGTTGGATGTTTCCATCCCGGCAAATACAACCGCAACCATTTATGTACCTGTAAAGGACGGCAGCACAATAACTCAAAATGGCAAAGCAGTAGCAAATACTGATTCGTTAAATGGCTATATGGCAATAAATGTAGGCTCTGGAAATTATCATTTTAATAGTTCAGGATTTTAAACTAATGGCGACCGTTAGGCCGCTATCTATTATTTATCTATATCATTAATTTTCAATGCTAAGGCCGCAAACATGAAAAGGGCGCTAGGTTTTATTTATGTGTTGATGATGAGTTGTTGCTGTTGCTACGCTCAATATTACACACCAATCAACATTAAAACTTTAAAAGCAGGTTTCATTCATCCGCCGGCATCGGCCCGGCCCGGTGTATACTGGTATTTTATGGATGGTAACATGACCAAACAATCCATAACTGCTGATCTTGAATCGATGAAAAAAGCAGGGATAGGCAACGTGATATTTTTGGAAGTAAATGTGGGCCTGCCTATTGGTCCGGTTGGTTTTTTAAGCGAACAATGGCAGGATATTTTTAAACATGCCGTAAACGAAAGCAAACGCCTTGGTATTGAAATAACACTGGGTACAGGCCCCGGATGGGCAGGCAGTGGCGGCCCATGGGTGCCAGCGGATCAATCCATGCAGCATTTGGTTTCATCGGCTGTTTACGTTACTGGCGGTTCAAAGCAAAAAATACAATTGCCGCTTCCGTTGCCGCGCGAGCCATACTTTGGCGAAGGCGTTTTTACTCCTGAGTTAAAAAAACAATGGCTGGCCTATTATAAAGATGTTGCCGTGTTAGCTTATCCAACACCATTTGGCGACAGCAAAATAACCGATATTGATGAGAAGGCTTTATACTATCGCGCCCCATATTCATCCGTTAAAGGTGTTAAACAGTTTTTGCCAACAAAAGTGGAGTATGATGAGGTTGCAAAAGGTTCTGTAATTGCCAAAAAAAATATAATTGATGTAACCAATAAAATGAAGCCCGATGGAATGCTTGATTGGGATGTACCACCCGGAAAATGGACCATTATACGTTTTGTAAGCCGCAATAACGGCGCTATAACCCGACCCGCCCCGGTTACCGGCCTGGGTTTTGAAAGCGATAAGTTTGATACCCTGGCTATAAATGCCCAACTAAATAATTACGTAGGTAAACTACTGAAAAAGATTGGTGGTACCGATACCAAAAAACAGGGCGGCCTAAAACGCCTGCATATTGATAGCTGGGAAATGGGTGCCCAAAACTGGACAGGCAACTTTCGCCGTGAATTTATTAAGAGGCGTGGCTATGACCCGCTGCCCTTTTACCCGGTATATGCAGGCAACATTGTTCAAAGCCCCGAGAGCAGCGAACGCTTTTTGTGGGACCTGCGCCAAACTTCAAATGAGTTGATATTGGAATACCATGCCGGGCAGGTAAAAAAATATGCGCATCGGAACGGATTGAAGCTTTCGATAGAGCCGTACGATATGAACCCTTCCGCCGATATGGAACTGGGTTCGGTTGCCGATTGGGCCATGTGTGAATTCTGGAGCAAGGGGTACGGCTTCAATTCTTCGTTTAGTTGTATCGAGGCAACATCCATAGCGCACGTAAAAGGGCAGGCCGTAATGCCAGCCGAATCCTTCACCGCCCAAAACGATGAGGGCTGGCGGCAATATCCCGGTTCAATGAAAGACCAGGGCGACTGGGCCTTTGCTACAGGCATCAACAGGTTTGTTTTTCACACCTTTATAAACCAGGTATTGAATGATACGCTCCGCCCCGGTATGACAATGGGGCCCTATGGCATTCACATGGACCGCGGGCAAACCTGGTGGCCAATGGTAAGCGGTTATACCGATTATATAAGCCGTTGTCAATATGTACTGCAGCAGGGTAAGGCCGTAGCCGATGTGCTATACCTAACTCCCGAAGGTGCGCCGCACGTTTTCCGTCCCCCATCTTCAGCATTAATTGGCAATGATACTATACCCGACAGGCGCGGCTATAATTTTGATGGTTGCCCGCCCTCGCAGTTGTACAAAGCAACAGTTAAAAATGGCCTTGTTGTTTTTCCCGGCAGCGCAAGCTATCATTTATTGGTGATACCTGCCGTAAAAACTATTACACCTGCATTACTGGCAAAAATACTTTCGCTTGTTAAAGCTGGTGCCACGGTGGTGGGTATGCCACCGGTAAAATCACCGGGGTTATCAGGTTATCCACTGTGTGATCGTAAAGTGCAGCAAATGGCAAAAATGCTTTGGGGAACAATGGATAGCCCTGCAAGCCAAACAGTCCGCCGCTATGGGGCCGGAAAAGTGATTTTTGGTGGTGCGCTTGACAGGCAGATAAATGACCTGTATCCTGAATATAACCTCACCGCCGCCATCTTAAAATCGATGCATGTACCCGTCGATTTTCAATCGGATAATGCGGTACGTTATACCCACCGTACTTCACCGGTTTGGGATATTTATTTCGTATCGAACACAACCGCTACGCCCGAACAGGCTAATGTTGTATTTCGTAGCATAAAAGGAACGCCCGAACTATGGGATCCTATTACCGGCGAAACAAGAAAATTACCTCAGTTTTCTGTAAAAGGCGGTCAAACTACATTGTTATTAAAATTCGATGCGCACCAGAGTTACTTCGTTGTGTTCAATAAAAATAACACTTCAAAATCAACCGGAAATCAACAGAATTTCCCTGCATATAATACGCTTACAACGCTAACCGGCCCTTGGCAGGTATCATTCAACCCAAAATTCGGGGGACCCAAAAATACCACGTTTAATGAATTGACCGACTGGACAAAAAGCCCGGAAGATGGCATTAAATATTACTCCGGCATTGCGGTTTATAAAAAGGATTTCAGTTTTACGGCTGTTAATAAAAATGGCAGGATATATTTAGATCTTGGTGAAATAAACAACCTGGCAAGGGTAAAACTAAACGGTAAAGATTTAGGCGTAGTGTGGACAGCACCATGGCGGGTAGATGTGACCGATGTGATAAAAAGCCAAAACCACATGGAAATTGAAGTAGCCAATTTATGGGGAAACCGACTAATAGGCGACGAAAAACTACCTGATGACGGTATTAAAAACGGCCAGTGGCCCGAATGGCTAACTAAAGGCTTGCCGCGCCCGTCAAAGCGGTACACGTTCGCTACGTTTCATCCTTATAACCAAAATTCACCCCTGTTTAAATCGGGCCTGGCAGGCCCGGTAACTTTACAGCAAAGTTCTTTCTAGTTGTATTATGGCAAAGCAAAATAAAACTAATGTTAAAATAGGCCTGTTCGGTATCGGGCTCGAAACATACTGGGCTCAATTTGATGGGTTGGAACAACGCCTTAAAGGGTATTTAGATATAGTGTACCAGCGTATTGAAGCCATGGGTGTAGAGACGGTGAACTTGGGTTTGGTTGATAATGCCGAAAAGGCTTTTGAAGCGGGTACCGCATTCAGGAAAGCGGATGTTGACCTGATATTTCTTTACGTATCCACCTATGCGCTGTCATCCACCGTGCTGCCTGTAGTGCGAAAAGCAAAAGTGCCGGTAATTGTACTAAACCTATCGCCCGAAGCCGCTATCGACTACGCTTCGTTTAATGCCATGGATAACCGCACCGCCATGACAGGCGAATGGCTGGCATATTGTTCGGCCTGCCCGGTACCGGAAATAGCAAGTGTTTTCATACGGTCTAACATTCCGTTTTACCAGGTAACCGGTATGCTGAATAATGACCCGCTGGTTTGGAAAGCGATAGAAGAATGGGTTGAAGCCGCAAAGGTGGCCCATGTAATGAGTTATAACAGGCTGGGCCTTATGGGCAACTATTACGGCGGTATGCTCGATATTTATTCAAACCTTACCCTGCATTGTGCTGTGTTAGGTGGCCATATGGAAATTGTTGAGGTTGATGAATTATCCGGCCTGCGTAACGAGGTTACAGAACAGGAAGTTGATGAAAAGATAAAAGAGTTTTATGATACGTTCGAGATTCAGGATGATTGCCCGGCCGGGGAGATCCGTCGTGCGGCATTAACCGCGGCAGTTTTAGATAAGCTGGTTGAAAAGTATAACCTTGGCTCATTGGCCTATTACCACAAGGGCACAGGCAACCCAATAAATGCCGATGTAATGAGTTCGGTCATTTTGGGTACATCATTATTAACAGCTAACCACATTCCGGTTGCAGGTGAATACGAAGTGAAAAATGTACAGGCCATGAAAATAATGGACAGCTTTGGTGCGGGTGGTTCTTTTACCGAATATTATGCCATGGATTTTAATGAAGATGTAGTGCTTATGGGGCACGATGGCCCTTGTCATCCAGCCATCGCCGAAGGCAAAATAAAAGTGAAGCCGCTAAAAGTTTATCACGGTAAAGTTGGCAACGGCCTGTCGGTAGAGATGTCGGTAAAACATGGCGATGTAACCCTGCTTTCATTAGTCGAAAGTGCCGATGGTAAGCTAATATTTCTGGTTGCGGAAGCCGAATCAGTCGCCGGATCGATATTGGAGATAGGCAACACCAACAGCCGTTATAAATTCCCGGTTGGGGCAAGGCAATTTGTTGAAAGCTGGAATGCGCACGGCCCTGCCCACCATTGTGCAATAGGTAGGGGGCACATCGCCTCAAAAATTATAAAGCTGGGCAACTTGTTAGCAATGCAAACCATACAGGTTTGTTAACGTATAATTCAACAATAACCACAATTGTGGCTACATAGCATAACAGTGCATAACAGTTATCAGTGCCGGGTTATTTAGCTTAGCAATGTTATTTACCAATTAACCTAATATATTTTCATGCAAGCAATTTTTGGGGTCATTTTCCATTTTATCGGCGGCTTTGCCTCGGGTAGTTTTTACATTCCGTATAAAAAAGTTAAAGGCTGGGCCTGGGAAAGTTTTTGGATAGTAGGCGGCATTTTTTCGTGGCTTATTGTACCACCGCTGGCTGCCTGGTTAACCATTCCCGGTTTTGTTGATATTATAAAACAAACCAGCGGGCATATTTTATTGCTTACTTATTTTTTCGGCATACTTTGGGGCATAGGCGGCCTTACCTACGGTTTGGGTGTTCGTTACCTGAGTGTTGCGCTGGGCAGTTCAATTATACTGGGCCTGTGTTCAGTTTTTGGAGCGCTTATACCATCTGTATATTATAATTTTTTTCCGGCAGAAGGCAAAGACACTATCGTTACTTTAATGACCAGCCATTGGGGCCAAATGGTGTTTCTGGGTATACTGGTTTGCGTAATTGGTATTATTATTTGCGGTTATGCAGGTGTAATAAAGGAACGCGAACTATCGGTAGACAAAGAAGTGGCCGTTAATAACAAAGAATACAAATTTGGCCTTGGCATATTTGTGGCAATAGTTTCAGGTATCCTGAGCGCTTGTTTCGCGTTTGGTATTGATGCAGGTAAGGATATGGCTAACGTAGCAAACACCGCCTGGAAGGCAATACATCCCGGCAGCGGAGAATTTCTTTATCAAAATAATGTAACCTATGTGGTTATTCTTTGGGGCGGGCTAACTACCAATTTTATATGGTGTATGCTATTGAACGCCCGTAATAAAACTTTCGGCGATTATGCCAATAAAAAAACTCCGCTGTTAAAGAACTATATATTCTCGGCATTGGCAGGCACTACCTGGTTTTTGCAGTTCTTTTTTTATGGTATGGGCGAAAGCAGGCTGGGTAATGGTGCCAGTTCATGGATCTTACATATGGCGTTTATAATATTGATAGCTAATATGTGGGGGCTATTGCTTAAAGAATGGAAAGGCGTAAGCAAAAAGGCTTTGGCTACGGTTATAGTTGGTATTGCCACCATTATACTTTCAGTGCTTATTGTAGGATATGGTAATTCAATTAAAGTTTAACATAGTGTGTTAATGTAGCGTGTGATATTGGTTTATTGGTAACGTTGGTAAGCTTTACATTACAGTCCATAACAGTTAAAACCTTTGGGTAGTTTAAATTCGCTGAGTGAATTAGTAACGGTAAACCAATTGAATCTGACCAGCAATTACGTAGTATATTTTCTGTTTTTCCGTACTGCTATGGTTTAATAAGAATACTGCTTACGGGATTTTTTAAAATAAGTCTAAAATAAAAATTTTAAATATAATGTCTGTTAAAACCACAAATTTCAAACATGTAAGTTACTTATGGGATGACGCTAAAGCAGCGGAATTAGCCGGAGATGAAGTAGCCTTATTGATATATCGTTCAAACCTTTTAGGTGCCGATCTGCGCCTGACCAATTATGGTGGTGGCAATACCTCTTGCAAGGTAATCGACAAAGATCCTTTGACGGGTAAAGAGGTTGAAGTAATGTGGATCAAAGGATCCGGCGGTGATATCGGCACATTAAAAAAGAGCGGGCTTGCTGCCTTGTATGTTGACCGCCTGCGCAGCCTGAAAAACGTTTACCGTGGTATTGAGTTTGAAGATGAAATGGTTGAATTGTTTAATCATTCTATTTTCGATCTGAACTCCAAAGCCCCAAGTATTGATACTCCATTACACGGCTTTTTACCCTTCAAACATATCGACCATCTGCACCCCGACGCGGCTATTGCTATCGCGGCAGCAAAGGATGGCGAAAAGATCACCAAAGAACTGTTTGGTGGCGCTATTGGCTGGGTACACTGGCAGCGCCCCGGTTTCGATCTGGGTTTACAACTGAAGGAGTGTTTGGATAATAACCCGGGCATTCGCGGCATTATGTTGGGCTCGCACGGCCTGTTCACCTGGGGCGATACCGCTTATGAAAGCTATATCAATACCCTGGAAGTGATTGAGAAATGCGCCGAATATTTAGAAGAAAACTACAAGAAAAAAGGCGCTGCCTTCGGCGGTAAAAAGATAGATAGTTTGCCGGATGCTGATCGTAAAAAACAGGCGGTGGCATTGGCTCCCATCCTGCGTGGTTTTTGCTCATCAAAAACACAGATGATCGGCCATTTTACCGATGATGCACGTGTGCTGGAATATATCAATTCGAACGACTTAGAGCGTTTAGCACCACTGGGTACCAGCTGCCCGGATCACTTTCTGCGTACTAAGATCAGTCCACTGGTATTAGAACTGGAGGCAGGCGATGACCTGAGCGACTTAACCGCCATTAAAGAAAAACTAACCCCTGCATTTGAGGCCTACCGTAAAATGTATGAGGATTACTATAACACCTGCAAACACCCGAATAGCCCTGCCATCCGTGATGCTAACCCGGTGGTAATATTATATCCCGGTATAGGTATGTTCACCTTTGCAAAGGATAAACAAACGGCAAGGGTAGCTGCTGAGTTCTATATCAACGCTATTAATGTGATGAAAGGTGCTGAGGCAATTTCGGAATACACATCCCTGCCACGCCAGGAGGCTTTTGATATTGAATACTGGTTGCTTGAAGAAGCAAAACTATCGCGCATGCCAAAACCAAAAGCATTATCGGGCAGGGTTGCCCTGGTAACCGGCAGCGCGGGCGGTATTGGTAAAGCCATTGCTAAAAAGTTTGTTGAAGAAGGCGCTGTTGTTATTCTTAATGACATGAATGCCGAGCGCCTTGAAGGTGCAGGCGAAGAGTTTAAAAAAGCCTATGGCAAAGATGCCTACACCACTGCAGTATTAGATGTAACCAACGAGGCGCAGATCCAGGAAGCCATAGCTACCGCAATTTTAGCCTTCGGTGGTGTCGACCTGATCGTAAACAACGCGGGGCTGTCCATCTCCAAAACCATTGCCGATCATACTGAAAAAGACTGGGACCTGTTGTATGATGTACTGGTAAAGGGCCAGTTTTTTGTAACGCAGGCAGCAGTAGCGGTGATGAAAAAACAAGCCATCGGTGGCGATGTTATTAATATTGTAAGCAAGAACGCGCTGGTTAGCGGGCCAAATAATGCCGGTTACGGCAGTGCCAAGGCAGCACAGTTACACCTGAGCAGGCTGAATGCTGCAGAACTGGGTGCCGATCATATCCGTGTGAATGTGATCAACCCTGATGCGGTGATCAGCGATAGCAATATCTGGGCTGGTGGCTGGGCCGAGGGCCGTGCAAAGGCTTATGGCATTACTGTAGCAGAATTACCTGCTTATTATGCCAAGCGCACTTTACTGAACGAGGTAATATTACCAATTGATATTGCCAATGCCTGCTTCGCCTTAACAGGTGGGCTGCTAAGCAAATCAACCGGTAACGTTATCAATGTAGATGGCGGGGTTGCGGCCGGATTTGTACGTTAAAGGATCAAGCTTAAAGTCTAAAGCAGAAAGCTATAAAAATAAATAGGGTCGGCTAACCACCGGCCCACCAATTATACCAGATTATGCAGATAGAAAAATATACAGTTGATGAACTGAACCATCAGCAGGCAGATAAGCACCAGCGCAAATTTGAGGGTGTTGCTGCCGATATCAATAACCTTGATGAGGTATTACAAAAGTTAAGTGTGTTTAATATCGCTATCCCGAGTTGGGCTTTGGGTACAGGTGGTACACGTTTCGGGCGTTTCTCGGGCGGTGGCGAGCCGCGCAGCCTGGAGGAAAAGATAGAGGATGTGGGCGTGATCCACGCTTTAAACAAAAGCAGCAATTCTATCTCCCTGCATATACCATGGGATATCCCGGAAAATGCAAAGTCTATCAAAGCATTAGCCACCGGTTTAGGCTTACATTTTGACGCGGTGAACTCCAACACTTTCCAGGATCAGCAAGATCAAAAGCTAAGCTACAAGTTCGGTTCGCTGCACCATGTGGATAAGGCGGTGAGGAAACAAGCGGTAGAACACAATATAGAAGTGATTAAATATGGCAGAGAACTGGATTCAAAAGCTTTGTCGGTTTGGTTATCGGATGGTTCAAATTTTCCCGGGCAATTGAACTTCCGTAACGCATTTCAAAACACATTAGAAAGCCTGCAGGAAATATATACGGCTTTGCCCGATGATTGGAAAGTTTGGGTAGAATATAAGCCCTATGAGCCAAATTTCTATTCCACTACCATTGGCGACTGGGGACAATCGTACTTACTGTCATCCAAACTCGGCCCAAAAGCGCAAACATTGGTCGATCTCGGTCATCATTTACAGGGCACTAATATCGAACAGATAGTATCACTATTATTGATGGAAGGCAAACTGGCCGGTTTCCATTTCAATGATTCTAAGTATGGCGATGACGACCTTACTGTGGGTAGCATCAACCCTTACCAATTGTTCCTGATATTTAACGAACTGGTTGAGGGTATGGATGCCCGTGGCATGGATCACGCGACTGCTATTGGCTGGATGATAGATGCCTCGCACAATGTTAAAGACCCTATAGAGGATTTATTACAATCGGTACAAGCCATTAAGATTGCTTATGCGCAGGCTTTACTGGTAGATAAAGCCGCGTTAGTTGCTGCTCAAAATAATAATGACGTGGCACTGGCCCAGGAAATTTTGCAGCAAGCCTACCGTACAGATGTTCGCCCGCTGGTGGCCGAAGCAAGTTACAGGTTAGGGGGCGCTATTGACCCGATTGCTGCATACCGCAAGTTGGATGTGCGTGGTAACCTGATAAAAGAACGCGGTTTAAAAACGGTGGCAACCGGCTTATAACCCCCCGCCTAAACGGCATAGCCCTCATAAATACCGTTGAAAAACAATAAGACCATGAATAACCCTCCCGGCAGGGAGGGCTTTTAAAAAGAAATTAGTTATTAAATAATGTCCATACCGGTTGTAGCAATTTTTGACGTAGGCAAGACCAATAAAAAGCTATTCTTATTCGATGAGAATTACAAAATAGTTTATGAAAAGTCGGCACGGTTTATTGAAACGGTAGACGAAGATAGTTTCCCTTGCGAAAATGTAGAGAGCCTGCGGCTATCGGTTTTTGATTCATTGAGCGAAGTTTTTCGGCTGAAACAGTTTGATATAAAAGCGGTGAATTTTTCGGCCTATGGAGCAAGCCTGGTATATGTAGGCGAGGATGGAAATCCCGTTTGCCCGCTTTATAATTACCTAAAACCATATCCGCCTGAGATAAGCAATGAACTTTATGCAAATTATGGTGGCGATGAGCAATTCAGCATTGAAACCGCGTCGCCGCTTTTAGGAAGCTTAAATTCGGGCCTGCAACTTTACCGTTTAAAAAAGGAACAGCCTCAAATATTCAGCAAGGTTAAATTTGCGCTGCATTTACCGCAGTATATGAGTTTTCTGTTGTCGGGTAAAGCATATTCTGATATTACCAGCATAGGTTGCCATACCGGCATGTGGGACTTAGAAAACAACGATTATCATAACTGGATAAAACAAGAGGAACTTGATAAGAAACTGGCCCCGATCGAACCTGCGGATAAAGTTTTTCCACCGCTTTTTCCTGGTAATAGTTATAAAGTAGGTATAGGCCTACACGACAGTTCGGCGGCTTTGGTGCCTTACCTGGTTAATTTTACCGAACCATTTATTCTTATTTCAACAGGTACATGGTGTATTAGTTTAAACCCGTTCAACCACCACGCATTAACCGCCGGGGAATTGAAAAACGATTGCTTGTGTTACCTGCAATACCAGGGTAAGCCGGTAAAAGCGGCGCGTGTATTTTCGGGGTTTGAACATGAACAGCAGATAAAAAGAATTGCTGATCATTTCAATACCGATACCATTAAATATAGGGACATTGATTTCGATGTTGAAATTACCCGGGAGTTGAGATCAAATGAACAAAGTGCGGGTTTAGCGCCCGGTACAAAAGAGTCGCCATTTGGCTCCCGCGACCTTTCAAAATTTAAAGACGATGTAACTGCCTATCACCGGCTAATAATGGACCTGGTAGACTTGCAGATAGCATCAACTAACCTGGTACTGGAAGGCACAAATACCCGGCGCATATTTGTTGATGGCGGCTTTAGTAAAAACCATGTTTACATGAACCTGCTGACAATAGCTTTCCCCAATATAGAGGTATTTGCAGCATCAATGGCGCAATCTACAGCTTTAGGCGCAGCTATTACCCTGCATAAAAGCTGGAACAGCAAGCCATTACCATCCAATCTTATTGAGTTAAATTATTATGTAAGCAACGCTTATATACCTTCAAAGTAAATTATAGTGAGAGTAGGATTATTTGTACCCTGCTATGTCGATCAGTTTTATCCCCACGCGGCTATTGCCACGCTGCAATTGCTGGAGAAATTAGGGGTTGATGTAGTTTATCCGCCAAAACAAACCTGTTGCGGGCAGCCAATGGCAAATTCAGGCTTTGAGCATTTAACAACAGGGTGTAATGAATTATTTGTTGAGAACTTTGCAGCGTTTGATTATATCGTTGCGCCATCGGGTAGCTGTGTACTGCATATCCGCGATCATTTGCATGACGATAAAAACCCGGAAGCCGCAAAAAGTATCAGCCATAAAATTTACGAACTTACCACTTTCTTAACTGATGTGCTGAAGGTGAAAAAGCTGGATGCGAAATTTCCACACCGGGTAGGCGTACACCAAAGCTGCCACGGCCAGCGCGGTTTACACGTAAGTTCTATGACGGAACTGGTGGCACCTGAATTTTCAAAACCGGCAAGCCTGTTAAAAATGGTCGGCGCTATTGATCTGATCCCTTTGGGCCGGAAAGATGAATGCTGCGGCTTTGGGGGCACCTTTTGTGTAACCGAAGAAGCCGTATCGGTAAAAATGGGTAAGGACCGTGTGGCAGATCACCTTGAAAATGGTGCCGAATTTATTACCGGGATAGATATGTCATGCCTTATGCATATGGAGGGGATATTGAAACGACAGGGAAGCAAAGTTAAAGTGATCCACATAGCAGAGATATTAAACGCAGGATGATATGACGGAGCAAACAACAAAAGATCACGCTGAACTTGCAGCAGTATTTAATAAAGATGAAGCCCGGGTAGACTGGCATGATGAAACGCTTTGGTTCATCCGTGCAAAGCGTGATAAAGCCGCCCATAATATCCCCGAATGGGAAAACCTGCGTGAGGCAGCCTCACAAATAAAAAATAATGTACTTTCTAACCTGCATAATTACCTGATCAGGTTTGAACAAAATGCGATTGCCAACGGTATAGAAGTGCATTGGGCAGCCGATGCAGCTGAGCATAATGAAATAGTACACCGGCTAATAAAACAGGCCAATGTGGTACGCATGGTAAAAAGCAAATCGATGCTTACCGAAGAGTGCGGCCTTAACGAATACCTGGCCGAACATGGCATCGGGGTGATCGATTCGGATCTGGGCGAACGCATAGTACAATTAGCTAAGGAACCGCCGAGCCACATTGTTTTGCCTTGCATCCACAAAAAGAAAGAAGAGATAGGTGAACTGTTTCATCAGCATTTAGGCATTGAAGCGGGGATTTCCGATCCCCAATTTTTAACCGAAACCGCCCGTCAGCATCTGCGTGAAGTTTTCCTTACGCGCAAAGTGGCACTCACAGGTGTAAACTTCGCGGTAGCAGAAACCGGCGAATTTGTGGTTTGCACCAATGAGGGGAATGCCGACATGGGTGCCCACCTGGCCGATGTGCATATTGCCAGTATGGGGATTGAGAAACTAATACCTGAAAGGAAGCATTTGGGTATTTTTTTGCGTTTGTTAACCCGCAGCGCAACCGGCCAGCCCATAACCACCTACAGCAGCCATTTTAAAACACCGCGCGAAGGAAAGAAAATACACATTATTATTGTAGACAACGGACGCACTGTTCAGTTAGGGCGTAAGGATTTCAGGAATTCGTTAAAGTGTATCCGCTGTGCGGCCTGCATGAATACCTGCCCCGTTTACCGGCGCAGCGGGGGCCATAGCTACCACACTGCTGTTGCGGGCCCTATCGGCTCTATATTGGCACCAAACCTCGATATGGGGAAATATGCCGACCTGCCCTTTGCATCCACCCTTTGCGGCTCATGTTCAAACGTGTGCCCGGTAAAAATCGATATTCATGAGCAGTTGTATAAATGGCGGCAGGTATTGGTAAAAGCCGGCTATACGCCAACCGCTAAAAAGGCAGGTATGCAGGTAATGACCTGGACACTCTCCTCACCGGCTATATACCACATGGCGGGTAAGGCCGGCCGGTGGGTAATGAAATATGCACCATTCGCCGTAAATAATAAACTGAACCCCTGGTACACGCAACGGGATATGCCCGAGCCGCCGGAGCATTCATTTGGTGAATGGTATAAACAAAACAGAAAAAACTAATGAACAGCAGAGAACGCATATTAACGGCTGTTAAGGCCAACCAGCCAGATACTACAACTTTGCCTGATATATCGACATTTGAAAGCCATACGCAAAGTTCGCTGCAAAAATTTGCCATGGTTTTAGAAAGCATAGGCGGAAAAATAGCCTGCGTATCAGGCTATGACGAGATTGCACGGATAATAAAGGCCCAATATGCTACTGACGTAAAAATTGTGAGCCCGTTGACGGAATTCAATAGCTTAACAATTGAAAACCTGGACGACCTGGCATCTATTCACGATCTGCATGATGTTGACCTGGCCATTCTTAAAGCTCATTTCGGGGTAGCCGAAAATGGCGCAGTTTGGGTAACAGAAAATGAAATGGTACACCGGGTACTGCCATTTGTAACACAGCATTTGGCGATAATTATTGATGCGGCGGCCATTGTACCCACCATGCACCAGGCCTATGATATAATTAGTTCAACAACCTACGGATTTGCCACATTTATAGCAGGCCCGTCAAAAACTGCTGATATTGAACAATCACTTGTTATAGGTGCGCACGGGCCCAGAAGTATGATCGTTTTTGTAATTATCGATCCTGATCAATAAATAAAACGATAAGGGGCACTATTCAACCATTAGCATTAAAAGCCGGTATTCTCCGCCCATCATATAAAACCTACTTTATATCAAACTCATACCTGCCTGCCTGTAATTGGTAATTACTTTGTATAGCCAGTTCCTTGCCATTGGTGTACACCCTTTTACCGTCATTAATTGGGAAAACAACACTTGCGGTAGAGTTTGCAGGTATGGTAACCGTATAATTAATACCCTTACCAACACGTTTCCATGACGATATTATTTTGCCATAAGGCCCGGTATGTGTGGCTTCAAAATGATCAAGGCCTGTTACAAAATTAGGCGACAATAATATATTTTTAAAGCCGGGCTGGGTTTCATCCGGCTTTATGCCGCCCAGTGCCTTGTACAGCCATGCATCAATTTCGCCAAACATGATATGGTTTAATGACAAGTCTCTTGGTGCGTTGATATTCCAGTTTTCATACAAGGTAGTAGCACCATTCACTATCCACCATCCCCATGACGGGTAGGTATCCTGCGAAGCTAATTTATAAGCGGTTTGTGCCTGCCCGTTTTCACTCAGGGCATTTAATATGGCTTTAGCACCTAGTATACCCACATCCAAATGGAAATTATTGGCAGCTACCGAATCAGCCAGATGGGCTGCGGCCTTAGCTTTTAAACTATCGGGCACTATGCCCCAGCAAAGCGGTACACTTTGCTCTGTTTGGTGGCCTTCGGCATAAATACCTGTTTTAGGGTTCAGGTATTTGGCATTGATCGCGTCTTTAATTTTAGTTGCTAAAGCCGAATACTTTGCATAGTCGTTGATCTTACCTAATATTTTAGCTGCTTTAGCCAATATGTTTACATCTGCATAATAATAAGCCGATGAGGTAAGCTCAACCGGGGTTTTTGATTTTACCGGTGCCCAATCGCCCAATCCCCAGGTGGTTAAGCCCGTTGGGTAAAGTTCATTGATGTGGTCCACATAGCGCTGGATATTGCCGTAGCAATCGCTCAATAGCTTAGGGTCGCCATAAAACAAATAAACGTTCCACGGGATAATGGCGATAGTACTCGTCCAGTCGGGCCCATTACCCCACTCGTAACCCCAGCCATCGGTTGGAATTATGGATGGCAGCACACCATTAGGCTGCTGTTCGTCGCGATGATCGGCCATCCATTTTTCATAAATAGTGATACCATCAAAATTATATAAGCCGGTTTCGCTGGCAATATGCGCATCGCCTGTCCAGCCATTCTTTTCCCGCTGCGGACAATCGGTTGGGTAACCAAACAGGTTCGATAAATACGACGCGTTTGACGCCGCCCATAATTTGTTGATCAGTTCACTTGACGAGTTAATGCTACCAGTTGGCTCAACATCGCTGTGCATAAAATAAGCCACCAGGCTTCCTTTAGTTAGGCTGATAGGCTTGTTGCTGGTTACCTCAACATATTGAAAGCCTTTATAATTAAAGCGGGGCATAAAGGTTTCCGGGCCTTTGCCGTTTAGTTTATAAATATCTGTTGAAAAGGGGTCGCTTTTGCGGGTGGGGGTGGATAGAAAATAATCAACATTTGATTGATCAGGATAACCGTTTTTATACAAACGTTCAGCGTGAGTAAGCCTTACAATAGTACCCGAATCGCCATTTAAAGTGATCTGGCTTACGCCTGCAATGTTCCTGCCCATATCAAAAATATAGGTAGTATCGTTTATCTTACTCATACTTTTGCAGCTGATCTTTTCTACATTACGGATAGGCTGCATAGCTTGCGATACGATATTTAGCGATGGTGCCTGGCGGTTAGCAATGCCGTTCCATTTGGCATCATCAAAATTTGGGGTATCCCAGCCCGGTTGTTCTAAACGGGCATCGTATTGTTCGCCTGTATAAATGCTGTTATAAATGATAGGCCCGAAGGATGTTTTCCAGCTTTTGTCGGATGTAATGGTTGCTACCGAACCATCATCATAGGTAACACGCAGATCGAGGCAAAATGCAGGGCGGTTTCGCCATGGTGCCCTTTCAAAGTCCCATACGCCAATCGACTGAAAATTATACCAGCCATTGCCTAAAATTACGCCTATCGCATTTTTACCGGTTTGCAAATTGGCCGTTACATCATAGCTTACATACAGGTTACGCCTGTCGAACCGGGTATACATCGGATCGAGCCGGTGGTCGCCTATTTTTTTACCGTTGATATACAATTCATATAAACCAGCCGCAGCAATATAAGCCCGTGCTGATACAATCTTTTTACCCGTTTCAAAAGTTTTCCTGAAATAGGAGGCAGGTTTTGTGTTGATGTCATGATCGTCACTTATCCAATAGCCTTTCCAGTTTTTTATGCCCATGAGCCCGGTTTCAAAACTGGCTATGGTTGGTGCTGCTATCTTTTTACCATCTTTATCCCATAAGCCTACGCTCCAGAAATATTTGGTGTAAGGCTGCAGCGCTTTACCGGCATAAGCTATTAAATTGGTTGATGAATTAACTTTAACAGTTTGCCAGGCAGTGCCCTGCCCATTGATAACAGCCAGTGAATCTGTACCCACTGTAATTTGGTAAGCTGTTTGCCTTGCGCCTTGCTTATCATCGCTCAGTTGCCATGTTAAACGTGGGTTGGGCGCATCAATACCTATTGGATTGCTGAGGTACTCGCATTTGAGCGCAACAGCTTTTACCGGCGGGTGTACACCTAAAAGAAACAAGAGTTGGAAAATAGCACAAAGCATAATTTATAAATTTAATACAATCTGAATTTTAAGCTGAAAGCTTCAGCGGCTACCATGAGTTATGTTAATTCATCTTAATTATTCATAACACGGTACCATATCAATCGCGGTAGTATGAACGACTATTTCCATCGGTTTTGGCTTGGCCATTAATATAGCGGGTAAAAATCAAAATAAATAAAATTATGGCAATAACTAACTTTTTGTTTTTGCATTAATTGATTTTAACGCCACAGAGTTTTTTTACTGAAGATACCCTTTACCTCAGCCCGATAAGTAAACTGAAATATTTTATTTATCCCACCTCGTTATTATTTTTTTATTAAGCGTTAATTAATGCGCCCGCGTTTTTTTGCAGTAACTAATTATTGAATCATCGGTCCTGATCTAATTTAAACAAGAGAACTATCTTCTGGAAATGCTGACCATAATTAGATGTAATTTTAATAAATTGATAAATGAAATATTTGATTTCAGCGATCCTTATTTTTAGCGGATTAATGGTTCATGCGCAAACCAACGACAAGGTAAAAGTAGCCTGCATAGGTGCCAGCATTACTTATGGTGCCCTTATCGAGAACAGGGAACAAAATTGTTATCCGGCCCGGCTGCAAAACATGCTTGGGAACAACTACCAGGTAACAAATTATGGGGTAAGCGCTACTACTTTATTGCGCAAAGGCGATTACCCGTACTGGAAAACCAAACAATACCAGGATGCTTTGGCCGATAACCCCAATGTGGTAATTATTGACCTGGGCGGCAACGATTCAAAATTAATTAACCGTACACATCTGGATGAATACGAGCAGGATTATAAAGAATTTATTCATTCATTTACGCAGCTGCCATCGCACCCGCGTGTTATTTTATTGTCGGCCATGGCTTGTTTTTTAAAAGATACAGCCGGTATTTGGGATCCCGTTATCGTAAACCAGATCAATCCGAAGATACAAGCGGTAGCTTATGACGAACATGTAGAAGTTATTGATATGCACTCGCCATTTGTAAATAAAGAAGCTAATATGCCCGATAAACTGCATCCTGATAAAGAGGGCGCAGGTATTATGGCGCAAAACGTTTACAGGGTAATAGCGGAAGAGCGGGATAAGGATTTTGATATATTCAAAAGCCTTACTATGCCGGTAAAGCAGAGTTCGTTTTATGGTTATGAATGCGCTGATTTTACTTTTAACGGAAGAGATTGCAAAATAGCAAAGCCCAAATTTGCTGCCAAGGGCCACCCATGGGTTTGGCGTGCACGTTTCTGGGGGCATGAACCACAAACTGATATTGCGTTATTGCAGCAAGGTTTCCACATTGTTTATTATGATGCAGCGGAACTGCTGGGTAATAATGAGGCCATTGCCGATTGGGACAGCTATTATAAATTATTGCGTAAAGCAGGGCTCGCTAAAAAAGCGGTACTTGAAGGCATGAGCCGCGGTGGCATTTATGCTTTTAACTGGGCAGCTTCAAACCCCGAAAAGGTTGCCTGTGTATATGTTGATAATCCTTTATTGAATATTCCGTCATGGGCGGCGCAGTTTATCAATAAGCCCGATATGAAGGATGAAATGTTTGCGGCTTTTAAAAAAGATTATAACCTGACCACCGACAGCGATATAATGAATTTTAAAGGCAGCCCGGTTGATAAGGTAAAGCAGGTTGTAAGGGGTAAATACCCCATACTAATACTTTGTGCCGATGCGGATGAGCAGGTAATTCCGCAGGAAAATACCCTGCTGTTTGAGCAAAAGGTAAGGGCATTGAACGGAAATATCACCGTAATACACAAACCCGGGTTTAAGCATCATCCACATAGTTTGCCTAACCCGGCACCTATTGTCGATTTTATATTGAAGGCAACCGGGTATGCTATAAAAAGTTAATAAATAGCCGATAGAATTTTTAACACTTGCCAACTTCATCATTAATTCATACAAAGTCGGCAAGTGTTATTATTTTCTTTCGCCTTACAGCTGACTTACCAATTCGGCTATCCTGTTAGAGATCCCAACTTCGTTATCATACCAGGCCACAACTTTCACCAGTTTGTCAATAACCTTGGTAAGGCTGCCATCAACAATTGATGAATGCGTATTTCCCAGGATATCTGATGACACAAGCTGCTCTTCCGTATACTCCATAATCCCTTTAAGCGAGGTTTCGGCATACTGTTTAAACAGACTGTTCAACTCGGCAACAGATACTTCTTTTTTCAGGTTGATGGACAGATCCACTATTGATGCATCAATTACCGGCACGCGGTAAGAGTAGCCATCCAGTTTTCCTTTTAAGTTCGGCAATACATCGCCTATGGCTTTGGCTGCGCCCGTAGTTGTGGGGATGATAGAATAAGATGCTGCACGTGCCCTCCTCAGGTCTTTATGAGGTGCATCCTGCAAGTTTTGATCAGCTGTGAATGCATGAACGGTGATCATATAGCCCGATTCGATCCCAAATTCCTTATCCAGTATAGATAGGATCGGAGCAATGCTGCCTGTAGTACATGAGGCAGTTGAATAGATCAGGTCATCGCCAATAATTTCGTTATTAACACCATGTACAATGGTTTTTACACCACCGGTAGCAGGCGCGGTTATCAATACCTTTTTTGCACCGGCATTGATATGTGATGTTGCCGAAGCTTTATCTGTAAAACGCCCGGTTGATTCTATAACCACATCAATACCCAGATCTTTCCATGGGAGTTTTTCCGGATCTCTTTCACTTAGCAGGCGGATGCGTTTTCCATTTACTATCATGGCATCATCATCGGCACTAACTTCACCCGGAAACCTGCCGTGAGCGGTATCATATTTAAGCAGATGGGTTAGGGTCTTGATATCCGTCAGGTCATTTATGGCTACAACTTCTATTTCTGGTTTGTTTTGTAAAGCCCTGAGGGTCATTCTGCCTATGCGGCCGAATCCATTAATTGCAATTTTCATTTTTGTTTGTATTAAATTAAATAAATAGGGGCATAGCATACCCGTTAACGTACAGCCTGTAGCTGCATATTTTAAATTGAGATCGATATTTTTCTTTAATTAATTTGTATGATATAAGTTGGATTGAAGTATATCACTAATGCCATCTATCTTGAGCGATGTCCGGAATGCCCGGCGATAATCGGATGGAGTAGTCATTAAATGCCGCAAAAACGTCCGCCTCATTGATACCAGGCCACCAAGGCCGCATTTTTCAGCTATACACTCAAGGGATATGTCTGTATCTTCCAAATATTTCCGGGCCATTTCAACCCTTAGTTTTTCAATGAATTTAGCGGGAGATAAACCTGTTTGCTTATGAAATACGCGTGTAAAATTTCGCGGACTCATATTTAAATGTTCAGCCATACTAACTACATCTAGCGCTTCATGCAGATTCTTGACGAACCAGTCATGCAGTTTTTGGGCGATGTTGGAACTTTCATAAACTGGCAGCAGATTGCCAAACTGGACCTGGAAACCCGGTCTGCTTAAATAAAAAACCAGCTTACGGGCTACCTGTATAGCTATGTCTTTTCCGTGGTCTTCCTCTACCAAAGCAAGCGCGAGGTCGATCCCTGAAGATACACCGCCGGAAGAGTATATATGCCCGTCGCTTGTGTAAAACGCTGTGCTGTCTACCTCAACAAGCGGATACTCCTTTTTTAACCTGTCGCTCAATTGCCAGTGTGTTGTCGCTTTTTTGCCGTTCAATAATCCTGCCTCGGCTAACGAAAACGCGCCACCACAAACCGACCCGATGCGGCGTGTGTCATTTTTATTGATGAATGCCAGCCAATCATAAAAATCCTGGTGCTCTGGTCTCTTTAAAGTGTTGAAATCATTGCCGGCTACTATAAGCGTATCAATAGGTGTTTTAATTTCCATTGCGCAGTACTGGCAAACTATCTCCATGCCAGTTGTGCTAGTGATCTTTTTATCGAATGTTGGTGAAGCGATCAAAACATCGTAACCAGCTTTGGAGCCGGATGCGCTTAAACATTTATCAGCGGTAGTGAAAACATCAGCCGGGCCTGCAAAATTAAGCAGCGTGTTGCCAGACATGGCTACAATTACTATTTGCTTTCTTTGCTGACTATCAATGATCGTGTATCAAATTTACACTTTTCATTAGTTGTCTCAAAGGACATAAATTATACATTTTAGGCCAAGTTCCTGCATGTAATTCGTTCTATGTAATTCTAAGCCTCTATTAAACAGAAGTAAAGCGTATCATATCTTACTTATTGTAATTATCTGATCATTTGATTTTGGGCTGCTATTGAATATCAATTCTCCGTTCAGATTAGTTTTCACTTTTACTCCGGCTCCACCATTAATTACTAAAATATAAGTTGAATTAGGTTTTAGTTGATGGAGAATATAATTGATTGGTGCTGACGCAGTTTGCTGCCATTCCATTTTACCTATAGTCCAGCTTTTTATATCGATGTTTAAGTGTTTAGCTGAACTGGCTTGCAGTGAAACCTCGGAACTGTTGCCCTTAAAATAAGATAATTGTGTTTTTGTGGTACTGAAGCCAAATGGTGAATTGGCTGTAACTTTAAATACTTTGTCTGATACGGAATAACTGCCGCTATCAAGCCCTATAATCAATTGTTTACCTCTGTAATTATATTTTAATACGGTGCCGTTGAGATCGGCGGTAAGATGAGGATCGAGATAAAAACGGTTATATAAGGGGTTTATTCCATAAACCGACTGGTATAAACCAACAATAGCCAAGCTGTTTCCTGATAAAATATCGTCGCCAAGGCCATCCTGTTTTAACCTGCCATAGCGCTGGAATGCCAGGCCATCCTTGCTGTATTGTTCCAATACATTGCGCACATATTTAACGGCAAGCGCCGGACTATATGCCGCGTAAGCCTGCACACCGATCGACCCCCATGATAAAAACAAATCACCATTCTCATAGCCTGGGAACGGAAACTGCCATTCTTTGCCTTCTCCCGGTGCATAAGAATTCATTGCCAACGGCCAGAAAAATAATTTTTCCTTTTCCATCTGTGTTTCAATGCTGTTCAGAATGATCTTTTGTCGTTCGGTATTATCGCAGATACCATAAGCTATGGCCATAAAGTTTACCGGGGTAACCATATTACGGCCATAGATGGTCCCATCCTTATCGCGCCAGTGTACATAACAACCGTTTTCCTCGTCCCAAAAACCGCCATCTTTGGTCGATTTGTTGAAACTATTTTTCAGCCTGATTGCAAAACGCTGATAATACCTGGCTTTGGGCTCATTATTTAACTGGTGTTCAATATCGGCCCATTTAACTAAGGCATGGTAAAGTTTAGCATTCACAAAAGCATTTTCGTACGAGGCCCAGATGATATCAATCCAGTCGCTGCTCTTTTTCTCGCCGGAGTTATCGTTGGTCATTTCAACGAGCCCGTTGTTATTGCTATCTCGTTTCAATATCCAGTCTAAGGCTTTTTCGCAATCTTGCTGGTGGCTTTTAATCCAAACTGTATTTCCAGTCATATCATACAAATCGGCAATATTGCTCACGAGATCAGGGTTTGAATCCATCAGAATGCCCCATTGCGCTTCATAAAAGCCATATTTATTAAACTGCCCCGGCATGGCATCTTCATTGGTATAGGCCCATCTCGGATACACGCGTCCATCGGGTTTTATGGCGTGGGTACAGTAGTAATCGAGGCAAGTTTGGTAGCCTGCCAGGTACTTAGGATCGTTTATCCCTAATCCGAGCAACCCGATGTATTGCTCATGCAGGCAGATCGGCCCATAAGGTGTATGCCAGCTATTCCCGCCAAAATGCAGTGAATCTATCACGCCTATTCTTGCTATGGTATTTAAAACAGCACTTACCTCTGTACCATTAACACCATTAAACTTACCGCGACCATATTTCTCATCAACATTAAAATAACTAAGGGTAATGCTTTCAGTGCTTTTTACTTCGGATATGTTGAACGGCACCCATACATCAGTTCGTTGCCTTATAAATCTTCTGCGGTTGGTTCCGCTGTCTGATTTAAAGCCTAATTCTTTGCCGGATACTGTAACTGTGTAGGCCAGTTTATCATCATTGGTCCGGCTATATTTCATGGCAACATTTTCGCCGGGAGCATCTACTGTAATGTTTAAGCCATTATTGGTTTTGCTGTTCCAGAAATCGGATGATCGGGTGTGGACTCCATAGGTGCATAATTTCTCATTGAACAAATAAAACCATGCCAAACCTCCATAACCCTGGTAAGCGCCTTCCCAGGTATTAATGCTATCGAAATTAAAAACAGGTAATGAAGCTTCATCCGCAGTTATTGCTTTGGATGAACTTCTTTCCAAGGTCCATTTTATAGTTTTACTTGCGATGGTAAAGATCCAGTTTTCATTAATGGTGAGGTTTTTATCGCCATAACTTATTCCTGTCAGCCTTACTACATTCCCGGTTTTTACCAATTGAGGAACGCCTTTTAAATAGAGCGATGAGTAAGTTACCCCACCAACTTTTACCGATGTGTATATACCATCAGCACTGCTGATAACTTTTTGACCGTTAACCGTGAGCGAGGTGATACTGGCCTTATCGCCATAATCAAGCACCATGCTGATCTTCGGGCTGCTGATCGGGAATTCTTTAGCCATTGCGGCGACCTGAAGTAATGCAATACAACTATAAATGAGCGCGATAGAAAAAGCTTTTAGCATAATTTGAGTTTTAGTTAACATGCAGGTACTTAGTTAACCTGCAAATAATTACTTTTATCGCAACAAGCTAGTTAAAAACCTGTTCGATTTAAAAATTATTGCAATTTTATATCGAAAATATAACAGCTGCCTGCTAAAACCTAATATTGAATTAGATGCCAAGAATAAAACAATTTGTATTTACGCTGACCGCCATTGCCTGTATTTATTTCTTCAGTTCATTTAAAAATATAAGCGCTGGTCCCGGTGAACCAAAGGATCAACCCAAGATAGTGAACATTGTTAATTTTATTCGCTTACTTGAGCCGCGCGATTCGAGCGTTACAGAAGATGTGCTTTACCAAACCGTGGTTAAGCAGGTGGAGATCATGAAAAAATATAAGTTGGGCGGCACATTCTTGTTGCAATACGATGCCCTGCTCGATCCCCGTTATCAGAAACTATTAAAAAGCCTGCCGCGAAATTCATTTGAAATAGGAGCATGGTGGGAAATACCGCAACCATTAGTAGAAAATGCCGGGTTAAATGGCGGGGCCGTTACCCGTGGGATTGGCGCGCTAACATCGGTTTCTCAACCGGGTACACGCCTGAAGAGCGCGAAAAACTGGTTGACATTTATATGCGCGACTTTAAAAATATCTTCGGCTATTACCCAAAATCTGTTGCTTCATGGTTTATTGATGCGCATACGCTGAATTATATGTATGAAAAGTATAAGATAGTCGCCTCAGCCAATTGCAAGGATCAATATGGTACCGATGGCTACACACTTTGGGGAGGATATTGGAATCAGGCTTACTATCCTAGCAAAACCAATTCCTACATGCCTGCACAACATGCCGAAAACCAGATCCCGGTGCCCATATTCAGGATGTTGGGGAGCGACCCGGTGCGCCAGTACGATAACGGCTTAGGAACTACCCGCCAGGGCGTAGTAACCCTTGAACCCGTTTATAAATTTGGCGGCGGCGATTCAACCTGGGTGTACTGGTATTTTAAAGAATTTGTTAAAGGAGAGGCTATGGAATTTGCCTACACACAGGCCGGGCAGGAAAACTCTTTTACCTGGGATGCCATGGCAAAGGGATTGGAGTTGCAAATGCCCGTGATAGCCCGCCTGCGGGACGAACATAAAGTTAAGGTGGAAACATTAGCTGCATCGGGCGAATGGTTTAAGTTGCATTATAAAGTAACGCCAGCCACATCGGTTACTATAAATAAAGATATAGAAGGCAGCGACAGGAAAACCGTTTGGTTTAATAGCAGGTTTTACCGCGCCAATTTATTGTGGGAGAATAATACCCTGCGGATAAGGGATATTCATCTATTCAATGAAAAATTCCCGTCGGTTTATGAGAAGGAGAAAGCTACCTCAAATGAATGCACCTTTTTCACCCTGCCTTTTGTTGATAGCTATTTGTGGAGTACCGCAAAGCAAATAGCCGGTCTGCGGCTTAATGCCATTATTGACGGAAAAGAAGTAGCGCTGGAAGGTGGAGATCCAACAGTGACAAGCCCGGTTAAAGGCAAGCTGCACATCACCTGGCCGTTAAAAACAGTTGCCGGAACGCTTTTGATAGATATGGATGAGCGCGAGATTAAAATGAGCCTCAAAAGTGAGAAGGTGATCAACTGGTACATGGATCTGACTGTATCCGACAAAGCGAAATTGCCTTTTAAAAAAATTAATCAGCACCAGATAGATTGTAATTTTCAAGGGATGGGATACTCCTTAAAATCATTAAAAGGCTCCTTTACAGAACCTGATGGTGATATCGTTTTTAGGCTCAATCCTGAAAAAAGTACGTTTATCCTGAACTTATCAAACGGGAATTAATACCCGTTTTTAGGAGAAGTCATCCAGCATATCAAATGTTGGTACATAAAACAGGCTGCCGGTTTTTGCGGTGCTGAAATCCAGTATCCGGTCATAATTCCCGGCAGGGGAACCGATGAACATATTGTTCAGCATTTTTTGTACGGTAGTGAATGTGCTCGCGTAGGCGATAAAATAAGTACCCATTTCATTGGTGGCCATATTGCCGAATGGCATGTTATCGCGTACAATTTTAAAGTCGTCGCCAACATTGGCTAACGCTATGTGCGAGTTGGATGGCTTAACTTCATCCGACATCTCAATATCATTGGGTTTATACCTGCCGATCACTTTCTCCTGTTGTTCGGTTGGCAGGTTTTTCCAGGCTTTCAGATCATGAATATATTTTTGTACGAAAAGATAACTGCCACCTTTGTAGTCAGGGTCGTCGTCGCCTATCATGCCAAAAAATTCCCTGTCCTGCCCGTGCGGGTTTTCAGTACCATCAACAAAACCTAAAATAGAGCGGCTGTCCCAATACCTGAAACCGTGGATTTCTTCGGTACAGGTTGCTACCGGTGCTAAAATATCCGCTATTGCTTCTGCCATATCATAGCATATACTGGTAGTATCGGCCCTTATATGAAAATGCAGGTCGCCTTTTGAAGAAACCGCCGTGTGTTTGCCGCCAGTGATGGGAACAAAGTTTGCCAACTCTTTAGGCAATGGGGCAGGAAGCTGAAGACGGAGCCAGGCCTCATAACCAATCCCCATTACACAGCTTGCCCTCGAAACCGGGAAACGCACATTTGCAGAATTATTAAGGTTGATGATCAGTTTGCAAACGTTGCTGAAAACATCTTTAACATCCAGATCATCATTAAAATTCCAGACCATAAATATGGTGTTGTTATTCGTATAGTCTGTTACATTCTGTGAGTCTGGTTTCATATGTTTTATATAGCTGTATGTTGTACGAAAATAAACAAAATTGTCAGTTGAAAAAACAAAAAGTCGCCCAGGGTTAGCTGAATGGCTTTCGATATTTATCAGATAGGTGGTTGTAATATTGTATATATAATATTAATTTCATTTAATTGACTGTAATAAATGTCAATAATATTATATTTGTAATATTTATATAAGTTTAGTTGGCATTTATGCGAAAAGCTATTATCCGCTTTCACTATTTTAAGTTAGTTGTTGCATCCATTATTGTTTCCCTGCTTTCAGTTTTCCTGGCAGATTCTTTAAAAAAAGCAACCGGGTTTTATGAAGATCATATTTTACAAAGAGCCAGTAACTTTCCATTGGTGTTTGTTTTGCTTCCAACAATCGGCATTACGGCTATCTATTTTTTAAGAAAGTATTTATTTAAGGGTAAGGCAAATAAGGGCATTAAGGAAATATACCAGACCATTGAGAACAGGCGCGACGAATTACCCGCCTATAAGATCCCTTCGCACTACTTTAATGGCTTTTTAACAGTGATTTTTGGCGGTTCTACAGGTATCGAGGTATCTACCGTTGTAGCAACTGCCGCTATTGGTTCTGCCGCCCATAAAAGAAGATCAATTGCCAATATTTATAAAACAGAACTGATATGTGCGGGGGTAGCTGCCGGGGTGGCTGTTTTATTTGGTAGTCCGCTGGCAGGTTTTCTGTTTGCTATTGAAGTGATTGCAAAAAAGGTCTCAAAAACAATTTTCATCAGTACAGCCTGTTCCGCCTTAATTGCCTGGGGCTTTATATTTCTTTTTGAACCGGGTAAACTCTTCAATTTTACCGTAACCGACTGGAATATTCATGCCATTCCGTACTTAATAGTACTAAGCATACTGTGTGGCTTTGTGGCTGTATATTTTACGCAGGTAGTTATCTTTCTTAAAGACCGTTTTGGTAAAATCAATAACAACTTTATAAGGGTAAATGCAGGTGCTATACTAGTTGGGCTGTCTATACTTTGCCTGCCACAGTTGTATGGCGACAGTTATCACGCTATCCCGGGTTTATTAAACCAGATCCAGCATCAACCATTCACTATAAATTTTGTGCTGCTGCTTTTGGCTATTGTTGTATTAAAACCTGTTGTGGCATCGCTCACCCTGGGTGCAGGTGGAGATGGCGGTGTATTTGCTCCGAGCATTGTTTCTGGCGCGGTACTGGGGATGTTATTCGCGGTTATGGTGAACCATTTTTTCCATACCAACTTTGTTGTTTTAAACTTCGCGCTTATCGGTGCCGCTTCAGCATTAAGTGCTGCCATACACGCACCTTTAACAGCATCATTTTTAACCTGCAGTATTGTGCCGGGTGGTTATGTGCTTTTTATACCCATATTTATTGCCTGTTTTATAGCCAAATACGCAGCACAATTTATGTGCAGCTATACTGTATATAGTTATAAGGGTGCTTATAAAACCAAGCTTCAATCGTAATTACTGGTCTTTTTTCAGGCTGTTTAAAGCTTCATGAATATAGGCCAGGCCCTGTTCTGAAAAGTTAAGTGCAAGGGCGAATTGGTGGCCGTGGCTATCCATTTTTAACAGCGACTTCCGTAATATATTTACTACTTTTTCGGGCGAATGTTTGGGATAGAAATCTTCATATTGAAATTCAAGAAACACTAAACAAAGCGCATTCTCCATGGTTTGCACATCGGCATCAACCTTTATCTTTTGCTTTAGTATGATCTGCCTTACACGTGCAATTTGTTCATCGCTATAGCCAACCTCCTGCATAATTGCCGATGCTTTTTCGGCATGAAACAAAGCCAGATCCTTGCGCCATTTTAAATAGGCTTCCCTGCCATCGGGGTAACTTTCACGCGGGATTTCCCACCGGCCAATGTGCTGGCTGCGCGATGCCAGTAAAAGTTCTTCATCTGCCTGGGGATTTAACTTTAGTACCCATTCATGCAATTTCAACGCTAAAAAATATTCCTGCGGATAGGAGAGGCCATCCCAGGTAAATGTATGCGAATCCTGTTTGTTATAGTTGTCAAATGCCTCGAATGCCTGGGCTAGTTTAGTCATAGTAGCAGCTTATTTTAGCTATAAAATTAGGAATTAATTGGGGCAATAAGGGGAAAAGCTTTTAAAACGCTTCCCTTATATTTAAATAGATGCCGGAGAAGCCGTAACCCATTGCATAGTCGGCAGTGATATTGGTGCGGTCGGATTTATTCATTTTAATGCGGAGGCCCACTCCGCCGCCGGGTGCCACGGTGTTAAAAAGGCTTTGCTTAACATAGGGTAATGGGTTACTGGCCGTGGTACAATCAATAAAAGTAACGCCGCCCAACAGGTCGTTCCTGGTGAGCCTGAACCGGAATTCTGTTTCGCCATACAGCATATTATCTCCCCTGAACCGGCCCTGGATATATCCCCGGCCCGATCTGTTGTAAGTATCCCAGGTGATGGATGGTAACTCTAAATAAGGAACATGACCCGATAGTACATTTGTGCCCCAAAACCAAAAGGCTATCAGGTTTCGCGGGATATCTTTATTTACGTTGATATAAGTTCGGTATTCATAATAAAGCATGATGCTGTTTTTTGAACTGCCTAAAAATGTTGGGTTCACCCGGTAACTCACGTTTAAATAATAGCCGCTGTAGGGGTTTATAGGGTTATCACGACTATCGTGCATAATTACGGCGGCTAAACCATCGGTTGAATATTTGGTGGTGTTAAAGCCATAGGTTTTTGAATAGAGATAGTGAGAAGTTACATGTACCGGTGAATCCAGTTGCAGGGATTCATCCTGTATTTTAAATGTATGATCTATCATTAGGGCAGCACCTGCATACCAATGCTGATCATTTACTTTCCGTAAAAAAGTTTCATATAGCCTTATATAGTTGTACTTTAAAGGTTGTTCCAAACTGCCATGGGTGGTCACGCTCAGGCCGTTTAAACTAAAGGTGAAAGGCTGGTTATTAAGGCCATATATGCCCAGGCCGTAAGTTGGCTGAGTGAAGAATAATAAACGGTTATCGCCCGATATATACCATTTGTTTTGTGAAGTATAAAGATCGTATCTGAAGGATGTAATGATCTGATCCTTGGTGGTGATAGACGCATTTAATAAGGCCGTAGTGAGTTTTGTGGTTGTAGGAGCGCCCATGTATTTGGTAACGCTTACGGCTGCTCCCAGCACAACCCCGTTCGAGGGGCTATAACCCAAAACAGGCAAAAAGGAGAGGTTACTTTTGCCTGTTTTGGGTGTATCAATGGGCTTGGCCGGTTTCTTTGTTAATTTCCGGAGTACATCAAAAATGTCAATACCATTGGCTGAATGGAGGGTATCCTGAATTTGCTTAACTTCCTGTGCATAACAATTATTCGCAATGGTAATAGTGGCTGTAATTAATATAACAGATCGCAGTACATAAATAACCTTCTGAATTAAATTCATGTTTTGGAATTAATGCGTGCCGTATGCCGGGTAGGTATAACTTTTAACATTTAAAGTTATACCTATTAAATAAGCGGCGGAAACAATACCTGTTCCACATTCCAAAATGGAACAATAGCAATACAGTAGGGAAGCTGACGGTATTACTTAGCGGGCGATCTTAAAAACCACAAACGTATAAACGGACTCAGGAAGATGGCTATATAGATGAGGCTGATCCACGGCTGATAGATCACATAAAACTCGTGTGGTGTTAACGAATACGAATTTTTAATCAGCACAAAGCCAACAAAATCGACCACAATAGCGGCAATAAGCCATGTAAATGCCAGGCTCAAGGTTTCTGTACCTTGTAAAGATGGGTTTGGTTGTTTGGGGTTTTTAAAATAGATCCAGGCGAAAAATGGCCATACGATCAGCATAATTAAAACATGATAGGGTACAGTGGCCACAAATGCGGGTGCCTGTAAAATGCTCATGCCTGGTGTAGGTTCGGGCGAATGATTAATGCTGGCATAGGTTTCGGTAGTAGCGGCTGCTAATACGGTTACTATAATATAAGCTATAAAAAACAGGAAAAGCGCGCGTGCAGGTTTTGTTTTCATATTGCTATTTATTTGGTTTACAGTTTTTTGGACTACCAAATAAACAAGTAGGTTACAGTGAATGAATATTACTTGTCAGGTAATGCTATATTACGTGTATGCCCATAACTATCGGTAATACTAATTGCCTGCATGGTATTATCCGCCTCAATAAATCTTCCACTTTGCGATAGAAAGGAATCGCCATAGTAAAACTCTTTTTTAATGGTTTTGCCGTTTTTATAGGTTATGATGGCATAGCTATCCATCGGATCTATTTTAACAGGGTGTACATTTTGTTTAAGTTCGAATATCTTTAACGGGCCCTTGTTCTGACTGGCAGCAAGCAGATACTTTTGATTTGCACCAATCAGTTTAACCAACCCTTTGGCATTGCCGGGGATATAGATGCCGCTTTGCAAAATACTCAAGGGTCTAAAATTGCCTTTGCCATCCCCGGCCAGCATTAAACCATTAAAGGCATCGTAACGGCCCATAGTTAGTTCGGTGCCGTAATCATTACCGCTTAAAATAATGTCGGGGTTACCATCGCCATTAAAATCATCAACGCACATTCCCGATAGCTGCGAAAACTGCGCCTCCAATGGCAACGGGATCATGGTGAATTTGCCATTACCATCATTGCGTAAATAAACGGATTGCAGCATATTGGCCTTCAGCCTGACAGTACCTTTGCGCATATCCGGCGTTATCACCTCATCCATAGTTGCGGTGGCGAATGATTTATAATTCTGAAACTTTACCCGCATACCCAGCATCTGTTTAACCACATCATCGCGGGTATGCAGCGGAAACTCCTGCATTTTGCCATCCTGATCTTTTAAAAAGATAGATGGAAAGGCATCATAACTGCCATTGTTATCAAAATCTTTAGCAGTTATGTAAACCGGGTACTTGTCGCTTGCCTTAAACAGGGTGTTAAGGCCAACGTTGCCAACTATATAATCCATTTTGCCGGTATGCCTGAAATCGCCCGCAGCAATGGTATTCCACCAACCGAACTTATTTGCAATACCGGTATTAGCCGTTACATTTTTAAATACGCCGTGATCATTTTTTAGGAAAGTTACCGGCATCCATTCACCTGCTAAAATCAGGTCGGGCCAGCCATCATTATCAAAATCGGTAAATAGGGCGTCGCTAACCAGACCTATATTTTTCAAATCTTTTGCTGCCGATGCGGTTACATCGGTAAATTTTACCTGACCGTTCCTGCTGTCATTGCGCAGTATCATACTCGATACTGGTTTAGGGTAATGCCACGGATCAACCCTGCCGGAGACAAACAGGTCGAGTTTGCCATCCTTGTTATAATCAACCGCTCTTACACAAAGCTTGCTGGTATAGTTTTGGGGTAAAGCGCCAACAGCCTCAGTAAAGTTGCCTTTGCCATCGTTAATATAAAGCTTATCCTGGTAAAATGGTGAGCCCGATGGATTGATATAACCACCGCTGGCTATGTACAGATCAAGCCTGCCATCGCCATTGGCATCGAACAAAAGCAGGCCCTCATCTTTAATGTTTTTGTAAGGATTGTTGCCGCCCAGTGGTAATAAGGGGCGTTGAATAAACTTACCATCCTTTTGCTGTAAAAATAGCTGTGCCGGATAACGGGAAGTGCCGCCGACCACAATGTCATCAAACCCATTACCATCCACATCGCCGACAGCCAGGCCCGGCGAATACTCTGAGAGTTTATGCGGCAGTAGTGTTTGGATATTAAAATCGACAAAATCGCTGTCTTTATTTACGTAGTTAACGCCAAGCATTTTAGTCACCTCACGAAACAGGGACTGCTTATTAATTTCAGGTTGACTGTTTGAGTACGGAGTTTTGGCGTTTGCTATATTTACCGTAAGCACCTGATCGGCCTTTACATTTGGTAATGTTTGCTTTTTGCCATTCTGCCAGCTAATAACTACCGAATCGAGCACGGTTATTTTGCCCAGACCAAAATGGGCTATGTTTTGTATGGTTGATATATAACCCCTGAACGGATTGTTCTCATAAACCTGGTGCTTGCCATGGTCGTAATAAATATCGGCAAAAGCGCCTATGCCATCCCTGTTTTGCGCGCCACCCTGAAATTTGATGTGCAGGTAATGCGCGTTATCCTTATTCTTTTCGCGGAGGGTGTTTTTGTAGATCACGGCCTCGTCGTTAATCCGATTGATGATCACATCCATATCCCCATCATTATCCAGGTCGGCATATACCGCGCCGTTGGAGAAATCGGGGGTATCAAAACCCCAGCTGGCGGTTACATCTTCAAACTGTAGCTTGCCATTATTTTTAAAAGCGAAATTCGGGATCTTCACTACCGGGATCTGGTCAAGTATCTTCAATTTGCTCGCTGTAAAATAAGATTGCGCCCTGAAATTCATAAAATCATGATCGGCCACATCCCTGGGGTAGCCGGTGGTAATGATCAGGTCGCGGTAGCCATCGTTGTCAAAATCAGTAAGCAGCGGGCACCAGCTCCAATCGGTTTGCGCGATGTTGCTCAAAAATGAGATCTCGCTAAATGCCGGATCGCCAATGGAATCATTCTGCCCTACACGCGGCCCCTGATTCAATTGCAGTGTATTACGCGAAAACTGGTACTGATGGCCATTATGATTAAAGTTTTTATAGTACGAATAATTGTCGGTACCCATAAACATTTTGTTACGGAAATTATCGGGCGGGTTCATATCCAGCTCAACAATATCGGCAAGGCCATCGTTATTAACGTCCTCAATATCCTGCCCCATGGCGTTTAAGGATGTATGCTTGAAATACTCGTTCGATTTATCAGTAAACGTACCGTCGTGATTATTAATGAACAGGATATTATTGGGCAAAAAATCATTGGTGATGTAGATATCTTTCCAGCCATCGCGGTTAATATCAACTATGGTGGCCGCGTGGCCGAAACCTTCTTTAAGTATGCCTGCCTGTTTTGATACATCGTGAAATACCGGATGCTTTAAAACAGGATCCCAATCATTGCGAAAAAGCCTGCCCGAGCCTTTAATTTCATTTTTTTTGCTCGCCCTGAATAAACTGGTACCAACCGGGTCGGCTTCATTAACGGTGAGATACATGTCAAGGTCGCCATCGTTATCATAATCAAAAAAAGTAGCCATGGTTGATTGCACGTTTATAGCGAGACCATATTCGGCAGCCATTTCCTTAAAATGAGGCACCCCATTTTTATCAGGCCCCTGGTTTATATATAGCAGGTTACGCCTTTTGGTTGAATCATCCAATAAAGTATTGCATACGTAGATATCCGGCAAGCCATCGTTATTAATATCAACAACGGCAACACCTCGTCCCCAGCCGCCTATGCCGCCTGCACCGGCTTCTGCGGTAACATCCTCAAACTTCATATTACCTTTATTAAGGTATAAGCGGTTTGATACCTGGTTGCCCACAAAATAAATATCCTGCAAGCCGTCGCCATTAAAATCGCCCACGCCAACACCTGCACCGTTATAAATATTGATCTTATCCAACGGGTTGATACTAAAGCTTTCGGTTATTTTATTGTTAAAATCGATGCCTGAGGAGGAGGATGATACTTGCTCAAATAACGTATCCTTTTTGCAGGAAGATAGCAATGCGGGGAAAAGGATACATAAAAGAATAAGAATATTCTTCATTTGGGGCTGATCAATTGTGTTGGGTAAAAATAGAAAAGTAATTGGCAAAAGAATTACTGTTCGTATTAAAAGCGTAAGCCATATTACCATTCGGGATAATATGGCTTACGCTTATTGTTTTTTTAGAGGATTAAAATTTAACAGAGATACCCACATTTACTACATAGTCAGCAAAAGCGGCATCGCCATGGGTATAAACACCGGTAAGTTCAGTTTGACGAATATCAGGTACGCTTTGTGTACGGTCGCGGATAATAGCGATAGGTACGTAAGCGTATAAGGCGATATTTTTAAAGCTGTAAGTTATGCCCGGTTCAGCAGCTAAAATGTACCCTGGCCTTCTGAAACCATCGCTTCCGCCTACAAGGTCATGTACCGGTAAGCAATCATCGCGCATGCCTAATGAGAAATTGAACTTATGCACAGCCAGGCTTGCCCCAAAGCGGATCAGGTACTGATCGGGTACGCTCTCTACATCGCTGGTAACAGCAATTTTGGTAGCGCTTGCAGGAGTGGTTGTAGATGTTGCAGTTCCGTTTACATCGCGTGGGTTGGCAAGGTAAAAGAAGTTGCCATATAAGCCAAAGGTATGGGTGAAATTGTAGTAGGCATTTACCGTAAGGGCTACACCTGTGCCACCATCGCCTAATTGTATCGATTGATCAACCGGGGCTAATACCCTGCTGCCGCTTGCAGTTTTAAAGTAATCCTGGTAATCATACTGCCCGGTAGCGAATTTCAGGCCCAAACCAGCCTGGATATTCCCTTTTGTAGCTTTTTTAGGGTCGAAAAGCCAGTATAAACCGGTAACGCTGATATCGCCAATACCAAATGAATGCGTGCTGAAACGGCCTGTACCTGCCAATTGCGAACGGCTGTTATCAGCAATAGGCAGATCAGCGGATAGCGACCAGCGGTCATCAAATATCCTTGTAAAAGTGTTATCCTGAGTGAAAACCTTGTTGATAACGTTGTTATGCAATGCAGTACGCTGAAACTGCTCCTGCTTGCCTATAAAGTGCCTGAACGATTTATAGTAACGGTCGTTATTATTATAGATCCAGTAACCCTTTTTACCGTTTGTTTCGGTACTGTCGGGGTGTTCATTCATCACGCAGATACCGCCGGTACTCCTGATGGCTACGCAGCCCTGGGCAAAGGTCTTTGTTTGTGCAAGTAAAACAAGTAAGCAGATTATTAGGGTAGATTTTATAAAGATTTTCATGATTTTTTTAAGATTGATTTGGTTAGCCTTTAATTTTTAATGGCCAACCTGTTTTAATTGGTTGTTTAAATTGATTGATAATTAGTTTCCGGCACCATCATTTTGTCCGCGTTGTACCGCGTACTGGCCTACTTTAGCGCCTGTTTGCTCGCCCACCTCAATATCGCTACGGTAATGGATAGCGCCATACAGCCTTGACATTGCCGCTTGTTGAGCCAGATCGGTGAACTTGGTGCCTCTATCGGGCAATAAGTAGGTTAACACAGTTGCTGCGGCACTACTAAAATTAGAGTGCCCCGAGGTGTAGGATGGGAAGTTAGGAATGCCGGTGGAAGTTTTGATTTTAGGGTTGGCTTGTGTAGGGCGTTCGTTAAAATAAAAGTATTTGGTATCCCAACAACAAATAGCCGCATCCATTTCGGCCATATTAAGCAGTGCAAAATTGCGTGCCCAGCGTACCTCGCTGTAATTTTGCTTTACAAACTCAGCGGCAGCAATAGCGTTCCAGTGGCCTGCAGGGGTATAGGTGCCGGGGCCATCCGCCCAAAAACCAACCTGAGCCTGTTGATCGCGGGTAATATTCTGGCTGTAATAAAGCACTTCAGCTACTTCTTTCTGAAAGGCAGGAGAGCCAGCCAAATTTGGCGGACCCGGGCGCAGGGCCACAACAGTAAGCGTATCAAACAAAAATGGGATCACCTTACTGAATAAAGGCAATTGCGGCGGGCGCGCAGGCGATTCAAGGCTCACCCAGTACTGATCGCCCCTTGAGGTAGCATTGCTTTGCAGTGATAGCCATTCCGCCGGTGTACCTATAGCTTTTCCGGCCCTGTCGGCACGTGCGCGTGCTGCAAAAACATCAGCTACCTGGGTGCCTAATAACTGGCCCGCAGTTAGTTCGCCACGCACATTGGCACCTGCCATTATGCGGTATTGCATTTCTTCAGCCGCTTTTTGCCCTATATAGGCTACTTCCGTTGGGAACAGTAATTTCATGATCTCTACAGTAGCGCCTGCTACCACGGCATCCTCGCTCGGGTACGATGGCAAAGCAGATTTCGGGATCAGTGCCTGTATGCCCTGCATAGTATATGGCGCTGCACGGTTATACAGTTTTTTAAAGTGATAAGCAGTTACCAAAGCATCGTACTGTGCCGCGCTTACATAAGCGTAAGCCCTTGCCGCGTAAGGTGGATTAGAGAACGGAAACTGCGGATAAGCGAACGGATTTGTTGAACTAGGGAACGGGTAGCTGCCATCCTCATTTTGATAGGGAGGCAGGTTGTGTTTAGCTACCAGGTCGCGCAGGATCTCGTTCCAGCGCAGTACTGCTCCGGCACTCCAGTAATTGATGATTGCCTGCTGATCGCTGGTTAAGCTACTTTGATAGCCTTTGATCTCATTCAGATCATTAACATATGCGGGCGAGGTAACCGCATCCGGTGCTGCAACGGTAAACACGGTGGGATCGGTTACCAGTATCGGTTTCCAGGTATCGGCATTCAGATCAATATTAGCAGGACTAAGTGCTGTATACTTGCTGGTTGGGTCAATTACATTTTTATTGCATGACACTAAAAGAACCGGTGCTAATAAAGCAACCAGGGTAAGTTTATGTAGTATATACTTTTTCATGTCGGTTGGTTTTATTTGGTTTTTGAAAGATTGAACAGGTAAAGCACGCCGCCATAAATGGTTGTGCTTTGGCCCACGTTTCTGCCACGTAAAATATAATCGCCGCCGGCAGTAAGTTCAAGCCCGGCAACCTTATCAAAGCTGTATTTAAATAATACGCCGGCTTCTGTATAATTCACATTATTACCCGGGAAAGGCATATCATTTTTGCGGATATCAAACCCGCCCAGCGAGGTGAATTTCTCGAACATAAACTGCGCATTAAACTGCGGGCTGCGGTAACCGGTGCTGAACATAAGGTCATTGGCATTGGGAACATCCACGCGGTTGCTGTTTATTAAATAGGTGGTATAATAAGATGTACGATCGATAGTGATATCGTTACGCCTGATATACTGGCCTGAGGCCGACAAGAAGAAGCCGCTGATCTGGTAATTAACCAATGCACGCAATGCCGCAGCCTCGCTATGCAAACCTATTGACATGGGCTGAAAATCGGGCTCGTAATTGCTTAATGGTGTGGAGCCCTGAAGGAAGGCATAAGTGCTGAAAACACCTGTACCAATCTTCGTTTTAAAAGGTTCCCATTTAAGCGTAAGCGAAAGATCCTGAAAGCCTTTTTGCCCATTGAGCGTTCCGGCTGATGCATTGGTGGTAACATAAGGTACATTAAATAAAACATCCAGGTTATTAAAGATGCCGTAGTTGCCAAAAACACTGTAAGTGTTAGTAGTTAGGGTGCCGATGTTGCCGTTATCGCGTTTAAAAGTTCCTTCCCAGTAATTTTTCCAGGTGTTATTGGTAAACATAGCACCTCCGCAAAAATAATTTTTCGGGATCATAAGGGCATCGGCATCCGTTTGGGCGCTCGCCAATTTAGGCAGGGCCAGGCAACAGCATATGAGTAAACACAGAAGTAAAGATTTCATCATCTTTATTAATTGAAATAATTAAGTAAAAGGGTAATTGTGTGCGGGTATAATACTTTCAACCATAGGTTGTGTATTATACCTGCATAAAAAAGAAAGCTGCTATAAACTTCTACCAACGGGGGTATAAATCAATCCAATGCAAATACATTTGCAGGCAGATTTTTGCAGTCAACGCTGTTGATGAACTACTGCTTTATTAACAAGCAGTACATGAAAGTTTAAAGGCAGTTTTAACCGATGAAAGTTGGCGGTTTAACCGGAGATTCGACAAATGGCCTGTCGAGGTTAAGTAAAACAGGCTTGTTGATCTGGGAAAGAAATGTTCCGTAACGGGAATATTTATCTTGCAAAGCCAGTAAATTATACTCGCTTAGGGTATTGGCTTTTTTAGCAGTTTGTTCGTGGTTCTTTTTATTTAGCGGGGTGCCATTTACCTGCCTGGCATATGTGTTTTTTGCATTTATAATATGCGCCTTATCATGATTTGGGATAACCATCAGGTACAGGGTATCGCGGGTCATTTTTAATGCCGCATAATTATAGCAATTATCTTTAACCTTTAGTTGCCCGCTAACGGGTTTAAAATCATCCCAGCTTTGGAAATTATTTAGTTGAACAGGGATCTTTACCTCAACCAGATCGGAAGATCTATAGCGATTGTTATTGATCTGCTGGGTGATAGAAACATCAGACTCATAAATAAAATATTGAAACAACAGCTGGTAACCGCCCAAATTAAACAGGAACAGCATAAGCATAGCTATTGCAAATATTTTTTTCAATGAAAGAGGTTTAAACAGAATCGGTATTTAAAAGTATTTAAATTAACTGGTATTACAAATACTTTTTTACTATAAGTAAAAGTATATCAATATAGTAATTGAGCATAATATTATTTTCTCAATTACTATACTATTTTTGTCTTGTTAGGTTTGATATTAGAATAAATGACAAGCTGAACTTTAATGAGCGGTTGGCTCATACTATCTCGCTATAATTATCCTGCCATTTCTTTCGCGCCTGCTTTGCTCAATTGTTTTAACATAAAGGCAGGAAAAATGCGGCTCATAATTAGCAATATGCGGGCTACGCCGGGGTAAATTTCTAATTTGTTATTTTGTAGTCCCTTAATGGCAGCATCAATTAATTTGCCCGGTTCCATAAGTAGTTTTTCATCAAAGCCATCCATGTTATTAAATTTATCATTCAGTGGCGTTTTTGATCCCGGTGCTACTAATTCAAATACCTTAACATTGGTGTTTTTTAGCTGTACCCGCAGTGATTTGGTGTATGACCTAAGCCCTGATTTTGTGGCACCATAAATTGGGGCTATAGGGAATGGGATAAGGGCAATGCCCGATGTTACATTTAGTATGGCAGCAGATGGCTTACTTTTAAGATGGGGTAAGAACTGCTGCACCATGCGGATAGGGCCCATCAGGTTGATGTCAATTTCACGGGTGATGTCATGCAGATCTATTGAAGAGTCGTGCAGACTGATCTTGCGCATTTCGCCCGCATTATTTATCAATATGTTAAGATCGGGGAATTGACTGATTACTTGCTGATACAACTGGGTAACCTGTTCAGCATTGCTAACGTCACTTTGAAAAGTATGTATTTGAGGCAGTGTTTTTTTAGTGAGATCGAGTTTGGCCTGGTCCCTGCCGGTAATAATTATGGTATTACCTAGGTTGAGTAATTTGGTAGCAAATTCATAGCCGAAGCCGCTTGTGCCGCCTGTTATCAATATAGTGTTGTTTGTAAGTTTCATTTTTTTTGATTTTTTTAATGAAACAAAAGTAGGCGGCTTATAATATCTGGAGTTTATTCAATTCAATCCATTGTTTATCAAATTCAAATGCGCAGTGTTATTGCCTTTGTAAAAGGTTATATTTGATAAGGTAAAAATGGCGGTTTGGTAAATTGCTGGTTTATCATATTCAATTTAATTAACAGATCTGTTATGAAAGATTATACTGTAGATGATTTTTATAAACAAACATCAGCCGCTATTGATCAAAGCGTGGATTCGTTATTACCCGAGGGTATTAATAAGGAAATAGGGCATTTTAACGTGTTCAATGTTGAGGAACTGGTATCAAAGTTTATAGCAGATCCCGGTCATATGCCGTATAACCGGAGGGCATATTATAAGATAAGCCTTGTACAGGGCCGGAACATTGCCGAATATGCTGATAAGGTGATCAACATTGAAAAAAATGCTTTGGTATTTGCTACCCCGCATATCCCATATATCTGGGTGCCTCAGGACATTGATCAGAAGGGTTATTTCTGCATTTTTACCAGTGATTTTTTAGTGCAATCAAAAAGCGGGGCTGTTTTAGATGAATTGCCCATATTTCGACCAGGCGGCTATCCTGTTTTCCAGATCTCAGATCAGCAGGCTGAAGAAATAAAACAGTTATTTAAAAAGATGCAGGAAGAGATCGCATCTAATTACCTGTATAAATACGACCTGATCCGCAACTTTGTGATGGAAATGATCCATTACGGGCAAAAACTGGAACCTTTAACTACCTATAATAACACCCACAATGCATCTGCACGGGTTTCTTCACTGTTTATTGAATTGCTGGAAAGGCAGTTCCCTATAGCATCTGCACAACAAAGGGTAAGCCTGCGTACCGCCAAGGATTATGCCGACAGGTTGGCTGTTCACAGTAATCACTTAAATAAGGTTTTAAAGGAAAGTACAGGCAAAACAACAACAGAACATATAAGCAACCGCTTAATACAGGAAGCCAAGATATTACTAAGGCAAACCGATATGAATATTTCTGAAATTGCGTACAGTTTGGGTTTTGAGCAATTATCGCATTTTTCAAGTTTCTTTAAAAAGCAAACATCGTTAACACCTGTTGAGGTGAGAACACAACTTATTTGAATTTGATAAACAATGGATTGATGTTTGCAAACACCCGTGCTTATAAGCGTATAGCTTTGTATATTAAAATAAGGATAATATGATCATTAAATTAATTAGCGGAGCACTTATTCTTTTTACAGCATTTATGGGGATTAAGCACGGTTGGCAAGGCTTAACTATGAAACCGGATGACACCGGCCCCGAAGCAGACCTGTTTGCCAAAATAAATTTAAGCCCGGGTGTATCAAAAGTTATTTCGGTATTAAGCATATTAAGCGCCTTGTTAATATTGGCACCGCAAACATTTGTAATAGGTAACTTAATAAATGCTGCTGTAATTTTACTGCTGATGATTTTGTTTTTTAGAGCAGGCGAACTTAAACCGGCCCTTATCGAGATACCATTTTTGCTGATACCCTTATTGTTAATATTTCTTAAGCACCCGTTTGCTCAAAATATTTAATCACGGTTTAGGTATTGTATCATTCTTTAAGCTGATTTTCTTTTGCTTTCTATATTTATTAACGAGCAGCGTAAGGCAGTCTTTTCGAGCTTTTTCAATGGTGCTTTTTAAGGTGTCTTTATTCACATTATTATCAAGCCCTGTCGGGAACTTTGTGATCACTTTAAATGCCATACAATCCACATATTCTTTCCTCATGGCAGGAGGGAGCAGCTGGGTTTCTTTTAATGAATAAAACTGAAGCTTGAGTTGTTGGATAACTTCTGGTTCCCAGATATTTGTATGGCTGGCAAATGATTTGGAACACTCGGCCCCCATTTTCATAACGGCAATTTTTACACTATCGTTCATTTCATTGCCCAGGTTGCCTATCCCGTTAGGGAACATTTCTTTCATTTTGGAGAGGCAGCAATAAGCATATTGCTGTTTTTCATTTTCGTTTGTTGTGAGATTTGATGCCTGGATATAAAATACATCACGCATCTGGGTTTCAAGCTGTGGGGTCCAGCCCTGCTGTTCCTGTAACTCTTGTGTTTGGTGGCACCTGTTACAAGTTATAATAAGTGATACTATACTTAAAAAAGTTAAAAGCAGTTGCCGGTGGGTGCGGTCCATAAAGTGTGATAAGATTTGTCCTCTAAAAATAGCATATCTGTATTAACAATCACACCCAATTATATTTTATGATAAGTTTTTTCATTACCCGGCTTATAAAATATTCATCATGCCCTTCACCCAAACCGGGATAAGCTTTTTACGTTCCTGCATCAGATCCTGAAATTCAGCAGCATTAAAATATCCGGCTTCAAATCCTTGCGGCCTGGCCAGGAACGGGAACATGATCATGCCTGAAATATTCCATATTAAATGAACCGGCTGGAACTTGATATTGCCATTAGTTTGCAGTGCCCTGATCTGTTTAGCAAAATAAGAGTTAGTAAGCGATCGTACATTAGTTACCATAGGCAACTTTGTTGTGCCCGACATTACCTCATTCACCATGAAGAAAGGAAAATCCGGGTTTTCTAATATCTGGTCGATGTAATAACCTACACAGAGTTCTACTTTAGTTGATAGGGAAGTACTTTCGTCGTTTAATACCGGTTCTATTTTATCAAAAAGCTTTTTGATGATCTCATCCATAATTATGGCGAACAGCTTTTCCTTACTGCGGAAGTAATAATTAACCGATGCCACGTTAATATCAGCCTCGGCAGCAATGTCCCTGACTGTAGTAGCCAGGAATCCTTTTTTGGTAAAGATCATCCTGGCCGCGTCTATAATTTTTTCCTCGGTTGATATTTCAGCTGTTGTCATAATCAATAATCTTCTCAAATTTAATTAATGAACAGCATATATCAGCTATATAAATTCGGTATTAATGCGAATCGGCCACCGCTTTTTGCCCTTTTTTAAATGGTGCTAAAAATAGTACAGGTATGGCGCAAAGCATAACTACACCCACTATCCAGTAAGCATCGTTATAAGTAAGCAGTAAACTTTGCCTGTTAACGGCACCGTCTATGGCTGCATAGGCAGATCGTGTAGCATCAGAAATAGTTTGTCCTTTGGCTACGAAAGCATGAATATAATCATTGAACCTCTCAGTATAATAAGAGTTATAAGGGTTGATATTATCTAAAAGATTATTGCGGTGCATGGCCTGGCGCATGTGGATGAGGGTGGTTAAACCTGCTATCCCGAATGAACCGCCTAACTGGCGCATCATGTTGTTTAAACCTGCACCCTGGCCAATCTCATGCCCCTTTAAGCCACCTATAGCTAATGTAGTTAGCGGTACAAAAAGCAACGCTAATGCCATACCCCTGATTGCCAATGGCCAAAAGAAATCGCTGGTGCCGGTAGCCAGGTCAGAGTGGCTCAGCATGGTTGAAAATATGTAGAACAGGATCATACCAACAGCAGCCATTAATTGGGCAGGCACACCTTTGTTTAGCATGATACCAACAAATGGCATTAGCACTACGGTAAACATACCGCCGGGAAACAAGATCTCACCGGTTTGCTGGGCCGAAAACCCTAATAAACTCTGACAGAATACCGGGAACACGAAGGTAGAGCCATACAAACCCACGCCCAAAACAAATGAAGTGACCATCCCCGCCGAAAAACTGCGGTGCCGCATGATCTTGAAATTTACTATCGGGAAATCAGTGCTTAACTCTCTCCATATAAATAATAGCAGGCCTATTACCGCTGTAACTGTTAGTACTACTATATAAGTGGCCGAAAACCAATCATCATCTTCACCTTTCTCCAGTATGGTTTGCAGGCTCCCTACCGATATGGCTAACAGGGCAATTCCCCACCAATCAATAGGCTTGCCTTTGCCTGTGATAGGGGTTTGTTTTACAAAGAGATAAGTACAGGTAGCAGCTACACAACCAACCGGGATGTTTACATAAAAGATCCAGCGCCATGCGGCATGGTCGGTAATATAACCGCCGATGGTTGGGCCAATAGTTGGGCCCACAATAGCACCCAGACCAAATAACGCGGTAGCTGTACCAACTTGCTCAGGTGGCCAGGTATCTAATAAAATTGATTGCGCGGTTGATATTAGCCCGCCGCCTGCAATGCCCTGTAATACACGGAAACCAACCAGTTCGGTAAGGCTATGCGCGTTACCACACAAAAATGATGCGATAGTAAATACGATAATTGATGTTAAAAAATATTGCTTCCGCCCGAAAAAGCTGCCGAGCCAACCTGTCATAGGTAAAATAATTACGTTGGCTACGCTGTAACCGGTAACCACCCAGGCGGCATCGGTTAAGGTCGCGCCTAAGTTACCCTGTATTTGGGGAAGGGAGACGTTTACAATAGTGGTATCAATGAGTTCGAGTAATGATGCTGTAATTACAGTAATGGTGATGATCCATTTTTTTAATCCTGTTTCGGCCATTTTATTAATTGTTGTAGTAATAAATAATGGCCAAAATTAATCAAACGATTGATTAAAACATATGTTTTAAATTATGGTTTGAATTTATGGCATTTTTATGACAGCCTGATAAAAAACAATCTTAAATAATGAAGAATGGGAGTTAAGGGATGAAGTCAGTTGCTATTGATAGAATGTTGTTGCCTGTGATGCAATAGATTTTTTACATTGGTAGTGAGCGATATAGTTTATTTTGCGGGTTAAAAGCTATACATTTAAGCACCAGTTTAATAACCTATTAATCAAACCATAATATGAACTTACTATCCAATGTAACTATTAACGAGCCACGCAATTTCAATCGCTATCTGAGAAATATGGGCATGATTTTACTGCCGGGGATGTTATTATGTTTAACAACGCAAACAACTTCGGCACAAAATACACCTGCAAAAGTTGATGTTCCTGATTGGGCGCTGCCGGGGTCTGCAACGCATCAGCAAGTGCCCCCACCTAAGGATTTTCACCGTGCTCCACGTACCAGCAATAAACATATAGGTGTATTTGACGGGCAAACAGATGTTGGCGCGGCATTGGTGCCGGGATCATCCAGCTATGATGCTGCTACCAAACAATATACTATTAACTCCGCAGGCTACAATGTGTGGTATACGCGCGATGAGTTCCGCTATTTATGGAAGAAGATGGATGGTGATGTATCGCTGGCAGCGGATATTAATTTCCCGGATACTGCGGGCTATGGCGACCGTAAGGCAATTTTGGTGATACGCCAGAGTTTAAATGATGACTCCAAAGAAGCGATGGTAGCATTGCATGGCGCAGGCCTGTTACACATGGCATGGCGGCCTGAAATAGGACAGGAGCTAAAGGAAATGAAGGTGGATCTCAAAGCACTTACCGGCAGCGACAAGATGATTCACGCCAAACGTATCGGCATTGAAAAGCATGGCGATGAGTTTGCCTTATTTGTAAGCCTAACCGGCGAACCTATGCATCAGTACGGTGCCCCAATTCATTTGCATATTGATGGGCCCTTTTATGTTGGGATAGGTTTCTGTTCGCATTTACCTGCTACATTGAGTACGGCTGTACTATCAAACGTAGTGCTGGAGAATAGCGCGGGTAAGGTGAAATAACAATAGTATTAATTATAACCACAAAGCACTGCTAAATGCAAGGCTTTGTGGTTTAGAGTGAGTGATGGTTTTATTAAACTGCTATTTCCAGTTCCCTTTGCCGAAGGCGAAAGCCGCTGTGAGCGTAGGGCCATTGTATCCCCATTTTAAATCGCCCACTAAGTTTTTACGTGTTGCATCAACCTTAAAGTTAAAGCCGGTATAACCTAATGAAAAGGTTAGGTTTTTTACTGCCCGATAGGTAGCGGAAACATTATAGCCTAAAATTTTACCGGTGATATTATCAATGGTTAATTTTAGGTAATCGAACTCGCCGTTAATTGCCCAGTTTTGATCAATGGCATACCCTCCCCAAATACCAAAATCGGGCAGGGGGGCGGTAAACCCGAAATCCTTGGCTGCTGCCGCGCTTATATTTTGGCCGGTGTAGGCTAAACCTACATTAAACCTGATAATGTGCGCGCCAATCAACAGGCCCGCCTCAAAATTTGGCTGACTGATAATAGCATACCCATAAGAGAAACGATAAATACTGGTGTTAAAGAAAGAACTGACTGCGGAATTTATATTATAGGTGTTACCACCGAAATTGATATCTTTTTGAAGGGTGTAGATTGCACTCTGGTCAACCACGTAATAGCTGAGATCGAACCTGGAACGGATGGACGAGCGCCATTGGAAATCACCTAAAAATGAACCTGTCGACTTATTGAAGCCAAGATCATGTTGGAAATCAATATCAGTACCTATACTTCCGTTTTTATTGCTTACCGAAACATCGGTATTGGCGAGCGCCAGGAAAAAGCCTGCCGAAACCTTGAATTTTTCAACAAACCAGGGCACATCTCGGGGTGGTTTATTGGATTGTTTTGCAGCTGGCATTAGGCCTGCATCATCATTAAACTGGGTGATTGCAAGAGTATCCTTTAAAGCCGGAGCAGTGGAAACTATTTCTTTGCTCAGGGCAAGTGTTTGATTAAGATTCTGGCCCTTAGAATAATTTACTAATGCCAAAACCGCTATTATTGTTAAGAGTGTATTTTTCATATCGTATTATATTACTGTGTGGGGTTATAAGTATTCAGAGCAGGATCAATTTTCTTTATATGAAATATTGATGGTTGTTACGGCTATATTTTAAGATGATTATACCCGTTAGCAGCTTACACAAAGTTAGGTCGATACTATTAAGTAAGATTTTTTAGCGGCAATTACCATGTTGCATATTGTAAAATGGAACTGATTAGATTCGATCAATGAGTTGATTTGTAATTAATAGGAAATTTTATATCTCAAAACGGTATTTATATGCTGTTTATAAATGATAAGCATCAATTCAGGAAATAAGGGTAATTTACTGAATGTAACATATTCATGGCAACTCGTTTTTTAAGCAGTGGCTTTTTATTGTTTGAAAGAATTATCAGTTATATTTACCATTAGGGTGCACTGCCTGAGCAAGTGTTCCGCTACCCGAATCATCAATGTCCATTTATAAAAAATTTAATAATATAATTTATGAATAGTTATTACCAAATCTACCGGCACTTAAAAGCCCTGGTGCTCATGTTATTATTTATATTGGGTACAGGAACAGGTGTTTTTGCGCAACATAAAGGCGGGGGTAACGGAGGAGGCCATTCAAGACCGGGCCCGCAAAGACCATCCCCGAGCAGGCCATCGCCGGGGCATTCGCCAAGTCGTCCATCGCCAGGCAGGCCGTCGCCTGGTCATTCACCAAGCCGACCATCACCCGGCCACCGGCCATCGCCAAGTCGTCCAACACCGGGCCGGCCTTCACCGGGTCATTCACCAGGCCCTCACAGGCCATCACCAGGTCATTCTGGTCGCCCGTCAACAGGTCATAGGCCGGTTGGTCATAACAACGGTCACGTAAATGGCCATGTTAACAATCGCCGGGTTGTAGCCGTAAGGCGCAATGTGTACCGGCCTTATACAAGGCCTCCGCGTGTTTATGGCGGGCGCAGGTATTATAGTTATCACCCTTATTTCTACCATCCATACCGTCCTTATTATTGGGGTCCGTCATATCATCCATGGGGCTTTTTTGTAGCCGCAATTGCTACAACTGCTATAATTGTAAGTGTTGAAAACCATCCGTATCATTATTACCAGGGTGTTTATTACGCGCCATCAAACGGTGGCTATACCGTAGTACAGGCACCGGTTGGGGCTGTAATTACCACATTGCCGCCTGGTTATCAAACGGTGGTGATAAACGGTTCGGGCGGCACAACCGTTAATAACTATTATTACGGTGGTACTTATTATGAGCAGGAGCCAAACGGCTATAAGGTAGTGCCGCCTACAGCAGGTGCTATAATTACTAATATGCCAGCCGGTGGTAAAGAAGTTAAAATGGGCGATGTAACCTATGTACAGGTTGGCGATACCTATTACCAGCCCATACAACAAAACGGGCAGAATGTATATGAAGTGGTTGATGTAGAAGCCGCGGATTAATCTCAGTACATACTGAATTAAAAAGAGAATGCCCGGCTATTATGCCGGGCATTCTCTTTTTAGTGACACTTAGTTTATATTGATCTTTACAATAGTTTTTTATCCTTGTTGCGGCCAATTTTTACTTTACCTGTACCGTCATCCTTAGCACGCAGGTGTATTACTATGCCCTTGTTACGCTTTTTGGCGCGCTCGGCTGCATCGGTAATGGTTGAATCCTTGCCGGGGTTCCTTAATGGTACATCAATGGTAATATCTGTTCCGTTGGTAAGGCCGTAAACACCGGCCACATCAGCATTGATCAGGCTCGAAGTGATCTGGAAGGGGTGAATAGTTACCATACGGTTATGGATCTCGAAGTGAGCATCCAATAATGGTATGGATATATTATGCAGGTTACGGAATGGGAATGCGAATTTGCCTATGCTTATTAAAGGCTGATAATTTATTAACGACCCATTTTGCAGGTTGATATCCATGGTACCATCAACAGAGCCGGGTACAAGTGTGCCCGAATTGGTTACCTGCCCGCTGATATTTGCCCGGGCTGATAAAAAGCCTTTCAGGTTTTTGTCGGTAAGATCGGTTAATCCAAAATTATCAAAGGCGTAAAAGAATTCGCTTACGTCAACCTTGGAGATGGTGGTATTTACCGTAAAGCGGTTTTGCGTATTGCCCTGAATCAGGGCCGCGTTTATTTTTAACGAGCCCCCGGCATGTTTAAGGCTTACATTATTTAACTGAAGCCCGTCTTTTGAAAGCTGCAGATCAGCAGTGGCATCAGTAGCCAAAAATTTAAAGTAATGTACATTTGCAGCCCTTATATGCATGGTAGCTTTTGCTTTATTTAATACTACGCTTAATTGTTTTACCACGTTGCCGCTATTGGCCGGGTTAGTCCGCTGTGTTTTTACAGGTACTATAGGTTCTGAGTGCTTGTTGTTGAGATAACTCAGAAACTCGCCCAAATAAAGTTGCGGACTATTGATCTGCCAGTTTACCAGGATCTTTTCGGGTGCGTTATAATACAGGTTCAGGAAGTTGTCTATCCGGCCTTGCATCATTACAATACTTTTTCCGCTTTGCAGGCGGATATTATTTAATATCAGGTTATTGTTGGTGAAATCGAGTGAGAGCGAGGTATTCCTGAAAGTGAGGTTACGCGGAACGTAAACGATATCCGAATTTTTTAGTTTGATGTTACCTGCAAATATGGGTTTGTTGATCCGGTAATTAACAATGTCGGCATTAAAACGAAGTGCCATATCGGCTGTACCGGTATTAAATTTGGTTACACCTGCCAGTAAGTAGTTAAGATCAGCAGCCGGAAAGTTAGCCCTGAAATTACCTACGGCTATAGGTTTTACAAGGTTGATGATACTGCCTGTGTCGATTGTAAATGGTACATGGTTATATGTTCCCGTTAAGTGGGCCAGGCGAATGATGGAGTTCTCGTCGCCATTTTCCTTGCCTTTAGCATAGGTGTTATTGAATATGCCTTTAAAGCTGCAATCATCAATCACACTGCCCGGTATAGTTAGCCTGTTATGGTTCACATCGGCAGTTATGTACAGGTATGGGTCGCCGCCACCGCTAAAACTACCACCAATTTTAGCATCCACACCAATAGGGCTATCCATGTTAAACATATTCAACTTGAGCGAAATATTTGGCGTAACTAATTGCGAGGCATGCGACCATAACAGCTTAGGCGCTGTGATATGAAAAAAGAAAGTCGATGGTTTTTTACTTAATGCAAAACGGGCGATAATACCAAAATCGTCGCCACCAATGGTGAAGTTGCTGGAGGTAACGTTAATATCCCCTGATTTTTCATTGTAACCCGCTGCCAGATCGCCTTCAAGAATTTTTCCTTTTATAAAGCTACCGTGGGTTGTGCTAAATGCCATGCTGTTAGCCAATAAGTTAAGGTGCAGATTAGCCGTCCAGCCGCTATCCGGAAATTCCATTTTAGCATTCAAAACGCTTACGGCAAAACTGAAAAGCTTTTTGGCCTTCTGGTCATCGATAGTAAAATTCACATTTTTAAGGCTGAACTTACCAATCTCGGCAGATGAATTTCCTCCGCTCTTTTTGCCTTTTTTAGATGTGTTTTTTTTGAATATGGAGGTATTGCTGTACCCGGTACTATCGGTATAAAGATCAACATTGGCTCCGTTAATATCAATATGTTCAACACTAATGGTTCCCTTTAACAAAGCGGCTGTATTAACCACAACATCAAAGCTTTTGGCATCAAGCAACGTGTGGTGATGCTGTGCCCATTGTTTATCTTTTAACGATACGTTTTGTAAGGTGAGTGAAAAATCGGGGAAACTGGTAAAAAAAGACGTTTCGATACTGCCAACGTTTATTTTACCATTCAGGTTTTCATTTAGCTTCTGCGTAAGCTGGCTAAGTACTTTTTCTTTATGACTAGAAACATAAATAGATAATCCTACCAATATCAGTATGATCAGCAGCAGTAAAGCTCCAATAATTTTTAGTGATATTTTTAACCAGGCAGGCATATGTAACTCTTAACAATAAATATACAGTTAAGTTTGTGTAATTATTTGATTGATAGAGCAAATAGTTGTTATATGCAGTGCAAGGTTATTTAAGTACTCATTTTAAAACTTAGTATTGAGCAACCAACTCTGTAATAATTTCGGATAATCCATTAAATCGCCCTCTACAGTTCGCATACCGTAGCCGTGACCGCCTTTGGCATACAGGTGTATTTCGGCTGGTACTTTAAAGTTTTTAAGTTCAGAATAATAGGTTAGGGCATTCTGTACATCAATAGGGTCGTCCTCGGTTTGCACAATAAAGGTTTGTGGGGTATTGCTGGTAACCTGTACTTCGGGCGCAAGTTTGGTAGGGTCGGAGTTACTCTTTAAATAGGCCGGATAGATCAGTACTGCAAAATTTGGTTTGCAGCTAACGGTATCGGCTGCATCAACCTGTAGATATGTTCGCTGTGTATTGTTGTTGCTTAATGCAGCGGTAAGGTGACCTCCGGCAGAGAAACCCAGTATCCCAATATGGGCAGGGTTTATATTCCATTTAGCAGCATTGTACCTAACCAATCCTAATGCACGTTGTGCATCCTGCAAAGGCAATTCATACCTTAACTTACCGCCGGGTGCGGGGACACGGTATTTTAACAAAACGGCAGTTATGCCGATAGAATTTAACCAGGAGCAGATCTCGGTCCCTTCCAGATCCATGGCTAATATGGCATAACCACCACCGGGGCATACCACCACAGCCGTTCCATTAGGATTTTTAGGCGAATAAACTGTAATTGTTGGGTCGCTGATATCGCCCAAACGAATAACATTTTTTCCGCCTTGCTTATTATCGGTGGGTTTAGTTACATCGTGTTCAATCAGTTTATGGCCGTTGGCGGTATCTATCAGCCTGTTTTGCGGCCATAAATGTATAGGGGTTGGGGTTTGAGCTTTTACAATGGTCATGGTAAAACAAGCGAGCAGTAATATACAATATTTCATCTGTTAGCTGGATAGGTTAAATGATAATTGGAGCAGAACTGTCTGCTATACAAATATAAATTAATAAGGCATGTTTCCTTATTTCACCAGCAATAAAACCGCTTTAGCCAAAAATCTGTCGCATATTTTGGCTAAAGCCGTATTGGCTTATCTTATTAACCCGTCTCTTAAAAGAGACGGCAATGAAATTATCTTTTTTATTCGTTCATTGCCGTTGCGCTTCAGCCAACGGTTTAAAATACAATGCATCTTCTGGCTTTAGCCTCAATAAATTACACGAGTTCATTTAAAAAGCTATTTCTCTGGTTTCACCAATTGATTTTGCCTGGCGATTTTTAAAAATATACACCCTATAAGTTTAAAGCCTATATTTGATGCCAAGTTCTTTACTTTATTTTCAACAGTGAGGTTTCCGGCGTAAGGCCGGGATGAAAAAGGAACCGTGTGAAAATCACGGGCTGTCGCGCAACTGTAAGTAACAAAAAAGGTGTTGCCTTTACCAAGGTCCATTGTCTGATGCTCCCAAGCAGGATGAGAAGGATGGCAACAACGTTACAAGCCAGGATACTTGCCCTCTGTTTAAGACAATGCTTTCGCGTTTTGAAGCAGTAGTCAGAGCATAAAGGATAATTGCGGGTATTGCCTGTGTATCCCTATGACTTTAATTACCATTTCCCGAAAGCATACCGAAAACCGTAAGGAGCATTAATTCAAATTAATGTTTAACCAAAAAAGTTTTATGCGTATGCTCAAAAACAATCTCGGGTACCCTCGTGTAGGGGCCCATCGTGAACTCAAAAAGGCCAGTGAGCAGTACTGGCAAGGTAAAACCGGCAGGCAGGAGTTGTTTGCAGCCGCCCGCAAAATCCGTGAAGAAAACTGGAAATTGCAGCAGGAGGCCGGTATCGACCTAATCCCTTGTAATGATTTTAGTTTTTATGACCAGGTGCTGGATACCTCGCTGATGCTGGGCGTTATCCCGCAGCGCTACACCGATGTGCTGGCCAAAAACAGTCAAAACTCAGAGATCGATCTGTATTTTGCTATGGCGAGAGGCTACCAAAAAGATGGACTGGACATTACCGCTATGGAAATGACCAAATGGTTTGATACCAACTACCATTACATCGTACCTGAATTTACGGCTGATCAACAGTTCAGTATCTTCTCCGAAAAGGTATTTGAAGAGTTTAATTTAGCCAAACAAGTTACAGGTGTTACTCCAAAACCGGTATTGATCGGTCCGGTATCATACCTTTTACTGGGTAAGGAAAAGCAAGCAGGCTTTGGTAAGATAGACCTGATAAAAAAGCTTGTACCTGTGTATGTTGAGGTGTTGAAAAAACTAAAGGAACAAGGTGCCATCTGGGTGCAACTGGATGAGCCATTTTTGGTGATGGATCTGACACAGAAGGAAAAGGATGCCTTCAGCTATGCTTATAAAGAGATCAACAAACAATGCCCTGAAATTAAGACCCTGCTTACTACCTATTTTGAAAATCTTAATGACATCTCTTTAACCGTTAACCTGCCCGTTAATGCCTTGCATATCGACCTGGTACGTGCTCCGGAACAATTGAATGAAATACTTACCGTTGCCCCTGAAAAACTGATCCTGTCGCTTGGGGTGATTGATGGTCGTAACATCTGGAAAAATGATTACATCCGTTCATTGGGCCATATTAAAAAGGCGATAGCCGTTGTGGGTAAGGACAGAGTGATGATAGCGCCAAGCTGTTCGCTGCTGCATACCCCATTTGACCTCGACCTGGAAACAACCATCAATCCTGAGATAAAGAATTGGATGGCCTTTGCCAAACAAAAACTGAACGAGGTAAATGAACTGGATAAGATCTTGAGGGATGATAATGAATTGTTGCATAACAACCTGAAAGCGATATCAAGCCGAAACCTTTCTAAACTGATCCATAAACAGGAGATCAAAAAGAGGGTAGAGGCTATTACCGATGCTGATGCTAATCGAGCCAGTGAATTCATCGTGAGGCAAAAAATACAGCAGGATAACTTTAAGCTGCCATTGTTCCCGACCACTACCATAGGTTCATTTCCGCAGACGGATGATATCCGCCAATTAAGGTCGAGATTGAAGAAAGGCGAACTAACGCCTGAACAATATGATGCGGAGATAGAGAAAGCCACTATTGCTGCCATCCGCTGGCAGGAAGAGATTGGCCTGGATGTTCTGGTACATGGCGAATTTGAGCGTAACGATATGGTGGAATACTTTGGCGAATTGCTGGATGGGTTTTTATTCACCAAAAATGGCTGGGTGCAAAGCTATGGTAGCCGTTGTGTTAAGCCGCCGGTTATTTATGGCGATATAAGCAGGCCAAAGGATATGACCGTACGCTGGAGCAGTTTCGCGCAGGCAAATACCGAAAAATTGATGAAGGGGATGCTAACTGGTCCGGTTACTATTTTGCAATGGTCGTTTGTGCGGGATGATCAGCCAAGATCAGAAACTACGTACCAGATAGCTTTGGCCATACGCGATGAGGTGGTTGCTTTGGAGCAGGCTGGAATTAAGGTGATACAGATTGATGAGCCAGCGATACGCGAAGGTTTGCCTTTACGCAAAGCGGATTGGGCGAAATACCTGGATTGGGCAGTAAAGGCATTCCGTATTTCGGCAAGCGGGGTGAAGGATGAGACACAGATCCACACCCACATGTGTTACAGCGAGTTTAATGATATTATTGAGCACATAGCCCACATGGACGCGGATGTGATCACCATTGAAACTTCGCGCTCGCAAATGGAACTGTTGGAAGCGTTCTCGGATTTTAAATACCCTGCAGAGATTGGCCCGGGTGTGTATGATATCCACTCGCCGCGTGTGCCTACGGTTGAGGAAATGGTGAGCCTGCTTGAAAAAGCCGCCGCGATATTGCCGGTTGAAAACCTTTGGGTAAACCCGGATTGCGGACTAAAAACCCGCAAATGGCCCGAAACACAAACCGCACTTGAAAACATGGTAAAGGCCGCGAAAGCAGCTAGAGAAGTGTTTAATAAGCAGGTGGTTAGTTAATATTAAACCACTCAGTTTATCATTAAATGTAAAATGTTCTTCACCCTCTTTGCGACTTGTCGCAGAGAGGGTCGACTAGCGGAACGTAGTCGGGGTGAGTCAAATATGCAGGCGGACATTAACGGCAATGCATTGCGAAGAGTTGACTCACCCCGACTACGTTCCGCTGGTCGACCCTCTCTCCCGTAAACGGGAAAGAGGGTTAAGGCAATTAAAATCAATTTTATTACCGGGAGGCTTTTATCTTTACAAACATGGATTTAGAACAACGAATACTTTTAGCTGAGACGCGAATTTTTAAAGCAGTTTTCCCGAATACAACCAATCACTACGATACACTTTTTGGCGGCACAGCCATGGCTTTAATGGATGAGGTAGCATTTATAACCGCCACCCGCTTCACCCGGAAAACGATGGTTACGGTATCATCAGATAAGATAGATTTTAACATGCCCATCCCGTCGGGAACTATAATTGAATTGGTTGGGAAAATACTGCATATCGGTAATACCAGCTTAAAGGTTTTGGTGGAGATATATGTTGAGGAGATGTATTCGTTCGACAGGCAAAAGGCCATTACCGGTTCATTTACCTTTGTGGCGATAGATGAGCATAAGCAGCCGGTGAAAGTGGTGGATTGATTTAACCTCACCGCGCGTCATTGCGAGGGACGAAGCAATCCCCGACTGTGCAGGTCAACGATGCTTTTCTGTTTTCTCTGTATAGTTTGGGATTGCTTCGTACCTCGCAATGACGCTTGGTGATGGAGTAGCTGGAAAAATTAATACTTTTTTAATTAGAGAACTGTGCCTTATATTCCTTTTGCAGTTCTAACAAACAATCGGCACACAAACAACCGTCATAATTCTCGCTTACGTATTGGGTTTCATTTAACGTAAGTTGAACCGTACTGCACTGGCATTTGGTGAATGAATTGGCTTTACATTCAAAGGGTGCTTTACAGCGTTCGCAGTGTATGGTTTCGTGTTTGTTCATTTCTGTTAGTCCGAAAGTCGGTAAGACGGAAGTCCGAAAGATATAAATTAGTACGAAAGTCCGAAAGACCGGAAGTCGGAAAGTCCGAAAGATATAAAATAAAAAAGACCGGAAGTTGGAATGTCTTTACTTTCTGACTTTCCGACTTCCGGTCTTTCGGACTAAATTATTACGCCGAGCAGGTTACGCAGCCTTCTTCCATTGAGCATGATGGGCCTTCCGGTACATCATTGGTTAACTCTGCTACTGTTTCAGGTATTACAGCGTCCATGTTTTTGCCGCCCTGATTCTCTACCGTAAACTTAACCGCTTGTGATGCAGCTTGTGTACGCAGGTAGTACATGCCGGTTTTTAGGCCTTTTTTCCATGCGTAGAAGTGCATTGAAGTCAGTTTTGATGCGTTTGGCGCGTTGATGAACAAATTTAATGATTGCGATTGGCAAACATAAGCACCCCTATCAGCAGCCATATCAATAATGCTGCGCATTTTTATTTCCCAAACGGTTTTGTATAGTTCTTTCAAATCAGCAGGGATCTCTGCAATTTCCTGGATCGAACCGTTTGCGCTGATAATTCTGTCTTTCATGGCAGTGTTCCATAAGCCAAGGTTTACCAAATCGCGCAGCAAATATTTGTTTACAACAATGAACTCACCGCTTAATACACGGCGGGTGTAGATGTTTGAGGTAAATGGCTCAAAGCACTCGTTGTTACCTAATATTTGTGAGGTTGATGCAGTTGGCATCGGCGCAACTAATAAGGAGTTACGTACGCCATGGTTCATTACATCTAAACGCAGGTTTTCCCAATCCCAACGGCCGCTGTCAGGCTGAACGTTCCACAGATCGAACTGGAACTGGCCTTTTGATAGCGGAGAGCCTTTGAAAGTTTCGTATGGACCGTCTTTTATAGCCAGGTCTTTTGAAGCTGTCATCGCCGCGAAATAGATGGTTTCGAAGATCTCTTTATTCAGTTGTTTTGCTTCTTCACTTTCAAACGGCAAACGCAACAGGATAAATGTATCAGCCAAACCTTGTACACCTAAACCGATAGGACGGTGGCGCAGGTTTGAGTAACGGGCTTCCTCAATCGGGTAGTAGTTATTATCGATAACGGTATTCAGGTTGATAGCTACCTGGTAAGTTACTTCGTATAATTTGTTGTGATCGAATACACCGTTCTGGATATAACGTGGCAATGCCAATGAAGCCAGGTTACAAACCGCAACCTCATCTTTAGAGGTGTATTCCATAATCTCGGTACATAAGTTGGAACTCTTGATAGTACCTAAGTTTTGCTGGTTTGATTTGCCGTTGGCAGCATCTTTATATAATAAGTATGGTGTGCCGGTTTCAACCTGTGCATCTAATATCGCAAACCAAAGTTCCTGTGCTTTTACAGTTCTGCGGGCGCGGCCTTCTTTTTCGTAGCGCTCGTAAAGGTCCTCAAATTCTTTACCCCAGCAATCAGCTAATCCTGGTGCTTCGTGCGGGCAAAACAGGCTCCAGTCTTCATTGGCCTCAACGCGGCGCATGAACAGATCCGATACCCAAAGGGCATAGAACAAGTCGCGGGCACGCATTTCTTCTTTACCGTGGTTTTTACGCAGGTCTAAAAAGTCGAATACATCAGCATGCCAGGGCTCTAAATAAATAGCGAAAGCACCTTTACGTTTACCACCCCCCTGATCAACATAACGGGCAGTATCGTTAAATACCTTCAGCATTGGGATAATACCGTTGCTGGTACCGTTTGTGCCGCTGATGTATGAACCTGTAGCGCGTACATTGTGGATGCTTAAACCTATACCGCCAGCGCTTTGTGAGATCTTGGCAGTTTGTTTAAGGGTATCGTAGATACCATCAATGCTGTCATCCTGCATGGTTAACAGGAAGCATGACGACATTTGTGGTTTTGGTGTACCTGCATTGAACAGGGTAGGCGTGGCGTGTGTAAACCAGCGCTCGCTCATCAGATTATAAGTTTTTATAACGCTGTCGATATCGGCTTTGTGGATACCAACTGATACGCGCATAAATAAGTGCTGCGGACGTTCAGCTATTTTACCATCTATCTTTAACAGGTATGATTTTTCAAGCGTTTTAAAGCCGAAGTAATCAAAACCGAAGTCGCGGTCATATATAATAGTGCTGTCTAATAATTCAGCGTTATCTTTTATCACTTCCCAAACATCATCAGCAATTAACGATGCGTTTTTGCCGGTTTTACTGTCGATATACTCATGCAGTTTACGCATGGTTTCTGAGAACGACTTTACCGTATTTTTATGCAGGTTTGATACCGCTATACGCGATGCCAGCAAAGCATAATCGGGGTGTTTGGTAGTTAACGAGGCGGCAGTTTCGGCAGCCAGGTTATCCAGCTCGGAGGTAGTTACCCCATCATACAAACCTTCGATCACTTTTTTGGCTACATCTATCGGATCAACCAAATTAAAACCATAACACAGCTTCTCGATGCGTGCGGTTATCTTGTCGAATTTTACTGATTCTCTTTTTCCGTCTCTTTTAATTACAAACATATGGTGAGTAGTTAGTGGTGAATAGTGAGTTATTTTATTGTTATTGAATTTATTAAGGCACTTAAGTATTTGAAGCACTTCACTAAAGCTTCTCAAAGTGCCTGTAAATTTTCTGTTGAGGCGTAATTTAAATCTGATGCAATATCTAGTGCTGCATCTACTTCTATGAGTGAGCCTCGTGCTATCTCATAAAAGCGTTTTCTTTCTGTCTCTGATTTTCTGGAACTTCCTTCGGCAATGTTAAGGTGTGCTGATAAAGCAGCCCGTTTTATTTGTTGTGTTAATACGTATTTTTCATCAGCAGGAAAATGATTTGTAGCGATATAACATTCTTTAACAAATTGCCTTGCAACTGTGTAAACATCTAATTTTGTATACCCTAATTGTAAAAACATATTTAATTGAAGAGTATATTATATTCAAAGTTTCACACTCACTACTCACCACTGCCTACTCACCATTAAAAATCATCGTCTAACGAAAAGCTTTTGCTGTCTGCTGTTGCATTCAGTACGCCGCTTTTCTGGTAGTCGCCTACGCGTTTTTCAAAGAAATTTGTTTTGCCTTGCAGGGAGATCATCTCCATAAAGTCGAACGGATTGGTCGCGTTATAAACTTTATCGTAACCCAGTTCGCCTAACCATCTGTCGGCAACAAACTCAATGTATTGGCTCATCAGCTTGGCATTCATGCCGATAAGATTTACAGGCAGCGCGTCGGTAACAAATTCTTTCTCGATCTCAACTGCATCGGTAATAATTTTGGTAGCAGCTTCTTTTGACAGCTTATTTTCCAGCATACGGTATAATAAGCAGGCAAATTCGCAGTGCATGCCCTCATCGCGCGAGATCAACTCATTACTGAAAGTCAAACCCGGCATTAAACCGCGTTTCTTTAACCAGAAGATAGAGCAGAAACTACCGGAGAAGAAGATACCTTCAACCGCGGCAAAGGCTATTAAGCGCTCAGCAAAACTGCCGTTGTTTATCCATCTTAATGCCCATTCGGCTTTTTTGGTAACGCATGGTACGGTATCAATAGCATGGAACAAACGGTCTTTTTCGGCCGGATCTCTGATATAGGTATCGATCAGCAGGGCATAAGTTTCAGAGTGGATGTTTTCCATCATGATCTGGAAACCGTAGAAGCAGCGCGCCTCGGGCAGTTGCACCTCGCTCATGAAATTGATGGCCAGGTTTTCGTTTACAATACCATCGCTGGCAGCAAAAAAGGCAAGTATGTGCGAAATGAAATGTTTCTCGCCTGCATTCATGGTTTCCCAATGTTTCATATCGTCGGAGAGGTCGATCTCTTCGGCGGTCCAGAAACTGGCTTCACATTTTTTATACATTTCCCAGATAGCGGGATACTTGATAGGAAGGATAACAAACCGGTCTTTGTTCTCTCTTAATAATAATTCGTTTTCCTGATTCATATTTGCCTTTTTGTTATTTTGTTTGGGAGTCGACAAAAGGCAGTGAACCGCCTGCGTTCGTGATTGAAGCTACGGTATACTAATCTTTTGGCAAAACCTTATTTCGTGAAAGTTTCGTCAAAGCTATTGGGGCAGGTGTCTGGCTTTGTAGAGAGTTGTTAGTGGTAGTAGTGAGTGTTAGACGGAAAATTATAAACTCACCATTGACCATTATCTACTGACTATCAACACAGTTGCACGTCAGCCCATGAATTTAACATGGTTCCCTTTTAATGCCGGCGGTAAAACCGGTAACCCTTATAGCGCTTGAAAGAACTTATGATTCAAAGATAAGGGCTATGATGCCTTTGGTGGTAATGATAGTTTTTAACAAAAGCGAAAGTTATAAACATAAAAAAAGATATCGTGTAGAGATGCAATACTTTGCGCCTGTCAGGAAATAAAATCCACTGAAAATAAAAAAGAGATGCAGGTTTTTACATCTCTTTTTTTAAGGAATTATTTCACTAGCGGCACAAACTTCATGCTCACTGAATTTACGCAGTGGCGCACATTTTTTGGTGTGAGGTATTCGCCTTCAAACACGTGGCCCAAGTGGGCACCGCAGTTTGCGCATACGATCTCTACACGTCTGCCGTCGGCATCAGGTACACGTTTTACTGCTCCGGCAATCTCATCGTCAAAACTTGGCCAGCCGCAGTGCGATTCAAATTTTGTAGCCGATTCATATAAAGGCGCGTCGCAGCGTTTGCACACGTATACGCCCTCTGCCTTGTTGTTTAACAAGGACCCGGTAAACGGCCTTTCAGTGCCTTTGTGTAATATTACCCACTCTTCGTCGGGTGTTAATTTATTGTAATTCATGATTCCACAGATTTTATATTGATTCCACCGATTTTCTTCCTTTCGGCTTACATAAATATACGACAATTTTAGGGCAAATTATGTTTACGGGAAGGATGTTTACAATGGTTTGACAGGGTAGATTGATCTTCTAAAAAGCGTCATTGCGAGCGATAGCGTGGCAATCCCCGACTATACAGAGCAGGTTGCAGATCGTTTATTTATCTCGTGGTATCGCTCATAGCCGCTAGGGCCTATTTCGTTTTTCGCAAGTTGTTTGTTTTTTAAGGAGTTCAAGAGGGCTTCGCCGTATGTCTCCGCCACAAACAAAAAGTCAAGTCACCCGGGAGGCTTCTTTGCGCGCAAGGCCATTGCCCTGCAAATCAGGCAAAACCTGGGCTGGAATCTTTTGCCCTACTTCGCACGCTCTTAGCCTCTACGCTTCTGCAAAATTTCCTTATGCCCTGCAACCGCAAAAGGCCACCATCGTTCTGCCCGTTTTCATCCGAAGCCTCCCGGCTGACGGATATAAAGGAAAGGTTCTGGTTTATATCAATATATCAAACAAAAAAAATCCCGGCCATTCGACCAGGATTTTAATATTTGAGATAATGATTTACTATTTGCAAATCACCTTTAAGCTTTCGCCTTTTATCTTTCAGCCTTATGCTAATTTAGCTAACTCCTCTGCCATGGCAGCGCCAATTTCGGCAGGAGATTCTACTACACGGATACCACACTCACGCATGATCTTCATTTTAGCAGCAGCTGTATCATCGGCACCGCCAACAATTGCACCTGCGTGGCCCATACGGCGACCCGGAGGCGCTGTTTGACCGGCAATGAAACCTACAACCGGTTTTGTACCGTTTGCTTTTATCCAGCGGGCAGCTTCGGCTTCCATGCCTCCGCCAATTTCGCCTATCATAATGATGCCATGAGTTTCAGGGTCGTTCATTAGTAACTCAACCGCTTCTTTGGTTGGGGTACCTATGATCGGGTCGCCACCAATACCTATAGCAGTAGTGATACCCAAACCTGCTTTAACCACCTGGTCAACGGCCTCATAGGTTAAAGTTCCTGATTTTGAAACTACACCAACGTTACCTTTTTTAAAGATGAAGCCTGGCATAATACCAATCTTGCTTTCATCAGCAGTAATAATACCAGGACAGTTAGGGCCAATCAGGCGTGAATCCTTATCGGTAAGATATTCTTTCACCTGTATCATATCCTTGGTTGGGATACCTTCGGTAATACAAACAATTACCTTAATGCCTGCTTCAGCAGCTTCCATAATAGCATCAGCAGCAAAAGCCGGTGGTACAAATATGATAGATACATCAGCGCCGGTTTTTGCAACCGCGTCGGCAACTGTGTTAAATACAGGCCTGTCAAGGTGTTGCTGACCGCCTTTACCAGGTGTAACACCGCCAACTACCTGTGTTCCGTACGCTATCATTTGCGATGCGTGGTAGGAGCCTTCAGTGCCGGTAAAGCCCTGAACAATAACTTTAGAATCTTTATTTACAAGAACACTCATTGTAGTTTTTCTATTTAGTAGCGCAAAGCTAAAATTATTGACCCTAAAGTCAAATTAAATTTAGTCGCGATTGCGTTACATGTGATTTTTTTTACAATTGGACCGCAGATTATATTGATTTTTATGATTGCACAGATTTTAAAAATCAGCGAAATAATTCGAACATCAGATCATATTGATTCTTATAATTCCATAGATTTTTTAAAAATCAGCGGAATCGTAAAAATCTGTATAAATCAGCGGTCAAAATCGTTATATCTTTACGGCAATATATGAAATACCTGCGTTGGCTTTTGTTCCCGTTCTCGCTGCTGTACGGGCTGGTTGTGGTTATCCGCAACTGGTGTTATAATGCGGGTATATTTAAAAGCTATTCAGCAGAGGTGCCAGTAATATCTGTAGGAAATCTTGATGTGGGCGGCGCAGGTAAAAGCCCGATGACAGAATATTTGATCCGTTTGTTTAAGGGTGAACATAAACTGGCAACATTAAGCAGGGGGTACGGGCGTTTGACTAAAGGATACCTTGTTAAAGAGTCAAGAGTTAAGAGTAAAGAGTCAGGAAGAAAAGGATCATCACAGACCACAGACCACTCACCACTGGCCGCTGTCCACTCGCTACCCACCAATAGCCCCCTCACTATCGCTCAGCAAATAGGGGATGAGCCGGCACAGTTCGCGCAGAAGTTTCCGGATATTACCGTAGCAGTTTGCGAGGCCAGGGTTGATGGGATAAAGCAGCTGCAGGGTGAACATGATTTGATTATTTTAGATGATGCATATCAGCACAGAGCAATTAAACCGGGGTTCAGTATTTTATTGTTCGATTATAACCGGGTAAACGAGCCTCATTTATTATTGCCCGCGGGTAATTTGCGGGAGGCATTCAGCGGGCGTAAAAGGGCCGATGTTATTATTATAAGTAAATGCCCGGAAGCATTAACTGCGGATGAACAAAAGCTAATTATAAAACGGATAAAGCCATTTGGCAATCAACAAGTATTTTTTACTTCAATAGCTTACCAGCCTTTGCAGGATCTGGATGGTAAGCCAGCTGATATCAGCATAAAGCCCGATACTACGGTGTTTTTATTAACGGGTATTGCCAATGCAAATCCGCTGATTGGATATATTAAAAAATCAACAGCACACATTATCCATCATAATTATCCGGATCATCATCGCTTTAGCTTAAAAAATATCAGTAAACTTGCCGGGGAATATTCGGCCTGTACAGCAAAAAATAAATTGATCATCACAACAGAAAAAGATGCGCAGCGTTTAGTGGAACATGAACTGTTGCCGCTTGTACAGCAACTGCCTGTTTTAGTGATGCCTATAGGTGTAAATTTCCTTAACGGTACACAACAGCAGTTTAATAAACTTGTAATGAATTATGTTAGATAGTATATTAAATACCACCAACTACATTAAACACCGCATAGGTGATTTTGAGCCCGAGGTGGGTATAATTTTAGGTACAGGCCTTGGCGCGCTGGTAAAAGAAATTGAGGTTGAAAAACAGCTGATGTACGGTAATATCCCCGATTTTCCTATCTCTACATTAGAATTTCACTCCGGTAAACTGATATTTGGCACGCTTGCCGGTAAAAAGGTGGTGGCCATGCAAGGCCGTTTACATTATTATGAAGGTTATAATATGCAGCAGATCACCTTCCCGGTGCGGGTGATGAAGATGCTGGGTATAAAAACTTTACTGGTATCAAACGCCAGCGGTTCGCTTAACCCCGATTTTAAAAAAGGCGACCTGATGGTGATCAACGATCATATTAATCTGCAGCCGCAAAACCCGCTTGTAGGCAGGAATGAGGAGGAACTTGGCCCGCGTTTTCCGGATATGAGCAGGCCTTATGAGCGCACACTTATAAATAAAGCTTTAGATATCGCGGCAGCTAACAATATTGCATGCCATAAAGGAGTTTATGTTGCTGTAACCGGCCCAAATTTGGAAACCAAAGCAGAATACAGGTACTTGCGGATAATTGGCGGCGATGCCGTTGGCATGAGTACCGTACCCGAAATTATTGTGGCTAACCACATGAGTTTGCCGGTATTTGCGATATCGGTACTTACTGATGAGGGTTTTACTGAAGAATTGCAGCCAGTATCAATAGATGAAATTATAGCGATAGCGCAGGAAGCAGAACCCAAATTAACATTGATACTTAAAGAATTAATTGCCGGTCTTTAATGCCTTATAAGAAGCTAAAATACTTTTTAATATTGCTGATATGTGTATCGGCCCAGGCAGCTTTTGCCCAGTATACGCCTACAAGCCCTACTAATCCCAGCCAGCGGCCTGCAAATTTTTCGGATACAGCACGCAGGCAAACACAGGCATTAACGAGCGACCAGGAATTAGATACCATACGTAAAAAGGAAGAGAACAAACGCGACAGTGTGATCTTTACCTCCAAATTTATACGGGTAACCAGCGAAAAGCTGCTTAGAGACAGTACACAAACTTTCCCGCTTGATACCGGTATTAAGAATTTTGAGAATTACAGTCCGCTTTACCAGCCGGGCGACCCTAAGATTAACCTGGGTAATACAGGCCGGTCGGAAAAAGATATGTTGTTTGTGCCCGATAAAACAATAGGGTTTGATGTTGGCCTGCACGCGCTGGATGCCTATTTATTACATCCGGAAGATATCAATTATTATAATGCCCGGGTGCCATATACGGTACTATCGCTGGTATCAGGGGGGAGGCCAGAGCAGATATTTAAGGCAATTCACACGCAAAACATTAAGCCTAACTGGAACTTTGGGTTCAACCTGAACTTTATTGGCTCAAAGGGATATTATAGCAACAGCGGCATATTGGCGCAAAATGTGAGCGATATTAACGCCGCCTTATTTACCTGGTATGAGTCGAAAGATAAGCGCTATAACTTACTGGCTAATTTGATATACAATAACTTAAAATCGCCTGAAACGGGTTCACTGGCATCACAGTACGATAACGTTTTTACTGATCCTCCTAGCTTGGCATTTAACAAAACCAATACAGCTGTAAAACTGCCAAACACCTGGGAAAACTGGAAGGACAATGGCTTCTACCTGAAACAGAGTTATTATATAGGCCATATTGATACGGTGAAAAAAGGGAAAGATGTATCAAAGATATTGCCTACACAAAAGGTTGCCTATACGCTTTATTATAACGTACGCAAGTACAATTTCCTGCAAAATGATGCGGATACCGCGCATGTTTTCCCTGATTATTATTACAGTTATAACCGCTCGCGCGATTCGCTGGTGGAAACGCATTTGCAAAATGATTTCTCCTATAGCTTTTATCTGCGCAGCAAATCTCAAAAGGCTGTAAAAAATGAGGCAAAGATCGACTTGGGTTTAACGCAGGATATTTATAGTTACGCGCAGTATGTGAGCGACTCGACCATAAATGCACAAGGGGTTAAGGTTACACAGATAGCTACTGTACAAAGGAAAACCACTTTTCAGGATTTGACTGTAAAGGGGCGTATTACCTATAAACTAAGTGATAGAGCAGGGTTTGAGGGTACTGTAAACCAGATAGTACAGGGGCGCGATTTTGGTGATTTTTTATATGATGCCAAGTTAATGATAGCCGGTGGTAATTATGCAGGAAGGATAGTACTGGATGCCTATACGCAAAGCCGCACACCATCGCTGATATATACCGATTGGGTATCAAACCACTATATCTTCCATAACACCTTCGCTAATCAAAAAACGAATAGCTTGTCGTTCGATTATACTAACGATGCGCTGCAATTTGAGTTAAAGGCAGAATATTTCCTGATATCTGATTACTTGTATTTTACTGCTACAGATAACAGTAACGATGCGCACCCGGCACAGGTATCGAGCCCAATTAACCTGCTTAAAGTAACATTAAGCAAGAACCTGGCATGGCGCAGATGGCACTTTGATAATATACTGGTATACCAAAAAACGGATAACCCCGATATAATGCGTACCCCCGAAGCTTATACTTACAGCAGCCTGTATTATTCAAAATTACTTTTTAACGTGCTGAATACCAATATAGGTACCGATGTTAGATATAACACGCCATATATAGCGCCATCATACGCGGTAGGGATAGAGCAGTTTTATAACGGCCCGGGCATTACTTATACATCATACCCGGTGGCGAATGTGTTTATAAAAGCCACATTATACCGTACCAATATTTTTGTGGCTTATGAGTACGCCAATCAAGGCCTGTTCAGTAAAGGATTTTATACGGTAAACCGTTACCCTATGCAGGATGCCCAGTTAAAGTTTGGCGTAGCGTGGACGTTCTTTAATTAACCCCCAACCCCTGAAGGGGGAGCAAATATGCTAATTAAAAAACTCCCCCTTCAGGGGGCTGGGAGGCTAAGTTTTCTGCTTCTTCTTCCTTGCTGCCGGGAACAATACATTATTTAGTATAAGCCTGTACCCGGGTGAGTTAGGGTGCAGTTTAAGATCAGTAGGCGGGTCGCCTACCATGTGCTGGTAATCTTCGGGGTCGTGGCCGCCGTAGAATGTCCATTGACCCTTGCCGTACTCACCATGAATATAGCGGGCTTCGTTGGCAGTTTTCATTTCACCCATAATAATTACACCGGGTTTCAGTTTGCTTTCGTTAAAAGCGGTGGTTAGGCCCATAAAGCCTTTGATCACTTTATCATGGTCCTGCGTAAGCATACTGGGCACTACATCCCATTTGGCCGAAAAATCGAACAAGGTAAAAAAGTCATGTGCCTGGTCTACCTGCCGGTTCGCGGTTACATCAATATTGCTGAAACTATGCGAAAGCGGGTTCATATCAAGTGTGAAGTTTTGAAAAGCGAAGGTTTGGCTGAAATCCAGTTTCGATTGCGCGTCTGGGTCGGCAGAGTCGCCATCAAACATGCTTTCGCAAATGTCGGTATTGTGGGCTGCCAGGGCTATATCAAAAGTATCGGTACCCGAGCACATGGCGAACAGGAAACCGCCGCCTGCGCAAAAATCACGGATATGCTCGGCAACTGCCAGTTTCATTTGCGATACTTTTTTAAAGCCCAGCTTATGCGCCGTAGCTTCCTGGTTGCGCACATCATCATTATACCATTGCGCGTAGCGGAAACCGCCATAAAACTTACTGTACTGGCCCGTAAAATCTTCATGGTGCAGGTGCAGCCAGTCGTATTTGGGCAGATCACCGCGAATCACTTCTTCGTCATACACCACATCATAAGGGATCTCGGCATACTTTAATACCAGTGTTACGGCATCATCCCAGGGCAGTTTATCTTTTGGTGAATAAACGGCCATGCGGGGCGCTTTCTCCAGTTTTACAATGTCCATATTTACGGATGGGTCGCTTACCTGGGTAACTATTTCATTTTCCTTGGCATCGGTTATCACCTCATAACTTACGCCGCGGATCTTGCATTCGTCCTCAATTTTTTTATCGTATTTGGTCATGAAACTGCCGCCGCGGTAATTGAGCAGCCAATCCACTTCCTCGCCGTTCTTCAATACCCAAAAAGCAATACCATATGATTTAAGGTGATCCTTTTGCTCATCATCCATAGGGATAAGGATAGAAGCAGCCTTTGTAATAATTGGCAAAAGGCTTAAAACTAAAAGCAGAAAAGTGAAAGCAGAAAGATTTTTAAGGCGATGCTTCATTTTCAAATTTAACGAATAATCCTCGAAACTATTTTATTTAGCGCAAGTCTTGTGTGAGGGGATATGTGCAGGCAGACTTGTGCTTATGACTTTTCTGCGTTAGGGGTAGTAGCGGATACCGGCCCTGAGTTTAAGGCCTGTGCAGTATGAGCGGATAACCCGGGCCGGAGGCAACGCCCAATACATCATAACAAGGCACAAGTCAGCAAACCCTTAAGCCAAAACACAAGACTTGCGCCAAGGGATGATTAGTTACCTTAAACGCATAACACACCCCTAACCTCTCTCAAGAGGGGAACTTATATCGCACAAACCTTTCATCCTTTTACTAATATCTAATCATCAACCACAAATCTCTAACCACATACCTTTCGCCTTTCGAGCCAAATTATTACCTTTGCCAACTATTTAAAAATTAGAAATGAGTAAAGCGATTATAAAAACCGAAAAAGGCGACATGACTGTCGAGTTTTATGATAACGACGCGCCTATTGCTGTGGCGAATTTTAAAAAACTGGCTAAATCAGGATTTTATGATAATGTAACCTTCCACAGGGTAATACCTAACTTTATGGTACAGGGTGGCGACCCGACCGGTACAGGTGCTGGTGGGCCGGGTTACAAAATTGATTGTGAGTTAACAGGCGAAAACCAATACCACGATCGTGGTGTATTATCAATGGCTCATGCTGGTCGTAATACTGGTGGTTCACAGTTCTTTATCTGCCATAGCCGTGCCAATACTGCTCACTTGGACAGGAACCATACCTGCTTTGGTAAGGTGATTGAAAATGTTGATGTTGTTGATGATATCCGCCAGGGCGATAAAATTTTAAACATCGAAGTAATAGAAGATTAATTTATAAGTTATAAGTTGCAAGTTGTGAGTTGCAGGATTCTGGCTCACAACTCACAACTTTCAACTCACAACTCACTAATATGAACTTACAGGGAATTGTAGCTGTATCCGGCAAACCAGGATTGTGGAAAGCACTATCGCAAAATAAAACAGGCTTTATTTTAGAGAGTTTGGATGCGCAAAAAACTAAACTGGTTGCAAACCTTTCGACCGCAAAATTAGCCGCTTTAGACGAAATAACCATTTTTGGTTATGACGATGATATTAAGCTGACTGATATATTTGAAAAAATGAAAGCTGCTTTAAATGTACCGGAAGCGAAAGAGGATGGTAAAAAGCTGAGAGATTTTTTCCGCGAGATAGCCCCGGATCATGATGAGGAAAAGGTATATGCCTCTGATATGAAGAAGGTAGTAACCTGGTTTCATTTGTTAAAAGATGCACCTTTCTTTAATGAGGAAGAAAAGGCACCTGAGGCTGCTGCTGCTGCTGAAGAAGCTGCCCCTGCTGATGGCGAAAAACCTGCAGCGGTTAAAGTTAAAAAAGCGCCAGCTACTACTGCGCCTAAAGCTGTGGCAAAACAACCGGCCCCTAAAGC